>Ga0194112_10000222_pt1 | contig 79059 bp, 69 predicted proteins | sample TA2MahC400mmetaG_FD_146191 | JGI IMG/M metagenome (GOLD analysis project Ga0194112, IMG submission 146191) | Freshwater microbial communities from Lake Tanganyika, Tanzania - TA2015016 Mahale Deep Cast 400m | ecosystem: Environmental > Aquatic > Freshwater > Lake | place: Tanzania: Lake... | reverse complement strand
CAGAACAGCGCCGGATTCAGAAAGACAAGCGCCAGGAATGCCAGCGCGGCGGCAAGAAAGGCAATGGAAACGCCTACGCCCATGAGCAGCTTCTTTCGCGCGCCGGCGCGCCGGCCGGCAGCGGGCTCAATCTACCTTGCGGGGCCCGGCCTGAGAAGCCCGCTTTTTTTCCGCGGCGTCCCGCCCGGCGGCTACGGCACGCAGTCTCCGACCAGCTCCGCCTTCAGCCGGGCCATCTGTCGCGCCCAGTCGAAAGTCGTCCGCGCGCGTTCATAGCCGGCCTCCGCGATCCGGCGGCGCAGCGCGGGCTGTTCCCGCAGCGCGTTCATGCACCGGGCGAGGTCGGCCGCATCGTCCGGCGCGAACAGCAGGCCGTCCTCGCCGTGCCGGACGTAGTCCTTCATCGGGCGGAGGTCCGCGCAGATCACCGGCCGTCGATGCAGCCGGGCCTCGACCGGAGCGCCTCCCATGCCTTCCCTCACCGAGGGATAGACGAACGCGTCGAAGAGCGGATAGCAGGCGTGGGGATCCGGCACGTTGCCCGCGAACAGCACCGCGTCGGCGACGCCGGCCGCCAGCGCCTGTTGAACGGCCGCGGGCCTGGTTTCGCCGTCGCCGACCAGCACGAGCCGCGCGTCGCGGTCGGCCGCCCGGACCTGGCGGAAGGCCTCGATCAGCACGCCGTGCCGCTTCCCGGGCGTGAAATTCGCCACGCAGCCGTACACGAACTTGCCTTCGAGCCCCGCCCGCAGGCCGGGCGGCGGCGCGCCGTCCGCCGCGACCCGGTAGCCTTCCTCGATCACGACCAGCTTGCGCCGCGGCACGCCGCACAGTTCGTGCAGCGCGTCCGCGACCGCGCCGCTGATGCAGATGACGCGTCGCGTCCACGGGGCGCAGATCCGCTCCAGCCGGCGGTACCCGGGCTTCAGGTTGTCCACGGCGGTGCGTTGCATGGCGAAGACGCGGCGGCCCAGCGGCGGAAAGCAGGCCAGCCGCGCCACGTACTGCGACGGGAACTGCGAACCGACGACGACCCCGTAGCGCCGCCGCAGGATGTGCCGCCACAGGTTCAGCAGCCCGCCCCAGCGCAGCTTCAGCGCCTGCGCGTCACCCGCGTCGTAGGCGTGGAAGTAGTGCACCGGCACTCCGGCCGCGCGGTAGACTTCCAGCGTCGGGCCGATCTCCCGCAGGATCGCCACGTCGACCTCCAGCCCCCGTGCGCGCAGGTAGCAGACCTGTTCGAGGTTGCGCCGCTCGACGCCGCCGTTGGCGACCAGGGAGTTGGCCACGTAGAGCACGCGATCGGGCTTGAAGACACGAAACACGGAAACGCTCCCTAGACGCGCGCCCTTGCGTCCGCCAGCAGGCTCCCGGCGGTCGCCGCGGCCCGCGTCACCAGCCGCCTGCCGCCGGGCAGCGCCAGAAGCGCCAGCGCATACGCCCCGCCCACCATGCCGGCGCCCGCCGCCGCGGCGGCCCACGCCGGAAGGGCCGCCAGCCCGAGGCGCGGTTCCAGCGCCCCGAAAAACGCCGCCGCCGCCGCCGTGGCGACCGCGGGCCGCCACAGCGCGCCGAGGTACCGCGCGACGGACGACAGGCTGCCCCGCAGGCCAAGACCGATCGTGACGGGCAGGAAGGCCCCGTGCGCCGCGGCGAGGGCGATCGCCACGCCCACGGGCCCCCAGCGCAGACCGCAGACGATGGCCGCGATGCGCGCGAGATTCTCGGCGACGGTGAGCAGCATGAACAGCCGCAGCCGGTTGTTCGCGACCAGGAACCACTCCAGGGGCAGGCCCAGCCCCCGCAGCAGAAAGGCCAGCGACACGAAGCGCAGGATCGGCGCGGCGTCGGTCCACTGCCCGCCGAGCAAAAGCGCCACAAGGTGCGGCGCGGCGAGGCTGAGGAACAGAAACAGCGGCGTGACCAGGCACAGATAGTACTCCGTGATCGCGCAGAAGAAGCGGCCGGACCTTTGGGCGTCGTCCTGGAGCTTGGAGAGCGCCGAGACCGCCACCCTCTCCAGCGGCCAGTTGATGAGCCGGTCCGGCAAGCCGGCGACATCCTGCGATTTCGCGTACAGGCCCAGCGAGTTGCTCGACCAAGCCCGGCCGATCAGGATGCGGTCCGCCTCCTGCGCCACGGCCTGGATGACGGAGCGCACCGAAAGCGAGGCCCCGAAGCGAAGCAGCGACAGGGTGCTGCGCGGGAACTGCGCCGGGCGGGGACGCCAGCGGCACAAGTGCCACGCCATGATTCCGCGCAGCGCCTCGTAGGAGAGCAGGACCACGGCCAGGGACCAGTAGCCCGCGCCGCACAGCGCCGCCAGCACGCCGGCGAGCTTGGAAACGAACGAGGCCACGAGGTCGATTCCGGAAATCGCCACGAACTGCATGGCGCGCGCCAGCAGGGCAAGGTGCGTGGCCGCGACGCCCGCCAACACGATTTCAAGCGCCAGGACCGGCACAATGGCCGTCAGCGGCGGAACGCCGAAGAACCGGGAGAGGAGAGGGCCCGTCGCCGCCGCCGCGGCGGCGAGGAGCAGGCACAGGCCCACGCTGACCCAGAAAAAGCCGCTCAGCTGGTCGCTGGCCAGGTCGCGGCGCTGGATGACCCCGTAGGCGAGGGCCTGGCCGGAGAACATCTGCAGCATCCGCACCACCACCCCGCCCATGGCGATGTATCCGAAGTCGCGCGGGGCGAGGAGCCGCGCCAGGATCGCCAGCGAGGCGATCTGCGCGCAGAGCTTCAGGCCCTGCGTGGCCACGGAGACCATGCCGCCCATGGCGCTGCCCTTGCCGAGGCCGGCGGTGGAGCCGTCCGTCCGGAAGTAGCATTCCGCGGCCCTCCGCGTGCGGAGAACGCCCGGCAGGCCTGAAAACAGCCTCATCACCACAGCCCTTCAGAAGCGGGAAACATTGTCGGCGCGCAGGCCGCCCTCCCAGGTCCGCATTTTCGGTTCGCCCGTGTAGACGGCGCGCAGCGCGCTCGTCGGGATGCGATCGACATTGCTGTAGAACCCGGGAAAGCGGCGTTCCCACTCGAGCCGGTTGAGGACTTCGTTCCTGCCGAGCAGCTGGACTTCCAGCTTCATGGCTCCTCCGGTGAGGCCGAGGAACATCCCGTACTCCTGGAGGGCGCGCGCCACGATCTTCCCTTCGCGGTTCAGGCCCCAGCGGTCGAAATCGCTTTCCGTCAGGGCGGGATCGAGTTGGAAACGCATGCCCTCGATGGGATACTCCGGGCCGACCCACCGGCCGTCGCTCCGGCAGGCCGGGGGCAGGAAGATCTTCGCGCCGCCGGGGCCCTGCCGGTTCTTGTTGAAGCTGAAGCACAGCGCGTGGCGGATGCGCCCCGCTTCGAGTTCCTCCGGCCGTATCATGCCGGCGATGCCGGGAAAGCCTGAGCCGCGGCCGCCCCGCAGAATCCAGTCCGTGCCTTCCGGGGGATCCGCGACGCCGCTGTCGAGAAGGTCCCACACGTCCAGCGTCGTGGCGGTCGGGTTTTCCGACCACAGATTCCAGCGGTACGTGGATATGTCCCAGAGCGTGTGCGTGAAGGGATCCACGATGCAGATCTGGCCGTCCTCCGTGGGCTCCGCGTACATCGCGCGCGTGACCGGGACCGGCGCGTCCGACCAGCCGTCGCGGTCCTGGTCCCAGGTGTTGAATATGCGGTCGCTGCGAACGCGGGCGCCCGCCACGTTCGCGGCGTTGACGACCCAGATCGGGCAGGCATACGTGGATATGAGACGCAGACGATCGGACCCGGACCGCAGCGTCGCCATGATCAGCGCCGAGTCGGGATGCTCCCGCGCGCCGGCGGGAATCGGCGTATTCCACGGCGAGTCGTCCGCGAAGGGCCGCCAGCTTCCGGGCAGGCTGTTGCCGATCAGGCCCCTGTTCGAGTAGTCCCCCGGGTAGAAATCATGGTTTCCGGGTCCGCCTCCGGGCGGGGGCGCCGACGCGGGGTCGGGACCGCATGACGTTGCGAAGAGAGTCAGGGCCGCGGCAAACGCCGCCGGCATTGCGGATGAGCGGAACACACTCACTTTCGGACCTCAGTCGACCAGTTGGAAGATATTGAGCGGCGGTGCGTGCGCATACGCCCGCATGCCGCCGTTCGTCGCGCGGCTGAAATAGGTTTCCTCGCCGAACCAGTCCCAGTCGGGCGCCCACGTCCAGACCCCGTGCCGCCTGTAGAAGTCGCGCATCCGGCGCCCGAACGCGGGGTCCGTCGGCAGAGTCACGACGGCGCCCGGGCGGCATGCGCGCAGCTCCCGCCGCATCAGGGCGAAGCTGCGCGGGCAGCCGTAGTTCGAATGCCACAGGTCAATCTCGCCCCGCGCGCGCCGCCGCTCGAGGATTGCCGCCACCTGGACATGCTCCTCGTGTCCGTATTCGCCCCACGGGTTGTGGGTGATCACCCTGGCGCCCCGCGGAATGAGCTCCCGGAGGCGCTCTTCCAGGATGCGGCCGTTGCGACGATAGGCGATTTCCCCGCGCAGCGACGTCCAGATGCGCAGGCCGTGCCGCGTCCGCCGCGGGCGCAGGCTGTGCCTGGGATTGTAGGCCCCGAATCCGGCCAGCGAAAGGAACACCGTTCCGGCAATCGGAAACTCGCGCACCACCGCTTCATGCGCCTGCCGGTTGCGCGGCGATCCGGCCCGGAAACAGACAATCAGCCGGCCGACCTTCCCCATGATTCCGCTGAACCACAGGGCCTCGTCGTCCGGATGCGCCACCACGACGGTGGCGTTGTCACCCTCCCAGGGCAGACCGTCCCGACTCGCTTGCGGCAATCGCGACCTCCCGTTCCTGTTCCGGCCGAGCTGTCGAAGGGCCACGCGGCGGCCCCAGTTTGCGCCGTCAGGCTAGGCGCACGGTTCGGGGCCGTCAAGCACAGAGCGGGCGCTCAGTAAAACGTCTCTTCGATATCCCGCACGGTCTCCAGTGTGAACGGCAGCCGCGTGGCGTAGATCCCGCGCAGCGTGTAGAGAGAAGACGCGGCGGTGAGTACGACCAGCGCGGCGGCCAGCAGCGCCGCCGCGGCCGGCCGGCGGCGCGCCAGCCGCCCGCAGGCCGCGGACGCGGCCAGGGCCGAGGACACGGCCACGAAGGGCAGCAGGTAGAAAAGCTGATAGTCGTGCATGGCCGACGCGCGCGCCAGCCACAGGCAGTACAGAAAAGTGCCCAGGCCCAGGCACAGGATGAGCGTCTCCCGGTCGGACACGGGGCGCCGCCGGATGACCTTGATCCCGATCCACCCCAGCCAGGCTCCGGACAGCAGCCAGGGCACGGTGGCGTAGCACACCTGTCCGTGCCACAACGTCTTGGCCACGCACCGCGCATAGAACGGGAGGCGGCCCGTCCCCGGGGGCGCGGCGAGGTAGTACGACAGGGATGCGCCCTGGCTGCCCTGCAGCTTCCAGTGGCCGGCCCACAGGAGCTGCGGAACCACCAGCAGCACGCCGCCGAGCAGCGCAAGGCAGCTCACCAGCAGAAGCATCCGCTTCCGGGTCACGGGCGCCGCCGCGGGCGCGGGCATGAACAGCACGAAGGCGAGGGCGCACAGCGCCGCGTGCCACGATGCGCTGCAGACCAGAAGCCAGGCAAAGGCGGCCGCCGCCAGCCAGCGCCGGTCCAGCGCCGGTCCATCCGTCGCGCGGAGCGAGGCGTACATTCCCATTTGCAGGAACAGCAGGCCCGGCACTTCGTGGTCCGGCATCTTTCCGTAGAAGGCGCTCATGGGCGCGCAGGCGAACGCGAGCATGGCCCACTGCAGCGCCCGGCCCGCGCGGCCGAGAACCCTTCGCGCCAGCGGAACGAAAACCAGGAACGACGCCACGTGGAGCGCGGCCACCGCCAGCCGGGCGCACAGGGGCGCGCTCGATCCGGCCGCCGCGAAGACGGCGGCCAGGTACAGGCCGATGAAGGGCGGGTGATGCAGATAGGGCTTCAGCTCGTTGTCGGCCCTGGCCACGCGGAAGTCCTGTCCCCTGGTCGCGGCCGGCCCGCGCATGAGGTGCGCCCTGGCCACGGCGGAGAACCATGCGCCGTTGTCGTCGTGGTGGTACTGCCAGGGGTCGGCGCTGTGCGCGGCGAGCAGAAGGCCGAGCACGCACGCGAAGATCGCAGCGCTCCAGAGCGTCGCCCGGCGTTTCATGGCCCCCTGCTCTCCCGCCGCAGCCGCTTCGCGCGCGGAAAACCGGGAAGAAAGGCGGGCTTCCGGCCGCCGTCCGGTTCCCGGGGCGGCGGACTCATGTGAGGGTGCGCCGGCCGGCGGCATCCGGCGCCGCGTCCGGCCCGGCCGCATCTTCCGGCGAAGGTTGCCCGGACTCCCTGCGGCACACCTGGGAGAGGGCGAGGGACAGCAGCAGGTACTTGTGGTTCACGTCGCTGAAAAACAGCAGGTAGAGCAGAACCGAGAGATAGGCCACGCGGTAGCTGGCCACAAGCTGGGCCATCGCCTCCGCGCCCCTTTGCCGGAACGTTTTTTCGGCCCGCAGGAAATCGCGATACGCGAATCCGAGCACCGCCAGGAAAGCAGCCAGCCCGAGCAGTCCGTTCCCCACCAGGACCTCCAGGTACGTGTTGTGCGCCGTTCTCCGATACTGTTCCTCCGGACTTACGGTGGCCTCGCGTTTCCCGCGGGTACGATACTGGCGCCCGTAGTACGAGTCCGCCCAGTAGTACTGGAAAGCGGACGGCCCCCACCCCAGCAGCGGCCGCTGCCTGAAAGCGTCCGTCGCGCAGGCGACATAGGCTTTGCGCCTTGACATGGCCGGATCCGACTCGTCGCCGATCGCGGCCTGACGCTTCCAGTAGGCGGACGGCACCAGCGCCACGACCAGCGCCAGCGCCAGGGCGCCGGCGCTCAGCACCAGGCCGAACTTGCGCGGCGTGAGCCGGCGTTTGTGCGCCAGAAAGATCCCGACGGCCGTGGCGACAAAAACGATCGCGCCGCTCCGCGAATACGTGGTCACAAGCCCCGCCATGCTCAGCGCCACCAGCGGCACGATTATGAGGCGCGCCAGGCGCCGGCGGGCATGGAACGCCCAGTAGACGAGCAGCGGGATGGAAAAGATGATCATCAGCGCCATGTTGTTGGGGCTGATGGCGCCGCCGCTGACGCGCTCCTGCCGGCCGGAGGCATACAGCCAGAGGCCCATCACGATCCCCGCGGCTATGCTGATGAGAATCACGGCCGGCAGACGATGCGTCAGCCCGCGCCGCGGAAGGAAAGCCATTGTGACCGCAACGAAAAGGTAGCCCGCGACGTAGAGCGGCAGCGCCTGGAGCGTCATCATGCGGTATGGCGAGAAGAGCATGGCCAGCACGGCAAGCACGAAGAAGACCAGCAGGCGGAGCCAGATCCCCGAGCGCAGATTGCGCATGGGCTGCTTGCTGGGCAGGACGTGAAAGACGAGCAGGAATGCCAGGAACGCCCCGACGAGCCAGTGGATCCTGATAAAGCTGAAGTCGCCGGTGAACCCGCGCAGCGTGCCGAACGGAATGACGGCGGCAATCACATAGATGCCGATCTCCGGCCAGCGCCCGAGCACGAGCGCCACCAGCAGCACCAGGCCGGGAGCCAGCGCCAGCGGGCAGATCGGGCTGACCAGCAGCGCGACGGCGAGGCCGACCAGCACAAAGGCCAGCACCGCGAAGAACGGATTTTCGGTCCTGACGGCCAAGATTCTCTTGATGTGCCCGTTCATGGCGCGCTTCCGGCCGCCTTCATGCCGCACTCCGGCAGAGGAAATACTGGTGCACCTTGTAGTAGTTCAGGGGGGATACCGGCGTGTACTTGACAACGTACATGTGTGCGCCCCCCTCCCGCGCGGTCTCGCGGTACAGGACGCCTTCGCACACCGCCGATTTTTCCCTGTGGCGGTGTCCGCGCCGCCGTCCGTCCCCGGCGCGCACCTGCAACTTGAACAGCATGGGAAAAGGGTTCCCGATCGTAGCGTTGGACCGCATGAGGAACGCCTCTTCGTTGATGTCCACGAGCTCCGCGAGCCGGTCCAGCCCGCCGGCGCGCCGATCGCCCGCGCCGTACCAGACGAGGCCCTGCCGCGGGTGCACGCGCTCCTGATCGCGCCGCTCGCTGTGCGGTCCGCGGGCCGCTGTCAGCCGGACGGCCTTCCAGATGGCGTTCCCGGCAAGGCGCAGCGTGGTTCTGATCACCACCAGGATGGTGAAGCCGACGATGGCCGCGTCAAACATCAGCACCTGCTTCTTCCTCACCAGCGTGTTGTCGATCATGGCCCGCAGGCGCTTCGGGGAGCTGTACGGGGTGAAGAGCTGCGAGTACCCGATCAGGCCGGGCTTCACGCTGAAGCGCCGGTCGTAGTCGCGGATGTGCCTGCATATCTTCTCGTAGACAACGGGCCGCTCGGGCCGGGGCCCGACGAAATCCATGCTGCCCCCCAGGATGTTGAAAAGCTGCGGCAGCTCATCCAGCCGCGTGTCCCGCAGGAACTTGCCGGCGCGCGTGACCAGCTTGTGCCTGTGCGACAGCAGCTCCGCGCCGACGATCTTCTCCGCTTCAGGAACGAGCGTGCGGAACTTGTACATGCTGAAGACCTGCTTGCCCAAACCCAGCCGGTCTCCCTTGTAGAAGATCGGCCTGCGGTCGAATATCAGTATGACAAGGCACACCACCCCCATCACGGGCAGGGCGGCCACAACGATCAGGAAGGCCAGAACGAAGTTGAAGCCCCGATTGACCGCCAGCGACGTGCGGCGGTAGCCGCCCCATCTGCCGCCCGCCGCCAGGATGCGCGCCCCGCCGCGTCCGGCGCCCCCCGACGCAGACACCGACCTTCCGCCGTACGTGCTTTGCGTGGCTGTTGGCACCGGTCATCCGCACGATGTGCGGTCCGCATGAAGGGCGCTCCACCAGCGTCGTCAGCACTTGGTGATGGAGAACACCACCGGCAGGCCCGAGTAGCGCTCGACGTCCTCCGGCTTTCGGACAGTATGGTCGAGAAACTCGACCACGAAACCGAGGCTGCATCCCGTGATGAAGCCGACAATCAACCCGAGCAGCAAGGTCATGACCCGCTGCGGGAAGACGCGCACCGCGGACATCGCCGCGCTGGTCAGCACGGCTACGTCGGCGGACAGGCTCGCGCCGCCAAAGCCCTGCTCCACCTCGGCCTGCTCGGCGCGGCGGGCGTACGTCTTGAAGGAGTACTCCAGCATCTCCGCCTCACGCATCGCGCGGCGGATCTCGATGGCCGTCCTCTGAAGCTGCTCGTTGCGGTCCTCCAGCTCCATGATCCCGATCGAGAGCATCTTCATCCGCGCCTCCATCTCCTTGTTCTCCAGGAACTTGGAAGCGACAAAGTTGTCGCGCAGGTCCGCGAGACGCGTGCTCAGTTCACGCTTCAGGGTCACGTTGCTGGTCATCTCCTCCTCGAGCGAGGCCAGCGAGCCCATCCGCGCCGACTCCATGAGCTTGTCTTCGACCTGCTCCAGTTTCTCGCGGTACTCCTCCGCGCGTTTGGACAGGAACTCGTGCTGGCCCATCGGGTTGAGCTTGGCGCTCCGGAACGGCACATAATTCCCCAGCAGCGCTTCCAGGAACGCCTCGGCCCGGCTGTCGCTGCGGTTGCGGTACGCGATCCTGATCACGTGCGAAGCCGGGACGACCTCGGTGCGCAGCTTGCCCTTCTCGCCGCGGACGCGCGCCGCCATCTCCTGCGCATCCGCCTTCGGCGCGCCCACGTCCTCCAGCGCCCGCCGGACCAGTTCCGGCGAGGTCAGGATCTCCAGCTCGGAGGCGACGTCCTGCTCCGTCAGATCGAAGACGCGGACATCGCTGACCTCGAGCGAGGTCGGGCTGGAAGGCGGCCTGCGGCCCTGCATCAGGACCGAGCCGGTGGCTTCGAAAGTCGGCGGCCAGAAAAGGACGATGGCCACCGCGCAGGCAAAGACCACGAAGGTCACGCTCCAGATGATGCCGCTGCGCGCAAAGAAGATCTCGACCAGCTCCCGTTTCCAGTCTTCCGCCGGCATGGTGTTGTTGATTTGTGCGCTCATTATGGACCTACTATTGCTGTTGCTGTTGCCTGAGGTACGGTTTGCCCTTCGTTCAGATCATAACCCAGCCCGATGCTCCAGCCTCGGAACAGGATAATCTGCGCAAAGTCGCGCATGAAGTCGGCCATCTTCGTGCTCGTCTTCCGCGGCACGTACACGATGTCATCCGGTTCCAGGAAGAAAAACGCGCTGTCATTCCTGAGACCGAGCGACCGCTTCACGTTCACCTTGGTGCCCACCATCTTGTCATCGTGCCGCCGCACCACGGTCACGTCCGAGAGCTTGGCGGTCTGCAGCAGCGGACCGCCCGCCAGGGCGAGCGCTTCCGCGACGGCCGTGGGCCGCAGGATCTTGTGGGCGCCCGGCACGGCCACCTCGCCCAGGATGTAGACCACCGACCCCTCATGCTTCTCCAGGAACAGGTCCACCGACAGGCCCGGCAGAACCGACCCGTACTTGCCGTTCAGGATGTCGTTCACCTCGGGAATGGTCTTGCCGACCACGAACACGTCGCCCACCATGGCGAACGTGCAGTAGCCGTCCGGGCGAACCGTAACCAGGCGGCTCAGGCCGCGCGGCGCCGTATGCAGGTCGTTCTTCAGTTCCTTGATGGCCGAGCGGAATTCGGGAACCAGCACGTACAGCTCCACGTCCTTGAGGATCTTGGCATACTCTTCCTGGAGATGCTTGGTGAGATCCGTGACCGTCATGCCCACGACATAGACCTCGCCCAGGTAAGGCAGCGATATCTTGCCGTCAGGCCGGATGCGCTGGCTCTGGTCCAGCTCGGACGCCTTCGGAAACCGCACCGCCACCTCGTTGTCGACCGTGAGCTTGAAACTCTCCTTCTCCTCCCAGGTCTTGATCTGGTACAGAACGTCCAGTATGTCGCCCGGTTGGATGCGGTACTGGTCGAACAGGCTGAACTGCGTGGTGTCCTTCTCGAACGAGAAGGTGACCTCCTCCATCTCCACTTCGCGGCCGCGATGTTTCGGCCCGGAAGCGCACCCCGCCGCGAACGCCGCAAGCAGCCCGAGGCGGACGGCGCCCCGGCCCGCAAGGCGGAGCGACCACTTGAGTGATTGAATCCTAGACTTTGCCATATAGCCCCCGCGGTATGTAGAAGCGGCGCTTGTTGAGCACGACGCCCAGCACGTTTCCGCCGACGTTGGCGATCTTCTCCTTCGCCAGCTCCAGCACTTCCCACTTCGTCCTTTCGCATTCCACGACGAAGACGACGCCGTCGAAGTACCGCGCCATGATCGTCGCTTCGGAAGAACCCAGCGCCGAGTCGCCGTCGCAGATCACGTAGTCGAAATTCTCCGCCAGGGCCCGCAACACGCCGCCGAATGCCTCCGGCTTGACGCCGTCTCCGCCTCCTGGCCCCACGCCGTAGGGCAGCACGCTGAGCCTCTCGAACTCCGTTTCCCGCAGGGCATCCGCGACGTCGACGCGCGATGCCAGCAGGTCGGTCAGTCCGGGCGTGGCCTCCACGCCGAAGCACTGGTGCACCTTGGGTGCGCGCTGGTTTCCGTCCACCAGCAGCGCCTTCGAGCCCCCGGCCGCGGCAAGCGCGTGCGCGATGCCGATGGCCGCCGTCGTCTTCCCCTCGCCGCGGCGCGGGCTCGTGACGAAGAGCGTCTGCGTCCGTTTGCCCTTGGCCGCGCTGAGCAGGTTGCCTTCTACGCGCTTCCCCGCAAGCGTTTTTTTTCGTGTGTATTCCTTACGTGTTGTTTTGCCATGTTCTTCAATACCCCGCCGCTTGCGTTGGGCGCGTCATCTCAAACCCTGCGCCGCGGCAACGCGGCGCTTTGCGGGAAACCATTGACCGTCCGGGCGCTCTGTGACACATTCGCCGGCGTGACGGAAACGCCCTCCAGCCCCGACGTCGAAGCCATCATGGCGGACATCCGCCGCGAGATCGCCGCCGCCGGCGGCCTGGCTCCCGGCGAACCGCCCGGCGGCTCCGCCGCGGAAGCGGGCCTGCGCGAAAACCTGGCCGCCGCCAACCGCCTGCACGCCGTGGGCGCCGTCACGGGCGGCGGGGCCGCCGCCCTCGCGCGGCGCGCGACGCACAAGCTGCTCGGAACGCTGATCGCGCAGATCAACGAGTTCAACGCCCGGACCGTGCGCGTCCTGAACGAGATCGTCGGCATCATGGAGGGCGAGGAAACCGCCTCGACCGGACAGGTCCTCGAACAGAGCCGCCGCCGCCTCGAGCTGGTCAGCGAACTCAGCCGCCGCCTCGCCGAATACGACGCGCTCGACATCGACGCGCGCCTGCGGCGCCTGGAAGAGCGGAACGGCGTCCGCGACGCGCGGGGGAAGGCGTGAGGGTCGCCTTCGTAGCGCCCTTCTTCGGCGCGCGCGCCGCGGGCGGGGCCGAGGCGGAGTGCCGCAAGACCGCCCTGCGCCTGGCCGCGGCCGGCGTCCAAGTCGAGATCTTCACCACCTGCGCGCTGGACCTGCACCACGAGTGGAACGTGCGCTTTCATCGCGCCGGCTCGCGGGTCGAGGACGGCCTCGCCGTGCGCCGCTTTCCCGCCGAAGGCCGCGAACTGGGGTCCTTCAACGCGCTCAACGCCCGCCTCATGGCCGGCCGGCGCCTTTCCCCGCGCGAGGAAACCGGCTTCATGGCCATGCACGTCAACAGCCTCGACCTCTGCCGGGCGCTGGCGGACGCGCGCCGCGCCTACGACTGGATCTGCTTCATCCCCTACCTGTTCGGCACGACCGTCTTCGGCTCACGCGTGTGCCCCGACAACGCAATTCTCATCCCCTGCCTGCACGACGAAGGCTACGCGCACATGCGCATCGTGGCCGACACCTTCCGGCGCGCGCGCCGGGTCGTTTTCCACACGCGCGCCGAACAGGAGCTCGCCGCCCGCCTCTACGGCCTGCCCGCCGAACGCAGCCTGCTCGTCGGCGAGGGCATCGACACGGACTTCACGGCCGACGGCGACCGCTTCCGGCGCAAGTACGGCATCCCGGGCCCGTTCCTGTTCTACGCCGGACGCAAGGACGAAACGAAGAACGTGCCCCTCCTGCTGCGCTATTTCCTGGCCTTCCGGCGGCGGAATTTCGTCGACCTGCGCCTCGTGCTGGCCGGGCCGGGCGGCGTTGCCGTGCCGCGGACGGAAAAGGGCGCCATCGTGGACCTGGGCTACGTCCCGGAGCAGGACAAGCGCGACGCGCACGCCGCCGCGCTGGCGTTCTGCCAGCCGTCGCTCAACGAGAGTTTCTCCATCGTCATCATGGAGTCATGGCTGTGCGGCGTGCCGTGCCTGGTCCACGCCGGCTGCGCGGTCACCCGCGAACACGCCGCGCGCTCCGGCGGAGGGCTGTATTTCGGCAGCTTCGCCGAATTCGACAAGTGCGTCGCGTACCTGCTGGCCAATCCCGGAATCGCGCGCCGCATGGGCGCCGCCGGGCGCCGCTACGTGCGGGCGAACTACGCCTGGGACCGCATCGTGGAGCGCTACCGGACGGAGGTTTTCGCTACCTCTTCACCAGCAGCAGATCCCCCATGACCAGCGCGTCTATGGCGGTGGAGGCAAAAGTCTCCACGGCGTCGTCGGGCGTCTCCACGATCGGCTGCCCGGCCACGTTGAACGACGTGTTCAGCAGCACCGGCACGCCCGTGCGCTCGCCGAAGCGCCTGATGAGGTCGTAGTATTCGGCGCTCTGCTCCCTGGTCACCGTCTGGACGCGCGCCGTCCCGTCCACGTGCGTGATCGCCGGCACGCGGTCGCTGCGGGTCTTGGCCGCCAGCAGCATGAACGGCGACTCCGCCTCCAGCTCGAAATACTCGCCGCATTTCTCCGCGAGCACGGCCGGCGCGTACGGCCGGAACGCTTCGCGGAACTTGACGCGCGAGTTGAGCACGGCCTTCATGTCGGGCCGCCGCGGGTCCGCCAGGATGGACCGGTGCCCCAGCGCGCGCGGGCCGAATTCGCCGCCGCCCTGGTACCAGGCCAGGATCTGGCCCTGCTCCAGGCGCGCGGCCGCCTCCTCCAACACGTCGCCTTCCGCGGCCACCGCCACACGGTCCGCGGCCCGCCGCGCCGCGCGCCGCATCCGCCCGCGGTCGTAGGACCGGCCCAGGTAGGCGTGCCGCATGGTGTAGAGCCCGCCGTCCCCGCCCAGGATGTCCCGCCAGCCGTAGAGCGCGTTGCCCAGCGCCGTGCCGTCGTCGGTCGCCGCCGGCTGCACGAAGATGCGTTCGAACGGCGTCCGGTCCAGCACCATCTTGTTCGTCACGCAGTTCAACGCGACCCCGCCCGACATGCACAGGTTGGGGCAGCGCGTGCGCTCGTAAAGCCGGTTGGCCAGGGCGATCACCGCTTTCTCGAGCTTGTCCTGCGCGTCCGCGGCCAGGTCCATGTGCTCCTGCGTCAGCATCTCGTCGCGCTCGCGCCGGGGCAGCCCGGCGCCGACGTTGAAGAACTGGTCGGGATCCGAGCCCAGCTTCGGATAAGGACACCGGATGTAGGACGGGTTCGGCCGCGGCAGGCCGTCGTCGAAAAGAACGAGGTCGTCAAAACGCCCCGGCCGCCCGTAGGGCGCCAGGCCCATGGTCTTGCCCGCGTCGAAGGAACCGAACCCGATCCGGATAGTTACGCCCTGGTACAGCCACCCCAGGCTGATGCGGTCGCACAGCCCGCCCTCGGCCGGCCGCGCGTAGGTCTGCTCCAGCAGCTCGATCCGCCCGGCGCGCCCCATGTACATGGATTCCAGCTCGATCCCCTGCCCCCGCTCGAACGCGCCGCCCCCGTCCATGATGAGGATCGCGGCCTCGTCAAACGGGCTGGCGTAGTAGGCGCTGGCCGCGTGGGACAGGTGATGGCCGATCATGTGCATGCGGCCGGCATGGCGGAACCCGCGCAGGGCGACGCGCATCTTCTCCGGCTGCAGGAAGTTGACCATCGTGAAGACGACCGCGTCCAGGTCGTCCGGGCCGATGCCCCCCGCGTCCAGGCAGTACTTGACGGCGAGATTGTCGCGCTCCTGCTCGGTCCAGTGGCAATGCTTGCGGCGGTTGAGGCGCTCTTCGGCCACGGCGGCGACCACCGCCCCGTCCTGCACCAGGCAGGCGGCGTAGTCGTGCGACAGCTGCACGCCCAGCACGCTTCGCTTTTTCTTTCTTTTCACCAGCATTGCCCTTGACCCATCCTCTCCATCGTCCTCGTCCTCGAAACCGATCTCCCGAGCACGAGAACAAGGACCGCTCCGCAGTCTCTGCAATGCCACGCAGTGAAGCGCGCCGCTCAGTGCGCCGCTGGCTCACGCTCCCGGCAGCGTACTGAACTGGAATACTCAACTCGATGGAGGCGGCAAGATTGGCGGGATCATCTGCTCAACCAATCTCCGAAAACCAGAGACAACGCCCAGCAGAGCGCCGAACGAAGCCGTAGGCCTAAACCCAACCTCGGTCGATGACAACTGCCTGCGGTAGTTGGCGCGATCCTGTCTTTCGCGGACGAGGTGCGCTGCATTGAGCTCCAGTTTCGCGATGTGGTATCTCGCCGATACCGTTAGTCCCACCAGACGGTGTGTGCCGGGATCTTCAAAAATCACGTGGTCGTAGTCCCCTTCCTTGCAGCAGTTCAGAAACCTGAGGTCCCTTATTCGTTCCGAGCGTGAAGGCCATGTCGCCGACTTCGCCCTATTGCAGTGGGGCGTCGCGGGAAAAAGGTTGTCGTAGTGCTGCCTTTTCCGCCTCTTCTCCCTGGGGTCAAAATGGTCAATCTCCAACATGCCCCCCACCCGCGAAATGTGCTGCAGCGAATAGGCGCAACGCCGACCGAAATCCAACAGAAGAAATGGATAGGCCTTGCGGTAGGTGCTCTTCCAAAGCTTGAACTTAGGCCGGTTGACCCGTCTGATTCTCGGACTCGGAAAACCTGACATATTCCAACAACGCCTCACTCAAGAGCTTCAGTACTGCTCGCTGCTTGTACTCCGTTACGACCTCTGCAGTTGTGCGGCGAAACATGAACTGACGTCGCCGTTCTTTCATCTTCTCGTAGGTCTCTTCGTCGTCATCGGGAAGAGTCCCCAAGATATACTGCCTCTCAAGAACCTGAAGGTGGTCCTCATCCTTGCAAGTCCACCCCGATACCGGTACGGGAATCCGCAATCTGTCGGGAGTGCTCGTTGCCCTGCCCGTCACAGTGGGACGTCCGCTCGCCGCCGACCGCGCGCAAGGCCACACCCTCCCAGCCGCCTCGCTTGCTGCCACGTAGGCGGCATTGCATGTGGCGGGGCCGACTTCCTCCATGACGCTGCCTGCGCTGATTGATATCACTTGCTGTTTCCTCCCGTCGGTTCAAACAGAGCCATCAGACATCCAACGTGCACTGAGAGCTTGGACGACGCGCACACAACCGGCTGCGTCTCAACACGGCACGGCTCCACTTTTCCTCTCGTTGCCTGTATGAGCGCGCCCTTCGAGAAGGCATAAAGTGAAATCTCTGCATCGCTGTCAACGCGGGCAGCATGAACGAAGTGAACAGCATAGACCTGCGCCGTCTCAGAGAACGAAGACCGCATGGTGACAGGCTCCGCAAGATGGTCTACGGCACCAACGTACGCCATAATCCGTTCCCTGTTCTTCTCCAAATCGCCCAAACTGATTGAGCAGGTGAGAACGGCTAAGTCGCGGCCCCCGTCGTCCAAAACGAATTGAACTAGACGAACGCCACCCACATCCCGCACCTGGAAAGCATTGAAGTGCATCCATGACAAGAAGCCAACGTGGTGAAAGCCGACTTCTGCGATACGTTGGTCGCCTGTCCCCGGTCTGTCCCCGCCGGTCGTCCCTTGTTCGCCAGCCTCTACTGCTTCCTGATTCTCACTATCAGCCACGCTACTGCCCTCCGCTCAACTGCAGCTTGTTCGTGGATTCCCTCTGCCCAACCCGCTCATGAAGTCTATAGACCGACCCCAATCCGGTCAAGTGCCTCTATACAATCATTCAGCCTTCCGCCAGCGCCTTCACGTGCGCGCCCACGGCCGGGCCCAAGCCTTCGCGATCGTAGCCGCCCTCCAGCGTTGAGACAAGCCTTCCGCCCGCGTATTCCTCCGCGACGTGCGTCACCAGGCGCGTCAGCCATCCGAAATCCTCCGCCGTCAGATCCAGGCCACCCAGCGGATCGCCGCGCAAGCCGTCGAACCCGGCCGATACGAACACGAACTCCGGCTTGAAATCCTTCAGGCGCGGAAGCAGGCGGTCGCGGAACGCGGCTTCGATTTCGCGACGCCCCGCCCCGGCGCCCAGCGGGCAGTTCACGTTCAGTCCCTTCCCCGCGCCGCTCCCGGTCTCGGCGGCCGTGCCCGTGCCGGGATAGTGCGGCCACTGGTGCGTGCTGAAGTACAGCACGGTCGGATCGTCGTAGAAGATCTCCTGCGTGCCGTTGCCGTGGTGCACGTCCCAGTCCACGATGAGCGCGTTCCCCGCCCCGTGCCTCCTCTGCGCGTACCGGACGCCCACGGCCAGGTTGTTGAAGATGCAGAAACCCATCCCGCGGTCGGGGGTCGCGTGGTGGCCCGGCGGCCGCACGGCGCAAAACGCGTTGCGGACCCGGCCCGCCGCGACCGCGTCGACCGCCGCCAGAACGCCGCCCGCCGCGAACAGGGCCGCCTCCAGCGAGCGCTCGCATACGTCCGTATCGCCGGTGCTCAGGCAGCCGATGCCCGAGGCCACGTCGCGCCGCGCGATGCCGATGTAACGCCGCGTGTGGCACAGCGCCAGCTCGTCGTCCGTCGCCGCCCGCGGCGCGATCCTTTCCAGATTGGCCAGTCCCACGCTCGCCTCGATCCCGGCCAGGGCCGCGTCGCAGCGCCACGGCGCCTCGGGATGCCAGCGTCCCGGCACGTGCGCCTTGTACACGGGGTCGTATGCCAATCCGGTGGCGGTCATGACGGTTGAGTGGCGGCGCAGGGATTCGAACCCCGGACACAAGGATTATGATTCCTCTGCTCTGCCGACTGAGCTACGCCGCCCGACTGCACTGCGAAGGAGTAAAGCCTACGGCCTCGGCCGGACGCCGTCAATTCCAAACCGGCGGCAATTCCAAACCGCGGCAACCATTCGCGCTTCCAAGGGCCGCGGCGCTGTGATAGACACCGGGGCATGGGTACGGACTCGCGGAACGGCGCGGAAAAGTACGCGTGGCTGGACGAACTCAATCCGGCCCAGCGCCGCGCGGTCACGCACGGCGCCGGACCGCTCCTGATCGTGGCCGGCGCCGGGACCGGCAAGACCCGCACCCTGGCCTGCCGGGTGGCCTACCTGATCGCCCGCGGCACGGACCCCGGCCGCATCCTCCTGCTGACCTTCACGCGGCGCGCCGCGCAGGAAATGCTCAGCCGCGCCGCGGCCGTCATCGAGCGCGGCACCGGCGCGACCGCCCGCGCCTGGGGCGGCACGTTCCACGCCATCGGCAACCGCCTCCTGCGCATCTACGCCAAGGCCGCCGGGCTCAACGCGGAGTTCACCGTGATGGACGAGGGCGACGCCGAAGACCTGCTGAACGTCATCCGGCACGACATGGGCCTGCACGGCCGCGAAAAGCGTTTCCCGCGCAAGCGCACCTGCCTGGCCGTCTACTCGCGCTGCGTGAACGGCGTGGAAAGCCTCCCCGAAGTCCTGAAGCGCTTCTTTCCCTGGTGCGCGGACTGGGAGCAGGACCTCAAGGAACTGTTCAGGCGCTACGTGGCCCGCAAGCAGGAACAGAACGTCCTGGACTACGACGACCTGCTGCTCTACTGGATGAGACTGCTCGGCGACGAGCGCGTCGCGCGGCAGATCAGCGGCCGCTTCGACCACGTGCTGGTGGACGAGTACCAGGACACGAACCGCGTGCAGGCCGAAATCCTGCGCGGCATGCGGCGCGGCAACGACAATATCACCGTCGTCGGCGACGACGCCCAGAGCATCTACAGCTTCCGCGGCGCGACGGTCCGCAACATGCTGGACTTCCCCAGGCATTTTCCCGGAACCGCCATCGCCGCCCTGGAGCAGAACTACCGCTCCGTGCAGCCGATTCTGGAGACGACCAACCGCCTCATCGCCCAGTCCCGCGAGCGCTACACCAAGGACCTGTGGTCCGCGCGCCCGGGGGGCGCGAAGCCGCGCCTGGTGACCTGCCGCGACGAGGACGCCCAGAACGCCTACGTCATCGGCCGCGTGCTCGAGCACTACGAGCAGGGCATCCCGCTGCGCCGCCAGGCCGTGCTGTTCCGCGCGGCCTACCTTTCCGCCACGCTGGAAGTCGAACTGGGCAAGCGCAACATCCGCTACCAGAAATACGGCGGCCTGCGTTTCCTGGAGGCCGCGCACGTGAAAGACCTGGTGGCCGTCCTGCGGGTGATGGAGAATCCCCGCGACCGCATCGCCTGGTTCCGCCTGCTGCAGCTCATGGACGGCGTGGGCCCGGCGACCGCGCAGCGCGTCATCGACCACGTCCAGGCCGCGGGCAACGACCCGCGCGCCGCGTCCGGCTTCACGGGCGCGCCCGCCGCGCAGGACCAGCTCCGCGCCTTCGGGGCCATGGCCGCGGATATCCTGGCGCCGGGCGGGCTGCCGCCCGCCAGCCAGGTGGAACGCGTGCGCCGCTTCTACGCGCCGCTGCTGAAGAAGCGCTACGAGAACCCCCGCGCGCGCGAGCGCGACCTGGAAAGCCTGGAACAGATTGCCGGGCGCTACCGGTCGCGCCGCAAGTTCCTGTCCGATCTGCAGCTCGACCCGCCGCGCTCCACGGGCGACCTGGCCGGCCCGCCGCTCAAGGACGAAGACTGGCTGGTGCTCTCAACCATCCACTCGGCCAAGGGCTGCGAGTGGGACGCGGTCTTCCTGATCCACGCCTCCGACGGCTGCCTGCCGTCGGACATGGCCACCGACACGCCGGAGGAGATCGAGGAGGAGCTGCGCCTGGCCTACGTGGCCATGACGCGCGCGAAGGACCATCTCTACGTGACCTGGCCGCTGCGCTACTACCATACCTGGCATCCCCACACGGACCGCCACAGCTACGCGCAGCCTTCCCGCTTCCTGACGCCCGAGGTCGTCGCGCGGATGGAGGGCGAGAGCGCCGGAGAGATGGAAAGGGAAGACGAGTCCTCCGGCCTCGCCGCACGCCGGGACATCGCCGCCGAGATCAGGAGCATGTGGGAGTAAGGCCCGGGCTTCCGCCCCGGGGCGCCTTGCGCCGCGGCCCGGGGCCGCGCCGCGTGCGAAGGCGGGATCAACCGGCGGCGGGCCCGGCCGGCCGTTTCAGAAGATTTCTCACGTCTTCGCCGGTAAGCTTGCGCAGCTTATCCGCCGGCACCCCGCGCGCGGCCAGCCGGCGGCGCTGCACCGCGTCGCGCCGGCGGCGCGCGGCGCCGGTCTTCTTCGGCCTCGTCATCGGTTTCTTCGCGAACTTGCGCCCCTTGCCCATGATCGTCACCTCCGCTAGGAATCCACGAAAGCGGCGGAGTATTGCCCAAACGTCCGACGGAAGCAAGCGCCTTCCGACCCTAGAAATCCAGGCGGAAGCTGTAGACTTCCCCCTGCATGCGGCTGACGACCTTGCAGTCGCTCTTGTGCAGCACGCGCTGCATGGCGCGGTTCTCGCGCAGAACCTCCGCCGTGAAACCCGCGATGCCGTGGCGCTTGGCGATCACGATCAGGTGCCGCAGCAGGTACGTGCCGATTCCCCTGCCCTGCCACTGATCGCGCACCACGAACGCCACTTCCGCCCGGTTGGACGCGGCATCCAGGTAGTACCGCCCGATGGCCACGATCTCCTCTCCGCTGGCTTCAGGCACGGTGCCCACGATCGCCACGTCGGTGCGGTGGTCGATGTACACGAACTGCTGGATCTCCTTGCGCGGGATGCGCTTCATGCGCGACATGAAGCGGTAGTAGACGGTCTGCTGCGAGAGCGCGTAGAACAAGTCCTTCATCAACGGCTCATCCGTGGGCCGGATCGACCGGAAGCCGATCTCCGTGCCGTCGTCCAGCAGCATCGTGGTCCGCGTCTCGGGCGGACCGATCACCAGCTTGCCCTCGAACTCGGCCAGGCCCGGGCTGAGGTAGCGCGCCGCGATGGCGTCCTGCAGAAGCCGGCCCCGGAAGTCGGGATGCGCGATGGAGATCAGCGCCATGGCCCGCTCGGGCACGCTCTTGCCGTGCAGGTAGGCCACGCCGTACTCGGTGACCACGTAGTGCACGTCGCCGCGCGTGGTGACGACGCCGGCGCCCGGGCTGAGGCTGCACACGATGCGCGACACGGCGCCGTTGCGGGCCGTCGCGGGCAGGGCGATGATGGCCTTGCCGCCGCGCGAGCGCGCCGCGCCGCGGTTGAAGTCCACCTGCCCGCCGATGCCGGAGTAGAAGCGCGTGCCCAGCGAGTCGGCGCAGACCTGTCCGGTCAGGTCCACTTCCAGGGCCACGTTGATCGCCACCTGGCGCTCCTGGCGGCTGATCACGAAGGGGTCGTTGACGTACTCCGTGGGGTGAAACGCGAAAGCCGGATTGTTGTCGACGTAGTCGTACAGGCGCCGCGTTCCCATGCAGAAACTGGCCACGACCTTGCCCCGGTCAAGGGACTTGCGGCGGCCGTTGATCGCGCCGCTCTCGATCATCTCGATGACGGCGTCGGTGAACATCTCCGTGTGGATGCCGAGGTCGCGCTTTTCCCTGAGAAACTCCAGCACGGCCTGCGGAATGGTCCCGATGCCCATCTCCACGGTGGCGCCGTCGTCCACCAGCGAGGCCACGTGCCGGCCGATGTTGCGCGTGACGTCGTCCGGCGGCGGCGGCCGCACCTCGAGCAGCTCGGCCTCAACGGGCACGAGCACGTCGATATCCAGCACGTGCAGGAAGCTGTCGCCCAGGGTGCGCGGCATGCGCTTGTTGACCTGCGCGATCACCAGGCGGGCGTTCTCGGCCGCGCTCTTGACGATGTCCACCGAGATGCCGAGGCTGCACAGGCCCTGCGCGTCGGGCGGCGACACCTGGATCAGGGCCACGTCCAGGGGAAGCTGGGCCGAAGTGAAAAGCCGCGGGATGTCCGACAGAAAGACCGGCGTATAGTCCCCCAGCCCCTCCTGGATGATGCCGCGCACGTTTTCGGCGATGAAGAAGCTGTTGATGCGGAAGCATTCCGCCAGCTCGCGCGTGGCGTAGGGCGCCTCGCCCAGGGTTAGCAGGTGCACGATCTCCAGGTCCGCCAGCTCCGCGCCCCGCGCGGTCAGGGCGCGCACGAGTTCCTGCGGCTGGGCACAGCCGGTGCCCACGAACACGCGCTGGCCCGGCCGGATGCGCGCCACCGCCTCGGCCGGCGTGGCCAGCATGTCCGCGTACGCCGCTTTCCAGTCAGGATCGAAAGTCATCTTGCCTTTCTCCGTTCGCCGCCGTTTCGGCGCCGCCTCCGGCGGCCGGCATTCCGGGCCGCGCAGCGGCCCGCGGAGGCCGGCGGTCCTCCGCCGCCCCCGCGACACCGTCTCCCGCCGGCCTGAGCGTGATGCGCGCGTCCGCGGCCACGGACTCGGCGCCTTCGCGGCCGACAATGAAAGGGTTGATATCCATTTCCAGTATCTCCGGAAAATCGGTCGCCAGCTGGCTCACGCGCTGCAATCCCACGGCGATGGCGGAAAGGTCCACGCTGGCCTGTCCGCGCACGCCCTTGAGCAGCGCGAAGGACTTGGTGCCCTCCAGCATGAACATCGCTTCGCGGTACGTGATCGGCGCGATGTGAAAGGTGACGTCCTTCATCACTTCCACGAAGATCCCGCCCAGCCCGAACATGAGCATGGGGCCGAACTGGGGGTCGCGGCTCATGCCCAGGATCACTTCCCTGCCCTGGCCGCACATCTTCTCCACGTATACGCCCTCGATGCGCGCCTCGGGCACGCGCTGGCGGATGCGCAGCATCATCAGGTCGAACGCGTCGCGCACGTCCTGGGCCGATGCCAGGCGCAGCCGCACGCCGCCCATGTCGGACTTGTGGATGATGTCCGGCGACACGATCTTCATGGCCACCGGGTAGCCGATCTTCTCGGCGGCTTCCACGGCCGACGCGGCGTCCGCCGCGGTCTGGCCGTCGGGCACGATGAAGTCGTAGGCCCGCAGCACGGCCTTGGCCTGCGGCTCGCCCATCTGCATGCGGCCCGCGCGCTGGTGCCGGCGGATGATGCGCGTCACGCGCGGGCGGTTGACGGGGAAGCGCGTGAGCACGCGCGGCGCGCGGCGCAGCCATTCGGCATAGTCGCACATGGCGCGCAGCGCGGCCACGGCCCGTTCAGGGGCCGGGTAGTCGGGCAGGTTCGCGGCCACCAGCTCGTCGCGGCCGGGCATCACGTCGGCCCCCCCCATGAACGAGGCCAGAACCGGCTTGGCCCCGCGCACGCAGGCCGCCACGCGCCGCGCCGTATCCGCCGGCCGCGTCATGGCCTGCGGGGTAAGGATGACGATGATGGCGTCCACGGAGGGGTCGTCCTGGGCCGCGTTGACGGCCGTGGCGTAGCGTTCGGGATCGGCGTCGCCGAGAACGTCGATGGGGTTGCCCACGCTGGCGGCCGGGGGCAGTCTCTCGCGCAGGGCCGTGGCCGTGCCGCCGGCCAGGGCGCCCACGCGCATGCCGGCCTGCTCCACGGCGTCGGCCGCCATGATTCCCGGGCCGCCGGCGTTGGTGATGATGGCCACGCGGTTGCCGGCCGGCAGCGGCTGCATGGCGAAGGCCGTGGCGAAGTCGCACAGCTCCTCGAACGTGTCGGCCCGGATTACGCCCGACCGCCGGAAGGCGGCGCCGTAGGCGATGTCGGCCCCGGCCAGGCTGCCGGTGTGCGAAGAGGCCGCCCGCGCCCCGGCGGAGGTGATGCCGGCCTTGAGCATGACCACCGGCTTGATCGCCGCCGCATCTTCGGCCGCGCGCACAAAGTCGCCGCCGGAGGCGATGCTTTCAAGGTAGCCGGCGATGACCTTCGTGCGCGGGTCCGACGCCAGGGCGGCGAGGAAATCCGCCTCGTTCAGGTCGGCCTTGTTGCCCATGCTGATCAGCTTGGCCAGGCCCACGCGCCGACCCGCGGCCCAGTCCAGCAGGGCCGTGCACAGCGCGCCGGATTGCGAGATGACCGAAATCGCGCCGGCCGCCGGCATCTGCCGGGCGAACGAGGCGTTCATGGCGTGATGCGTGTTGATCAGGCCCAGGCAGTTGGGACCGAGCAGGCGGGCGTGGCGCGCCCGGCACAAATCCACGACTTCGCGCTCGATCCGCGCGCCCTCCTCGCCTACTTCCTTAAAGCCCGCGGAAATCACGCACAGCGCGCCCGCGCCGGCGTCAAGCGAGGCCCGCGCGGCATCCGGGACGCGCGCCGCGGGCACGGCGATAACGCTCAGGTCGATCTTGACGGCGCAGGACTTCAGATCGCGGCAGCATTTCAGGCCCAGGATTTCGTCGGCGCCGGGATTCACCGGCAGAAGCGTGCCGCCGTAACCGCTCGCGATGAGGTTCGCGAGGATCTCGTGCCCGACCTTGCCGGGCGTGCGCGAAGCGCCGATCACCGCTATGCCGGCGGGCTGAAGCAGGGGCTCGAGCATGGCTGAAAAACTCCGTTCGCCAGTCCCTTGAAAGGTCCGTGGGGCGTTTGGAACAAAAAATAGGACGGAAAACGAACAAAAGACAAGCGCGAACATCGGCGTTCGATTTTCAATTCTCGATTCCCAATTTTCGATTCCCAATTTTCAATTTTCAATTTTCAATTTTCAATTTTCAATTTTCCGTTACAGTCCCCTCGCAACGTTTGCGCGCCGCATCCGGAAGGAAACGCGGCAACCGGTCGTGACCGACATGCACATACTTCTGCCCGCCGGCGCGACGCTCGTGGCCCTGGCGCTGGCCGTCTGGGGCGGGCTGCGAACCCGGCAGTCCCCGAGCTGGCTCGCGTTTTCCGCCGGCATGCTTCTGCTCGCGGCGGACGAGGCGCTCCGCGCGGCGCTCGCTTCCTTCGCTGCCCCGGCGGCGGCCTTCGACCTGGAACGGTGGCGGCTCGTGCTGGCGGGATTGCGGCCCGGCGTCTGGCTGCTCTTCAGCCTGGGCTACGCGCGCGGAAACGCCGCCGAATCCTTCCGCCGCTGGCGCGCGGCCGCAATCGCGATCTTCGCCCTGTGGGCGGCCATCGCCGCGGCGGGCTGGAAGCACCTGCTGGTTGCCGTCGACGCGCGGGGCGCGGAAGAGGTCGCCCCCGCGACGCCCGTCGGACCCGCCGGTCTGCTGTTGCAGATCCTGATCGTGTTCGGCCTTGCGGCGGCCCTGGAAAACCTGGAGCGGACCCTGCGCGCCGCCGTCGGCACGATGCGCTGGCGGGTCAAGTTCATGGTCATCGGGCTGGGCGCCATCCTGGTCATGGGTATCTTCTCCGCCGGACAGGCCCTGCTCTACTCGTCCGTGAGCTGGCGCGCGGAAGCGCTCAATACCCTGGCCCTGCTGGTGGGCGGCCTGACGGCCGTCGTGGGCATGGAGCGGACGCGGCGCGCCACCGTGGACCTCTACCCTTCGCCCGGCGGAATGCGCGGTTCGCTGACGATCCTGGTGACGGGGCTTTACCTGGTGCTCGCGGGCGTGGTTGCGCAGCTCTCGCTCGCCGTCGGCGGGATCGACACCATGCCGCTCAAGAGCTTCCTGATCATGGTGGCGCTGCTGGCCGCCAGCGCGGTGCTGCTTTCGGACCGCGTGAAGCTGTGGTGGGGCGAGTTCGCCATGCGCTATCTCCACCGGCCGCGCTACGACTACGGGCGCATCTGGCGGGAATGCGCCGAAAAAACGGGCTCGATCGTGGCCCCGGCGCGCCTGTGCCGGGAAATGGCCGAACTGCTTTCAACGGCGCTTGAGGCGCTCTCGGTCACGGTCTGGCGCATGGACGGAACACGCGGACAGCTCGCGCTCGCCGCATCCACCTCGCTCCCGCACAAGGACGGCATCGCCGGGCCCGTGCTTGACGCCGCCGCCGCGCGGCGGCTGGCGGAGGATGCGCAGCCCTTCAACCTTGAAGCCGTTCCGGCGCCCTGGGCCGAAGCGCTCCGCGCCGCCGCGCCCGCCACCTTCCCGCACGGCGGCGACCGAATGGCCATGCCCCTGTGCGCGGGCGGACACCTGCTGGGCGTGGCCGTGGTCGGCGACCGCGTGCGCGGCCGCCCCTTCACGAACGAGGACCGGCGGCTGCTGCGCACCATCGGCGATCACCTCGGCGCCAGCCTTCTGAACCTGCGCCTTTCCGAGCGCCTGCTCGAGTCGCGCGAGATGGAGGCCTTCCAGAAAATGTCCGCGTTCTTCATCCACGACCTGAAGAACACGGCTTCGTCGCTTTCGCTGCTGCTGGAGAACTTCCGCGTTCATTCGGAAAATCCCGCGTTCCGCCAGGACGCGCTGAAGTCAATCGAGGCCAGCGTCACGCGGCTGCGCGACCTCATCGGCCGCCTGGGGCGCCTGCGGGAAACGCCGGAGACGAACAAGCAGCCGTGCCAGGTCGCGGAAGTCGTGGATGAAGCGCTGGCGCAGATCGCCATCCCGCGCGGCGTCCGCCTGCTGCGCGAGGGCGCCCCGCCGCCGCCCATAACGGCCGACCGCCGCCAGATCGCTTCGGTCGTCACCAATCTCGTGTTGAACGCTTTGCAGGCCTTGCCGCCCGAAGGCGGCGAAATAAGCGTCTCGACGGCAACCCGGGAGCGGCAGACGATCATCGCCGTGCGGGACAACGGCCGCGGCATGCCGCGCGAGTTCGTCGAGAATTCGCTGTTCCACCCCTTCCGCACGACCAAGAGCGGAGGCATGGGCATCGGCCTCTTCCAGAGCCGCATGCTCGTGGAAAGCCACGGCGGACGGATCGAGGTGGAAAGCGAGGAGGGCCGCGGCAGCGTGTTCCGGGTTGTCTTTCCCGCCGCCGGCGCCTAAAGTCCCGTTCCATGCCGGCTTGGCCAACGCCCCGCGCCCGTCTCGCCCGTTTCGCGGCCTTCTCGGCCGCGGTCATCCTGGCCTTCGCCGGTCCGCTCGCGGCCCTGATCAGGCTGGCCCTGAATTCGCGGCTCTATTCCCACGCGCTGATCGTGCCGGCCATCAGCGCCTGGCTGGCGTGGCGCGGCCGCCGGCCCCTTCCGGCATTCGTCACCTCGGCCCGGGCCGGCGCCGCGCTGCTGTCCGCGGCGGCGGCCCTGGCGGCGGCCGCCGCGCTCTGCCCCCCAGGGACGAGCGACGCGTTGGGGTTGCGTATCCTCGCGATGCTCTCCGCGCTGGCCGGCGGATGGATGCTGTTCCTGGGCCGGCCCGCCTTCCGCGCCCTGCTCTTTCCCCTTCTCTTCCTGCTGTTCATCGTGCCTCTGCCGACCCCGCTGGAGCGCCTTCTGAACGCGGCGCTGCGGGACGGTTCGGCGGCGCTGGCGCACTGGACTTTCGCGGCCATGGGCTGGCCCGTGTACCGCTCGGAATACGTCCTGACCGTGCCCGGCCTGTCGCTGGAAGTGGCCGAAGAGTGCAGCGGGATCAACTCGACCTACGCCCTGTTCATCACCGGCGTGCTGGCGGGCCGCATGCTGCTGAATGCCGGGCCGAACCGGATCCTGTTCGCGGGCGCGGTCATTCCCCTCGGGATCCTGCGCAACTCTTTCCGCATCGTCTCCCTGGCGGTCCTGACCCTGAAAGTGGATGCGCGCGTTCTGGACAGCCCCCTGCACCACCAGGGAGGGCCGATCTACTTCGCGCTCTCGCTGGCGCCGCTGTTTGCGCTGTTGCTGCTGCTGCGCCGGCGGGAGCGGGTCCGCAACGGACAACGCGACCGAAAGGGGAACAGGCGGGACACATGAACATGCACGGCAAGCGCACCTGCAAACAGGCGGCCGGCTGCGCGGCCGGGCTCCTCCTGGCAATCGCGGCCGGGGCGGGCTGCGGCCTGTTTCGCGGCCCGGAGGAGCACATGCGACGCGGCAACCGGCACTTCGAGGCGGGCCGCTTCGACAAGGCGGCCGTCGAGTACATGAATGTCGTGCGGGCGCAGCCCACGAACGCCACGGCGCTCCTGCGGCTGGGCCTGTCCTGCTTCGAGCTGGGCGAAGCCCGACAGGCTTTTTCCGCGCTGCTGCGCGCCCGCGCGTGCGGCGCGCAGTCGCGGGAGATGTCCCTGAAACTGGGCGCCCTCTACCTCTGGGGCGCGCGGCCCGCCGAGGCGCGCCGCGAAATCGTCGCGGCCCTGGAACAGGGACCGGCCGATATCAACGCCCTGTCGTTGCTCGCCGACGCCTCGCGCGCGCCTGACGAGATCCAGGACGCGCGCCGAATGATCCGGGCGCACGCCGGAGAATTCGGCGACCGGGCCGCGTATCACATCGCGCTGGGAATGCTCGAAGTGCGCTCGGGGGACCTGGACGGCGCCGCGCGCGCCTACGAGGCGGCCGTGGCGACCGACCCCCAATCGGCCGAGGGCCACATGCGCATGGCCGGCCTCTACGACGCGCGGGGCGACACCAACCGCGCCGAAACCGCCTTCGCCCGGGCCGCGGAACTGGCGCCGGACGACCCCATCGTGCTCCTGCGGCGGGCCTCTTTCAAAGCCGGCCGCGGGCAGCCCGAAGAGTCGCGACGCATGCTGGAAGAAGCCGTGGCCGCGGCCCCCGATTTCGAGGCCGGAAGGCTCGGACTGGCCGGCCTGGCGATCCAGGAAGGCCGCCTGGACGACGCGCTGACGATCTGCGCCACCGTTTTAAAAAGGAATTCCGGCAACCTGCAGGCCCGTCTGCTGCGCGCGCGAATCCATCTGGCCAGGAACGAGACCGAGGCCGCCGCCGCGGAGTGCCGAAGGGTGCTCGACGCGCAGCCCGGAGCCGCCGACGCCCTGTACGTGCTGGCGCTGACGAACCTCCGCACGGGCAGCACGCCCAAGGCAATCGCGCTCCTGTCGCAGGCGGCGTCCGATAACCCGGACTACGCCGCCGCGGTGATCCTGCTGGCCGAGCTCCAGCTGCAAGCCGGCCGGCCCGATGAAGTCATGGCCCTCCTGCCCGCGTTCATCGCCAGATACCCGCGCCTGCCGCGGCCCTATGTCACGCTGGGCGCCGCGTACCGGGCGGCCGGAAAGGCGGACGAGGAAATCGCCCTCTTCCGGAGCATGGTCGAGGCATTTCCGGATGACGCGCGCAGCCTGCACCTGCTGGGCGCAAGCCTGCTCGCGGCCGGGCGGGAGGCGGAAGCCGAAGCGCAGTTCGCGGCGGCGCTCGGGCTCCAGCCCGGTTTTGTCGATCCGCTGGCCATGCTGGCGGACCGGGACATGGAACAACGCAAGGACTTCGACGCCGCGACGCAGCGCGTGGAACGCCAGATCCGGCTCGCGCCCGACGAGCCGCGACTCTACGACCTGCTCGGCCGCGTGCGACTGGCCGCCCGCGACCCGGACGGCGCGGAAACCGCCCTGAAGAAGTCGCTGGAGCTGCGCCCCGATTCCGTCGGCACGCTGATGGCGCTCAGCCGGGTCTACAGCGGCTCCGCGAAACAGGACGAAGCTCTGGCCAGCCTCGACCGCGCCCTGGCCGTGAACTCCAACCACCTTCCGGCCCTGGCCATGTCGTCCTCCCTGCTCCTGCGGAAGGAGCGGGTCGACGAGGCGCAGGCGCGCCTCGAGCGGCTTCTGGCGCTGGACCCGAAATCGGTCGTGGCCGCCAACAACCTGGCCTACGTCTACGCCGACATGCGCAATGACCTGGAACGCGCCTACCCGCTGGCCGCGCGCGCGCGCGCGCTGGCCCCCCACGACCCCTACGTGGCCGACACGTTCGGCTGGATACTCTGCCGGCGCGGCGAATGGAAACCCGGCCTCCTGGCCCTGCGCGAGAGCGCCGCGCGGCTCGACAAGCAGCCCGACGTGCTCTACCACGCGGCGGTTTGCCGGGCGGCGCTGGGCGACGAGACCGGGGCGCGCGCGCACATCGGCCGCGCCCTCCTGGCGCGGCCGGAGTTCCCGGACGCCGCGCGGCTGGCGGCCGTGCTGGACGTCGATCCGGCGGCGCTCGACGACGAGGGGCGGCGGACGCTGGCCGACGCGTCCGGCAACCCGCTGCTGGCGATTCCGGCCCTGGCCCGCCTGGGAATCGTTGCCGAACTGGAGGACGGGGCCGCGGCGGCGCGCGAGGCGTACGGCAAAGCCCTGGCGCTGAACCCCGATCACCCGGCGGCGTTGCTCGGCATGGCGCGGCTGCGCGCCGCGGAGGGCGCCGCCGCCGCGGTCCTGGACCTCGCGCGCAAGGCGCGCGAAGCGGCGCCCGACGATCCCGCGACCGGGCTGGAGGCCGGCCGCCTTGCCCTGCGCAACGGCGACGCGCGCTGGGCGCTCGCCGTCCTGCGCGACGTCGGCGTGCGAATGGAGGACAACCCCGAGGCGCAATACCGGCTGGCGGCGGCGCGATTCTACGCCGGACAGATCGCCGAGGCCCGCGGCCTGGCGCAGCGCGCGCTGGCCTCATCCGAACCGTTCGGCGCCCGCGCCGAGGCCGGGCTGTTCGCCGCGGCCGTGACGCTCTGGCTCGATCCGGAAGCCGCGGAGGAGGCGCTCGCGGGCAAGGCGTCCGAAGCCGAACGGTCCGCCGGGGCCGACTGGCTTCCGGCCCTGCTGCTGCGGGCCCGCGGCCAGGCCCTGCGCAAGGACGCCGCCGGGGAGCGCGCCGCCCTGGAGCGCGTCCTGGCCGTCGCCCCGGACTTCGCGCCCGGCATGCTGCGGCTGGCCGGACTCTATGCCGCCCGGCCGCGGGACGAGGCGCAGGCCTACAAGCTGGCCGTCAGGGCCCGCGAGATGCTGCCCGCCGACCCCGCGGCCGCGCGTTTGCTCGGCAGGCTGGCCTACGGGCGGAAAGACGCGCGCTGGGCCGGCCAGTTGCTGGCCGAAGCGCTGAAGGCCGACCCGCGGGATGCCGAAGCGGCCTTCTACCTCGGCCTGTCGCAATACCAGTTGGGCGACAAGGACGAGGCCCGGCGCCTGCTCGAACAGGCCCTGGCCGCCCGCGCCGACTTCCCCGAAATCGATCGCGCGCGCGACATCCTGGCTGAACCGCGCTAGCCCCCAGGCTAGTCCAGGTGCCGGTAAAGCAGCGCTCCCAGCCGGCGGTTGACCGCCCGCGGCAGGCAACGGAAAACCGGGTTGTGCCATCCGCTGACCAGGTCGCGGCTCCGCAGCCAGCTTCCGTCGGCCAATCCATAACGGTAGTAATGCAGCGGCTCCTCCCGCGCCCCCCAACTCAGCTTGAAGCGCCGCAATCCCTCCTGTGACATGTCGGTGCGTCCCAGGTGCAGTTCCTCCGCCCCGAGCTCGATGCATCGCACAATCGAACGCCACATCACGAGGTTGACCGCGCGCAACTCCTGTCGCCGCAGATCCGACGCCCCGAACTTGAAGATCGCATGCCGCCCGAAACGGAAGAACACGGCGCCGGCCACGGGCAGGCCGGATCCGTCGGGCCGCGGAGCCGAGGCGAGGGCGATGAAGCCGCGCCCCTCGCCCAGCATATGTTCCCGGATCTTGCGGAAGAACAGACTCGGCTGCGGAGGCAGTCCGTGCCGCTGCCGCGTCATGCAATGCAGCCTGTAGTACTCCTCGACGTCGGATTCGCCGGCGCCGAAGCGCACCTGTACGCCGCCGGCCTCGGCCTTGCGGACGGTCCGGCGCACCGCGCTGTCAAGTCCGCGCGCGACGCCCTCGCGCCCGGGCCGCAAGTCAAGGACATGCGCGCGGTACGTGGCGGCCGGCTGAGCTCCGTCCAGGGGCGCAGGCCCGCGCCACTCGACGTGGCGCCACGCCTCCGCCCGGCCCGTCGCCCACACGGCCTCCCAGAACTCCGGCAGCCGGACGTCCGGCTTCAGCAGAGGCGCGCAGAAGTCCGCGAAAGGCAGGCATACGCCGCGCGATCCCGTAAGCCGGCTGCGCACCGACATCAACGGGAAAACCGCCGAGGGCCGCTCAGGCGCGCCCAGCGCCAGGTACGCCGGCACGTGCCCGTAGGCGGCCGCGAGGACGGCCGCCCAGCCGCGCGAATGGAAGGCGGTGGCGCCGGGGATGTCTCCCACAATCCGATCCCAGTCAGGAATCAGACAAGGATCAACCCTCCGAACCGATGCGCTGTCGTTGTCGCTCATCCGCCACGATCGCCTGTCCGCCGCGCAGGCGATTACTTGCACGAGGCGACCGCGGTGTCAAGGACGGCCGCCGCCCGGAAGAATGAAGGCATCCGCTTCGACCGGCCGGGACAGGATGCGCAGAAAACGGGTTGTTGGCGAGTGGAGAGAAAGGAAACGCCGGAGGCAATCGTGATCCGTAGTCGTCGCCGCAGTCGTCCACCGGAAATGCGGAAAGGTACGACCTCCGCGCCGTCCGCATGCGCCGCGAATGTGCTTGCGGAGCCGCGCCCGGAATGCCATTTTCCGTCGCGGCGGCGGTCAAAGCGTGTCAAAGGGACTGCGCGGGGCGGCGCGGCGTTGGCCAGGACAAGAAGGGGATCCGGAATTGAACCACGGAGACACGGAAGCACGGAGCAGAAGGACACGGAGGCTCGACAACGGCGGCCTGTCCGGCGGGGCCGAACGAGGCCGCCGTTCTCTCGCGTCTGTAATGGGAGGGGGAGGAGAACGTGTTCGGACTCCTCTTCCTCCCAAAACGACCGGCGAGCGAATGGCGGCAGACCGCGCCAGCGGGCTGTCGGCATTCGCGAGTCTCCGTGGCCTTCCGGCTCCGTGTCTCTGTGCCTCCGTGGTGAACCCGAAAGCAAAGGCCAACCACGGCGTTCATGATAGGCTCGCCCGCTCGCCATCATGACGCCGGACGTTCTGCCCCGAAATGAGATTGAGATGGGAAGTGACCCGTGGTACATTGATTTCCGAAGCGAGGTGAGAATATGCACAACGAATTCACGGCTGTCGTGGAGCGGGACGGAAAGTGGTTTGTGGCGTACTGCCCGGAGATTCCCGGTGCGAATGGGCAAGGCAAGACCAAGGCGGAATGCCTCAAGAGCCTGTCGGAAGCCATTGACTTGATTCTGGAAGACCGCCGGGATGACGCCCTGCGCGGGCTGCCAGCCAATGCCATGCGGGAACTGGTGGCCGTGGGATGAAACGCAACGAACTCCTGCGGCACCTCCGCCGACATGGGTGCTACCTTAAGCGGGAGGGTGGTTCGCACTCGCTGTGGGCAAGCCCCAACACGGGCCGGATTGAAGCCGTGCCTCGTCATACCGAGATCCCCGATCGGTTGGCTGCCAAGATCTGCCGATGCCTTGCCGTCCCGGACCCGAAATGAACCGGCAGAACAATGCGCCGCAGGATCCTCGCGGCCCGGTGGCCGCTCGATCCTGAGCGCCGACGATTCGATCAGAGATGGTAAAAGAGGGATTGACGGAAATGTCTGCGCTGTGTACTTTGTATGACAGAACAATACAGAAGGAGGCGGCATGAGCACGGCGATATCCATCCGCTTGCCTGACGCGCTGGCGAGAGAGATTGACCACATTGCAGACGAGACGGAACGGCCTCGGTCCTTCCATATCCGGAAAGCCGTGGAGTCCTACATCGAGGACTTCGCTGACGTCCAGATCGCCTTGGATCGCCTGCGCGATCAGAAGGACGCGGTCGTGTCTAGCCGCGAACTGAGGAAGTCCCTTGGCCTTTGAAATCGCCTACAAGAGGAGCGTGGGTAAGGACCTTGCCGGTATCGGCAAAGCCGAAGCCCGGCGCATTCTCGACAAGATCGAGAAGGAACTCCCAGCGAGAGCCGAATCGTATCCCGCGCTGAAAGGTCAGTTCTCGGGTCTTCGCAAGCTCCGGGTCGGAGACTACCGCGTCGTCTTCGCCATTATTGGTGCACAGGTACTCGTGCTTCGGATCGGACACCGGAGAGAAATCCACGAAAGATGATCGAAGCGGGTCCCCGTCACTGACTGAGGGGATCAGCCAGTCACGGGTCGCGTAGCAGGTCCGTCATGTCACCATGCGGTTCCTCCTACAGGAGACTTGCACTCCATTTACAACGCGCCCATGATGGGCGCACACCAGCACCTCGACCCGTACCTTGAAAAGCCGCGCTTCGCACGGCTTTTCAAGCCCGGTCAGGTGCATCATGCCAGGCGCGGAGCATCCGGCCCGGCGCAGACGGCAACTTTTCCCCCGGGATGCAAGTGCGGCCGCATCCGCTCGTGGAACAGACCGGCGTAGCGCTCGATCCAGTCAAGCACCGCCGCCTGTCCGAGGTCGCGGCCGGCCTTCTCGGACTCAATCCACTTGTGGCGCCGGATTTCTTCCATCTCGTGTTCGAGGTACTCGTGGAGCGTCATGGTCATGGCGCTCCCCAGTCGTCGTACCCGGCCGCGGGGCCGCGCGGCTCCGGCTTGAGCTTGTCGCGCCCGGTCCGGCGACGGAAAAGGCGCGTGAAAATCCCTCCCAGAAACCGCCCGATGCGGCGGAAGATATTCGGGCGGCGCAGTCTTTCGAGCCGGCGGTAGCCTTCCAGCAGCTCCTGGGGCGAAAAATCCTTCCGGTGGACGTTCTCCTCGAGCTGCATCTCCAGCTTCTCGATCTCGGAATCGCGGTGCACGATGTTGGCGTCGATATGCTCCCAGCCCAGCTTGCGCGCCGCAAGCAGACGCCGGTAGCCGGCCACCAGCTCGTTGCCGCGCGTGATCGTGATGGGATTGAGCTGGCCGCGCAGCTTCATGCTGTCCGTGAGCGGCCCCACGTCGCCCACCTCCTGCCGCACGCGGTCCGTCACGATGATCGAATTTACCGCAACCTGCATGTTTGCCACGTTGTCCGGCCGCGCGACGGCCGGCTCCCGCGCCGGGGCGCAAATCGACAAACCAACACGGGGTGCTATTCTACCACTTAAGCGCCGCGGCGCAAGAGCGCAAAGACGAAACGCGCGTAACCGCAGTTATGCAGGGAGGCGAGGTAGGGCGGACCGTCCCGCCGTCGCCCTGCGGGCTAGGGGCGGGCAAGCCCGGTCCGCCGCGGCGCGGCGGGGTTCCGGCCGAAGATGGCGGCGATCCGCCGGACGTCGAGCTTGTCGCTGCGGTCGTAGTTGTAGACGCCGTTCTGCTCCTGTTCCACGTCGGTAAGCTGCGTGTAGCAATAGCCCCGAACGTGCTCGCGGGCCAGAATCGCGTCAACCTGGCCTTTCAGCCGCCCGTAGAACTCCTCCTCGCTGCGCGGCGTGTCGCCGTAGCCCCAGGAGTCGGAAGCGTACGCACGGCGGTTTCCCGGAATCCACTTGATGCCCCCGAACTCGTCTACCAGGTACGGCTGGCCGCCGTAGGCCGCTTCGCGCTCCGGGCAGTTGCGCCAGACGCCTTTCTCGCGGTCCGGGGTGAGCTGCGCCGCCAGCTTGCCGGGGTCCTGCTCGTAGTTGTGCACGGTCCACAGATCGGTCTGCGCGTGAATGTAACCGCTGGCGTCGTTGACGGGGCGCGTCGGGTCGAGGTCCTTGCAGAGCGCGTACAGATCCCGGTGGAAACGACGATGCTCGGCCGGATGGGTGACCTGCCCCGTCTCGTTCAGCGGCGTCCAGGCGATGAGGGACGGGTGGTTGCGGTCGCGGACGACGATGGCCTGCCACTCGCTCAGAAACAGGCGCGCCGAGGCAAGGTCATTCGGATCGCTGCCCCAGCTCGACGATTCGCCCCAGGTCAGGTAGCCCAGGCGGTCGGCCCAGTAGTGGAAGCGCTCCTCGAAGACTTTCTGATGCAGCCGGGCGCCGTTGAATCCGGCCCGCATCGCGAGTTCGATGTCGCGCTTCAGCGCCTCATCCGACGGCGCCGTCCAGATCCCTTCCGGATAGAACCCCTGGTCCAGCACCAGGCGCTGGTAGAGCTCCTTGTTGTTGAGGTAGACCCGGTCCCCCTCAACGTGGATCTTGCGCATTCCGGCGTAGCTGCGAACGGCATCCACGACCCGGCCCGATCCGTCGGCCACCTCGAGGGCCAGGTCGTACAGGAAGGGGCTTCCCGGCGACCATGTTCTGGGCTTCTTCAGGGGCAGGATCAGCGGCGCGCCGTCCAGGGCCGGCCCTTCCGCCCGCGCCACCGCCTTCCCGCCGGCCAGGGCCGCGGCGCGCAAAGTCTGGCCGCGCTCGACGCCGCGGAAGCGGGGCGTGACGACAAACCGCCCGGCGTCCAGGTCGGGCACAATGTGAACGTCCTTCAGGCCGCGCCTGTCCACCGGCTCCAGCCAGACCGTCTGCCAGATTCCGGTCGTGCGGGTATACACGCATCCGGACGACCAATAGCCCCACCAGTTCTGTTTGCCGCAAGGCTGCCTGGCGGCGCGCATGTTGTCGGCCACGCGCAGCACAATGTCGTGCGCGCCGCCGGGCCGCACAAACGCCGTGATGTCGAAACTGAACGAGACGGTGCCGCCGAAGTGCGCGCCCGCCGGCTTGCCGTCGACAAACAGCTCGCACTCGTAGTCCACGCCGCCGAAATTCAGGAGCACGTCCCTGCCGGCCCAGCCCGCCGGCACCGCGATCCGCCGGTGATACCACATGGCCTGGATGAAATCCCTGTGCCCCACCCCGGACAGTTCGCTCTCCGGACAGAACGGCACGATGATGCGCCCGTCGAACCCCTTGCGCTCGAAGAGGCGGCGGTCCATTCCCGAAACGCCGAAATCGAAGCAGTAGCTCCAGGGCCCGTTGAGGTTGATCCACTCGGCGCGTTCAAACTGGGGCCGCGGATATTCGGGACGCGGGATCCGCCGGGGACTCGCGGTTTTCGAGCGCTTTCTATTCATGCCTTTCATCGTTTCCTTCCGACGAAGCGCGAATCTAGCCGCCGCCCCCGCGGCGCGCAAGCGCGTATTGGAGCGCCGCGCCGCGGCGCTTCCGCGGCATCCGGTCGGCGCCGCCCGCCGGCCCTTCCGCCCCGCGGCCCTCTCCGGCGGCGGGCATGTTCGCATGCGTGATATTAAATATTTGACATATTTGTAGGTTTCCAGCCACCTCTCGCTCATCTGGAAACGTGGAACCCGGAAGACTACCCGGAGCAGACCGCGCGCGGCGTCGTGCTGGACGTGCGCACGCCCCAGGAGTACGAGCTCTGGCACATACCGGGAGCGGTGAACATTCCGCTGGGACGGCTGCGGCGTTCGCTGGAAAAGCTCGATCGCGAGCGGCCGGTTTTCGTCTACTGCAAGGTGGGCTTCCGCAGCTACCTCGCCTACCGCGTCCTGCGTCAGAAGGGCTTCCGCGCCGCATCGCTGTCGGGCGGCACCATGACGTTCTGCGCCTGGCACGGCGCCGGCGTGTGCCCGGCCGAGCCCGAGCCGCCCGTTGTCTCCTACGCGGAGGACAGGCAGGCGCCCCGGCCGTCCCCCGCAGCAGGTGACCATGTTCTTCACCTTCTGGGGCCTGAACGTGTTGCGCCGGACCGGGCCGCAGGCTCCGGGCAAGGGCTTTCTTGACCGCATGTTCGGAATGATGATGCCCAAGGGGCCCGGCCGCCTCGGCTTGTCCAGGATGAGCATGCTGGGCATGGGCACGGCCATGATGAAGCACGTCATGCGCAGGAAGAACGTGGACAGCCTCGCCAGCCTCATCGATCAGGCCGTGGCGTCCGGCGTGCGCCTCGTGGCCTGCACCATGTCCATGGGCGTGATGGGCCTCACCAGGGCGGAGCTGCGCGACGGAATCGAATTCGGCGGCGTTGCCGCGTTCCTGGCCGAAGCCGACGAAGCGAACATGACGCTGTTCGTATAGAACGGCCTTTACCGCACGATATCGAGCGACCTGGCGCAGCGGAAGCCGATCATGGGGTTGCCGCCGCCGTCGTTGCCGTCCGCGACGGTCCGGTTCGACGCGTTGCCGCGCCAGAAGGTCGCCAGCTCGCGCGGATCCGCGGTCAGGTATGATCCGCCCCGGAAAACGTGAGGCGCCGGCGCGCCGGCGCCGGCGGCGGGCGCCTCCGGTCCGGCCGGATCGTACACGGGCGACGACCGGTAGTAGTCGCGCGCGTACGCGTCGCTCACCCATTCGGCGGCGTTGCCGGCCATGTGCAGCAGGGGGAAGGGCGACGCGCATTCCTTCGTCCATTCCATGAGATCGTTCTCGATGGCGACCAGCGCGCGCTCCGGAAGCGTCTTGTCCGTGTCCCAGGTCACGGCGGGCAGCCGCGTCGGCGGCGGCGGGGTCGTCTCGATCTCCTTGACGCAGCCGCAGCCGAACCGGTCCTGCGGCGGCTCCGCCGGGTTCTGGCGATCCATCTCCGAGGCGATGAAATCGCGGCCGCCCTGCCAGTTCACGCCGCACGTCGAGGCGGGGTCGCCGTCGCCCCAGGTGTACAGGCGGCCGTCCATGCCGCGCGCCGCCTTCTCCCACTCCGCTTCGGTGGGCAGGCGTTTGCCGACCCATTTCGCGTAGGCGTAGGCGTCGTACCAGTCCACGCCCACGACGGGCTGCTTGTCGCCGCCGAGCTCCGGACGGCTCCAGCCGTCGGCGTCGTGCTTCTTCAGCGGCGGGGCGTCCGGGTGCGCCGTGGAGTAGTCGCCGGTGGCTTTGACGTGCTCGACGAATTTGCGGTACGCGGCGTTGGAGACTTCGCGCCGGTCGAGCAGGAAGGGACTCACGAACACGATGTGCAGCGGGAAGTCGTCGGCGTTGGGATCCTCGACGGCGCTCCCCATGAGGAAGTATCCGCCGGGGATGTAGACCATGTCCGGCGGCACGCCGAGGCCGCGCGGCGGAGGCTCGGCGCCCTTGCCCGCCGCGCGGTACGCCTCCATGACGCTGCGTTCCATGCGCAGGATATAGCCGAAATCCATCTCGCGGATGGCTTCGGCCGCCGGCCCGCGCTTCGCCACCACCTGGTCCATCCAGAACCGCAGGAACGCCATGCACTCGTCCACGGCGTCCTTGAACGCCTTTTCGGTCAGCAGCTTGGGCACGTGGGCCTGCATGAGTCCGGGCAGGCTGCGCGCCGTGGCCGCCCGCTTCTCGACCAGCTCGTCGCGGGTGGCCTTGAGCCTGGCGTTCGAGGCCCAGTCGCCCTGCCCTTCCACCTGCGCGATCTGCTCCGTGTACACGGCGAACTTCATTACGGCCGCCTGCACCGGCGCCAGCCACTGGCCCCTGATGCGCTCCATGCCCCGGTCCAGCATCGTGATGCATTCCCGGATCGAGGCCAGCCGTTCCGCGACCGGCCCCGTTTGCGCGTGCTGGGGGGAAAGCTTCAGAAACTCGGCGTGCAGCGCCTCCAGGCGCCGGTATTCCGCCGCGGGAAGCGCCTCCGGCGGATCGATCTCGATCTCCAGCAGCTTGGCGGCGAACGCGTCGTCCACGGGCATGGGCCGCACGCCGCGCACCGCCGCTTTCCTGAAGAGCTTCGACATCGTGGCCGCGCCGGACTTGCGCACGCGGATCACGATCTTCTCCGGGTCGTCGCTGACCACGGCGCCTTCATAGACGGCGCCGTCCGCGTCCGTGACCTGGACCATTTTGGCCTCGGGCACGAGTTTCCTGGCTTCCTCGGAAAGCTGGGCGTATTCCAGCGCCAGGCACGCGGTCGCCAGGCCGAGCGCCAGAGTCACGCCCAGGGCGGCAAAGCTCGACGGTCTTGCTTGCATAACGGTCCTCCTCCTTGTCGCGGACTACGCTAGCACAGCGCCCCGCCGCGCCTCAATGCCGTTCGCGGTTTGCCAGCGGGGCCTCACGGCAGGTCGTAGCGCCGGTCGAGGACGAAAGCGTTGTCGAAATGCCTGACTTCGGGGCGTTTGTCGCCCGGGGCCCCCACGACCTCCACGACGTCGAAGCGGAAACACACACGCGGATCGCCCAGGCGGTTCAGGTAGCGCAGCGCCGCCCGCGAAAGGACGCGCCGCTTCTTGCGGTCGACGGCTTCCAGCGGCCGCCCGAATTCCTCGCGCGCGCGCGTCTTGACTTCGACGAACACGAGCGCCTTCCCGTCCCGCGCCACGATGTCGATCTCGTCGCGGGCGTCGACGCGCACGCGCCGCCCCAGGATCCGCCAGCCCTTGCGGCGCAGGGCCCGCGCCGCGACCGCCTCGCCCCACAGGCCGCTTTCCAGGTGGGCGCGCATCGCTTTCAGCGGTCCCGCCCCAGGATGGCCGCCGCCTCGCGCACCGGGCGGAACGAGCGCCGGTGAATCGGGCAGGGCCCGTACTCGAACAGGGCCTGGATGTGCGTGGCCGATCCGTAGCCCTTGTGCCGCGCGAATCCGTATTGCGGGTACACGGCATCGTACTCCCGCATGCGGTGGTCGCGGACGACCTTGGCCACGACGCTGGCGGCGGCCACGGAAAGGCTCTTGGAGTCGCCGCCCACGATCGCCGTGCAGGGACAGGGCATGCCGGGCACGGCGCACCCGTCGATCAGCGCGTGCTCGGGGGGCGGGACCAGGTCGGCGACGGCGCGCAGCATGGCCAGGTGCGTGGCGCGCATGATGTTGAGCTCGTCGATCTCCGCCACGTCGGCCACGCCCAGGCCCACGCGCACGCCGGGCGCGTCCGCGAGCAGGCGGAAGAACTCCTCGCGCCGTCGCGCGGTGAGGAGCTTGGAATCGGTGAGCCCTTCGAGCAGGCCGTGTTCTTCGGCCGCGGCGAACTGCGGGTCGAAGACCACCGCCGCGGCCATTACGGGCCCCGCCAGCGGGCCGCGGCCGACCTCGTCAACGCCGGCCACCGCGCGCACGTTCCGCTGCCAGAGCTGACGTTCGTAGGAGAGCAAGTGCGCTGCTTCCCTTGCCGCGGGGCGCCCGGCTACTTGCGGGTCCTTTCGCGCAGACGCGTCTGCTTGCCCGCGCGCCCCCGCAGATAGTAGAGCTTGGCGCGCCGGGCGTGCCCCGAGGATTCGATCTCGATGCGCGCCACGTGCGGCGAGTGCACGGGAAACACGCGCTCCACGCCCACCCCGTGCGAGACGCGGCGCACCGTGAACGTCTCGGTGTGTCCCGCGCCGTCGCGGGCGATTACCCGCCCGGCAAACACCTGTATGCGCTCCTTGCCGCCCTCGCTGATCCGCGCGTGCACGCGCACGTTGTCGCCCACGGCGAAGACCGGAACTTCCGCCTTCTTCTGCTCGCCCGCGATCTTTTCCATCACCTTAGCGATCATGACCGTCTTCCTTTCCCGCCGGCGCGTCAATCGCCGGATCCCGCGGACGGCGCCATCAAGTCCGGCCGCCGCGCCATCGTTCGCTGCTCCGCCTGTTCCCGGCGCCAGCGCGCGATCCGCTCGTGGTTGCCGGAGAGCAGGACCTCCGGCACGCGCATGCCCCGGTAAACCTCCGGCCGCGTGTACTGCGGGTATTCGAGCAGCCCGCCGCTGAATGACTCTTCCGCCACGGCGCCGTCTCCGGCGCCCAGCACGCCCGGCAGAAGCCTGACCACGGCGTCAATCACCACCGCGGCGGCAACAACCCCGTTCGTCAGCACGAAATCGCCGACGGACAGTTCCTCGGCCCCGAAATACTGCCGCACCCGCTCGTCCACGCCCTCGTAGTGCCCGCAGACGAACACCAGGTGCCGCGCGCCCGCCATCTCCGCCGCGACCGCCTGGTCGAAGCGCCGCCCCTGGGGGGTCATCAGCACCACCCGCGCGGCTTCCGTCCGAACCGATTCCACCGCTTCGACGATCGGCTCGGGCTTCATGATCATGCCCGGCCCGCCCCCGTAGGGGCGATCGTCGGTCGTGCGGTGCGCGTCCCGCGTGAACTCACGCAGGTCAATCGCCCGGATCCGCGCCGCGCCCCGGGCGACTGCCCGGCGGAGCATGCTCTCCCCCAGGAACCCATCCAGCATGCGGGGGAAGATCGTCACCACGTCAATCGCGAGCGGCTCGTTCATGCCGGTCTCGTACGCCGGTCCGGCGCCCGCCGCCGCGCTATGCCTTGGGCGCGCGGGCGAGCAGGCTGCGCACGGTGTCGCTGATCTGCGCCCCGCGCTGTCGCCAGTACTCGATGCGGTCGCGCTTCAGCTCGAAGTTCACGCCCTGCCGCTTGGGATCGTACCACCCCAGGATCTCGACAAAGCGGCCGTCGCGCGGGCTGCGCCTGTCGGCGGCCACCACGCGATAGCTCACTTCGTTCTTGCCGCCGGTTCTTCTCAACCTTACTGAAACCGCCATTTCTTCTGCGTCTCCCGTGTCGTTTCGCGCCCTTTTCGCGCCGCGAAAACGGGGAATGGTGCCATTTCGCCCCGGCGTCCGCAAGGGAAAATGTGGCCTCTCTTTTTCGCTTGCCCTTCAACGGCGCGGCGTTCTAGCGTAGCCCGCGGGAAGCATGGAGAGCCATGGGCCACGTTCAGATCCGTTGTACGAATTGCGGCAAGACGGCCAGCCTGCCCGCCGACGCGCACGCCGACGCGCTTCTGTGCCACGGCTGCGGCGCGAAGCTGACGCGCGCGCATATCCCCAAGGTCAGCGGACGACTCCGCCTGAAGGAAGTGCCACGGACGGCGCCGGCCGAGGCGTCGCCCGGGAAACGCCCCGCGAAACGGCGCCAGCGCGAGGCGGCGACCGAGATCCTCTCGCAGCCCGACATCATCAAGGCGGCGCGCGAGGATGCCGCCCGGCGGCTCAGCAAGCCGCGCCTGCGTTGGAGCGGCGCGCTGGGCGGATGGGTGCTGTTCATAGCTCTCGGCTCGATCTGCGGCCTGGCCCGCTACGCGGGCCTGCTTTCCCGGGAATACCTTGAATACATTCCGCGCGTCGGGCCGCTGGCGCTTCTGGCGCTGCACCTGTTGATCCTGCTCAAAGCCTTCAGCGATTCCATCTTCCAGGGCGTGCTTTGCCTGCTCGTGCCTTTCTATTCGCTCTACTACCTGCTCGCCGTCTCGGACGACTTCGTTCTGCGCGGCATCGTGGCCGGCCTGCTGGTCGGCATCGGGCAGGACAGCGCCATCGTCCTGCAGAAATACGCCAACGAGACGATCGTGGCCGTGAACGCCTGGATCGCCTCGGGCGGATGAACGCGCCCCGCGCGGGCTTCCAGAGGAACGGGACCGTGGAAATCAGGGAAGAGCAGCGCGAAACATGGGGCACGCGCGCAGGCTTCGTGCTGGCCGCCATAGGCTCGGCCGTCGGCCTGGGCAACCTGTGGGGCTTCCCCTACAAGCTCTATTCCTACGGCGGCGGCGCTTTCCTTATTCCCTATCTGGTGGCGCTGATCGCGGTCGGCGTACCCATGCTCATCCTCGAATTCACGCTGGGACACAGCACGCAGCGCGCGGCGCCCGACGCCTTCGGCCGCCTTCACCGGCGCTTCGAGATGGTCGGCTGGTGGGGCATCCTGCTCAGCTTCGTGATCATCACCTACTATCCCGTAATCCTGGCCTACTGCTTCAGCTATCTCTGGTTCAGCCTCAAGGCGCTGGCCACGGGCGCGAACCTGCCATGGGCCGGCGAAGGCCTCGCGGGCGTGACCAACGCCGGCGACTTCTTCTACAAGACCTACCTCGGCTACTCGGAAGATCTGGCCCTGGGCGGCCTGCGTCTCAACATCGCCGTCCCCCTGGCTCTGACCTGGCTGGCCATGTACCTGTGCATTTTCCGCGGCGTGCGTTTCGTGGGCAAGATCGTGTGGCTCACCGTGCCTCTGCCCTGGATCATGCTGCTGATCCTCGCCGCGCGCGGCCTGACGCTTCCCGGCAGCCCGCAGGGCCTCGCCTTCTACCTCAACCCGGACTGGTCGCAGCTCGCCAAGCCGTCCACCTGGCGCTTCGCGTTCGGCCAGATGTTCTTCTCGCTGAGCCTGGCCTTCGGGGTGATGATCACCTATGCCAGCTTTCTGCACCGGCGCAGCGACCTGAACAACAACGCCGCGCTGGTGGGCCTGGCCGATACGGCCACGAGTTTCGTGGCCGGCCTGGCGGTCTTCGCCACGCTGGGCGGCATGGCTTTCGCCACGCAGCAGGCCGGACACCCCGTGCCGGTGCAGGAGGTGGTGAAGGGCGGGCCCGGACTGGCATTCGTGGCCTTTCCCTATGCCCTGGCCCAACTGCCCTACCCCGCCCTGTTCAGCGCGGTGTTCTTCATCACGCTCGTCACGCTCGGCATCGACTCCGCCTTCTCCATCACGGAGTCGATTCTCGCGGCCATCGTGGACAAGACCGGCTGGCGCCGCGGCCCGGTGTTGATCGTCATGAGCCTGGTAGGGCTTGCGTTCAGCCTCGTCTACGCGACCGCGGGCGGACTGAACTGGCTGGGCATCGTTGACGGCTTCGTCAACGGAACGTGGGGCATCGCGTTCATGGGCCTGCTGCAATGCCTCGTGCTGGGATGGCTGTACCGCATCGATCGCCTGCGCCGGCACGCCAACGAGCGCAGCGACTGGCGCCTGGGCGCCTGGTGGAACGGCCTGATTCGTTTTCTCGCGCCCGTCACGCTGGGCACGCTGGTGTGGTGGAGCATGTTCGACGACTTTGCCTCGCCCTCCGGTTTCCTGCGGGACGCGCAAGGGCGCTGGCACGCCGGCAACGTCGCGGGCCTGGCCGTCGTGACCCTCGCGCCCCTGCTCGCCCTGGCATTCAGCTCCCTGCGCGGGGCGCGCGAAGCCGCCCCCCACCCGGCGCGGCCCGCGGCCCCGTTCGCCTCCGGCCTGCCCGCGTTGGTCGCGGCCGTGGCGTCCGTCGCGGCCGCGGTTTGCGGCTTCGCGGCCGTGCTGGCCGCCTGCCGCGGCGGACGGCCGGGCGATCCGGCGGCGCTGGCCGCACTGGCCGCCGCCGCGCTGGCGGGCGCGGTTGCCGCCGCCGCCGCCTACCGCCATATCCGGCGCGCCGCGGCTTCGGGCGCGGACCCGGCCTGGTCGGCGCGCTGGGCCGGCATCCTCGGCACCGTGGCGCTCGGCGCGGCCTGCGGATTCTTCCTGGCCCTGCGCACCTCCGTCGCGGCCACCGCCGCGGCTCCGTCCGCGCCGGCCGAAGGACTCTCCGCCGCGGCCTACGGCATCATCGCCGCCATCGGCGTGCTGGTCTTCGGCGGCCTGGCCTGGTCCCTGTACCGCGCGGTAACGGCGGGCGCGCGCGAAGACGCGGCCGGCGAGCGCATCTGAGGGCGCCGGGCGGCGATCAGGGCCGCCGCGCGCATGCGATGCGCCGCGAATTCACGTCTCGGCCGCTGCGGCCGACGCGCCCGCCGCCCGGTCCAGCACCCACTCCGCGATCCGCTCCGCCACCCCGCGCTTGGACATCAGAGGCAGGTCTATCGGCGCGCCTCCCGCCGGCAGCAGCGTGACCTTGTTCGTGTCCGCCTCGAAACCGGAGCCGGCCCGGCTCACGTCGTTGGCCACGATCAGGTCCAGCTTCTTCTCGCGCAGCTTGCGGCGCGCCTCGGGCAAAGGGTCCCCGGTTTCCGCGGCGAAACCCACAAAGACGCGGCCGCCCTTGCGCTCCGCCAGCGCGCGCAGGATATCGGGCGCCGCCTCCAGCTCGAGCGCGACGGGCATGGCGGCTTTCTTGAGCTTAGCGGCCGCCGCCCGCCGCGGCCGCCAGTCGGCCACCGCCGCGGCCATGACCAGCGCCCCGCACCATTCCAGCCGCGCGCTGACGGCGGCCAGCATTTCGTCCGCCGTCTGCACTTGCACGCGGCTGACCCCCGCCGGCGCGGCGAGCGCCACCGGTCCGGAAACCAGCACGACCTCGTGTCCGCGCGCGGCGAACGCGGCCGCCACGGCATAGCCCATCTTGCCGCTGGAACGGTTGCTTATGAACCGCACCGGATCGATCGGCTCGCGCGTCGGCCCGGCCGTGACCAGAACATGCATGCCCCGAGTGTGGCAGGCCGTCCCGACAATGGCAAGCGGGCAGCGCGCGTTGCACGCCCGCTTGACTTCCCCGCGCGCGCTGCTATGAAACGCCGCCATGACCGTCAGAACCATTGCCGTCGGCGACTTTCTGGCCAACTGCCTCGTGGCGTGGAAAAACGCGCAGGCGCTTGTGATCGATCCCGGCGACGAGCCGCGGCGCATCATCGAGCTGCTGGACGCCGAGAAGCTCACCGTCGCCTGCTACCTGCTGACGCACGGCCACGCGGACCACGCAATGGCCCTGGCGGAGCTGGCCCGGGCGCGGCCCGCGCCCGTGGCCCTGCACGCGGCGGACGCGGCCTGGGCCTTCGAGCGTCCCAACCCCGTGCTCCCCTTCCACCCCTCCCCCGCGCGGCCGGATGCCATCGCGCGACTGCTGCGGGGCGGCGAGGAGTTCACCGACGCGGGCATGCGCTGGACCGCAATCCATACGCCGGGTCACACGCCGGGCTCCGTCTGCTACCACCTGCCGGACGAGGGACTGCTGTTCACGGGCGATACCCTCTTCGCGGGCTCGGCGGGGCGCACCGATCTTCCCGGCGGCGACGCGGCCGCGCTGGCGGCCTCCCTGCGCAAGCTGGCCGGTCTGCCCGACGCCACGCGCCTGCACTGCGGCCACGGCCCGCGCACCACCCTCGGCGCCGAAAAGCGCGACAACCCCTACGTGCGCGCGGCGCTGGCGCGCCGCTGAATACAAAAGCCTTGCGGATCACAACACCCTCGACTATTTAGGAAAAAGACACGTTTCTATCCGGCGACGCGTATGACAGCCGTTGCGACAGTGCCCCGCGCCCCGATGCCGCGGGCACTCGTGGTGGACGACGAGCACCTCGTGCGCCAGACCTACATGTCGGTTCTCAGCGACGCCGGCTGGGTGGTCGAGGCGGCGGCCAGCGGCCACCGGGCGCTGAGCATTCTCATGCAGCATCCTTTCGACGTCCTCGTCGTTGACCTGCGCATGGAAGGCATGGACGGCCTGGTTTTCCTCGAAGAGGCCCTGCGCATGTGGCCGCATCTCGGGGTGGTGATTGTCTCCGGCTATGTCAACGACAAGGCCGTGGCCCGCGCCGCCGCGCTGGGCGTGCGCCGCGTGCTCCAGAAACCGGTCGACCGGCGGCATCTCTGCGACGCGGTTCTCAACGAGGCGCGGGGCCGCCTTGCGGCCGGGAGGGCCGGGACGGAAGCGCAGGCCACGGTCGCTCTCATGCGCGACCATCTCCGGCTGCTGACGCGGCTGGGCGACAGCCGCAGCGTCGAGACGCTGGCGGCCACCCTGCGCGATTTCGGGCGCAGCCTCGCCCGCACGATTCCGTGCTCCGCCCTGGGAGTCCTGGTCGTGCGCGACGACGAGCAGTCGCTGCTGCTGGCGCCTTTCGTCCCCGTTGCCGAGACTTTCCTCGCGCAGATGCGCCAGACGATGTTCGCGCGGCTCGAAGCCCTGAGCGGCAGGGCCGTCAGCCGCGAGGCCGTGAGCGAGCGCCGCGAGGGCCCGGAGCCCGGCCCCGCGGGGGCCGCGTATCCCGCCGCGTCGGTGGTCGTGCCGCTGATCGTCGGCAACCGCGTCGACGGCGTGCTCGCCATGGCCAGCGCCGAGCCGCGCGAGTACGGCGCGTCCGACGTTTCGCTCCTGTACCACGCCGTGCATCACGTTGTCGCGATCTACAGCGCCCTGCGCACGATGCACCAGCTCAGCGCCAAGGACCCCCTCACCGGCGCGTTCAACCGCATCCGGCTGCAGGAGGAGCTCGAACGCGCCTGGCTCTACAGCCGCCGCTACGACACCTCCATGGCGGTGGTGATCGTGGACGTTGACAACTTCAAGACCTTAAACGACTCCTACGGCCACTCGGCGGGCGATGCAATCCTGCGCGAGTTCACCGCGATCATGTCCGGCGTGGCCCGCGCTTCCGACGTGATCGCCCGCTACGGCGGCGACGAGTTCGTCACGATTCTGCCGCGCGCCACCGAGGAGGATGCCGCCGCCTTTGCCCAGCGCCTGGTCAACGGCGCGCGCCAGCACGTGTTCTGCCATTCCACGCACCGGCTGCGTCTCACGATCTCCGCGGGCATTGCCACCAGCGACAATCCCACCTCGCCGGCCACCAGCGCCGAGCTGCTGAGCCAGGCCGACCGCGCCCTTTACATGGCCAAGCGCGCCGGGCGCGACCGCGTCTGCGCCTGGCCGGCGGAATTCGCCGTGCCGCCCGCGCCCGCCGAACCCGGCCGCGCCGCGCCGGGCGCCCCGCCCCACCCGTCGCGCGGGGGCCGCGTCGCGCTGGTCGACGACGAACGCGCCATTCTGGACGTCATCTCCGCCATCCTGCGCGGCGACGGCTTCAGCGTGGAGCCTTTCGTCTCGGCCGACGCGGCCCTGCATGCCTTGCGCTCGCGCCGCGGCGAATTCGACCTGCTGCTCACGGACATCAGCCTGCCGGAGAAGAGCGGCATCGAGCTGCTGCACGAACTGGCCGACGACACGCTGCTGGTCAAGGTGGTGATGACCGGTTTTGCCACCGTCTCCAACGCCGTGAGCTGTCTGCGGGAAGGCGCGTACGACTTCATCCAGAAGCCCGTCGAGCATGATTCGCTGGTGGCCCTCATGCGCCGCGCCATGGAGTATCGCCGCCTGAAAGTCGAGAACGAGCGCTACCACAGCCACCTCGAACAGATGGTGCGCGACCGCAGCGCCCAGCTCGCCAATTCCTTCGAGGAGATCAAGAAATCCTACGAGTTCACGCTCGAGGCGCTGGTGGCCATGCTTGACGCGCGCGAGCATCAGACCGGCCGGCACAGCCTGCGCGTGCGCGAACTCGCCGTCACCCTGGCCCGCGAGATGGGCCTCGACGGCGAAGATCTGCAGAGCGTGGCCACCGGCGCCCTGCTGCACGATATCGGCAAGATCGGCATTCCGGACTCGATCCTGTTCCGCCCCGGCCCGCTGCAGCCCGACGAGTGGAAGGTCATGCAGGAGCACTGCGAGATCGGCTACCGCATCGTCAGATCGAGCCCCTACCTGCGCGAGGCCGCGGAGATCGTGTGGGCGCACCAGGAGTTCTACGACGGCTCGGGCTACCCGCGCGGCCTCAAGGGCCGGCAGATCTGCATGGGCGCCCGCATCTTCGCCGTCGTTGACGCCTACGACGCCATGCGGTCCCAGCGCGTGTACCGGGACCCCGTCGGCCCCGACGAGGCCGTCGCCGATATCTGCCGCTGCAGCGGCACCCAGTTCGACCCCGACGTGGTCGCGGCTTTCCTGCGCTGCCAGCCGGAACTCGACCGCCTGCTCAATCTGCCGAACGCGAGCCTCTGAAGCCGCTCGCCCCGCGGACCGTCCCTGCCCGACGGCGCCCTGCCGTCACGGCCAATTCCTCCGATTCCGCGGATCGTTGTGGATGAATGACGAATGACGAAATACCCAAGCACGAAGGAATGGCGAAGCCCGCATTCCGAATGTGACGCCGGAAATGGGAATTGCCATTGCCGGCAGCAGAGTCTAGAGTCTGTCCCCGCGCTCGATGCCCGCGCAAGGAAGAGGATCCCCATCGCGGCCGGGACGAAAGGAGCCGGAACGACCATGCAGCGCGCTTCGCTCAAGGCCATCGCGGCGCTCGCCGCGGCGCTTTCCATCGGCGCCGCCCGGGCGGCGGAAATCCACGATGCCATTGCCGCCCGCGACATCGAGGCGGTGCGCCGCCTGCTGGCAACGGACGCCGCCAAGCAGGTCGCCGCGGTCGACAAGGGCGGTTCGACCCCTCTGCACTGGGCCGCCGTCTACGCCTTCCCCGAAGCCGCGCGGCTGCTGCTGAAAGCCGGCGCGGACGTCAACGCCGTCACCGACAACGGCTCCGCGCCCCTGCACTGGGCCGCGCACAAGGACGGCGCGGAAATCGTGGAGCTTCTGCTCGACGCGGGCGCCGCCCGCGACGCGCGCTCCGCGCGCGGCTTCACCCCCCTGCACTGGGCCGCGATCGGCAATTCCGTGCGCGCGGCGCGCCTGCTCCTGGACGCCGGGGCCGCGATCAACGCCCGGACCAGCGACGGCGTCACCCCGCTCCACTGGGCCATCCGGAAGAAGAACTGGGACATGGCGGAACTCCTGGTAATGCGCGGGGCGGACATGGAAGCCAAGGCCGACGACGGCTCCACGCCCCTTTCCTGGGTGTCCAGCCGCGAGGAGCGCGAAAAGCTGGAGCAGATCATCCTGCGCGCGACGGCCGCGCGCCCGCCGCCCGCCGCGCCCGCCGCGCCCGCCGTACCGGTCACCGGGATCGGAACGCTCGCGTTTCCCGACGGCAGCCGCTACGAGGGCGAGCTGCTTGAAGGCCGCATGCACGGCACCGGCACCCTGTACCTGGTCACGGGCGAGGTCTACACCGGCGAACTGGTCCACGGCCTCCGGCAGGGCAGGGGCGTGTACCGCTTCCCGGACGGCGAGGAGTATGACGGCATGTGGTCCAGGAACCGCATGCGGGGCCAGGGGGTCTACCGCTTCGCCAACGGCGGCCGGCTGGCCGGCGAATGGAAGGACGGCCGCCTGATCAACGGAACGGGCGCAGTCGTGTTCGCCGACGGCGATTCGTATGACGGCCAGTGGCGCAAGGACCGGATGTGGGGCAAGGGCAAGTATACGACGGCGGACGGGCGCACGTTCGACGGCTTCTGGGAAGCCAACCGTTTCGTCGGCCCCGCGCCGTGAGACGGCCCGGCAAACGGAACGAAGCATGCAAGAGGAGTATCCCTTCAGGGACATCGAGCCGCGCTGGCAGCGGCACTGGCGCGAGGCCGGCGCGTTCCGGGCCGACGCCGGCGACACGTCCCGCAAGTTCTACTGCCTGATGATGTTCCCCTACCCTTCCTCGGCCCTGCACGTCGGCCACGGGCGCAACTACATCATCGGCGACGCGGTGGCCCGCTACAAGAAGATGCGCGGCGCCAACGTGCTCACGCCCATGGGATGGGACGCCTTCGGGCTGCCCGCGGAAAACGCCGCCATCAAGTCCGGCGTCCCGCCGCGCGACAGCACGTTCCGCAATATCGCCACCATGAAGCGCCAGCTCGAGGCGTGGGGCGTGTGCTACGACTGGGACCGCGAGGTGACCTCGTGCAAGCCGGACTATTACAGGTGGACGCAGTGGTTCTTCCTCAAGTTCCTGGAACGCGGCCTGGCCTACAAGGGCAAAGCCGCGGTGAACTGGTGCCCTTCGTGCGCCACGGTCCTGGCCAACGAGCAGGTCGTCAACGGCCTCTGCGAACGCTGCGACAGCCGCGTCGTCGCGCGGCAGCTCGAGCAGTGGTTCTTCCGCACCACGCAATACGCGCAGCGCCTGCTCGACGACCTGTCCCTGCTGGACGGCTGGCCGGAACGCGTCCGCACCATGCAGGCCAACTGGATCGGCCGCAGCGAGGGGACCCGCATGGACTTCGCGCTCGTTCCGCGCGAGGACGGCGCGGCGGACCCCTGCGCCGGCGTTCCCTGCTTCACCACGCGCGTGGACACGATCTACGGGTGCACGTACATGGTCATGGCGCCGGAACATCCCCACCTGAAGGCGCTGGTCGCGAATCTGCCCCAGGAGCGCGAAGTGCGGGAGTTCATTGCCCGCGCCTCCACGGAAAGCTCCCTGGAGCGCGCCTCCGAGTCCCTCGAGAAGCGGGGCGTCTTCACCGGCCGCCGCGTGATCAACCCCTACAACGGCGCGGCGATCCCCCTGTGGGTGAGCGACTACGTACTCATGGAGTACGGCACCGGCGCGGTCATGGCCGTGCCCGCGCACGATACGCGCGACTGGGCCTTCGCGAAGAAATACGGCCTGCCGATCAGCATCTCGATCCAGAACCCCGCCCGCTCCCTGCGCCTGGAGGACATGACCGACGCCTACGCGGAGGACGGCGTCGTCGTCGACTCCGGGCCGTTCTCCGGGCTGCACAACCGCGAGGCCATCCCCCGCATGACCGCCTGGGCGGCGGAAAAGGGCTTCGGCGGCCCGATGGTGCACTACCGCCTCCGCGACTGGCTCATCAGCCGGCAGCGCTACTGGGGCGCCCCCATCCCCGTGATCCATTGCCAAGCGTGCGGCGTCGTGCCCGTGCCCGAGAAGGATTTGCCGGTGCTGCTGCCCGAAAACGTGGAGTTCAGGCCCACGGGCGAATCGCCCCTCGCGCGCTGCCCGGCGTTCATGAACGTCCCCTGCCCGCGCTGCGGCCGCCCCGCCCGGCGCGAGAGCGACACCATGGACACGTTCGTCGACTCCAGCTGGTACTTCCTCCGCTACCTCACCCCGCGCCTGGAGAACGCGCCGCTGGACCGGCGCGTGTGCGACGCGTGGATGCCCGTGGACCAGTACATCGGCGGCATCGAGCACGCCATCCTGCACCTGCTCTACGCGCGCTTCTTCACCAAGGTGCTGTGCGACATGGGGCTGATCGGCTTCAGCGAGCCCTTCGCGCACCTTTTCACGCAGGGCATGATCTGCAAGCGCAGCGAGAAGGACGGCCTGCTCTACAAGATGTCCAAGTCCAAGGGCAACGTCGTCAGCCCCGACCGCCTCATCGCGCAGTACGGAGCCGACACCGTGCGCCTCTATACGCTTTTCCTGGGGCCGCCGGAGAAGGACGCGGAATGGGACGACCGCGGCATCGAAGGCGCGCACCGCTTCCTGCGCCGCGTGTGGCGCCGCGTGTACGAGAACCGCGACGCCCTGCGGGCGGCGCGGGGCCTGCGGCCCGATCCGGACGCCATGGACGCGGCCGAGCGCGATCTGCATCGCAAGACCCACGAGACCATCCGGCAGGTGACCCGCGACATGGAGGGGGCCTTCCACTTCAACTCCGCCATCGCCCGCATCATGGAGCTGGTCAACGCCATGGACGCCTGCGGCCCGGCCGCGGACGGCGGCGCGCAGCGCAAGGCCGTCTATCGCGCCGCGGCCGAGACGGTCGTGCTCCTGATTTCCCCGTTCGCGCCGCACGTGGCCGAGGAGCTGTGGGTCCAGCTCGGCCACGCGCCCGGCATCCTCGCCGCGGACTGGCCCGCGGCGGATCACGCCGCGCTCAGCCGGGACGAAGTCGAGATCGTGGTGCAGGTCAACGGGAAAGTCCGCGGCCGCGTGACCCTCCCCGCCGACGCCGGGCGCGCGGCCGTGGAGCGCGCCGCGCTGGATGTGCCCGGCGTGCGGAAGCACCTCGAAGGCAGGACCGTGCGCAAGGTGGTGGTTGTTCCGGGCAGACTGGTCAGCATTGCGACGGGTTGAATGCATGAGCGGCGCGCCGGATGAACGACGGGCGCATGCGGGCGGCCCGGAAAAGCGCGCGCCGGGCCCGGCGGCGCGGCTGTGGTTCACGCTGACGGCCGAGGAGCAGACGGCGGCGCTGATCGTCCTGGGCCTGCTGATCGTCGGCATGGCCGTGCGCGCCTGGCGCGGCCGCGCGGAGTGGCGCGCGGCGGAGCGGACGGCCGCGAGCGCGGAGGTCTCGCGGAATGCGGCAGCGGCCGGCCGGCCGCGGGCCGCGCCTGAGGGCCAGTGAGAAGGCGTTTGCGGAGGCGGCTTTTTCCAAGGAAGGGCCAGACATGAGCCGGGATTGCGTATTCTGCAGAATCATTGCCGGGGAGCTGCCCTGCGCCAGGGTCTACGAGGATCAGGACACGCTGGCCATACTGGACATCGCGCCGGTGGTCAAGGGCCACACGCTGGTCATACCCAAGCGGCACTCGAGCCGCATAACGGACACGCCGGACGACGTCCTGGCGAGGCTGATCGCCGCCGCCCGCCGCGTTGTGCGGGCCCAGGCGCGGGCCCTTCAGGCCGACGGCGCCAACGTTACCCAGGCCAACGGCGCCGTGGCCGGACAGATCGTGCCGCACATTCATTTCCACGTCATTCCGCGTTCGGAAGCGCGCGGGGACCGCGGCAAATGGACCGGCGGCAGCTACGCTTCGCCGGAGGAAATGCGGCAAACGGCCGAAAGCCTCCGCGCGGCGATGGAAGACTGAGATGCAGCAGTCGCAGTTCTTCGAGGCCGTCAGGAAAATCCACGAACAGGATCCCCGCTACGATCCCGAGGCCTACCTCTTCGTGCGCGAAGCGCTGGACTACACCGTCAAGATGCTCGACAAGCCCGCCACCGAGCCGGGCCGGCACGTTTCCGGCCAGGAGCTCCTGGAAGGCATTCGCGAGTACGCCGTGAACGAGTTCGGGCCCATGGCCCTGACCGTGCTCAAGAGCTGGGGCGTGACCTGCACGGCGGACATCGGCGAGATGGTCTTCAACCTCGTCAACGCCGGCATCCTGGGCAAGACCGACGAGGACCGCCGCGAGGATTTCGCCGGCGGATACGATTTCCACGAGGCCTTCGCCAAGCCGTTTCAGCCCCGTTCCGCGGAGGAGGCCAGGTGAGACCGCGTCCGGCGCATTTTCTTGTGCTGGCGCTGGCGCTGGGCGCGGCCGCTGCGCGCGCGGCCGCCGGGTCCGCGTCGGACGCCGCGCTGGAGGCGCTGGAGACATCGCGCGCCGGATTGCGGCGCGTTGTGCTCGACAACGGCACGATCGGCCTGATCCGCAGCGACCGCTCCGCGCCGGTTGCGGCCGTCCAGATCTGGGTCGCAACCGGTTCCGCGCACGAGGACCGCTTCCTGGGCGCGGGCATTACCCACGCCATCGAACACATGATCTTCAAGGGCACCGCGCGCCGCGCGGTCGGGGCGATCAGCCGCGAAATCGACGACGCCGGCGGCGACATCAACGCCTACACTTCCCTCGACCGCACCGTCTTCCACACCGACCTGCCTTCCGCGGCCTGGAAGACGGGCCTGGACGTCCTGGCCGACGCCGTGATGCACGCCTCCTTCCCGGAGGGCGAATGGGAAAAGGAACGGCAGGTCATCATGCGCGAGATCAGCATGGGCAACGACAACCCCGATCGCGTGCTTTCGAAGCTGGCATGGGACCAGGCCTTCCGCGCCCACCCCTACCGCTTCCCCGTCATCGGCCTCCTCGAGATCTTCGAGACCGTCTCCCGCGACGACCTCGCGGCGCATTTCGCGCGCCGCTACGCGCCCGACAACATGATCGTGGCCGTGGTGGGCGACGTCGACCCGGAAGAGGTCGAGGCCGAGTTGCGGCGGCAGTTCGCCGCGTTCAAGCGGCGGCCCGCGGAGCCGGTCATCCTTGCCGGGGAGCCGGCCCAGCTCGCGCCGCGCTTCGCGCGCAAGACCGGCGCCTACGAGCTGTCGCGCCTGGTCTGGATGTTTCACACCGTGCCGCTCACGCATCCCGACGCGGTCGCGCTCGACGTTCTGGCGCAGATCGTCGGACACGGCCGCAGCTCGCGCCTGGTGGGCCGCGTGCGCGAGAAGCTGGGCCTGGTCCACGACATCAGCGCCTGGTCCTTCACGCCGCGCGAGGCGGGCGTGTTCGGAATCGACGCCGAGTTCGATCCGGAGCGCGAGGAGGCCGTGATCGCCGCGCTGCGCGCCGAGGCGGAGGCCTGGCCGGAGACGCGTTTCACCGCCGCCGAGATCGCCCGCGCCGTGCGGCAGCTCCTGGTGGGCGAGCTTTCGGGCCTGCAGTCCGCGCACGGCCAGGCGTCCGCCTTCGCGTCCGGAGAGTTCTACGCCGGCGACCCCGGCTTCGCCTCGCTCTACGTGCGCCGCCTGCAGGCCGTTACGGCCGCCGACCTGCGCGCGGCGGCCGGCCGCTACCTGCGCCCCGCGAACGGCACCCTGGCCGTGGTCGCCCCGCAGGAAGCCGCCCCGCCCGCCGCGGCCGCCGACGCGGCGGCGCCGCCGGCGACCGTCGCGCGCATCGCGCTTGCCAACGGCGTGCGCGTCCTGCTGCGGCGGGACGCGCGCCTGCCGTTCGTCCATGTGTGCGCGGCCCTGCGCGGCGGGCTGCTCACGGAAACGGCGGACAACAACGGCATTACCCGCCTGATGTCCGAAACGCTCCTGCGCGGCACGCGCAGGCGCTCCGCCGACGAAATCGCCGGCGCCGTGGAATCGCGCGGCGGCAGCCTTTCGGCCTTCTCCGGCCGCAACGCCTTCGGGCTGCAGGCCAGGTGCCTCGCCCAGGACGCGCCGCTTTTCATGGATATCCTGGCGGAATGCCTGCGCGAACCCGCTTTCAGCGCCGGCGAACTCGAACGCCAGCGGCAGAGGCAGCTTGCCGCCATCGGGGCGCAGCGCGAACGGCCGTTCTTCGTGGCCCAGGAGCAGCTCCGGCAGACGCTCTTTGCCGGGCACCCCTACCGCTGGGACCCGCTCGGCACGTCTTCCAACGTGCTGCGGCTGGCGCCGGGCGATCTGCGCGACTACCTGCGCGCGCGGCTCGCGCCGGAAGATCTCGTCGTTTCGCTCTTCGGCAGCCTGGACGCCGCCGCGGCGCGCTGCCTGGTCGAGCGCGCGTTCGGGAACCTGCCCGCCGGCGGGCGCCGGGCGCCGGCCGTCCCGCCGGCCGCGCCCTCGCTCCCGGCGTCGCTGGTGCGCCGCGAGCCGCGCGAGCAGGCCGTCGTGCTCGTGGGCTTCCCGGGAGTGTCGCTGTTCGATCCCGCCGCCGACGCCCTCGCGGCCCTCGATACCGCGGCCAGCGGGCTTTCATCGGATCTCTCCGCGGCCGTGCGCGAGGCGCGCGGCCTGGCCTACTACGTCGGGAGCTACCAGGATCCGGGGCTGGATCCCGGATCCCTCGTGTTCTACGCGGGCACCCGGGAGGACGCGGCCGCCGAGGTGCAGAAGCTGCTCGTGGCCGAGGCCGCGCGCATCCGCGCCGGGGGACTGCGCGGCGAGGAGCTCGAGCGCGCGCGCCGCAAGATCGTCGCCGACCACGACATGGCGCTCCAGGACAACATGGGCCTGGCCATGCAATGCGCCCTGGATGAGCTGTACGGACTGGGCTATGATCACGCCCTGAACGTCCGAAAACGCTTTGAGGCCCTGACGCTCGACGACGTCCGGGCCGCGGCCGAGCGGGTGCTGTCCACGAACCGCATGGCCGTGTCCGTCGTTCTGCCCGAATAAGGAGACAAGCCATGCCCGACGAAAAGCAGGAACCCGCGCGCGACAAGGCGCTGCTCGTGAACCTCGTGATGATGCTGGGCTCCTCCGCCATGCAGCAGCTCGGCAAGATCGTGGACCCGATCACCAACAAGGCCGAAACCGACCTCGCGGGCGCCCAGATCACGATCGACATGCTGGCCATGCTGCAGCGCAAGACCCGCGGCAACCTCGACGACGCCGAGCAGCACATCCTCGACAGCACGCTGGCCTCGCTGCAGATGAACTACGTTGAAACCGCGGCCGCGGAGCCGGAAAAGCCCGCGCCGGAGGCCGCGCCGGAAACCGCGCCGCCGCCCGAGCCCGGGCCGCCCGCCGCGGAACAGGCCGAGCGGAAGGACCCCAAGTACCGCAAGTCCTACGGGTAGGCGGAGCCCCGCGTCGCCGCGGGAAGCGGATGCCGATCAAGCGCGCTGAAAGGAGCGACACCATGACCGGAAACCGGACCGCGAAAACGGCGGCGCTGACGGCGCTGGTTATGCTGGCGGCCGGCGCCGCGCGGGCCTACGTGGCGATCGTCAACAAGGCGGACCACACGGCAATCCACGTGGTCCCGGCGCCGGGCGAGGTGACGATCGACGGCAATCTGGATGACTGGGATCTCTCGGGCGCGATTCTGATGTTCATGGATGAGGCGAGCAAGGCGACGTATTCGGTCCGGGGCGCCATGATGTACGACACCAACGCTCTCTACATCGCCGCGCACGTCAAGGACCCCACGCCCATGATCAACAACTATGCGTTCGGCGGCGAAGTCAACATGTCGTGGAACGCCGACGCGATCCAGATCATGCTGATCGCGAACCCGGAGATTCGCTCGCAGGTTTCCACCCAGGGCGGGCCCAAGATGCCTCCCGAGGAGCAGAAATTCGTCAACCTGCTCTGGATGTGGTATTCGACCCAGGACAAGGCGGCGGGCTATTTTTCGTTCTACACCCTGGGTTTCCAGGACCCGACGTTGAACCCGCCCGGCGTGAACGGCGCGTACGCCAAGGATGAGGACGGCAAAGGATACAGGATGGAATACCGCATCCCCTGGCCCGTACTGCGGGCGCCGCGTGCGCTGACCGGCGGCGACTCCATCCAGTGTTCCTGGCAACTGCACTGGGGAAACCAACAGGGCACCGGCGTCCGCTGCGGCATGACCGACGTGCGGGATCCCACCGGCGGCGACCTCGGGTACATGGGGCCGAAGTCATGGGGCATCGCGGTCTTCGAGAAGGCCGGCAACCTCCGGCTGTCCGAGAGAAGCATCCTGGGGCGCGCCGAAGGGCACATTCCCATTGTCTTCGAGCTGGACCGGCCCGGAAAGGTGAGCCTCGCGATCCGCGACGGCGACGGGAAACTCGTTCGCACGTGCCTGGGCGCCCAGCCGTATCCGGCCGGCCGGCAGACCTACCTTTGGGACGGCTTGGACGACTGCGACAGGCCGGTGCCGGCCGCCGCCTATACAGCCACGCTGCTGATGCATGCCGGCATAGGGCAGAAATACATTTGCGACGTCGGCGCCAGCGGCACGCCCCCCTACCAGACCGAAGACGGCACGGGCGGCTGGGCGGGGGACTACCAGATTCCGCAGATGATCGCCGCCGACGGCGATACCGTCGTGCTCGGCACCGGCAGCGCCGAGGCGGCGCCGGCCGGCATCGGCGCCGACCTTGACGGCCGGAAGCGCTACGGCACGATCCCCGGCGTGGCCGTGGCCCTGCACAAGGGCTTCGGCTACGCCCTCAGCCGGGGCGGCGCGAAGGTCACCAAGTTCAACGCCGCGAACGGCCTGCTCGCGCCGTTCGCCACGGGCCGTCCCGACGCGGCGGTAGCGAGCCGGCGATCGGACGAGAACGGCTCGCAGTGGGGCAACCGCTCCTGGCAGATCTACGGCATCGCGGTTGCGGACGACCGGATCGTCGCCAGCAGTCTTGTCGGCGACCGGCTGCACTTGCTCGACCTCGCCTCCGGCGAAGCGCGCGGCGAGGTCCCGCTTCCGCGGCCTTTCGGGCTGGCCGTCGCGCCGGACGGCGCGCTGATCGCGGTGAGCAGCAACCGTGTGGGCCGCTGCGATCTTCAAACGCGGCAGTTCACCACGATCCTGGGCGATCTCGACGAGCCGCGGCACGTGGCCTGCGACGCGGACGGCAACGTCTACGTGTCGCTGCAGGGCCGGACCATGCAGGTCTGGAAGCTCGGCAAGGACGGGAATGTTCTCCTCAAGTACGGCGTTCCAGGCGGCCGGCCCGCCCTGGGCAAGTTCAATGCCGGCGGCCTGCTCAACCCCTACGGCATCGCCGTGGACAGGAACGGCCGCCTGTGGGTGGTCGAAGCCGACAACCAGCCCAAGCGCTACTCGGTCTGGAACCCTGACGGCAAGTTGTGGAAGGAGTTCTTCGGTTCGCTGGACTACTCCACCACCGGGTACGCGGATCCGGCCGAGCCGGGCTTTGTCTACGCGCAGAGCGTCCGCTACCGCGTGGATTTCGAGTCGGGCGCCTGGGCGCCGGACGCCACGATCCTCCGGCCGCGCGTCGAGGAAGGCGTTCCGTTTCCCGAGACGAGCTGGCATTGCGGCGGGTCGTTCGCGAACATCGAAGGGCGGAAGTTCCTGGCGGTGGGCGGCATCCGGCACAGCACCGTGCACGGATTGACCGTTTACGAGGATGTGAACGGCGAATTCGTGCCGCGGCTCTGCGACTTCAAGAAGGACGGCGGCCAGAAGACACTGTGGATTGACGCCAACAACGACGGCAAGGTCCAGCCCGCGACCGAGTTCCAGGCGTGCGGCCAGAGCTGGATCTCCTATTTCGGCCCGGTGGCGGATCACAAGTTGAACCTGTACCGCGCGGCGGGGATCAGTTGGGCGTCGCAGGGCGGCGCCAAGACGACCCATCCGTACTCGATCGAACGCTGGGACTTCCTGGGCTTCAACGAGCAGGGCGGGTTGCAATACGGGGACCCGGCCAGGCCCACGGTGGTGGCCACCGATCCGGACGGCGGCGCGGTCGCCGCCGTGACCGCGGGCCGCGATGGAAGCGTATTCGCGCTTGTTTCCGGCGGCTCGCTGGATCGCGGACAGCGCCACCAGGGATCCGGCCACCGCGTCGTGAAGTTTTCCGCCAAAGGGGAAAAGCTGTGGGAGTATCACAATGTTCACTGCGCGTTTGCCTGGACCAGCGACGCGTATACGCCGGGGTACGTCGTCGGCGCCATGATCTTCGCCCGCGGCGTGGCGGACGACCTCGTGGGCGTTACCGGCTACTACGGCCAGTACTTCCTGCTCGACGCGAAGGAGGGACTCTTTGTGGACGCGCTGGGCGAAGACCAGCGGAGCGCCTACAAGCTCGGACCGCACATGGTGCTCACCGAGAACTTCAACGGAACGCTCTTCCGGCACCCCGGGAACGGCAAACACTACTTCCTGGGCGGCGATGCGGACCTGCGCGTCTGGGAGCTGACCGGCCTGGATGCCATGCGGCGCGACGCGGTGGCCGTCGAGGTAACGCCGGCGCAGGTTGCCCTGGCCGAAAGAGCCGTCCGGCACAACGTGCTTGCCGCACGGTCGGCCGCCGGCAAGAAGACGGCAAAGCTGCCGCGCCTCGAGGGCGCCGCGGCCGACGGGAAGTATGACGAGTGGGGCGCCGCCCAGCCGCTCACGATCTGCATGGAGGGCAACCGCACGGCGCAGGCCCAGCTCGGCTACGACGACGCCAACCTGTACGTCCGTTTCCAGGTGGGCGACGAGTCGCCTTTCCGCAATACGCCCACCGACCAGCGTCTGCTCTTCAAATCCGGCGACGCCGTGGAGATCAACCTGGCCACCGACGCCGCCAGGCGCGAGTTCCGCGGGCAGAACCGGCAGCAGATGCGCGTCGGCGACACCCGTCTCATCCTTGCCCGCACCCCGGACGGCAAGCTCATGGCCACCCGTTACCGCTACGTGACGGCGGACGAGGACAAGCCCAACGCCTTCAGCGTCGAAACCGCCAGTTCGGGCAAGGACACGCTGGACGACGTGGCGCCGTGGAACGACCTGCCCATGCACGCCGCGCTGGAGCCCGACGGCTACGTGGTCGAAGCCGCGGTGCCGTGGAGCGCGCTGGGCGTGACGCCGGCCGCCGGCCTGGCCCTGGCGGGCGACGTCGGGGTGATCTACGGCAACGAGGGCGGCACCCGCAACGCCATTCGCTACATGTGGAGCGACAAGAGCCCCGAGGTCTCGATCAACAACGATATCCCCTCTGAGATCCGCATCCACCCGAACCAGTGGGGAACGTGGATGCTGGAATAGGCGGGGCGGACCGTCTTCCGCCGCCCGGCTGCTCAACGCGCGCCGGGCGCGGGCTGAGCCGCGTAGTACTTTCTGCCGCCGCGCAACTCCGCGCGGACCAGGCATTCCCGCGCCAGGGCGTCCAGCCTGCGCCGCGCCTCCGCGGCATCCAGGCCGAACGCGGCGGCGACGTCTTCCGCGGCGCAAGGCCGTCGCGACAGCATGGCCAGCAATTCGTCCCGCCCGCCCGCGCCGGCCCGGGGAATCCCCCGGAAGTCGGCAATCACCTCGGCCCGCGGGGTGAACAGCGCGGCCAGACGCTCCAGGCGCTCCCGCGCCTCCGCCGCCACGCCCGCATCGGCCGCGGGCCGCACGGCGGTGTTAAGATGGATCTTCGCCGGCCTGAGGCCGGCCGCAAGCTCCGCGACGCGCCGCATGTCCGCCTCGGCGGCGTTCAGCCCCGGCACGACAAACACCTCGACCCACAACTCGCCCGCGAACTCGACGGCCAGCCGCCGCAGGCCGTCCAGCAACACTTCGAACTTCAGCGCGGCGTGCGGCCGGTTGACCGCCTCGAACGAGGCCTGGTCCCAGGCGCTGAGCGAGACCTTGACGACATCCGCCGCGGACGCGTCGCGGCGCACCTCGGGCAGATGCATCAGCGAGCCGTTGGAAAGCAGCACGCGCCGGATCGTCGTCATGCCGCGCGCCGCGGCCAGGAACTCGCCGAAGCCGGTGTGCAGCGTGGGCTCGCCCGATCCGGACAGCGTTATGGCGTCGGCTTCCCGGCCCGACGCCAGCCAGCGCTCCAGTTCGGACGCCACGTCGCGCACCGGCGCGTAAGCCCGGCGCACGGGCGGGACGGGGGACGCCGCGCCCAGCTGGCAGAACACGCAGTTGAAGGTGCAACTCTTACCCGCGAGCAGATCCACGCCCAGCGACCGGCCCAGGCGGCGCGAGGGCACGGGCCCGAAGAGGTAGCGGTACGCCGGGACGCGGGAAACGTCAGGATTGCCGGTCAGCGACACTGGATTGCCCCGTCCCGCCCCTCACCTGCCGATCTCCAGCCGCTGAGCCAGGCGGTCGGGCAGGCCCACGGCCCGGATCTTCTTCTGGGCGGCCTGGATGTCGTAGGCTACGCGCCGGATATCGATCTCGCCCCGTTCCATGTCGTAGGTGACGTAGGACGCCCGCGGATCGCCGTCGCGCGGCTGGCCGACGCTGCCGGTGTTGACGAAGTACTTGCGGCCCAGCGTGACTCTGACCTTGGTCTCCTTAAGCCTGGTCACCCGGCTCTGCTTCTCGTACACCACGGGAACGTGCGTGTGTCCGTGAAAGCAGACCGAGGTGGGCTGGTAGTTGAAATTGGCGTCGGCGTCCAGGCAGTCGAACACGTACCCCCACTTCTCGGGCATGTCCAACGTGCTGTGCACAACCGTGAAACCGTTGGCGGCGCACACCAGGCGCAGGTTCCTGAGGTATTCGATCTCGTCGGCCGAAAGCTGGCGCCGCGTCCAGTCCACAACGTTGGCCGCCAGAGGGTGAAAATCATCAAGGGATTCGTTGTGCGCGCAGTAGTGGTCGTGATTTCCCCGCACCGTGACCGCGCCCAGCGCGCGGACCTTCGCCAGGCACTCGGCGGGGTTGGCGTTATAGCCCACCATATCCCCCACGCATACGTAGGCTTCCACGCCCTGCTGCCGGGCGTCCTCGAGAACAGCCTCCAGCGCCTCCAGATTGCCGTGGATATCCCCCAGTATGGCGCATTTCCTGGCGTTCATCGAGGCCATTCTCAGATCTTCAACAGCGCGGCGGCCACGTTGAGGTCATCGGGCGTGGTTATCTTGACGTTTGACAGGAAGGAAGGGACGAGGTGGACTTCCTTGCCGATCAACTCCACCGCCGACGCTTCGTCGGTGACGGTGACTCCCTTCTTGCGCACCGCCGCGAAGGCGTCTCTGAGCAGTTCGACCTTGAAAGTCTGGGGCGTCTGCACGGCCCAGAGCTTGGTGCGGTCCAGCGTCTTTTTCACGGTAAGACCGCGTTCCACGTGCTTGACCGTGTCGGTAATCTTGACGGCGGCCACGCCCGACCCGTAGCGCCTGGCGGAATTGACCGTTTCGGATATCAATGCCGCCGTGACGCAGGGCCGCGCCCCGTCGTGCACGGCCACGATATTGACGTCGTCGTTCAACTGGGCCAGGCCGTTTCCGACCGAGACCTGCCGCTTGCTCCCGCCGGGCACCACGCGCTTGACCTTGGAGCAGCCGAAAACGCGCGCCAGCCCGCGGGCGGCCTCCACGCGGTCCTTGCGCACGACAAGAATGACTCCGTCGATATCGGGGCAGCGCTCAAACGCCTGCAGCGAATATGCCAGCACGGGTTCCGTACCGAGCGTCAGGAAGGCCTTGTCCGCCTTCTCACCCATGCGTTCGCTCTTTCCGGCGGCGACCACTATGCCATAGTTCATGACCGTCTCCCCTGCCGGCGCGCACGGTCCGCGCACCCGTACCGTTGTTACACAAACCGCTGCTATTCATAGCGGCCCGCCCCGCCCCCGTCAAGCCGATACGCCCGGAAGCCGTAATTCGTGCTGGTTCCGCCCGTTCTGTCGTGGTAGCCTGCCTGGCAGTGGCTTTGATGGGACCCCGATGAAACGAACCGAGATTATCCCCCGGATACGCGTGGAGCCGGAGCATGCCGCTCCGCCGGCTCCGGCCGGCGCGGCGGCCGGCGACGCGAACACGGCCCGCCTGCCGGCGCCCCAGGCGCCCGCAACCGCCCCCCTCCCCGCCGCGCGCTCCTTCGCCTCCGAACACCTGGACGCCAAGTACGAGATCATCGAGAAGATCGGCGACGGCGGCATGGGCGTGGTATACCTGGCGCGCGACCACCAGCTCGACCGCTACGTGGCCATCAAACGCCTGCACCGCTCCAGCCTCGCCGACCCGCACCTCAAGGCCCGCTTCTTCGGCGAAGCCAAGGCCGTCGCGGCCCTCAACCACATCCACATCGTGCACCTCTACGCCCTCGGGGAGGACCGCGAAGGCCCCTACATCGTCATGGAATACGTCGCGGGGCCTCCCGAAGCCTCCCCGAACCGGACGCCGACCTCCCCGTTCACCCTGGCCGACAAGGTGCACCGCAACGGGCCGCTCTCGGTAACGGCGACGCTCGACCTGATGGCCAAGGTCTGCGACGCCGTGCGCTACGCGCACGGCTGCCGCGTGATCCACCGCGACCTGAAGCCCTCCAACATTCTCCTCAACGAGATGGGGCAGCCCAAGGTCGTCGACTTCGGCCTGGCGCGGCGCCTGTCGGCCGATGACTCGCGTCTCACCGTGCCGGGCGAGAAGATGCTTTCGCTGGGCTACGGCGCGCCGGAGCAGGAAGCCGACGCCGGCGCCGCCGACGAGCGCGCCGACGTTTACGGCCTGGGCGCGCTGCTCTACTTCAGCGTCACCGGCAAGAACCCGCGCTATTTCCGCGAAAACGACCTGCCCGAGGCCCTGCGCATGCCCGTCGCCAAGGCGCTGGCCACGGACCGCAATGCCCGCTGGCCGGGCGTCGCGGAGTTCGCCGAAGCCCTGCGCATGGTCAAGGCGCCCACCACCATCGAACTGCCCACCGTGAAAACCACGTGGCGCTGCAAGTGGTGCGACACGGTGAACCCGGTCATGCTGCGCTACTGCGGCAAGTGCGGCTGGGACGGCGGCGAGACCTGCGCCGAATGCGGCGCCGCCACGCGCTTCGGCATCCAGTTCTGCGGCACGTGCGGCGCCGACGCGCGCGAGTACGAGCTGGCCCGCGTGCTGCTCGATCGGCTGCGCGCCCTCGAGGCGGCCCGCGACTACGACACGGTCGTCGAACAGGCGGGCCGCATCACGGGCTTTCAGCCCATCGGCGCCGGCGGCCGCCGGATCGTCGAAGACGTCACCGCCATGCGCGACCGCGCCCGGCGCGCCGTGTCGCGCCTCGAACAGCTCCGCCGGCTCATACGGCAGGACATCCTGGACTCCAACTACGAGCGCGCGCAGAGGTATATCGCCGAATACGACGCGCTCTGCGGCGACGAGAGCTTCCAGCGCGAACGGCAGGAACTGCCCGCCCGCATCGTCGAGCGCAACCGGCAGCGCGCGCGCGAGGCGATCGGCGGACGCGACTGGGATTATGCCGCGCGCGTCTGCCGCGAAACGCTCGATACCACCGGGGCGGGCGATGAAGAAACGCTGGCCCTGCTGCGCGCGGTGCGGCTTCGACGCGGGGCGCAGCGCGCGCGGCGCATCCTGACGGCGTTCGTGCTGGCCGCCGCGCTCTACGTCTTCAGCGCCGCGCCCGCCAAGCGCTTCCTGGGCGCGGGCCGGCCGGCGGCCGTCGCGGCGCTGTATCGCCCGGTCCGCTGGCTGGAGGAAGTGCCCCTGCTGAAGGCCCTGGTTGAGGCCAACGCGCGGCTCTGGGGCGTCGCGGAAACGTCCTCCGAATGACGCCCGCCCCGGCTCAGCGCACCGCCTTCCAGACCTTTTCCACCGCGTCGAGATCCGGAGCGCTGATCACCGCGTAGCACCTGCAGTCGGCGGTGCACTGGCAGCCGGTGGCATAGATGTAGTTGATGTTGACGCCCGTCTTGGCGAGCCGCGAAGTCACGCGGGCGAGCTCGCCCGGACGGTTGCGGAGCGTCACCAGCGCCACGTCCTGCGAAGTGAACGGAATTCCGGACGCCTTGAGCACCCGGCGCGCCGTCGCGGCGTCATCCGGCACGACCTGCACCAGCCCCACGTCCGTGCTCTCCGAGACGGACATGCCTTCAATGTTGACCTTCGCCGCGGCAAGCTTCCGCGTGACGGCCGCCAGCACGCCCGGCTTGTTCTCCAGGTAGAGCGTAAACTGTTTCTTTCTCACTGTGCACCTCCTCCCGGCTGCCCAATCATAGCACCCGCCGCCCGGACCGCAACCGCCAAAGCGCCGAAAAGCGCCGCGATGCCGGGCGGCCCGCGGGATGCCGGTCGCGCGCAGGGCTAGCCCCCCCCGGCCTGCGGATCCCGCGGATCGAGCATGCATACCCGCATGCGGCGGTAAAGCGTGGCGCGGCCGATGCCCAGCAGACGCGCGGCCCCGGCGCGGCTGCCTCCCGCGCGCCGCAGGGCTTCCAGAATCCGCTCCCGCTCCCCTTCCGGCTCATAGCCCAGCCGCGCCGCCCGCGGCAGCCGCAGGTCCGCGACCTCCGGCGGCAGATCGCGCACGGTGATTGTCCCTCCCCGGCAGCTGATCACGGCGAACTCCACGGCGTTGCGCAATTCCCGCACGTTTCCCGGCCAGGCGTACTGCATCAGAACGCGCATGGCGTCGGCGCCGACACCGTCGACGCGCTTGCCCGTGCTGGCGCGGGCCGTCTCCAGGAACGACTCCGTCAGCGGCGGTATGTCCTCGCGCCGTTCGCGCAGCGGCGGGAGGCGCACCCGGGCCACCCGGATGCGGTACAGGAGGTCGGAACGGAAAGCGTTGCGCCGGACCTGTTCGTCAAGGTCGCGGTGCGTCGCCGCGAGCACGCGAATCTGGATGGGCCGCGGCCTGGTGTCGCCCACGCGCACGATCTCGCGCTGCTCAAGCACGCGCAGGATGCGCGTCTGCGTGTTGGGCGGGATATCGCCGATTTCGTCCAGGAAAATCGTGCCGCCGTGCGCGGCTTCGAAAACGCCTTCCTGGTCGTTCACCGCGTCGGTGAACGACCCCTTGCGGTGGCCGAAAAGCTGGCTGTTGATGAGCGAATCGCTCAGGCCGCCGCAATTGACGGTCACAAAAGGCTTGTCGCGCCTGGGGCTTGCCTCGTGGATGGCCCGCGCCACAAGCTCCTTGCCCGTGCCCGTCTCGCCTTCGATCAGAACGGTCGTATCCATGCCGGCCAGCTCCTGCACCAGGCCGAACACGCGCCGCATCTCCGGACAGCGGCCAAGGATGCCGTAGAACTGCGTCTTGCCCTTGAGCTGCCGCCGGAGGTTCTGCACGTCGGTGACATCGTAAAGATAAAGGATGTGCCGCGCCGGGTCGGAAGGATCGTCGCGGACGTCCACCTCGAACCAGCGCCGCTCGGGCTCCGCGGAACGCGTCTGCACCAGCATGCGCCTGCGCCGCGCGGCGGGCGCCTCGATCGCTCCCCGGAGTTCGCGGCCGTCGTCAGGCAACAGGCGGAAGACCTCGGTCCACACGCGCCCGACCGGGTCGCCGCCGCCGTGCGCCAGGAGCTGCCGGCCCAGGCTGCTGAGAAATAGGACCCGCCCTTCCCCGTCAATGATGGCCGTGACAAGCCGTAGCTGGTCCAGAACGGCAAGCAGATTGCGGTGGCTGCGCTGCAGCTCGGACAGCAGACGGTTCTCCTTCGCCCGCGCCAGCGCCAGGTCGTTGCCGCTCTGCTGCAGCCGCTCCAGGCGCCGCGCTTCCACCGTGGAGTCCACGAACAGCACCCAGTCGCCTTCGGGGCGCGACAGGAAATAGACGTCCGCCGTGACGTCGGGCGTCAGCTCCACGAACGAAAGACGCATCGAAGCCCCGCCCAGCGGCAACACGCCGGCCAGGCAGTCGATTTGATCCGCGGCGGAACGCCCCCTGGACAGGTCTGTCAGGCCGTAGTTTTCGCAGAAACCGCCCCAGTCGCGCAACAACCCGTCCGGACCGACCAGCACGTAGGCGGGAGCGCGGTCCTTGACGCACAGCGCCTGGAGCTCGTCCAGGACGGGATGCGGGTATGGCTCGCTCAACTTATTCAAGGGCTGGCGTCCCGCTCACGTTTCCGGCCACCGCGCGGGCCAGGGCCGCGAACGCCTCTTCCACGCCTTCACCCGTCTTGGCGCTTGTGCGCAGGACCGCGCAGGCCTTGCCGTCGAGGCGCGCCACGTCCGCCGCGCCGAGATCCCATTCGGCGCCCAGGTCGGACTTGTTCAGGAGGAACAGGAAGGGGACGTCGCCCAGCACGCCCCGCACGCGTTCGCGAATGGCCAGGGCCGTGTCCATGGTGGCGCCGCGCGTGCCGTCCGCCACCAGCGCGCATCCGGCCGCCCCGCGCAGGTAGGCTTCGGGCGTCTCGCGCGCCTCGTCCTCGCCCTGAAGATCCCAGATCAGCAGGTCCACCGCGCCGCCGTCGACGGCGACCGTCTTCTTGTCGATCTTGACCCCCACCGTGGTCAGGTACTTCTCGGAAAACATGCTGGAAACGAAGCGGCGCACGAGGCTGGTCTTGCCCACGCCGAATCCGCCCAGCATGCACACCTTCTTCTTCATAACGCATCAAGCATACGCCGCGGCCCCGGCCCTGGCAATGCGTCAGTTGCGCGGCGGAAAAACGTCCTCCGCCCTGATGATCGCGTCGTCATGCGAGGCCACGATCCTCCGGCCCGGCTCCACGACGAGAAAATCTCCCGCGCTCCAGTTGCCTTCCACGAGATTCATGATCAGCCGGGCGTCGCCCGGCAGCTCCTCGTATCGCCATCCCAGCCACGCCGCGCATTCCCTGGTGTACCGCCTGTAGTGATCGTTGTCCCCGAATCTTAGCGCCATTCGCCCCTGACGGCGACCAGGCGGTGCTTCCGCGCCGCGATGCCCTCGATTCCGTTGCTGCACAGGCCGTAGCCGATCAGGATGGCGTCCACGGCTTCGCCGTCGGTTGCGTCCTCTTTCATTGGAGCGGCTCGACGTCCACCCAGCGCTGCTCCTTCCACGAGCGCATGCCCAGCTCCGCAAGCTGAACGCCCCGCGCCCCCTCCATCAGGGTGTATTTCCAGGGCTCATCGAGCGCCACGTGCCGGATGAACAGCTCCCACTGGATCTTGAAGGCGTTGTCGTAGACGATATTGTCCGGGACTGTCTGCCACCCCGCGTAGAAGTCAACCGGCTGCGGAACGTCCGGGTTCCACACCGGCTTCGGCGTCCCGGCGGCGCTCTGCACGACCACTTCGCGCAGTCCCGCCACCGCCGACCCCTTCTCGCCGTCGACTTGCACGGTCAGCAGGTCGTCCCGCCGCACGCGCGTGTGCCACGAGCTGTTGAACTGCGCCACCGTGCCGTCGTCCAGAACGAAAATCGCGTAGGCCGCGTCATCCGCGGTGGCCGCGAAGACGTTGCCTGCCTCGTCCCGGCGCCGGGGCAGGCCCGTGTACCCGCAGGCCACGAGACGCCTGACGGGCCCGAACAGGTTGCTGATCACGTACTGCCAATGGCAGAACATGTCGATCATCATGCCGCCGCCGTCCTCCGCGCGGTAGTTCCAGCTCGGCCGCTGCGCCGGCTGGTCGCAGTCCAGTCCGCTGAACACCCAGTAGCCGAAATCGCCCTTCACGGCGAGAATCCGGCCGAAGAAACCGAGATCCTTGAGCATCCGGAGCTTGCGGAAACCCGGAAGCCACAGCTTGTCCTGCACCACGCCGTTCTTGAGGCCCGCGTCCCCCGCCAGCCTCGCCAGGCGCACGGCTTCGGCCGTGACGGTGGCCGTGGGCTTCTCGCAGTACACGGCCTTGCCGGCCTTGACCGCCATTTCGACAAACCGTGAGCGCTGCTGCGTGGCCGAGGCGTCAAAGAACACCTCGAAGTCGCCGTACTTGCCGTCCAGCGCCCCCTGCACGTCGGTCGTATAGGCGTAGGGCTTCCCGATCGCGGGCGGGCCGTGCGCGCGGGCCAGCGCCGCGAGCTTGTCCTCGTTGCGGCCGGTCAAAATCAGGTCCGGCATGATCGCGGCGCCGGTCCCCACGCGGATTCCGCCCTGTCTGATGATCGCCGAAAGCGACCGGTCCAGGTGCTGGTGCGTGCCCATGCGCCCGGTCACGCCGTTTACGATGATTCCGATGCGTCTGGTCTGCATATCACGCCTCCGTGCGCTGCGGGTACTGCGCGCCCGCGGGCAGGGGCGGCGCCTCCACGCCGGCCCGCGGAAGCGTCCCCGCGAGTTCCTGCCTCCAGTGCGCCGCGTCTCCGGCGGGCCCGTAGCAGTAGATCATCCGCAGCGGCGCGCCGCCCTTGTTGGAAAGCTGGTGGTACACCCCCGGCGGTATCTTCACGATCTGGCCGGCGCAAAGCTCGCGGACCTCGTCCCCCAGGCACATCTCCCCCACCCCTTCCAGGATGAAGTAGACCTCCTCCTGCTCCTGGCTGTGCCACGGCACCTGTCCGCCGCGCGGCTCCAGCGTGACCAGCCCCATCGCAAAGTGCTCGGCCTGCACGGGCGAGGCCCCGCCTACCAGGTTCTGCGTTCTGCGCCGCGCCGGATAAGCGCGGCCGGTGATGTTCTTGAGGTCGGCGACGTTCATGACGCTGTCAATTCGCGGTTGCGCCGTGCGCTGAGCAAGTGTCGACAAGGCGCCCGTCCGGCATCGCATCCGCCGTCATGCCGGTCCGACATTCCGGCAGTAAGCTAACACGGAACGGATGCGCGCGCAATCCGTCATCGGCTCGGGGAGCGAGATCGCGGTTGCGCGGGGCGCTTCATCGGACTATGTTCATTCACTCATGCGATCAGAACAATCGGCGACCGCGGCGTTGCTTCTGGCGGCGGCGGTGCGGCTTGCCGGGGCCGAGCCCCTGCCGGGGCAGCCGTGGCGCAATTCGCTGGGCATGGAATTCGTTCCGATTCCGGGCACGCGTCTGCTCTTCTGCAAGTGGGAAACGCGCGTGCAGGACTACTCGGCGTTTGTGCGCAGCGTGGGGAGAAAATGGCCCAAGCCCCAAATCGAGCAGGGCCCGACGCATCCGGCGGTGAACGTCACATGGGAGGATGCCCGGGCCTTCTGCGCCTGGCTGACCGCGAGAGAGCAACAGGTCGAGTTCCTGCCCGCCGGGTGCCGGTACCGCCTGCCCGCGGACCTGGAATGGAGCGTCGCCGTCGGGGGACTGGGCGTCGAGACGGGGAAGACTCCCTTTGCGCGCAACGGAGAAGTCAAGGGCCTCTATCCGTGGGACGGCCCGTGGCCGCCACCGGCTGGCGCCGGAAACTACGCCCCGGTCCGCGAGGTGGACACGTACCAGTACACGGCGCCGGTCGGCAGTTTTTCGACCAACCGCCACGGCATCTTCGACCTGGGCGGCAACGTCTCGGAGTGGTGCCTGGACGGGTGGTTGCAGGAATCTTTCTCGGCCGGTCCCGGCGACCGAACGCTGCGCGGCGGGTCGTGGTTCCACGCGACCCCCTGGCACCTGGCGTCGTCGGCGCGAGAGAAAGCCGAGTGGAACTTCGCGGATATCAGGGTCGGCTTCCGGGTGGTGTTGGAACTGCCGGCGGGGGAGGGGGAGAAGAAGAGGTGATCGGTGGTCGGTGAGTGAGAGAGAGAGGTGTTCAGGTTCCAGGGAAACATGCAACACACAACGCTCAATCGCGGAGACGTTGCGTGTTGCATGCTGCGTGTTCATTTCTGATTTATCCGGAGGTTGGTCATGAGGGATGACGGGCAAGGGTTCGGCCGGATTTGCGCGGCGGCCGCCGGCGCCGTGCTGCTGGCCACTAACGCCGCGGGCAATTATTCGACGCTGTGGGTGTCGGACGTGTCGGTGGCGCCGCGCGACGAAAAGACCGCGTTTCTGCAGTTCAACATTTTTTGGCAGGATTCCTGGCGCAATGAATTCAACCACGACGCGGCCTGGGTGTTCTTCAAGGTGCTGGTCGAAGGCGAGCCGGAACTGCCGACGCACTGGTCCAGGCCGGCCGCCGGGAGCACAACGTCCAAGTCGCCGGCCGAGAGCGAGAAGCGGTGGCAGCATGTACGGCTGGCCGCGAACCGTGTCCTGAACCCGGATGGCTATGCGCGGAGCAAGGACAGCACGCCGCTGGAGTTCATCGTGCCGAACGGTCCCGACGGGTTCATGGGCGTGTTCCTGCGGCGGGCCCAGTATTGCAGGCCCACGGACGTGGAGGCGAACGGCGTGACGGTCCTGTGGGATCGCACCGCCATCAAAGGGCTGACAAAGAACACCAAGGTACAGGTCCGGGGATACGGAATCGAGATGGTGTACGTGCCCGAAGGGCCGTTCTATCTCGGCACGGGCGGCACGGAAGCCAACGCCTTTTGCCAATACACCGACGGTGTCCACAACGACCAGCCGTACCGGGTGACAAACGCCGGGCCGATCCCGACCGGCCGGAAGAACGGATGTCTCTGGGCGGGCGGCGCCACGCCGCAGGACGGCGGCGAAATCCCGGCGGCGTTCCCGAACGGCTACGGGGCTTTCTATTGCATGAAGGTCACCATCCAGCGCCGGCAGTACGCGGAGTTCCTGAACTCGCTGCCCCCCGCACAGGCGAACAAGCACTACCACCCCCGCATGGCCATTCGATCCGGAATTGGCCCGAACTACCTTTATCGCGCGTATGGACCGTGCCGGTACGGCCGCTACGGCAACGCGTGCGTTGGCCTGTCCTGGGGGGACGGCGCGGCCTACGCCGCCTGGGCTGGGTTGCGCCCGCTCACGGAGATGGAACTCGAGAAGGCCATTCGGGGGCCTTGTGAACCGGTTGTCAACGAGGGAAGGGACTCGTACTGGGGAGTGCAGGTTCTTGGAGGCGACTGCTGGGGCATGATGAAGCTGACTCGCCAGAGCGAGCGCGCGGTGTCGGCCGGCAATGCCGCCGGGCGAGTATTTGCAGGCACGCACGGACGCGGCATGCCGGACCTGCCGGCGGATTGGCCGCAGGAGGACGCCGTCGGGTCCGGCATCCGCATGAGCTGGTGGGGGTTCGGAAACCGCGTGAACAACGCGGCACGCCCGCTCATGTCGGACTTCCCGACCTACATCCCGGGACACGAAGGCGAGTGTCAGCAGGACCGAACGCGCGTGTCGGACCGGCTGAACGCGAACCTGGCCGACCCGGAACGGCGCCCGGACCATCGCTGGCGCGGGGGCCGCACGGCGCCGCTTGAAGCGGCGGAGGAGCAGTAGGAGAAATTCAGTTTGCGACTGCCATCGGCAGCCATCGACAGCCATCGAGACCCAGGACGGAAACTATGAAAATAAAGACAAGCCGGTGCCCCATCGCCGCACGCGCGTTTCTGGCATGGGTGGCCCGTGCGGTTGCGATGCTCGCGTCCCTCTCCGCTCCCGCGGCGGACAAACCGGCCGACGCGCGGTTCAGGGGCTCCGGCAAGGCCGATCCCATCCGGATCGAGAACGTGCGCCTCGCGGACAGTCCGGCGGCCGGGCAGAGCGCCATTGCGCTCGACCTGGCCTGGGACCATTCCTGGCGCGAGGCATGGGAAGTGCCGGAACAGGAATGCGTGCTTTTCTATCCCCACGAGATGTACAACCGGCCGCAGGATCAGAAATGGCAAGGGAAACCGCCTCTCAAGCTGGAAAACTGGGACGCCGCCTGGGTGTTCGCCAAGTTCCGCGTGCCGGGCGGTCAATGGCGGCACGCGACGCTTTCGCCGATAGTCTCTGATCACGGAAAGCCGGCGGGCGCCGCCCTGGATGTGGGCCTTGACGACAACCCCGCTCCCGATGGAGCAGCCGCCGGGCGCGGCCTCGGGGTGTTTGTCTATCGTGACAGTATCGGCAGCGGGCCGAACGCCTGGAAGGGTTTCTCGCTGCGCTGGCTGCGCGGCGCGGATGGGGTCAGCGATCCGGCCGCCGCTGAGATCAGGGTCTTCGGCATCAAGATGGTCTACGTGCCGAAAGGCGCGTTCTGGGCCGGCGACGGCGCGGTTCCGGATCCCGGCGCGAAGTTCCTGCCGGACCCGACGGGCCCCGGCGTCGGCGGCGAACACTGGCCCCTGCGCGGGACCGGCGCCTGGCGGACCTGGGACATCTGCGCCCAGTTCCAGGCCGGCGACACAAGCAACCCCTTGCGGATCGAATCCGAAGACGCCCTCACGCTGGGCGGGACGAGCGTGGCCAACCTGGGCAACCACAACAGTTGGGGGCTGCAACTTGGCGAGGATTTCAGCAGTTGGGTGACGCAGCAGCTTCCGGCGGAATTCCCGAAGGGCGTGGCGGCTTTCTACTGCATGCGAGCGGAACTCACGGAGGGGCAGTACGTGGACTTCCTGAACACCCTCACGTACGAGCAACAGAAGGCTCATACCACGCCGCCTCCCGAGGCACCCGCCGGCACGCGTTCTCTGTGTAACGGAGGACGCATGCAACGTTGCCGGAACTCGATCGCGATTGCGGTTTCAAGCACCACGCGGGTTGAGGAACGGGTGACCCGGAGCGACGGCGTTGTCGCGACGGTCACCCGGCCGAACACGCCGGCGGTGTACCGGACCGAAGCACCTGACGCGGCCTGCGGCCACATAATTTCGAAAGACGTCGTCGCCTATGCCGGATGGGCGGGTCTGCGGCCCATGACCGAGCTGGAATACGAGAAGGCGTGCCGCGGCCCCGTCAGGCCCGTTCCGGACGAATACGCCTGGGGTGACAAGAACGTCGCCAACGATAACGAGCCCGCGGCGTGGTACGAGGTCCGGAACATCGGCAAGCCGGATGAGCATGTTGTCTGTGTGCGTGGCAAGGGCTCATGCAACGCGGTCTGGTGGGGCACTCTTGGCCGCCCCCCGCGCGTGACCGGGCCGACGGACGCGGATGAAGCCGCCACAAACCTCGATGTCGAAGCGGCGCTCGACGATGGCGTGGGCCGTATGAAGCGTCCCGCCATCAAAGAAGCCCAATCCGGCGACGAGCTGATCGGGGAAGAGACGGCGGAAACCAACGAGACCACGCAGTTTTTCGGACCGTTACGCGCCGAAGTATTCGCCGGCCCACACTCCATGCGCGCCTCGGCCGGGGCTTCCTACTGGGGAATCCTCGAGATGAGCGGCAATCTGTGGGAGCAAACGATCACCGTGGGCAGCAAGGCGGGACGCCGCTTCGAGGGCACGCACGGGAACGGCACGCCGGAACCGTCCCCGTCGTGGCACCTGCCGGACGGTCGCGCTTTCAGGCTCAGAGGGGGCGGCTTCGGCTCCTGGGGCGACAAGCAGAAGCAGATGCTGCGCGCGTCGGATCGCGCCGCCTACTTCGGCGGCGGGGGAGACGGCCGGGCGGAAGGCGGGAAGACCGTGGGCCTCAGGTGCGTGCGGACGGCCCCGCAGTAGAGCACAACACACTACCCGACAGGTATCGGCGGGAATCGATGGCAATCGGCAGCAGTCGACAGCAACCGGCTGCAGTCGGAGGAAAGGACAGAGAAATCCCATGACAGAGAACAAGCCGGCCCGCCGTTTGGCGCTCGCCGTCACAGGCGCCGTGCTGCTGGCGGCCGGCGCGGCCGGCGCGGACACGCCGCAAGTCAGCAATGTCACCGTGGTCCCGCGCGACGGGCAGACGGCGCAGGTGCGTTTCGACCTGACCTGGCCGGATGCCGTGCGCCCGGGAACGCATCACGTCGCGCTGTGGGTGTTTTTCAAGGCAGGCGACCAAGGCAGTGCCCAGTGGCGCCACGTGCGCCTGGCGGCAAGCAACGGGGCGGTTGTAAACCCGAAGGGTTTCGGACAGAGCGGCGGCACGGCGCTCGAGTTTGTCGTCCCGGACGGCTCCGTCGGCATGTTCCTGCGCCGCACCCAGGACTGCAGGGGCACGCTCATTGCCAGTAACGTCACGGCGGTCATCTCCGTCGATACGCCGACAACCGACAACCAGCAACCGACAACCGAGCTCCGCGTTTTCGCCCTCGAAATGGCCTACGTGCCCGAGGGTCCCTTTGAAGTGGGCTCCTCCCAGCGGGGACTGATGAACCGTTTGTTCGCATACGCCGGCAAGGACGTTAGCCGGACCGAGAGGCATTTTCAGACCGACTATTCCGATTTTGCCGACAATACCCCGCCCTACCGGATAACGGGACCGGGGGCGATACCGACCGGCCGGCAGCAGGGCAGACTCTGGGCGCAGGGCCTCGCCCCGGAAGACGGCGGAGAGATCCCGGCGTCCTTTCCAAACGGCTTCGCGGCCTTCTACTGCATGAAGGATGTGCTTTCCCAGGGGCAGTACGCCGCCTTCCTCAACACGCTTACGGATGCGCAGGCCGGGAAGCGCTACTATCCCGACGGGCACGGGCCCGATATCAAGCGTTCCGGAACTCCCTCCAACTACACCTACACGGCATCGTCGCCTGCCGAGCCCTGCCGGTACGTTTCCTGGGCGGACGGAGCGGCGTTCGCCGCCTGGGCGGGGCTCCGCCCGATGACGGAGCTCGAGTACGAAAAGGCGGCCGGGGCGGGCAGCGACTTCCGAAACATGAATGTCGGCGGTCTCAACGAGCGGATGGTTTCGATCGCCAGCGCCAGCGGGCGCAAGTTTGCCGGGACGCACGGCCGCGGCACGCCGGACTTGCCGGCTGACTGGCCGAAGGACCTTGACGGCGTTGTGTTTCGCGGCGACATGAGGGGTACTCACGGCGGCAGCGTGGCCGCCAGGCACGCCGCGATCAGCGTGTTCTCCGATCGCTCCATTCATACAATTGGCGGCTGGCGCGCCGTTCGTTCGGTTCCCCGTGAAGCAGAGCAAAGCTCGCTTCAGGGCGCGGCGGCCGGCGATACGGGAGTGAAAGCGGACATGGTCTACCGTGTCGTCACCCGTTCGGTCGCGCGGCTGGCGCGCGCGATGCGCGCCGACGGCGCGCTGGACGAGTGGGACAAGCCCCTCGCCGCGCTGGGCGGCCCGGAAGACCTCTACCCCGAGCGTTTTCGTCAGCCCCCGCCCGAGGAGGCGGGCGAGGACGCGGCTTCGTGGCAGGGCGACAAAGACTTGGGCGCCAGGGTGCATCTGGGCTGGGACGGCGATGCGCTGTGCATGGCCGTCGAAGCCGCCGACGACAAGCACTTCAACGCGTACACCTCGCAGGACATCGAGCGCGGCGACTGCCTCACGCTGGGACTGTCCGCCGCGCAAGGGGCACGTTGGAAGATCGGGTTGGCGCTGACCAAGACGGGTGTGGCCTTCCATCAGTGGCAGGGCACGAACGATGAATTGGCGAAAACCGCCGGGATTGCCGTGACGCGGGATGACTCCGGCGGCGTTACCCGCTACGAACTCCGCCTCCCGCTGGCCGCCCTCGGCCTGAAACCGGGTGAGGAGTTCGGCCTCAACGCCACCGTGTCCGACGACGACGACGGCTTCGGCCAGGCCTACCAGATCCAGACGGCGCCCGGTCTGCGCTTCGCGCTTACGCCATAGGCGCTTTTCCCTCGGTGGTAATCGTCATCCGGGGAACGGTGCCAGGTAAGTAGCCCCGCCTCGGGATCCTCTCCGGCATCGTTTCCTTCCGGCCAACGCCCAGCATGACCCGCAGTGAAAAGGCGCGCCGTCTGCTGGCGCGCCTTTTCACTGTCGCGGTCCGTGCCGTTGTTCGCGCTTCATTTTGCCGCCTCCACCAGTTCCATGTCCGAACGCAGCAAGCGGTTGACGACTGCGGAGACATCGGTCCGCTTGTTCTCAGCGATCTGCTCCACAAACCGCCGCACTCGGCTGTCGAGGTAGACCGGCATGTTGAACGTGGCATTCGGCCGGTAGAACTTGCCCCGGACTCCTTTGGAGAAATCGTATTCCTTCTTCATGTCGTCATTCCTTGTATTGCCCCGCTTCGTGCTTCGTCGCCTTTCGGCTTGAGAATACCCGAACCCTGATTGTCTGTGCGTTCAGTTCCTCGAACGTATGATGGACGACAAGCAGCCCGCCGCTGGCTGATAGCCCCAGCGTGATCCAACGGTCTTCCTTTCCGCTGTGCGCATCATCGAATACGGACACTGCGCGGGGGTCCCGAAACACGGTCGCTGCCTGCTCAAAGGCTACGCCATGCTTGCGGCGATTCCGCCGCGCCTTGTTCGGGTCCCACTCAAAATCGTAGTCCACGCAATGGCCTCCGGGATCGCCCGTCGCCCACCGACAGAGCCATAGGCTACTTGATCATCCCCGCCCATTCAATCTCCCATTCATTCCGGCGCGAACGCCCGCCTTCAAGGTTTGCGAACCCGCCAGGGTGAGCAATACCTTGGCGAGGCGTTGTTCGGCTCAGTCTTGTTCTTCAGCGGCACGCAGCACATTCCGGGCTCCGTGCAGAACAGCGATGACGTCGATCTGATCAGGCTTGATGTGGTAGATGATGCGGTATGGTCGCTCGATTACTTCCCGAATCTGATCCATGTCGTACTCGGGCACACGACGACCGGATAGGGGAGCCTCGGCAATCTGTTGGGAACGACGCGTGAGACGGTCGACCATCCGCAAGGCATACTCGGGCGAATCCTGCGCGATGTACGCATAGATAGCGTCGAGGTGGGCCTGCGCGGTGTCTGTCCAGTGGACGGTCATTCCGAGAGGCCAAACTTCGCGCGGACATCCTGCACACTCTTCGTACGGCCAGCCCGACTGTCCGCCAGCCCCCGGTCGATGGCCTCACGCACGTAGATCTCGTGCATCAGGTCATCCCATGTCGCGTTAGATGGGAGCCGGTCGACCAGCTTGTGAGCCTCTTCTTTCTGAATTACAGTTGGCATCGCTGCTCCTCCTTCAATCAACGTCTGTGCCATAGAGTAGTGCACCTGCACGGCCGGGTCAATCTTGCCGTGCCGAACGTTGCCCTTGTCGAGTAGGCAGGGAGGATTGCTCCTCCCCGCCTCTCACAGAACCGGACTTGTGGGCCACACATCCGGCTCTTCAGGAGTTAGGCCAACGCGAGCAACATCTGCCCGCTTGGTGCCGGTTGGCTCGGCGGGATGGGGTGGCGTTGTCGCCACAACTCCCACAGGGTCTCGGGGTTACAGGGTCTCGCAGGTCTCGGCACGCAGGTCTCGGGGTTAGGTCTCTAATTTGCTAGTTAGCGCCCGTCGGTGTTCTTCCGCAGGTCTCGGGGTTAGGTCTCTAATTTGCTAGTTAGCGCCCGTCGGTGTTCTTCCATCTCGGATACTCCACTCGCAGCTTACGCGCCATCCCCCATT
>Ga0194112_10000217_pt1 | contig 79529 bp, 76 predicted proteins | sample TA2MahC400mmetaG_FD_146191 | JGI IMG/M metagenome (GOLD analysis project Ga0194112, IMG submission 146191) | Freshwater microbial communities from Lake Tanganyika, Tanzania - TA2015016 Mahale Deep Cast 400m | ecosystem: Environmental > Aquatic > Freshwater > Lake | place: Tanzania: Lake... | reverse complement strand
GCACTCTGGCCATACTGGAGCTGAAAGGACTGGTCAAACCGCTGGGCAGCATGAACTACGTGCTGGCCTGAGCCGGAGGACAGAGAACTGAGAAATGACTAGGAAGCTGGTTATCGTCGAATCACCCGCCAAAGCCAAGACCCTGGGCAAGATCATGGGCAGGCCATACACCATCAAGGCCTCCATGGGGCACGTCCGCGACCTGCCCACCAAGATCCTGGGCATCGACGTCAACAACGGTTTCGAGCCCCGCTACGCCGTCCTGCCCAACAAGAAGGCCGTGGTCAAGGAGATCAAACAGGCCGCCGCCGCCGCGGCGGAGATCTACCTGGCCACCGACCCCGACCGCGAGGGGGAGGCCATATCCTGGCACCTCATCCACGCCGCCGATCTAGAAGAGGCCAGTGTCCGCCGAGTCGTCTTCCACGAGATCACCGAGGAGGCCATCAAGGCCGCTTTCCACCACCCCCGCAATATCGACATGAACCTGGTCAACGCCCAGCAGGCCAGGCGTGTCCTCGACCGCCTGGTGGGCTACAAGATCAGTCCCCTGCTCTGGAAGAAGGTCCAGCGCGGACTCTCGGCCGGCAGAGTCCAGTCGGTGGCCCTCCGCATGATCGTGGAACGCGAGCAGGAGATCCTCAACTTCGTCCCTCAGGAGTACTGGACAATTGATGCCCAACTGGCCAAGGCCTCGCCCGACGGCAAGGCCCCCAGCTTCAAGGCCCGACTGGCCGCCGTCAAGGGCGAGCGCCAGAAGCTGCAGCTCGACAACGAAAACGAATCGAAACGAACAGCTTCAGCCCTGAAGGATTCACGCTTATTCGTTTCCCAAATAAAAAAGAAACGCCTCACCCGCACCCCCCCGCCGCCATTCATCACCAGCACCCTTCAACAGGAAGCCTGGAGGAAGCTCCGCTTCACCGGACAGCGGACCATGGCCATTGCCCAGCAGCTCTACGAAGGTCTCCCCATCGGCGAGGAGGGCGAGGCCGGCCTTATCACCTACATGCGCACCGACTCCACCCGGGTGGCCGAGTCGGCCGTGGCCGAGGCCCGCGACTTCATCACCCAGAAGTTCGGTCCGGAGTTCCTGCCGCCACATGCCCGGCAGTTCACCCGGAAGGCCAAGGGCGCCCAGGAAGCGCACGAGGCCATACGGCCCACCAGGATGTGGCGGGAACCCGATGCCGTGAAACCGTACCTCAACTCCGAGCAGGCCCGACTGTACCGGCTGATCTGGGAACGCATGATAGCCAGTCAACTGGCCAACGCCCTGTTCGACACCACCTCCGTGGACATCGAGGCCAGGACTGCTGACCACGGCGCCACCTACATCCTCAAAGCCGCCGGCTCAGTGCCTCATTTCCTGGGCTTCCTCGTCCTCTACAGCGAGGGCAAGGACGACGCCGACAGCGAGGAGCAGGAGGGCAAGGCGAAGCTCCCCCCGCTGACCGAAGGCGAGGAACTCCGCCTGCTGGACCTGCTCACCGAGCAGCATTTCACCGAGCCTCCTCCCCGCTACAATGAGGCCACACTGGTGAAGACCCTCGAGGAGAACGGCATCGGGCGACCCAGCACCTATGCCCCGATCATCGCCACCCTGCGCCGCCGCGGCTATGTGCAAGCCAAGGAGGGCCGCTTCTACCCCCTGGATCTGGGCACCACCGTCAATGGCGTGCTGGTGGCCCACTTCCCCACCATCGTCGACACCAAGTTCACCGCCCAGATGGAGGAAGACCTGGACGAGATCGGCCGGGGCAAACAGGACTGGGTCGGTGTGGTTCGGGAGTTCTACACCCCCTTCGAGGAGACCCTGAGGAAGGCCAGCGTCGAGATGGTCAGGCTGAGGGAACCAGACGAACCCACCGATCAGAGCTGCCCCAACTGCACCAGACCCATGGTCATCAGGAGCGGCCGGTTCGGCAAGTTCCTAGCCTGCACCGGGTATCCCAAGTGCAAAACCACCGCCAACCTGGGAGAGAAGCCCGGTCAGCCCCGGGATGCCCGCAAGGGACGGCGCAGGCCCTGGGGCAAGAAGAAAGGTGCCCGTTCCGCCAGGAAGCCCAGGAAGACCTAGCCTCAAGATGATGGGGAGGACACCATGAGAGTAGTCGTCATTCACGGGCCCAACCTCAATCTCCTCGGCAAGAGGGAGGTGGGACTCTACGGAGACAGGACCCTCGAGGAGATCAACTCCACCATCAAGAGCCAGGCTGCCGAGCTGGGCACGGAGACCCTCTTCTTTCAGTCCAACAGCGAAGGCGAGCTGATCGACTTCATCCAGAGGGAGTCCCCCAACGCCGACGGCATCATCATCAACCCCGGAGCCCTGACCCACTACGGGCTGTCGTTGCGGGACGCCCTGTCGGATTCCCACCTGCCCGTCATCGAGGTCCATCTATCCAACATCTACGCCAGAGAGGAATTCCGTCACAAGTCGGTCATCGCCCCGGTGGCCAGGGGGCAGATCAGCGGACTGGGCTGGAGAGGCTACATCGCTGCCCTGCGGAGTATGGTGGCGGAGTTGCGAGGAACGGTTTGGCAGTAGCTGAGAGACTGAGCAGGCTGCGCCAGAGACTCCTCGAAAAAGACATCGACGGCTTGCTCATCACCCAGCCGGACAATTGCCGCTACATCAGCGGGTTCACTGGCTCCGGCGCCATCCTGCTCGTTTGCCGGAACAGCGCTATCCTGGTCACCGATTTCATCTATGCCGAGCAGGCCAGACGGGAGGCTTCCTCCTTCCACATCGTGGTGGCCACCGCCGCCGCAGAGAAGTTGTCCCTCCTCCTCTCCAGCGATACCACGAAGAGACTGGGCTTTGAAGCCAACATCCTCAACTTCTCTGACTATCAACGCCTGGCCGAAGCGGCGGGCAAGGTGGAGTCAGCTCTTGTTCCCGCTGAAGGTCTGGTGGAGTCGCTGCGCTCCATCAAGGAGCCGGAAGAGCTGGCCTCCATAGAGAGAGCCGCTGCTCTCGCCGACAGCGCCTTCCGCTACATCATGGCCGAGATCCGGCCGGGGATGACCGAGAAGGAGGCCGCCTGGGAGATCGAGAGGTACCTCCGAGAGAGAGACAGTGAAGCCGTGCCCTTCGAAATCATCGTCGCCTCCGGTCCCAATGCGGCCCTGCCCCATGCCCGGCCGACAGACCGTCCCATCGCCACCTCCGAGCCCGTGATCCTCGACCTGGGCGCCCGCGTCAACGGGTATTGCAGCGACATCAGCCGCACCCTCTGTCTCGGCCCCCAGGATGACACCTTCAGGCGCATCTACGACCTGGTGCTTCAGGCGCAGCTCACCGCCCTGGACGGCATCCGGGCTGGCATGACCGGCGCTGAGGCCGACGGCCTGGCGCGCGCGGTTATCCGGAATGGAGGATACGGCCAGTCATTCGGCCACGGTCTGGGTCACGGCGTCGGTCTGGCCGTCCATGAGGAACCCCGCATCGGCCCCACTTCCACCGCCGTCGTGGCGGAGGACATGGTCTTCACCGTTGAGCCAGGGATCTATGTCAACGGCTGGGGAGGGGTCAGAATCGAAGATACGGTGGTCATGGAGAAAGGAAGAGCCAGGGCATTGACCAGAGCGCCAAAGACTGCCACGCTCTAGGATGCGCACCATCGGGCGCCTGATCAGAAACAAATGAACCCAATGCTAAAAGCCGACCTTCATATCCACACCGAACATTCGTTCGACTCCACCATGTCAGCAGAGACCATCATTGACCGCTGCATGAAGAAGGGAATCAACTGCGTGGCTGTCGCCGACCACGGCAAGATCGGCGGCGCACTTGAGCTCAAGGCAAAGGCTCCTTTCGAGGTTATCATTGCAGAAGAGATCCTGACTCCGGAGGGAGAGATCATCGGGCTGTTCCTCACCGAGGAGATCCCCAGTCCCGTCTCAGCTGAAGAGGCTATCAAGAGGATCAAGGCCTGCAATGGCCTGGTCTGCATTCCCCATCCCTTCGACCGCCTCCGGGGCATAAAGGGCGCCAACCACCGGGACAATGGCCGTCTGGCTGAACTCGTCGGCGAGGTCGACATCATCGAAGTGTTCAATTCCAGAGCACTGCCCCTGGGCGATCCCAACCGCAAGGCCAGGGCCTTCGCCCAAGAGCGTGGGCTGCTCTGCAGCGCCGGCAGCGACGCCCACGTCCCCAGCGAGATCGGCCGGGCCTATGTGGAATTGCCCGAGTTCGCCACCAGGGACGAGTTCTGCGCCGCGCTCAGGCAGGGACGCATCTTCGGACATCGCACCTGTCCGCTGGTCCATATCCCGGGACAGATCAGGACCCTGAAGAAGAGGTTGTTCAGGTAGGCCATGTATCAGATCGGCTGGTTCTCCACCGGACGCGGCCCCGGATCACGCGCCCTGCTCACCGCCGTCCAGGACGGCATCCGCCAGGGTGACATAGAGGCCAGGATCTCCTTCGTCTTCTGCAGCCGCGACCCCGGTGAAGCACCGGGAAGTGACCTCTTCCACGATCTGGTCAGGAGCTACGGCATCCCCCTGATCCACTTCTCATCACAGCGCTTCGCTCCCGAGCGGAGACGCGCCTCCCGACCGGAGTGGCGGCTGGAATACGACCGCGAGGTGATGCTGCGGCTTGAGGGACTCCCCAGCGACATCTCAGTGCTGGCCGGGTACATGCTCGTCGTCGGCAGCGAGATGTGCCAGCGGTACGACATGCTAAACCTCCATCCTGCCGCTCCCCAGGGACCGGCAGGGACCTGGCAGGAGGTCATCTGGAAGCTCATCGAGACCGGGGCAGACACCGCCGGTGCCATGATCCACCTGGTCACGCCGGAGTTGGACAAGGGCCCCCCAGTGACCTACTGCAGCTTCAGCATCAGGGGAGAGCCGTTCGATACACACTGGAAGGAGATCGAGGGGCTCAGCCTGTCCCAGGTGAAAAGCCGGCAGGGGGAAGACAATCCCCTCTTCAAGCTCATCCGGCACCACGGTCAGGTGAGGGAGTTGCCCCTGATCACAGCCACCGTCAAGGCCTTCAGTCGCGGCGAGGTCAGGGTGCAGAAGGGCAGGGTCACCGATGCCGCGGGGGCTCCCATCTCTGCCCGCGATCTCTCCCCACAGATAGATCGGGAAGTGAGAAGAAGAGGCCTCCTCTGAGGCACATCCCCCAGCTGGCCATCCTGGCCAGTGGCTACTTCGGCTGTCTGACCAGGATCTCGTCCACTATCCCGTACTCCACCGCCTGTTCCGGGCTGAGGTAGAAGTCACGGTCAGTGTCGTGGGCTATCTTGTCCACCGGCTGCCCGGTATGCTTCGCCAGCACGCTGCGCAGCAGGTCCTGAAGGCGCATGATCTCTCTGGCCGCAATGGCGATGTCGGCCGCCTGGCCCTGGGCTCCGCCCACCGCCTGGTGCATGTGAATGGTGGCGTTGGGCAGGGCGTAGCGTTTGCCCTTGGTACCCGCCGCTAGCAGAACGGTCCCCATGCTGGCCGCCAGACCAACGCAGATGGTTGACACATCCGGCCTGACCAGTTGCATGGTGTCGTAGATGGCCAGGCCGGCATTGATCACGCCGCCTGGACAGTTGATGTACAGGTTGATGTCCTTGTCCGGGTCCTCCCGGTCCAGGTACAGCAACTGGGCGATGATCAGGTTGCTGATCTGGTCGGTGATCGGCGTCCCCAGGAAGATGATGCGTTCCCGGAGCAGCAGGGAGTAGATGTCGAAAGCACGCTCTCCCCTCGCCCCTGACTCAATCACCATCGGGATTATGCCTCTTGGTACAATGGCCATGTTCCGCTCCTTCCTCGGCTAGCTAGTCTCTTCCTTGTCCTCGCCCTTGCCCTGGTGGCTCTCCGCAACCCCGACCAGGAACTGCACCGTCTTGCGGGTCACCAGCCTGTCTTCCACCACGTGCCGCGCTGTCCCCATCCCGAACATCTTGCGCATGTCCTCGGCGCTGTCGCCGGCGCCCTGGACCATTCTCTCGATCTCAGCGTCCACCTCGGCTTCATCCGCTGCAATCTTCTCCTGCTCGGCCACCTTGGCCAGCACCAGTGACTCCGTCACCCTCCTGGTGGCCTCAGGGCGGAACTCCTCCCGGATCTCCTGTTCCGTCTTCTTCATCGTCTTTAGGTAGGCCTGCAGTCCGCCCCGCTCCCTGAACACCATGTCCCTCTCCCTGAGCAGACTGTCGATCTCCTGCTCGACTAGCACACCGGGGAATTCCACCTTCGAGGCTGCCGTAGCCGCCTCCACCACCTTCCGCTCGTGCTCCCGCGCGGCCATTTCCTCGCCTGCGTTCTTCAGCCCGGTGGCGACGGACTCCCTCAGGGAGGCCACGTCCTCCATGGATTGCCCCAGGCCCTTCACGAAATCATCATTCAACTCCGGCAGGCGTTTCTCTTCCACTTGGATCAGCTTCACCCTGAAACGGTACTCCTTGCCAGCCAGCTCCGGGAACTTGTAGTCGCTGGGATACGGCAGGGCGAAATCCTTCTCACCGCCCTTCTCCATGCCCTCAAGGTGTTCCACGAAGCCCGGCAACGGGAAGAACGAGCCCTTGATCACCAGCAGCTTCTGGGTCTGGTGCAGCTTCTTGGCGCCGGTCTCCTTCAGTTCCTCCTCAACGTCTACGGTGACCAGATCTTCGAACGCCACCGGCCGCTCCACCGCAGCCCAGGCGGCGTGTCTTTCGCGCAACCTGTCCATGGCGCTCTCGACATCTTCATCACTGACTTCCACAGGTCGCCGGGCAACGTCAATGCTGTGATAGTCCCCAAGTTCCACCTTCGGTCGGAGAGGGAATGTAGCCTTGAAGACCACCGGCTCCATCTCCATGATCTCTATCTGGGGCTGGGCGATCACCTCCAGGTTCTGCTCTTCAATGGCCTTGGCGCACATCCGCGGCAGGACGTCCTCCAGGGCCTCCCTGTGCAGTCCCTCTCTGCCCACCAGGCTCTCCAGAACCGACCGAGGGGCCTTGCCCTTCCGGAATCCGGGGACTGCCACCTTCTTCACCAGTTGGCGGTAGGCCCGGTCCAGCGACTCATCCATCTCCGCTGTTTCCACTTCAATCTGAAGCATGGCCTGGCTGTTCTCAATGCTCTGGTTGACGATCTTCATTTCAATGCGTCCTTCATCCCCGCCATAGTCCATGATAACCCATCACTGGAACGCAATCTATCCCTCCTTCTTGGCGACAATGTGCAGTTCGTCCAGTTGCTCCACGGAGACATCTGAAGGCGCATCAAACAGCAGATCATAGCCGCTCTGGTTCTTTGGGAAAGGTATCACCTCGCGTATGTTCTCCTCGCCGGCCAGAATCATCACCATCCGGTCTATGCCGGGGGCGATTCCACCATGCGGAGGAGCCCCGTATTCCAGGGCCTCCAGCAAATGCCCGAACAGCGTCTGCACCCGTTCCCGGCTGTAGCCCAGCAATCCGAAGATCTTCTCCTGCAGCTCGCGCTGGTGTATGCGGATGCTTCCGCTGGAGATCTCATAGCCATTGCAGACCACGTCGTAGGCCCAGGATTTCACCGACCCCGGCGCGCTGTCCAGCAGGTGGATATGCTCCTCCTTGGGAGCCGTGAAGGGATGGTGCTTGGCATCCCACCGCTTCTCCTCCTCGTTCCATTCGAACAACGGGAAGTCCACCACGAACACGACGGCAAGCACACTGGGGTCAATCAACCCCAGCCGCCGGCCCATCTCCCGCCGCAATTGATCCAATGCCCTGTCCACCACCGTCGCCTGGTCGGCCACGATGAGCAACAGGTCGCCTTCCCGGGCCCCGAACAAGGCCGCCATCGCCCGGACCTCCTCAAGGCCGATGAACTTGGCCGCCGCAGAACTGGCCGGGTCCACGGCCAGCCCGACTGGCCCTGCCATCAGGGCCAGAGCCACAAGTCCCTTGGCCCCATAGCCCTTGGTCAATTCGATCAGATCGTCAAGCTGGCCCCTGGTGTAGCTGCCGCACCCCGAAGCGCAGATGCCTCTGACCTTGCCTCCTCCCCTGATGGCGTTGCGGAACACTCCGAAGTTGGATCCCGCCACGATGCCGGTCAGATCCCTCAGTTCCATCCCGAACCTGACATCCGGTTTGTCCGTACCGTACCGCGCCACGGCCTCATCATAGGTCAGCCGGGGGATGGGCTTAAGCAGCTTCATCGATGGCTTCACTGTCTCCGCCAGGCAGATGAACATGTCCTCCATCAGGCCCAGCACGTCTTCCTGTCCTACGAAGCTCATCTCCAGATCAAGCTGAGTGAACTCCGGCTGTCGGTCGGCACGGAGGTCCTCATCACGGAAGCACCTGGCCATCTGGTAGTACCTCTCCAGCCCGGCCACCATCAGCAGTTGCTTCATCTGCTGGGGTGACTGGGGCAGGGCATAGAACTTCCCGCCGTGCAGGCGGCTGGGCACCAGGAAATCCCTGGCCCCTTCAGGAGTGCTCTTGATCAGGATGGGTGTCTCGATCTCCAGGAACCCCCTGGCGTTCAGGAAGTCCCGCAGGCATTTCACCGTCTGATGGCGGAGAATGACATTCTCCTTCATCCGCTGGCGGCGCAGGTCCAGATAGCGGTACTTCAGGCGGAGGGCCTCCTCTACCTCCACATCCTCATTGATGTAGAAGGGAGGGGTCCTGGAGGCATTGAGGATCCGGCACCCCTGGCCGATCAGCTCTATCTCGCCCGTGTGCAGCCTGGGGTTCTCCGTGCCCGCAGGACGGCGGCCGATCTGCCCCCAGACCTGGATGACGTACTCGTTCCTCAGTGTGGCCGCTGCGCCGTGCCCCTCAGCAGACACACGCGGATCGAAGACCACCTGGACCAGGCCATCCCTGTCCCGGAGGTCAATGAAGATCAGCCCCCCATGGTCCCTCCGCCGGTGTACCCACCCGGCGAGCGTGACCATCGACCCGACGGATCTGACGGTCAGGTCGGTGGAGCTGTGGGTTCTGAACAAGATTTCCCTCTTTGTCAACCAAAGGATTATAATAGAACCCACGAACGCTTTCAACTTGGCGGCTTCGTCGGATGCCATTCATATTGCGGAAGCGCCTCCACCGCCCAGCATTCGAGTCAGAGAGAACATGTCATGAATCTCGGCAAGAGACTCTACGACCTGCAGCAGCTTGATCTCGACCTGGCGAAGACCACCGAGGCGCTGGCCCGCGTTGACCACCAACTGAACCACAACGAGACACTGGACAAGGCCAGGGCTGACCTGGAGGCGGCCCGCGGCGGCCTTGCCGCTCTCCGCGACGGACAGAAGAAGGGGGAATGGGCCATCGACGACGTTCAGGCCAAACTCAAGCCCATCCAGCAGAAACTCCTCGGCGGCTCGGTCAAGAACCCCAAAGAGTTGCTCAACCTGGAGCACCAGGCCAGCCAGCTGAAGGGCCAGATCACAGAAGCAGAAGACCGGGTCCTGGAGATGATGGGCCAGATAGAGGCGCTCCAGGAAGACATCGCTCTGAAGACGGCGCTCGTTGCCAGCGTCGAGGCTGAGTGGCAGCAGACCCAGCAGAGCCTGATCTCCCAGAAGGATGAGTTGAGCGAGGACTTGAACGAGATGGCCCAACACCGGGCCGAGATCCTGGCCAGCATAGATGCTGCCCACGTTGAGACCTACGAGAAGATTCGGGCGAGGAAACAGGGGGTGGCAGTAGCCAGAATAGAGCAGGGCAGGTGTCAGGGCTGCCGCATAGCCGTCCCGCTGAGTGAGCAGACCCAGGCCAGAGCCGGGGACCTGGTTCACTGCGGCAGCTGCGGCCGTGTCCTCTGCCTCGGATGACTGGCCTTCCGGCTCGCTCACATCTGTCCGCTCGCCGCAATCCGGAGGGAACCCGAATATGACCGCGCCAGGCAATCGACTTGTCATTCACATCGACGGCGCCTCCCGGGGCAACCCCGGCCCGGCAGCCATAGGCGTTCTCATTCAGGACCACCAGGGGTCCCTGCGACTGGAGATCTCCCACTACATCGGCGAAGCCACCAACAACCAGGCGGAGTACCGCGCACTGATCACCGCTCTGCAGGAGGCTGCCAAGCTGGGGGCGACGCACGTCGACATCAGGACCGACTCCAAGCTCGTGGCGGAGCAGATCCGGGGGAACTACAGGGTCCGCCATCCCGGCCTGAAACCCCTGTTTCAGAGGGCCTGCCGCCTTCTCTCGTCCTGCCAGGCATACACCATATCCGACATACCCCGGGAAGAGAACACCGTCGCCGACGCCCTGGCCAACAGGGCCCTCGACACCCGTCGCTCTGTTCATTTGCCACCCGGGAAGTGATAGAATGGAGTCAGGACCAAGCAAGCCGGGTGGCCGCCGTTTCGGGGCAGGCCTGCCCTGAGAGGGAGGAAAGTCCGGGCTCCATCGGGCAAGGTGCTGGGTAATGCCCAGGAGGGGCGACCCTACGGACAGTGCCACAGAAACACACCGCCACGGCTTGGCCGTGGTAAGGGTGAAACGGTGAGGCAAGAGCTCACCAGCGGCTGAGTGATCAGCCGGCTCGGCAAACCCCACCTGGAGCAAGACCAAATAGGAGGACCGCAAGGATGCCCGTCCAGTGTCCTCGGGTTGGTCGCTCGACCCTGTCGGCAACGCCAGGGCTAGATAGATGGCCACCGGCCGGACCAGAGATGGTCCGGCTACAGAACCCGGCTTACAGGCTCGCTTGGTCCACCGGGGGCGTTTCCTCAATGGAATGCCCCCGGCCTTTCAACCGGACGACGCCAGCCGCTCGGAATCCCGCCTTGACAAGCCTCCGGTTGAAATGAGATAACACTCCTAGGACAAGGAGCACAGACACACACCGGGGATACTGGCATTTTCTTGGCACGAAAGGAGAAACGGTGACACCGGCCCGCTCCTCCCGTGATCGTCCGTCCTTCCCTTCACGTCGCCATCTCTACCGCACTGGCAAGGTATCCTCCCTGAGGACTTTGCCTGGGAGGTGAACCATGCTGCGCCGACTGAGTCCCGCTCAACTGCGCGCCCTGTACGATGAGTCAAAGGAGAAGATGCCACCGCCTCAGAGAGAGGCGTGGCTCAACCAGCGGCTGGCCAGACAGCTCCGCTTCGCCTGCAGTCATGCCCCGGCGGTGAAGAAGAAGTTCGATGATGCGGCCGTCTCACCGCGCTCGATCCGGAGCATCAAGGACCTGGAGAGGCTCCCCGTCACCACCAAGGACCAACTGGTCAAACTCCAGCAGGCCAATCCGCCCTTCGGAGGCCTGCTGGCCGTTCCGCCGCACAGCCTGAGCAGGATATACGTCTCCCCCGGCCCCATCTATGATGCCTGGGGCCCGGAGCGGGTCAGGGCCGCGGTCAGGGGCTTCGTCAGGATGGGGGTGCCCAGGGCCGGCGATGTCGTCCTCGTTTCCACAGCCTATCACATGGTTCCCGCCGGACTCTTCCTCACCGACGCCCTCGACGTCCTTGGCTGCACCGTCATCCCCGCGGGAATCGGGCAGACCGAGCTCCAGGTCAAGATCCTGCACGATCTCCAGGCCACCGCCATCTTCAGCTTCCCCAGCTTCACCATGACCATACTCAAGAAAGCCGAAGAGATGGGCTATGACGTCAGGAGAGACCTCAACGTCAAGTTCACCACCGGCGGCGGAGAGCGGCACATCCAGGTGCTCCGCAAGGTCTTTGAGGAGCAGTACGGCCTGCTGGTCGGCGATGGCTACGGCACTGCCGACGTGGGATCGGTGGCCTATGACTGCGGACTGGGACAGGGCTATCACTACGACGACGAGGAGTGCATCATCGAGATCGTCGACCCTCAGACCGGGAAGCAGCTCGGCCCCCTGGAGGAAGGCGAGGTCGTGGTCACGCTCTTCAGCCGTGTCTACCCCCTGGTCAGGTTCGGCACCGGCGACCTGGCCTCGTACACCGACCAGGTCTGCCCGTGCGGCCGGACCTCACACCGGATAACCAGGATCCTGGGCATGATCGGTGAGCATATCAGGGTCAAGGGCATGTTCGTGCACATGAAGGAACTGGATGAGGCCTTCTCCGCGCTGCCCCAGGTCTCCAAGTATCAACTGGTCCTCCGCCTGGAGGAGCACAGGGACCGGATAGTCCTCAATGTGGAGACAGCGCCTGACGCCACCCGCGACGCGCTGCCGGCGGCGATCAACAAGCGCTGTCAGGATGTGTTCAAGCTCCGCATGGACCAGATAGACTTCCTGCCCAAAGGGACGCTGCCGGAGGGCCACAGGAAGGTCATCGACCAGCGATGGGCGTAGCTGCCGCCAGCGCCGACTTCACCATACCCAAGCTGCTGCTGGAGAATCAGCAGAAGTGGACGGACAAGGTCTGGATGCGCAAGAAGGAGCTCGGCTTCTGGCGGGAGTACACCTGGCGAGAGGCCTGCGCCAACATCAAGGATTTCTCTCTGGGGCTGATGAGCCTCGGCTTCCAGCGCGGCGATGTCATGGCCATCCTGGGTGACAACGACCCCCACTGGTTCTGGGCCCAGCTGGCGGCACAGGCTGCCGGCGGGATGGTCACCGGCGTCTTCTCCAGCAGCGGAGCCAGGGAGGTGAAGTACTTCCTGGAACATTCCGATGCCAGGGTCGTGGTGGCTCAGGATCAGGAGCAGGTGGACAAGATCCTGGAGATCAAGTCCGAGCTCCCTCTGCTGAAGAAGGTCATCTACTGGGATGCCAAGGGCCTGCGGGGCTACGACGACCCCATCCTGGCCAGCTTCGACTCCATCAGGGAAACCGGCGTGAAGTACGGGCAGGAGCACCCCGGGGCCTTCGAGGAGAGCGTTGCCAAAGGCAGGATGAGCGATCTGGCCCTGTTGATGTACACCTCCGGCACCACCGGGCTGCCCAAGGCGGCCATGGTCAGCTACGCCAGTCTGATCGCTTCAAACACCTCCTTCTACTCCATGAATCCCATCACGGAAGACGACGAGTGGGTCTCCTTCATCCTGCCCGGGTGGTCCGCCGAGCAGGGGCTGGGTCTGCTGGCCAGCCTCAACCGCGGGGTGAAGATGAGCTTCCCCGAATCCCAGACCACGGTCCAGGAGAACATCCGCGAGATCGGGGCCACCGTGCTGATGTATCCCTCCCGCCTCTGGGAGATGACCGCGGCCACCATCCAGAACAAGATCGCCGAAACCACCTTCCTCAAGAGACAGGCGTTCCGCCTGGCTCTGCCCATCGCCTACAGGGTCGCCGACGCCAAGTTCAGCGGCCAGAAGCTGGGCTGGGCCTGGCTCATGCCGCACTCCATCGCCAGGCTCCTGGTCCTCGATCCGCTGCGTGACAAGCTGGGCCTGCTCAGGATCCGGGTCGCCTTCACCGCCGGGTCGGCGCTGGGGCCGGACGTCTTCAGGCTGATCACAGCCATCGGTGTGGACCTGCGCCAGCTCTATGGCATGACGGAGATCGGGGTGTCGCAGCACACGGCCACGGACATCAAGGTCGACTCCGTGGGCGTGATCTACCCCGGCACCATGGTCAGGATCACCGACAACGGCGAGATACTGGCCAGGGGAGGCTCACAGGTGCTCGGCTACTACAAGAACGACAAGGCCACCGAGGAGGCCTTCGCCGGGGGCTGGTATCACACCGGCGACGCCGGCCATCTCGACGATGACGGCCATCTCTACTTCCTCGACAGGGTGGAGTACATGAGCCGACTGGCCGACGGCACCCAATTCGCTCCGCAGTACATCGAGAGCCGGCTGAAGTTCAGCCCCTACATCAAGGACGCCTTTGTGGTCGGAGATGAAAGCCGGAGCTACATCGGGGCCGCCGTCAACATCAACTATGACAACGTCGGCCACTGGGCCGAGAAGAAGAGGATCACCTACACCACCTTTGCCGATCTGTCGCAGAAGCCCGAGGTCTGCCGGTTGATCAGCGGTGAGGTGAAGAACCTCAACGCTAAGCTGCCCGGGGGACAGAGGATCCACAGGTTCATCAATATGCCCAAGGAACTCGACCCCGACGAGGCAGAACTCACGCGGACCATGAAGCTAAGGCGGAGGCTGGTGGAGGAAAGGTACCAGGACTTCATCTCCGCCCTGTATGGAGGGAAAGAGAAGGTCGCCATGGATGTGCCGGTCTTTTATCGCGATGGCCGACGGGCGGTAGTCAAGGCGGAGATCACGGTCAATCAGGTGAATTGAGGTATTCAGATGGATGATGTCCTGATCCAGGGCCTGCTTGTCGGCGGCGTCTACGCCCTCATCGCCCTGGGCTTCGTCCTGGTCTTCAAGTCCAGCCTGGTTCTCAACCTGGCCCACGGCGAACTTATCGCCATCCTGAGCTATTTCCTCTACCAGATCATCGCCATCTGGGGACTCTCTGACTGGGCCGGCATACCGCTGGTCGTCGCCAGCGGAGCGCTCCTGGGGCTTCTCATGGAGAGGCTGGCAGTGCGCCCGCTCCTGGGGCAACCCTTCCTGTCATTGCTGATGATGACCCTCATGTTGTCCTTTCTCCTCAAAGGAGTGGTGGTCCTCGTCTGGGGAAGCGATTCCTTCGTCCTGCCTTTCACCCCCGCTGGGCAATGGACCATCGGTCCCTTCAACGTCATCCCCGGGGCGGCCATCTCGTTTGTGGTGGCTGTGGCCATCTTCCTGCTGCTCACCGCCCTCTTCCGCTACACCAAGGTGGGGCTGTCCATGAGAGTGGTGGCCGCAGACCACGAAGTGGCTCAGAGCCTGGGCATCAGGGTGAGGCGGGTCTTCTCGCTGTCCTGGGCCATCAGCGGCTCCTTCGCCGCTGTCTGCGGCGTCCTGGCGGGCATGGTCCTCACAGTGACGCCGGTGATGGGCGACCTCGCCCTGGGCAAAGGCCTGCCGGTCCTGCTGCTGGGTGGACTCAACTCCATCCCCGGTGCCATGGCGGGCGGCCTGATCATCGGTCTCGTGGAGGCGCTGGGTAGCTACTACCAGCCAGGGATGAAAGAGATCATCCCCTGGATCGTCATGCTGATCATCCTGCTTGTCAGGCCCTACGGGCTCTTCGGAGAGAGGCGGATAGAAAGGATATAGAGCCATGATGCCATCGGGTGTCTTCAATACGCGGCCGCAACAGGACATGGCCATCGTCAGGACCAGAGCCCAGTGGCTGCTCCTGGCCGCCGCGCTCATCTTCCTCGTGACGCTGGGGCTGTACCTGCCCCAGGAGTGGGTGGTCTGGCTGATCATGGTGGGCATCTACACCGTCGCCGCTCTGGGCATACACATCATGACCGGGCTCTGCGGCCAGTTCTCCATGGGTCAAGCCGCCTTCATGGCCCTGGGAGCCTACACCACGGCTTTTCTCGCTGGATCGCACGGATGGTCTCCCTGGCTCACCCTGCCCCTTTCGGGACTTGTCGCTGGATTGGGCGGGCTGGTCTTCGGCATCCCGGCACTGCGCATCAAAGGCTTCTACCTCGTCCTGACCACCATAGCTGCCCAGTTCGTGATCATGTGGGCCATCAGACAGCCGGATTGGCTCGGGGAAACATATGGCCTGGATGTGCCGGCAATCAGCATCGGGGGCGCGGCACTGAAAGACGCGCAGTTCTGGTGGCTCACCCTGGGGGTGGCCGCAGTGATGCTCTTTCTGGCCAAGAACATCCAGAGGACGGCCACCGGCCGGAAGTTCGTCGCGGTGCGGGACAACGACCTAGCCGCCGAGGTCATGGGCATCAACCTCTTCCGGACCAAGCTGCTGGCCTTCTTCATCGGCTGCTTCTTCGCCGGCATAGCCGGCTGGCTCTGGGCCCACCACCTCCTGCGCATCAATCCCGATCTGTTCACCTTCAGCCTATCTCTGTGGTTCCTGGCCATGATCATCATCGGAGGCATGGGCAGCACCGCCGGGGTGGTCATGGGTGCCGGGGTGATCATGCTGGTGGACAAGCTGGTGCCCCGTCTCTCCCCGGTGCTGGCCGATGCCTTCCCGTCGCTGGGCTACCAGATCCCGGCGGCTCTGTCTCTCATCCTGTTCGCTTTGGTGGTCATCCTGTTCATCCTCATTGAACCGAAGGGCCTGTACCACCGTCTGCAGAGAATCAAGCTGTACTACCGCCTCAATCCGTTTTCTTACTAGACTGGAGCTGTTGCCTATGATATGTTTGGGCCCAGGGGGCGAAAGGGAGTTGGCTCGGCCGCCGGCGGCGGCTGCGCTGTCCATAGAACCAGCATAAAGAGAAAGGAGGGGGCAATGAACACGAAGCGCGCAGGTCTGGCAATACTGGCGGTCCTGGTGGCCCTGCTGGCAGCCCTGCCCTCACTGGCCGGGTGCGCCGGGGGTGACGGGGGAGAGAAGGTAATCAAGATAGGCATCATGGCCGACTTCACCGGCACTGCGGCGTTCGCCATGCAGCCGACGATGAAGACGGCAGACAACTACGTGACCAAGGTAGTGCCCGAGAAGAATCCACTGCCCGGGGTGAAGGTGGAGTTCACCATCTTCGACACTCGCCTGGACTACAGCAGAACCGTCAACGGGTATCTGGAGTTGAAGGGCCGCGGCGTGGATATGATGATCATTCCCAACGCCCAGGACGTGGAGCTCCTGGGAGATAGACTGCGGCAGGACCAGATGCCCGTCATCGGGACTCAGGGCCTGCAGTCGCAGCTGGCCAGCGAATGGTCCATGTCCACTGTGTCGACCGTCCAAAGCCAGGGTGAAGCGGTGATGCGCTTCATCATGGACCACTGGGACTACGATGGCAAGGGGAGAAGCCCCGTGGTCGGCCATCTTGGCTACACCCTGACCAGCACCGAATACTACCAGAAGGGCATCGACTCCGTGCGGAACGCCTACCCCGGCAAGTTCACCTGGAAGGGGATCGAACGGGGTGCTCTGGGCAACGTGACATGGACCAGCGAGGTTGGCCGGCTGAAGACCTGTGACTACATCCTGGTCAGCGTTGCCGGGCCCATGCTCTCCAGCTTCGTCAGCCAGGCGCGGAACGGCGGCTACAACGGAGTCTTCATCACCGGCATGGAAGGCTTCCCCGGCTTCTTCGGCCTGGTGCGGAGCGCCATGAAGGGATCTCCAGAGCAGCTGTACGATTGCTACTACCTGGCCTGGTGGCCCTGGTGGAACGAGGACAAACCCTACATCAAGGACTGCCTGGAGTACATCGACACCTACCAGGCCGCCGACAAGGACGAGCTCCTGAACAGCTCTGCGGTCATCTCCGGCTGGGGACTGGGGATGGTGGTGGAGGCGGCCATACGGAATGCCATTGACGAGGTGGGGGCGGACAACATCGACAGGGTGGCCCTCAAGAACGGCATGAGAGCAGTGAACATGACAGTTGCCGGCTTCGGCGATGTCTGGAAGCTGACGGCGACCAACAACTGCCTCCAGTGGCAGCAAAGGGCGTTCGAGTGGAAGCTGGACTCCGAGGAGTGGGTGCCGCTGCCCACCTACTACGATCCCGTGTTGAGCAAACCAGCCTCTTGATGATAGCATTGGCCGGACCCGGTGACCGGGACTGAATGACGGGGCGCATCCCTGGAGGGCCCCGAGCCCTCCAGGGGAAACCGCGGGTAGCACAGAATGACTGAGCAGACACCCAGACCGGTTGAACTCAAGGTAGAGAACCTGGACCTCAGCTTCGGCGGGGTCAAGGCCCTGGACAGCCTGAGCTTCGAGGTGGTCAGGGGCCAGATCATGGGCATCATCGGCCCCAACGGTGCCGGCAAGACCAGCACCCTGAACTGCATCAACGGGTTCTACCGCGCCCAGCATGGAGAGATCTACTTCCAGGACAAGAGGATCACCCGGCTGAGGCCGGACAGCATCGCCAAGCTGGGCATCAGCCGCACCTTCCAGAACATCCAACTCTACACCGGCCTCAACGTGGTGGACAACCTCATGGCTGCCCGCCACTTCCTCTTCAAGTCCACCTGGGTCGAGGGGGCCCTCTACTACGGCCGGACGCACCGGGAGGAAGTAGAACACCGCTGGGCGGTGGAACACATCATCGACTTCCTCGAACTGGAACGGTGGCGGAAATCGGTGGTGGGCACGCTGCCCTACGGCATACGCAAACGCATAGACTTGGGTCGAGCGCTGGCCCAGGAGCCGAAACTGCTCCTCCTCGACGAGCCCATGGCGGGCATGAACGTCGAAGAGAAGGAGGACATGGCCCGCTTCATCCTGGACGTCCAGGAGGAGAAGGGGATCACCATAGTCCTCATCGAGCATGACATGGGCGTGGTCATGGACATCACCGACAAGATCGTGGTTCTCGACTTCGGCAGGAAGATCGCCGAAGGCCCGCCCGACGTGGTCAACAAGGACCCCGTGGTCATCAAGGCATACCTGGGGGAGCAGGCAGCCTCTCCCGTCTAGGATGGTGACAGCCTATGCCCATGCTGCAGCTGAACAACGTTGAAGTGAGATACATGGACGTCATCCTGGTCCTCCGGGGGGTGTCCCTGGAGGTGGAGAAGGGCAGCGTTGTGGCCCTCCTGGGCAGCAACGGCGCCGGGAAGACCACCACGCTCCGGGCCATCTCCGGGTTGCTCAAGACCCAGGACGGCCGGGTCACCGACGGCAGCATCGAGTTCGAGGGGAAGAGGATCGAGAACGGCGACCCGGAGTCCATCGCCAGACAGGGCATCATTCAGATACTCGAAGGCCGGAGAACCCTGGTCCACCTCACGGTTGAGGAGAACCTGCGCGCCGGCGCCTATATCGCCGGCAACGGCGCCAACCTGAAGCGAGACCTGGACATGGTCTACGGCTACTTCCCCGTCCTCAAGGAACTCCGCAATCAGACCGCCGGATACCTCTCGGGCGGTGAGCAGCAGATGCTGGTCGTGGGCAGAGGACTGATGTCCCATCCCAAGCTCATGCTTGTCGACGAGGCCTCACTGGGATTGGCCCCCATCCTGGTGGAGGAGATCTTCCAGATCCTGAAGAGAATCAACGAGGAAGAGCGGGTCTCCATACTCATGGTGGAACAGAACGCCAGAGCGGCTCTGGCCCTGGCCCATCACGGCTATGTCATCGAGAACGGGCGGATCGTCCTCGACGACACCGGCGAGAACCTCAGGGGGAACGCCGACATCCGGGAGTTCTACATGGGCCTGAGTGCTGTCGGCGAGACCAAGAGCTACCGGGACGTCAAGCACTACAAGCGAAGAAAGCGGTGGCTGGGCTAGGGCCGGGCATGTGGCCCGCCACCGAGGAGTAGTCATATGGGATGGCAGGTGACGGCTACCACGGTGCGGTGTCAGCACGTGGGTGATTTCGCCACCATCATGGTTCAGCCCGACGGCACCAGCAAGTGCTCCTACGTCAACAGGCACAGCAGGGCCCGGGACAGCAAGCGCAGGCTGCGGGACTGCAAATGGCCGGATTGTCCGCTGGTCTCCGACTTCCAGAAGCAGGCCCTGGCACTGTGATCCCAGAATGAGCCGGGCATCAGGCCTCCCGGCAGTCCAGGGAAGGGGGCGAAGATGTTCATTCGCGATGTCATGACCACCAATGTAGTCACCATCCCCAGCACCACCTCGCTGGCTGATGCCAGGAGGATCATGGACGCCCACCACATCCGGCGCCTGCCCGTAGTCGACAAAGGCAAAGTCCTCGGTGTGGTCTCCCGGGATGCCCTGGACAAGGCCGGGCCCTCCAAGTTGACCACATTCAGCATCCATGAGGTGACCTACCTGCTGGGCAAGATCACCGTCAGGGAGATCATGAGCAAGAACCTGGTCAGCGTGTCCCCCGATGCCACCGTGGAGGAAGCGGTGGCCATGGCCCAGTCCAAGAAAGTGGGCATGCTCATCGTCATAGAGGATGGCCGTCTAGTGGGCATAGCTACCACGAACGACTTCTTCTACAAGATCGCCAATCCCATCCTGGGCATCGACAAGCCGGGAACCAGGTTCTCCGTGCACAACTGGCGCAGCATCGCCGATCTGCAGAAGATACTGGGCATCATCGACCGCTTTCAGTCTCAGATCGTCACCATGTACACCATGACCCATCCTGAATCGGGCCAGAACGATTTCGTGGCCCATCTGACCACGTCAAACCCTGACGGCCTCATGGAGGAACTGCGCAAGAACGGCTACGAGGTCCACGAGCGCGCCCGCTAGACCCGCGGTGGCGGGCCTCGCTGTCTGCCCAGGCACGGTAGTGCGCCACGCACCGTCTATCCCCTGCTTGCGCCCCAACCCCCGCCCCTCAGGAAGGGCGAAAACGTGAGCCTTGGCGCCTGACAAAGGAGGTTATTCTCCCCGGGCCCGCAGGACATCGAACCTCAAATCACCGCCAGTCGCTTTGCCTTTTGTCCCCGCCCTGGATAGACTCTTGCTGTCATGCCCTCCCCTGGCATTCCCCGTCAGCAGAACAGTCCCGACTCCATCAACCCTCATATCGTCGGCTTCATCCTCTACTGCAGCCGCCAGCAGAAGCAATGGCCCGAGCTCTACGACGAGATGTGCCGCGTGGCCGGCCGCGGTCTCTACCAGGGACTGCGCCACAGCGATCTCAGGCGCCTGGGCTTCTCTCTCAGTCTCAACCGCCTGGAGACCACCATACAGATGATCGAGGCGGTGACCAACTCCCCCATCGGCAGCGGGTCACTGGCTTCCTCACCGTGACAGACATCTGAGGCCGGGCACCATGTCCGTGGTTGCGCTGACAGTCGCTTCCCCCACCGGACCCCCGTCTCACCGCATGGTTTCCCTCGGCCTGACCGGCAACGCCGCCTTCATCTGGCAGAACCATCCTGAAGCCAGCCACGCGTTGCCCCGAACGAGAGGATCGTGCTACAATATGCTCCACCGTGTTCGACCAGCCCAGCCAGCCACTGCCCATGGAAGCCCTCAGGTGCAAAGGGAGTCGGGATCTGCTGCCCGACGACATGGCACGCTTTCGTCATGTCGAGCAGGTGTTCAGGTCGTCCTGTCTGAGCTGGGGATATGACGAGCTGAGAACCTCCACGCTGGAATACCTCCACCTCTTCACATCCACTGGCACCCTGACGCCGGGGATGCTCAGCAAGGTCTACTCGTTCCTCGACTGGAACGGCTGGAGCGGCGAGAGGGTGGTCCTCCGGCCGGACGGCACCATACCTGCCGCGCGCCTGTATGTCGAGAACCTGGTCCAGTCCGGCATGGCCAAGCTCTTCTACGTGGAGAACATGTTCCGTTTCGAGGAGACGGGCCAGGAATCCCGGGAGCGCTGGCAATGCGGCGCCGAGCTTCTGGGCAGCGCCGAGCCATCAGCCGACGTGGAGCTGGTACTGCTCGCCCTGGAGGTCATGGCCCGACTGGGCCTCACGGACGTCCGGCTGCAGCTATCTCACGCCGGTCTGATCAGGGCCCTGCTCCGCGAATCCGGGCTGGTCCCCGCCGAGCAGAGCCGGCTATTCGACCTGATCATGGACGGGCAGACCGGTGACGCACTGGCCGGGATGATGGCCGCCAAGCCCCTGATGAAGGAATCCCTGGCCACGCTCTTCGATCTCAGAGGCACCACCCCGGGCTTCCTGCGGAACCAGCGGCTCGCCCTGGCCCAGATATCGCCCAGGCTCGAGCCTAGCATGGACAACTTCATAACCATCGCCCAGCTTCTGACGGACCTCGGCTGCGGCTACCAGATCAACCTGTCCTCGGGCAAGGGCTTCGAGTACTATACCGGGATCCTCTTCCAGTTCCAGGTCGGAGAGCAGAGGGTCGGCGGCGGCGGCAGATACGACGACCTCATCCCCCTGATGAGCGGCGGCGACGCCTGCGCCTCGGGGTTTGCCCTGGACATGGACCAACTTGTCAGACTGGCCGCCGGCTCCCCCACGGTCACCCCCGGCGTGCTGATCCACAGTCTGGACCAGACCGTTCAGGGCCAGAAGCTCTCCTTCGAGACCGCCGCCCTTCTTCGCCAAAGGGGCTACATCGCCGACTGCCGTCCAGCCGATGCAGAAGGGCCCGCACACCGCTGGATCCTCACCATCCGCAGCCAGGGCGGCAAGCCCCGCTTCCTTCTCTCCGACCGGACGAGTGGCAAGACGGCAGAGTTGGATTCGGCCGCCGAGATCCTCGGTATACTGCAGATCGCAAATGCAACTAAAGCTAGCCCTTCCTAAGGGTCGTCTTCAGCAGCCGACAGGCGCCCTGCTCCGAGAATCCGGCCTGGAGATCGACGGCTATGACGAGCAGTCGCGCTCCTACAGGCCGGCATGCCCCAACTGGCCCGATCTGACCATGAAGGTTTTCAATGAGAGGGACATACCCATCCAGGTGGCCGTGGGCAACTACGATCTGGGCGTCTGCGGTCAGGACTGGGCGGAGGAACTGCTCTCCCGCTACCCCCGCAGCGCTCTGGTCAAGGTCAAGCCCCTGCCCTACGGCGGCAGAGACCTCTGCCTGGTGGCCGATGCCTCATCCCCGATGGCGACCTTGGGGGAACTGGCCACCGGCCCGGGCAGGGTCCGCATCGCCACCGAGTACCCCAACCTGGCCGAGTCCTTGTGCCTCAACCGGAGGATGCGGCGGTTCAGCATCATCCCTGTCTGGGGCGCCGCTGAAGCGTACCCCCCCGAGAGCGCCGATGTGGCCCTCATCCCCCGGGAAGATGACGCACCTGTCGACCCTTCCCTGAGTTCTCTGGCCACTGTCCTTCGCTCCAGTGCCTTCCTTGTGGCACACCGCGCCAGTTGGGAATCCCGAGATATGGCCCCCCTCCTTGAGAGGCTCTATGCAACCATCGGTAGGACGCAACCCGCTGCCCCTCAGGTCAGGGCCGCACCGGCCGCCAGGGCCACCGACCCCTCGAGCCGCGCCCAAAGAGACCCGGCAGCGGTGTGGCTGGCCCTGCCTGACGGACACCAGCAGACCCCCGTAGCGGAGTTCCTGGAGCAGGCTGGCATCAGGCTCACCCCTCGTCCGCAGGAAGCCCGCCGGCCGAGCATCAATCTGGACGGCGTGCGCACCAAGATAGTCCGGCCTCAGGACATGCCCCTCCAGGTGGCCAACGGCAATTTCGATCTGGCCATCACCGGAGAGGACTGGGTTGCTGAGCACCTCTGCCGGTTCCCGTCCAGTCCGGTGAAAAAGGTCCTCCGTCTCGGGCTGGGGAAGGTGAAGATCGTCGCCGTGGTCAGCAAGCGACTGCCCTTCGAGAACACCCAGGACCTCCGGTCGCCGCTGCGAAGACACGGCTTCGCCATACTCCGCATAGCCTCTGAGTATGTCAACATTGCCGACAGGTTCGCCCGGGACAACCACCTCACTCCCTACCGTCTGCTGCCCACGTGGGGAGCCAGCGAGGCCTTCCTACCCGAGGACGCGGATGTACTCATCGAGAACACCCAGACAGGACGGACCATCGCCCAGCACAACCTGAAGATCATTGACACCCTCTTCGAATCCTCTGCCTGCCTGGTTACTGGCGAGTCCGCCACCAACGGCAGTGAGCTGAAGAGAAAGAGAATCGATGAGGTCATCGATCTTCTCCGTAGGTCAGCGCATCAAAACTAATCTGGAAGGAGGCTGTTCATGGAATTCAAGACTATCAAGCTGCACAAGGAAGACGGTATCGCTACCATCACCCTCGACCGCGCGGACGTCCTCAATGCCGTCAGCGAGGACATGGCCATGGATCTGGCAGCCGCCATCGATGACGTGGGGGATGATGACCAGACCAGGGTCCTGATCATCACGGCGGCTGGCCGCGCATTCTGCGCGGGTGGCGACTTCAAGTTCGAGAAGATCAAGGGCAAGCAGGTCCTCACTCCCGAGGATCTGGACATCTGGCCCAAGACCACCCGGGAAGTGAGAAGGGGCAAGATCCCCCCGCGGGCGCAGCGGCACATCATCCTGGGTCTGCAGAACCTGGACAAACCGACCATTGCGGTGATCAACGGCGTGGCCGCCGGGTTCGGCTTCGATCTGGCCCTGGCCTGTGACATAAGGCTGGGTTCGCCCAAGGCATCGTTCGTCATCGGCTACACATCCGCCGGTGTGGCGCCGGACAGTGGAGGGACGTGGCTCATGCCCCGGGTGATGGGTGTGGGCAAGACCCTGGAGTACATCTTCACCGGAGACCCCTGCACCGCAGAAGAGGCCTACCGCATCGGGTTGCTGAACAGGCTCATCCCCGCCGAGCAGCTGCAGGAGGAGTCCATCAAGATGGCCCGCAAGATCGCCAAGGGGTCTCCAATAGCCTACAGGCTGTCCAAGCTGCAGGTCTACAAGGGGCTGGGCATGGACCTTGATACGGCGCTGGCCTTCGCCATGGCTTGCGTCACCATCGCCACTGGGTCAGAGGACCACAAGGAGGCCCTGAGGTCCTTCGCCGACAGGAGACTGCCGGAGTTCAAGGACAGGTAGGTAGCCACAGGGGTTGGCCAGCCTTGCCTTCGCCAGCATCCATCGCCATCGACGGCTCCGCCGCAGTGGGCAAGAGCACTGTGGGCCGGATCGTGGCCACCCGGCTGGGCTATCGGTTCATAGACACAGGAGAGATGTATCGCGCCCTGACATGGCTGGCTCTCCGCCAAGGCATCCCCATGGATGACGTGGCTTCCCTGGCCAAGCTGGCCGGCGGGGCGAAGATAGACCTCCCGCCGCAGCCGGATGACGCGCTGGGTTCCATCCTCATCAACGGACTCGACGTCACCGATGCCATCCACGGGGCCGCGGTGGAAGCCTGTGTCCCCCAGGTCTCCGGGGTCCCATCGGTCAGGGAGGCTATGGCAGCCAGGCAGCGCTCCATGGCCCGCGGGGCGAAGGTAGTCATGGCCGGGCGCGACATCGGCACAGTTGTCCTGCCGCAGGCAGCGCTGAAGGTCTTCCTCACCGCACCCCTCAAGGAGAGGGCCCGTCGCCGGCACATTGAGCAGCAGGGAAAGGGGCTGGAGGCCGCCTACGAAGCCATCCTGGCCGACCTGGCCAGGCGGGACGAGATCGACACCCATCGCCCGGTGTCACCGCTGCGGCCCGCCGCCGATGCCAGGGTCATCGACACCGAAGGGCAGACCCCGGAACAGGTGGCTGGGGCCATAGTCAAACTGGCAAAGGAGGTCGATTGTCCATAACCCTCTACGACGCTTGCCGGCCTCCGGTGGCCCTGGCGCTGAAGCTCATCTGTCGCTACAGATTCGTCAATCGAGAGGTCAGCCTGCCGGACGGACCGCTGATTGTGGCCTCCAATCACCTTAGCTGGCTGGACATCCCTCTCATCGGGGTAGGCATCCGCCGCAGAAGGATCTCCTTCATGGCCAAGAAGGAGTACTTCCACTCCCCTGTTCACGCCTTCATCATACGCGCCCTGGGCAGCTTCACCGTTGACCGCACCACGGTGGACCGCTCGGCATTCGACCTAGCGGACAAGGCACTCCGGGATGGCCGCGCACTGGGCATATTCCCGGAGGGTACCAGAAGTCGCACCCTCCAGCTTCAGAAAGGCAAGCTAGGCGTGGCCTTCATTGCCCTCCGCAGCAATGCCGTCATCCTCCCCATAGGCATCTCAGGCACAGAGAAGATCAGGCACAGGTATCAAGGCAGCAACCGCAGACTGCTCTACCGCCCCGGGGTGACCGTCAACATCGGCCAGCCTTTCAGGCTGCCTCAGGTGAGCGGCAAGCCCAGCCGGGCGGATCTTGCCACCTCCACGGAGACCATCATGAAGCACATCGCCGAGCTCCTGCCCGAGGACTACCGGGGGCTGTACCGTTCCGATGGACATTGAGAAGGCCTCCGAAACGGGCTTCTGTTTCGGTGTCAAGAGGGCCCTGAGGATACTGGAGGAGACCATTGCCGAACACGGGACGGTGGAGACGCTGGGCCCGGTGGTCCACAACCAGCAGGTGGTGGATCGCTTCGCCCAGCTCGGCGCCCGGGCGGTGGAGAGGGCAGACCAGATCGCCGGCGGCGTGGCCGTCATCCCTTCACACGGTGTATCGCCCGATGTCCTGGAGGATCTTGCCTCTCGCGGCCTGAAGGTGGTGGACACCACCTGTCCCAACGTGCGCAGAGCACAGAGCGCCGCCAGAGACCTGTCCCAGGCTGGGGTCTGGGTGGTCATCTACGGAGACCCCCGGCATCCCGAGGTGAAGGGCATCCTCGGCTGGGCCGGGCACAAGGGAGTGGCCACCCTGGACAGCCGGACGGTCACCGATCTCCCCGATCTGCCTTCGCATCTCGGTCTCCTCTCTCAGACCACCCGCAACTCCGCCCAGTATGCCGGATTCGTGGGCAGCATCACCGGCGAGGTCCTCTCACGGGTGGACGAACTGCGCGTCATCAACACCTTGTGCAACATCACCAAGAGGCGGCAGGCAGCCGCACTGGAGCTGGCCCGCAGAGTCAGTCTGATGATCGTGGTCGGGGGACGGCACAGCGCCAACACCCGCTGCCTCGCTGACATGTGCTCCTCGACCGGCACGGAAACCCACCTCGTCGAGACTGCTGGAGACATCGACGGAGCCTGGCTTGAAGGTCAGAGTGCCATCGGCGTCACCACCGGCACCTCCATACCGGACGGTGTTATCGACGAAGTTATGCTAAAATTGGAGGGCCTGAAAGAGCGTGGCGGCCGGGTCTAGAACCCCGCCCAACAAGGCAATATGCAGATAAACGTCGCGCAGTTGCTCAAGGAGCCTACCGGGGCCTCCCGCACCGTCGACGTGGACGGGGCACTAGCCCTCGACCAGGGTGATCTGTCCCCAGTTCAGGGCAGAGCCGAACTTCTCCGCGTGTCCAAGGGCATCCTGGTCCGGGGGGAATTCACCACCGCTTGCCATCTCGTCTGCAGCCGCTGTCTCAAACCCTTCCCCCAGACGCTCCAGTTCCGCACGGAAGAGGAGTTCAGCCCCTCCATTGACGTAGCCAGCGGCGAGGATCTGCCTGCGCCCGAAGATGCCTCCGGCTTCAGGATCGACGACCACCACGTGCTGGACCTGACCGAGCTTGTCAGACAGCACAGCCTGCTGGCCGCCCCCATGAAGCCACTCTGCCGGCCCGATTGCGCCGGGCTCTGTCCGCGTTGCGGAGCCAATCTCAACCAACAGCCCTGTTGCTGTTCAGATGATGCCGTCACCCCGTTCGCGGCCGCGTTTGACAAACTCAAGTCTGCAAGAAAGTCGAGGTAAGTCGTATGCCACCGCTCCCAAAGAGAAAGACCTCCAAGGCACGCCATCGCGTGCGCCGCAGCCACCTGGCTCTCACAGCTCCGTCCACGGAGGCTTGCCCCAGGTGTCATGCCCTGAAGCTGTCGCACACCGTTTGCGCCAACTGCGGCACCTATGGCGGCGAAGAGGTCATCAAGCCCGAGAGCAAGAAGAAGGCCTAGCCCTCTGATCGCTGTGCCCGCAGACCACCCCATCATAGAACCACGGAGTCGCAGTATGCACAGCCGCATGGCGGCTGTCTCTCCACCGCATTTCCTCGGCCGGGGCCTATGAACAGACGCGAAGGAACGGCCTATGTCTTCCCGGGTCAAGGCTCGCAGTGGGTGGGTATGGCCCGAGATCTCCACGCCACCTCATCGGCCGCCAGGGAAGTCTTCGAGGAGGCCGACTCGGTCCTCGGCTTCGGCCTCTCCCGCCTGTGCTTCGAAGGGCCCGAGGACGCCCTGCGTCAGACGGTCAATGCCCAACCCGCCATACTCACCGTCAGCATCGCCTATCTCCGGGGCAACCAGTCGTCCCCTGCCATCACGGGCACCCCCACCTTCGTTGCCGGACACAGCCTGGGCGAGTATACCGCCCTGATCGCCGCCGGGGTGCTCACCTTCAGGGACGCCCTCCGCCTTGCCAGGGAGAGAGGACGCCTGATGCAGGAAGCCGGCGAGAGGAATCCGGGGGGGATGCTCGCCCTCATAGGCATGGATGAGAACGCCGTGAGGGACGTCTGCGCCGCCTGCGGCATTCAGATCGCCAATATCAACTGCCCCGGGCAGATCGCGGTCAGCGGGGCCACTGAGCCGCTGGCCCGGGCCGCCGAACTGGCCAGGTCCAGGGGCGCCCAGAGGGTCGTTCCCCTTCAGGTCAGCGGGGCCTTCCACTCCCGCCTCATGGAGCCGGCCAGCCAGGGAATGGCCCTGGCCACTTCAGGGCTGGACTTCCGCGATGCCGCCATCCCCGTCGTGGCCAACACCACCGCCCTCCCCATCACCGCTGGCAGCGCCGTCCGATCCGAACTCCTGGAACAGCTCCTCCACTGTGTGCAGTGGCAGAAGTCCGTCGAGTACATGATCGGTCAGGGAGTAAGCACCTTCGTAGAGATCGGACCGGGTCAGGTGCTCACCGGTCTCATGAAGAGGATCAGCAGGGACGTGACTGCCCTCAGCGTGGAGAAGAAGGACAGCCCCAGGGGCAGCGCCCGCTAGCTCCGCAACCTCTCTCCCGCCGTTGCCGTCACGCCGGGTTCCCCACCAGGCAAGAAGGCATCTTCACTTGCATGAATACCGATGTTATACTTAGGGCCATATGCCGGTGGTACTCTGCGGCAACTCTCTGGATAGCGAGAGGATGAAATCACAGGTGCCTGTCAGGCGGGAAGCCAGGGCCGTGGCCCTCCAGGCACTCTTTGAGGTTGACTGCGCCAGCCACAACGTGGAGGATTCCCTGGATAGACTGCTTCAGGAGTCCTCGATGCCCGACGACAGCGTTGGATTCACCAGGGATCTGGTGACCGGCGTCCTGGGCGACCGCAAGGCCATCGATGCCCTGATCCAGCGCTTTGCCCCTGCCTGGCCGCTGCAGCAGCTCTCCATCGTGGACAGGAACATCCTGCGCCTGGCCGTACACGAACTGCTCTCGGAGGTGGCCCCGGCCAAGGTGGCCATCAATGAAGCGGTGGAACTGGCCAAGGCCTTTGGAACAGACAGCTCACCGAGGTTCGTCAACGGTGTCCTGGGTTCGATCTACGCCGATCTCGAGAATAGGAAGAAAACTAACTAAGGGGGTGACTATCTAGTGGCCACAGTCTTCGAGAGAGTGAAGCGCATCATTGTGGAGCAACTCGGCGTCAAGGAAGACGATGTAGTCCCGAAGGCGTCGTTTGTCGAGGACTTCAACGCCGACTCGCTGGATCTTGTAGAGCTGATCATGGCGTTGGAGGAGGAATTCAGCAATCCCAACAAGAAGGTTGAGATCCCCGACGAAGACGCCAGGAAGATCATCACCGTCGGCGACGCCGTTGACTATATCAAGGACTTCGGCATAGAGGACGAATAGGGGCCTGCATCATCCGGTGGATCAACAGGAGCCCACAGCCTCGCTTTCGCTCTTCCCGCATGCAGCCGGCGTGAATGCCACAGGTCATCTCACCATCGGCGGCTGTGATGCCGTCTCTCTGGCAGCCCAGTACGGCACACCGCTGTATGTCCTGGATGAAGCCACCCTGCGGTCCAGATGCAGTGAGTACCGCCGGGAGTTCAGTCAGCGCTACCCGGACTCCCTGGTCATCTACGCCTGCAAGGCCTTCATCAACCCCGCCCTGGCTCTCCTCTTGCGGGAGGAAGGCCTGGGCCTCGACGTGGTTTCAGCCGGCGAGATCTCGATAGCCAAGGCCGCCGCCTTCCCCCCGGATAGGGTCTACTTCCACGGCAACAACAAGAGCCATGATGAGCTGTCCTTCGCCCTCGACTGGAAGATCGGACGCATGGTCATCGACAACTTCCGTGAACTCGACCTGCTCGCAGCGCTGGTCAAACGGAACGGCTCCGTCCAGGATGTGCTGCTCCGCGTGTCTCCGGGCATCGATCCCCATACCCACCAGTACATTGCCACCGGCGTTCTGGACAGCAAGTTCGGCTTCCCCCTGACCACCGGACAGGCCGGGGAGGCCCTGGCCAAAGCCATGGCCACTCCGGGGCTGAACGTCGTCGGACTGCACTTCCATCTCGGGTCATCCATCTTCGAGGTCCAGCCCTACGCCGAGGCCATCGACCTGGTGCTCCGCTTCGCCGCGGAGATGAAGCAGAAGCATGGCTTCCGGCTGAGGGAACTCAACGTCGGTGGCGGTTTCGGTGTCCAGTATCAACTGGACTCGTCTCCCCCTCCCACAGCCGCGTACGCGCAGGTGATCGCCTCCTCGGTCATCGGCCTGTGCCCCAGTCTGGGTCTGGCCTCGCCGAGACTGGTCGTGGAACCGGGCCGGGCCATAGTGGCTCAGGCCGGCGTGGCGCTCTACAGAGTGGGCGCCGCCAAGGATGTCCCGGGCATCCGCCGCTACGTCTTCGTCGATGGAGGCATGGGTGACAATATCCGTCCCGCCCTCTACGGCTCCAGGTACGAAGCGGTGGCGGCCGGCAAGATGAATCAGCCGGCAGCCCAACCGGTGACCATAGCCGGCAAGTTCTGCGAATCAGGTGATATCCTCATCAAGGACATCCCCCTGCCTGTTCTGGAAGGGGACGACATCATTGCCGTGCCGGTGTCCGGGGCCTACTCCCTTCCCATGGCCAGCAACTACAACGCCTCGTTGAGGCCGGCCATAGTCATGGTCTCCGATGGCCGCGCTCGCCTCATCAGAAGGCGTGAGACCCACGAAGACCTCACCAGATACGACCTCTCCTGAATCCGGAGAGCAACCCCGTGTCACCATTGGGGGATCAGACCACATGTGGCGGGTGCTAGGGCAGCCGAAGGTCATCACACTGCTGCAGCGCAGCCTCCAGTCAGGCCGCCTGGCGCATGCCCACGTGTTCATCGGCCCGCCTCACGTGGGGAAGCTCACGCTGGCGGTCAACCTGGCCCAGGCCCTGAACTGCGCCTCACCAGACCCTCCCTGCGGCGAATGCTCCCCCTGCCGCCGGATCGCCGCCGGCAAGCATGCCGACGTTCAGATACTCGATCTGCTATCCTCGGAGGTGAAGGGCATCGGCATCGATCAGATCAGAGATATCCAGAGTGTCGCCTCGCTGCCACCGTATGAGGGCCGAAGCAAGGTCTTCATCCTAGACAACGCCGACCTGCTCTCCCACGAGGCGGCCAACTGCCTGCTCAAGACCCTGGAGGAGCCTCCGCCCACGGTCCATCTCATCCTCCTCACGATCAGCCGAAGCCGGCTTCTGCCCACCGTGCTCTCCCGTTGCCAGGAGGTCAACCTGCGTCCGGTGCCGCTGAGGACAGCCAGGGATATCCTGGTCAGGGACTGCGGCCTGCCGTCCGAGAAGGCCGATCTGCTGTCACGGCTCTCCGGCGGCTGCATCGGCTGGGCCATCACAGCCAGCCGGGACGATGGCGTTCTCCAGGAGAGAGAGGAGCGCATAGCCGCCTTCATCGCCATGAGCAGTGCCGGTCCGGGCCGACGGCTGGCCTACGCGGCCGAGCTGGCAGCCCAGTTCGGCAAGGGGCGGGACAGGGTGTCCGAGACCCTTTCGTCATGGCTGCTCTGGTGGCGCGATCTGCTGCTCGTCAAGGCCGGAGACGAGCAGTACATCACCAATATCGACCACCGGACCGCCCTCCGCAGCCAGGCTGACAGGCTGACCGTGCCACAGATCCAGCAGTTCATCCGCCACCTGCGGGCCGTTCCCCGCCAGCTCGAAGGGAACGTCAACCCCCGCCTTGCCCTGGAGGTGCTTCTCCTTGACATGCCTTGAAGAGAGGATAGGTTGAGATATGAATCCGGATGCCGAATTCCAGAACTTGATCAGACCCCATCTCCTGAACATGAAGCCCTACGGCTACATCGCGCCCCTTGAGGTCGTCTCTGAGGATGGCGGCTTTCCTGCCGGCAGGCTGATCAAGCTCGACGGGAACGAGAACCCCTACGGCTGCTCACCCAGGGTGAGGAAGGCCCTCTCCGAATACCCCTACTATCACATCTACCCCGATTCCGAGCAGCGGGAGCTGCGGAAGGCTCTCCAGGAGTACGCCGGGGTCCCGGCTGAGCAGATAGTGGTCGGCAGCGGCAGCGACGAACTGATCGATTTCGTCATGCGTCTCTTCGTCAACCCCGGCGACAGGGTGGTCAACTGCGTGCCCACCTTCGGTGTCTATCAGTTCAGTACTGAATCCTACGGCGGCCAGGTGGTCAGCGTGCCCCGTGACGGGGCCTTCGCCATCGAAGTCTCCGCCGTCAAGGAGGCGGCCCGGGCGGGGGCCAAAGTGGTCTTCATAGCTTCCCCCAACAACCCCAGCGGCAACACCACGTCCATCGAAGACGTCCTCGAGGTCCTCGGAAGCCAGGTCATCGTCGTGGTGGACGAGGCCTACTACGAGTTCTGCGGGCAGACCGTCATACCCCTGGTGGCCGGCCACCCCAACCTGATCGTCCTGCGCACCTTCAGCAAGTGGGCCGGGCTGGCTGGACTCCGCGTCGGCTACGGCATCTTCCCCCGAAAGTTCGCCGAGCGCCTCTTCCGGGTCAAACCGCCCTACAACGTCAATGCCGCCGCCCAGATCGCTGCCATCGAATCGCTGAAGGACCTGGACTACCTCCGCCAGACCATCAGAGCCATAGTCTCAGAACGTCAGCGCCTGGGCACAGAACTGGCTCAAACCGGACTCCTCCAGCCCTGGCCATCCCAGGCCAACTTCGTCCTCTGTTCCGTCCTCGAAGGGCAGGCCGCTCGCATCCACCGCGAACTGAGGCAGAGAGGCATCCTGGTCCGCTACTTCGACACGCCGCTCCTCAGGGACTGCCTCCGCATCAGCGTGGGCAAGCCGGAGCATACGGACGCTCTTGTTGCGGCGCTCAGCGGGATTTGCTAGAATAGCTCAAGTCGCCCATTATGAGATAGGAGGAGAAAACAAGCACATGGTGAAGCAGTTCTACGGGGTCAACATAGCGGTCAAAGACCTGGAAGCAGCTGTCAAGAAGTATGGCGGCTTCCTCGGCGTGCCTCCGGTCTACACGAAGCCCGAGGACTTCGCTTTCCCCGGCCTGACCGGCGCTTCCTTCCACGTCGGCGGCGTCAGCATCAACCTCATCGCCTCCAGCAATCCGGAGACATCCATCTACAAGTTTGTCGAGAGCAGAGGCGAGGGCGTATTCCTCATCTCCCTCAGGGTGGACAACCTCGAACATGATATGAAGGACTTCACCGAAAAGGGTGTCAAGTTCGTCAGCGACAAGGCTCTCACATACTCCGGCGGCAAGGTCAACTTCGGACACCCCAAGTCGCTGCACGGCGTGCAGATTGAGTTCATCCAGCCGGACAAATAGTCGAGGCAACCGTACCGCGTGGTCATCAGAGCGGCTAGGCTTGACAGTCTAGCCGCTCTCTCTTTCTTCAGCCGAGGGGCCCGCACCGGGCCACAGAAGCAAGGACATGGTGAAGCGCTTTCTGGACGTGGGCATCGCGGTGGCGGATCTCGACGAAGCGGTGGCCACCTATTCCGGGCTCCTGAGCACGGCCCCGGCTCTCCTCGGGCCGGAGCAGTATGCCTACTCCGGCATCAGCGGGGCCCGCTTCTACATCGAAGCCGCCAGCATCAGCCTGGTGGCCCCCCGTGACGACTCCAACCCCATCGCCACCTTCATCGCCTCCAGGGGAGAAGGCATCAACCACATCTCCTTTGAAGTCACCGATATCGAGCAAGCGGCCGAGGCCATGAAGGCCAGCGGCATTGTCTTCCTCACCCCCGGCCCTCTGAGCTTCCCCCAGGGCCAGGTCATGTTCACCCATCCCAGATCCACGCATGGCGTCCAGATCGCCATTGTCCAGCCACAGCCGGGCGTCGACCTCCTCCGTCCGCCGCACCAAGCCTGAGCTCCGACCAAGGCAGCGCTCCCCTTCAATGCCTCGGCAAAAGCAACAGGGGATGACCTCGAGTCATCCCCTGTTCGGATTCAATCCGTTGCGCTCTCTGTCGCCGTCTACATCCGTCTGGCGGCCACCAGGCGTGACACCGCCCAGACTATGGCGCCGGCCGCACCCAGCACGCCAGCCACGCCGATCAGTATGAGGAACACCCCGTACAGATCATTGAAGCCGGCCTCTGCGTTCAGCTTGTTCGCCTCGGCCTTGGTCAGAGCCTCGATCCTCTTGGCCTCCGCATCGGACTTGGCAGCCTGGCCATCGAGCCATGCCGCCGCTCCGGTGCCCAGCCCTGTCAGGGCATCCTCCAGAGTACCGTTGACAGCGCTGTCAGCCGCTATGGCTGCGGTCATCTTGTCGATGGCATTCTGATAGTACGTCTTCGCACCGCTGAAGTCGCCATTGGCATACGCCGTGTCACCCAGAGCCTCCTGCGCATCGGCTTCCACTATCAACTGCGAACCCTCCGCGCTGGGGATGAAGTTCGTGGGCCGATACAGCGTGCCATACTGCTGCTTCAGCTGCCGGGCATCGGCCTGGTCAGCCGAGTATGCGGCAAAGTCAGCTCCTGTGGCCGCCGTGAAGCGCGAGTAGTACTCGTAGAACGCGTACACCTGCTCCCACTGAGTCGGTGCCGTTACAAAGGTGACCTCGCCGGTCTCCGCCACAAACGCATACGCTGCGGCAGCAACCTCAGTCACCGTCTGGGTTACCGTGTTCCTCAGGAACACCCTCTGTGAACCCGCTACCACCGGTCTCGCCCCAGTCACGAATACCGTGTTGACTCCGTTGCCGAAGCCCAGGAGTTCAGGATACGAGTACGTTGCCCAAACCTGAATCCCCGAGGCTGGAGCTGACACAAAACTCACCTTGCCCGAGTAGTTGTTCACGGTGTAGGCAGCCGCGCCAACCGCTGTCACTGTCTGAGCCGCGAGATCCACAAACGTAATCGCCATGGACCCCGGCACGACAGGCGCAGAGCTCGTGAAGAAGTCCACATTGATGCCATTGCCGTTGCCAAGGAAGTCGCCGGCACTGGCGTACCTCTTGTAGCTCACGCCCTGCTGTTGATAGCCGACGATGATCTGGTAGCTATGGAGTATCGCGTTGCTGGCCACGTCTGAAGCCGGCACAGCGAAACTGAATGACACGACTCCGCTCTCGTTGTCCCTGATCTCCGTCGGATAGGCGGTGGCCGCGTACTCCTGGCCCCAGTCGAACTTGATCTTCGCTTCCTTTATGGTGATGTCTGCCGTCCCAGCCGTGTCGTTGAACACTGCCGCCGTCAGTTTGGCTGTTGACCCAGCCTTGTAGGCCACTACCGGCCCGCCATAGAAGCTGTCGGTCCCTACATAGGCGGTCTCTGCCCAGTTGTACGAACTGATGCCTGCCTGTGCTGTTCCCGGCACAATCATGGCAACGAGTGCCGCCAACGTGAAGCCGACAGCGAACACCAAGGCAAAACGTCGTTTCGCCACTTTGTTCTGACCTCCTTTACAGTCCGTCAATCCTAATGACTTCCCTTCCCCACCCCACATCCTCCACCCCCAGGATCACTTCCTCAATAGCCGTGTTTGGTGTCGGGGCTATCACCTCCTTCTCCCCCCGAATTCCGCCTCGTAGTTTAGCACTAGTTCGCCTTTTGTCAAGAGGTATGTTACAATTCCCACGAGAACGATCCACCGTGCTCCCCCAGCAGGCAGCCGAGCCGGGAGTTGCGCGGTCCCAGCGATAGGCGACACATGGATGCCAGGAAGGGCAAGGTCAAGCGCGAGACCAAAGAGACCAGCATCAGCGTTGAGCTGGATGTTGATGGGACAGGCGATTCAGATATCGCCACCGGTATTCGTATGCTTGATCACCTGCTGGCCCAACTCTCCCACCACGGCGCCCTCAACCTCAAGGTTTCAGCTGCCGGCCTGGACACTCATCACGTCGTGGAGGACGTCGCCCTCTGCATCGGCCGGGCACTGAACCAGGCTCTGGGTGACAGACAGGGCATCGTCCGCATGGCACACGCCCTGGTCCCCATGGATGATGCCCTGGCTCTGGTCGCCATCGACATCAGCGGACGTGGATACGCCGTGGTGGAGATCCCATTCGAGGACAAGCAGATCGCCGACCTCCCCTCTGGCCTGGTCCGCCACTTCCTGGAGACCTTCGCTTCTGAGGCCAGGCTGAACCTGCACACCGCGGTCTACAGGGGCAACAACGATCACCATAAGGCTGAGGCCATCTTCAAGGCGCTGGCCCGCGCACTGGACGCCGCCAGCCGCATTGACGATCGGATGAGGCACCGCATCCCCAGCACCAAGAACCTCATTGACTGAGGCTGCCGGTCGCAGATCTGCCTACTGAGCCACGAAGCCGCCGTCGGCTGTCATCGTGTGCCCGGTGACGAATGACGCCGCATCGGAGCACAGCCAGGCAACCACCTCACCGATCTCCTCCGGCTTGGCCCACCGCCTCATCGGTGCCGGCAACGTCTCACCCATCTGGGGTTGCCTCCCCAGGCGTTTTGACATCCCGGTGCGGATCCCTCCCGGGCATATGGCGTTCACCCGGATGTTGGACTTGGCGTACTCCAGGGCGGCCACCTTGGTCAGTTGCACCACACCACCTTTGGAGGCGCAATAGGCGGACAGGCCCGGCAAGCCCACCAATCCCCCTACCGAAGCGGTGTTCACGATGGCCCCTCCACCCTGCTTCAGCATCTGCGGAATCTCGTACTTCATGCAGAGCCACTCCCCTTTAAGGTTGGTGGCCACGATGCTGTCCCAATTCTCCTCAGTGCAGTCCGCTGTCGATGAGACCGTTCCTTCGATCCCTGCGTTGTTGAAGGCACAGTCCAGCCTGCCATAGGCCTTCACCGTCTGGTCAACCAGGGCCCTGACCTCCTCCGATCTGGAAACATCGCACCTGGCGAACGTGGCCTCTCCGCCCGCTTCCCGGATCAGACGGGCGGTCTCCTGGCCTCCCTCAACCACTATGTCCGCCACCATCACCTTCGCCCCATCGCGAGCGAAGATCTGGGCCGTTGCCCGCCCTATCCCCGCAGCTCCGCCGGTAACCAGTGCCACCTTGTCCTTCAGTAGTCCGGGCAATTCCTTCCTCCTCTGTCAGTCTCCATCGGCCATGGCAAGCCGATGGCGGTGTCAATCAGGGCCATCTTAGCAACTCGGCTGCGTTGCCCGCAACCCGATGGCCTGTGGCTTGCTTTCCACGGTTCTCACCACCGTTGCCCCTGAATCCCTCCGTGGCCGGCCCGGCCTGTGGTATCATCAATGCCGCGACAGGCGGCACAGGCCTTCAGAAGACCATGGAAGTCACCGAGGTAGCCCCGAACACCTTCCTCATCAACCCTGCGTCGGACTCGGACTTCTCTCTCGGCGAGATCGTCTATCTCATCGTCGACACGCCCTCGGTGCTGATCGAGCCGGGCTCAACGACCACCGCCTCACGGCTGCTCAGCAGATCCGCAGACCTCGGCCTCAACCTTGACGGCCCGATCTACGTCATTCCCACCCATATCCACGTCGACCACGGCGGAGGATCGGGCTTGCTGGCCCAGCGGCTGCCTCAGGCCCGGGTCGTCCTCCATCCTCGCGGGGCGCCGCACCTGGCTGAGCCGGCCAGGCTCGTCGAGAGCACCCGTCTGGTCTTCGGCCCGGACTTCGAGCAGACCTTCGGCCCCATCCTTCCCGTCCCCACCGGCCAGATCCATGTCGCCCGCGACGGCGAGGTTGTCCGTCTCGGCAAGAGAGATCTGACCCTTCTCTTCGCTCCTGGACACGCCTCCCACCACCTGGCCATCCTGGACAGCCTGACCCAGGGGCTGTTCTGCGGCGAAGCCCTCGGCATCGTCCCCGCTGACATGCCCGATTTCCCTCTGCCCGCAGCCGTGCCCCCTTTCGATCTGGAGCTCTATCTGCAGACGATAGCCCGGCTGGCCCGGCTGCAGCCCCGGCTCCTCTTCTATTCCCACTGCGGAATTGGCAGGAACACCGGCAGACTGATCCAGCAGGTCAGGGAGAACACCACCGCCTTCGCCGACCTCGTCCGGGAAGGCCTGGAGCAGGGCGAGTCGGATCAGCAGATCTGGCAGCGTCTCCTGGGCCATATCAGACATCGCTTCCCCGGAGCTGAAGTACCGGCCCAGTATCAGATGACCCTCTCCGGCTACATCTCCAGCTTCCGCGGGAAGCAGCCCTAACCCCCCTCAGAACCGGGGCCCTCCCCGCATCTCGGGAGTCTGGATTCAGAAGATCACCCCCGCGGCAGTGAGACGCTCTATCTCCGCCTCCGGCAGGCCCAGCAGGGAACGATAGACATAGTCGTTGTCTTGCCCCAGCTCTGGACCAGCCCGCCGGTACACCGCTGGGGTCTCGCTCAGCCCTATCGGACTCCCGTCCGAGACGGTCCTGCCCAGGACGGGATGCTCCAGCTCCACGAAGAAGTCCCTGGCTTTCAGCTGCGGATCGCCCGCCAGGTCGGACGCATTCTGTACCACCCCCGCAGCAACCCCCGCCCTCTGCAGGGATTCCATGACCTCTCGGGCATCCCGCTGGCTGGTCCACTCCTCCACCACAGCATCCAGTTGGGCCGAGTGCTTCCATCTCTGCCCCTGGCTGCTGAACTCTGCCCTCACGGTCCATGATGGACGGCCCAGCGCCTGGCAGAAGGCATCCCACTCTTGGTCATTGAACACCGCGATGGCACACCATCTGTCTTCTCCCCTGCAGCGGTAGACCCCGTGCGGTGCCCCCAGTCGCTGCGGCGAGGAGTTCCCTTCGGGCGCAGGGTCTCTGCCGTTGCAGGCGCTGTCCAGCATCCCTGTCCCCAGCAGACTGCACATCGCCTCAGTCTCGGACAGGTCAATGTGCTGCCCCTCCCCTGTCCTCTGCCGGTGCTCCACGGCCGCCAGTACGGCCAGCACGCCCATCAGGCCGGCCACATGGTCAGCATATGAGTAGCCCAGCCCCAGGGGAGCCCGGCCCGGAGAACCCGTGAGGTACGTCATCCCGCTCAACGCCTGCACCGTCGGCCCGAAGGCAAAGTAGTCCCGCCACGGCCCTGTCCGCCCCATGCCCGACATGCTCAGCATGATCAGTTCAGGTCTTTCCTTCCTTAACGCTGCGTAGTCCAGACCCCAGTTCTCCATCACCCGGGGACTGAAGTTCTCCACCAGGATATCGCTGATCCGCACCAGCCTTCTGGCCAGCTGAACACCTTCGGGCTTGGACAGGTTCAGCGTGATGCCCAGCTTGTTCCGGTTCCAGGCGGCGAAGTAGCCGGTGAGGTTGTGCGCCGGCCCTCCCGCGGTCAGACGCGACTGCACCTTGATCACCTCGGCGCCGTGATCGGCCAGCATCCGGGTGGCAAAGGGCCCGGCCAGTACCGCGGTGAAGTCAAGCACCCTCACGCCTGACAGTGCCCCTGGCATCAGATGATCCCCTCCTCAGCCAGATCGCCCATCTCCTTCGCTGTCAGCCCCAGTTCCCCCATCAGAATCCCCTCATTGTGCTCGCCAATCAGGGGTGCCCGCTTCCAGATCCTCCAGGGAGTTCGGCTGAGCACATACGGCGCGCCCGGATAGCTGAACGACCTGCCCTCCCCGGGATGAGCCACCTCCACGAAGAACCCCCTCTCCAGCAGTTGCGTGCTGCCCTTCACATCCCTCAGGGTATGGACCACTGCCCACGGCAGGTGCATCGCCTGACCCTGCTCCATCAGTTCCGCAGCCCGGTGCCGCCGGGTCCAGCCCTCCAGGACTTCGATCACGTGTTCCACCTCCATCCGCCTCACCTCAGGATCGCGCCACCTCTCCTCCTTCAGATCCGCTGCCATTCCCTCACTGTCCAGCCATTCCACCACCGTGTCCCACTCCCCGAAGAGCGAGAGCAGCACCCAGCCATCCCGGCACGGGAACACCCGGAAGGCGTTGTCCCAGTGGAGGCTGCCCTGCCGCCTGGCCACCACGCCGTCGTAGAAATGCCGGATGAGGACATGCTCGGTCACTCCGACCGCGCATTCATGTATGGAGATATCCACCTGTTGGCCCCGGCCGCTGACGCGCCTGTGGCGCAGCGCCATCAGCGTGCCGATGGCCCCGAACACCGACGCCACCAGGCAGGCCTGCTCCCCGTACGGGGTGACTGGCCCTGTGTCGGTGTCGCCGCAGATGTAGGTCTGCCCTCCCATAGCTGCGGCCACGATATCGCTGGATAGATAGCCCCGCCGGGGGCCCGTCCGCCCGAAGTTGCTGATGGAGGTCAGCGTCAGGCCGGGATTCACCCGGGTCAGCGCTTCGTAGCCCAGGCTCAGCCCCTCCAGGTATCCTGGCCCGCAGCCGTCCAGCAGCACGTCTGCCGTCCGGGCCAGGCTCTTCACGATTCCCTGTCCCCTGGGTTTCCCGATGTCGAGCGTGATGCCCCTCTTGCTGGTGTTGTTGTACCAGAATGACAGGCTCTTCTCGGGGTCAGGCAAGTCGCTGAGGAAAGGGCCCACCCGCCTGGCCCGGTCACCTCCAGGGGGTTCGACCTTGATGACATCAGCACCCATGTCGGCCAGGAGTTTGGCGCAGAATGCCCCTTTCTCACCACCCAGGTCGAGGACCCTCACCCCGTGCAAAGCCGCTTGGCTCCGTGGAAATGACATGGTGGACTCCCCTAGCAGCGGCCTGGACCCCATCGAACCGGCGCCCTCCGGTATGCGCGCCCTGTCCATCCCGACACAGAGATGCTAGGCGGCGTGACTGCTTTCCAGCCGGGCCAGGGCCGACTCAAGCCTCCGCAGACATCTGTCCCTGCCCAGAACAGCCATGGTCTCGAACAGCGGCGGGGTAGCTGTCCGTCCGGTGACAGCTACCCGAACCAGGCCGAACAACGGCCCCGGCTTCAGACCCAACTCCTCTGCCAGCGACCTCATCACGCCCTCGATGGCAGTATGGTCGAACGGACCGCCGCCGAGACGCTGCAGACACCCCCTCAGCGCAGCGATGGCCGTTTCCCTGTCCATCCCCTTCACCACCAGCAGTCCGGCATCGTAGTCAAGCTCATCCAGGAAGAAGAAGTCGATCCGGGCGGGCAGTTCGCTGAGCAGATTGACCCTCTCGTACGCCAGCGGCGTGATCCGGACAACGTACTCGCCGTCGATCGGTCGTTTCACCCTCTCCGGCAGTCCGGATTCCAGGAAGGGCAGGGCACGCCTGGCGAACTCTGCATGTCCCTGTTTCTCCACAAGCTGGCGGATGTACACGCCGTTCATCCACTGCAGCTTGTCCTGGTTGAATATGGCCGCCGTCTTCGATATGCGCTCGATGCTGAAGTGCCTGATCAGCTCATCTCGGCCCATGACCTCGGTCTTGTCATCCAGCGCCCACCCCAGCAGCGCCAGGAAGTTCACCATGGCCTCGGTGAGAAAGCCTCTGTCGCGGTATTCGACCACTGAAGTAGCGCCGTGCCGCTTGCTCAGTTTGGACTTGTCCGGGCCCAGAATCATGGGCAGATGGGCATAGAGGGGCGGCCTCCACCCGAGCGCCGCATACAGCAGGACATGTCTCGGGGTGGATGACAGCCACTCGTCGGCCCGCATCACGTGACTGACCTCCATGAAATGGTCGTCCACCACGTTGGCCAGATGATACGTGGGATACCCGTCCGACTTCAGCAGCACCAGGTCGTCCAGCTCACTGTTGTCGAAGGTGATCTCCCCGCGGATGAGATCTTGGAATGCCGTCTGTCCCTCCAGTGGCGCCTTGAACCGTATCGCCGATGGCACTCCCTGGGATTCCAGATCCCCTGCCTTGCCCGGGCTCAGACTCCGGCAGCGCCGATCGTAGCTGCGGGCCGCTTCCTTCCTTTCCGCCATCTCCGCCCGCATCTGGCTCAGCCGCTCCGAGGCGCAGTAGCACCTGTACGCTTGTCCCGACTCCAGCAACTGCCGGGCGAAGCGCTGATACAGGTCAAGCCTCTCCGACTGAAAATAGGGGCCGTAGCGGCCGCCCACCTCCGGCCCTTCGTCCCAGTCCAGGCCCAGCCACCGCAGGCTGTCCAGGATCGACTCCACGGCGCCCTCCACCTTCCGTGCCTGATCGGTGTCCTCGATGCGCACGATGAAGCTGCCTCCCATATGCCGGGCGAAGAGCCAGTTGAACAGGGCGGTCCTGATGTTGCCGATATGAGGATAACCCGTGGGACTGGGGGCATATCTCACCCTGACTCTATCCATGCTAGTCCCTCACCGCCAGCACCGTCACCGGTGCACACGTGGACGGCCTCCATTCTAGCATCATGGCTCCAGCAGGTCTATTCGTGGCCGCACGTGCCGTCATTGACAAACGACTGCGGACACTGTACTTTGTCGGAAGCAAGAAGCTGGAGTGCCGAGTCCCCGTTCCAGGTCACCGGCGTAGGCAGCCGGCCCGGGGTGCGCTGCTCCAGGCCGGATGACATGACCGCTCCAGATCGCCAAACCGCCTCGGATTTCATCCGCGATATTATCAACGATGATATCCGCACCGGCAAGTACGGCGGTCGAGTGCACACGCGCTTCCCGCCGGAGCCCAACGGCTATCTACACATCGGCCACGCCAAGTCCATCTGCCTCAACTTCGGCATTGCCGCCGAGTGCCGCGGCCTCTGCAACCTGCGCTTCGACGACACCAATCCCGCGAAGGAAGAAGACGAGTACGTCAGGTCCATCATCGAGGACGTCCGCTGGCTCGGCTTCGACTGGCAGGACAGGCTGTTCTATGCCTCGGACTACTTCGAGCCGATGTATGACTGCGCGGTGCAGTTGATCAGGGCCGGCAAGGCCTACGTCGATGACCTCAGCGCCGATGACATCAGGGAGTATCGGGGAACCCTGACCAGGCCGGGCAGGGACAGCCCCCACCGCAACCGCAGCGTTGAGGAGAATCTCGACCTGTTCACCCGAATGCGGCAGGGTGAGTTCGAGGATGGCTCACGGGTCCTCCGGGCCAAGGTTGACATGGCTTCGCCCAACCTCAACATGCGCGACCCGGTGATGTACCGCATCCTGCATGCGCGGCATCACCGCAGCGGCGACAACTGGTGCCTCTACCCCATGTACGACTGGGCCCATGGACTGGAGGACTCCATCGAAGGAATCACCCATTCCATCTGCACACTGGAGTTCGAGGATCACCGTCCCCTCTACGACTGGTTCCTGGATCAACTGGGCGTCTACCACCCGCAGCAGGTCGAGTTCGCCCGCCTCAACCTCAGCTACACAGTGATGAGCAAGAGGAAGCTGCTGGAACTGGTCGAGCAGGGCCAGGTCACCGCTTGGGATGATCCCCGCCTGCCCACCATCTCCGGCCTCCGCCGGCGCGGCTACACCCCTGAGGCCATCCGCGATTTCTGCGACCGGATCGGTGTGGCCAAGACGGACAGCACCATCGACATCGCTCTGCTGGAGCACTGTATCCGCGAGGATCTCAACAAGCGCGCGCCACGCTTCATGGCCGTGCTCAATCCGCTCCGGGTAGTCATCGACAACTACCCGCACGACAGGACAGAACAACTGGAGGCCGTCAACAATCCCGAGGATCCCGCTGCGGGAACGCGGGAGGTGCCCTTCTCCCGGGTGCTCTACATCGAACGTGACGATTTCCGCGAAGAGCCTCCCCCGAAGTTCTTCCGATTGGCCCCCGGCCGCGAAGTGCGCCTCCGCTATGCATACATCATCAAGTGCGTCGGAGTGACCAGGGACAACCACACGGGTGAGGTGACCGAACTGCACTGCACCTACGACCCGGCCACCCGCGGGGGCAACACCCCCGACGGCCGCCGGGTCAAGGGGACCATCCACTGGGTCTCTGCCGATCACGCAGTCCCCGCAGAGGTCCGCCTCTTCGACCGTCTGTTCACTGTGGAAGACCCTGGAGTTGACGACTTCAGGAAATCCTTGAACCCCGGTTCCCTCCGGGTGGTCACCGGCTATCTCGAGCCCGGCTTGGCCGGAGCGGCCCCGGGGATCCGGGTCCAGTTCGAGCGCCTGGGCTACTTCTGCGTGGACTCCAAGGACTGGGCGCCCGAACGACCGGTCTTCAACCGCACCGTCGCCCTGCGCGACTCATGGGCCAGGATAGAGAAACAGCTCCCCTAGAGGCCGCACCCGGCGCAGTCACGAAGCCGCTAGGGGTGTCCCGGGGCCATTCATGCCGGCGGTATCCTTTCCAGAGCCTCCCCAAGATCCCGCGGCAGTTCCGCGCTGAATACCACCCACTCGTCATTGCCCGGCAGGCGCAGCCCCAGCCGGCGGGCATGCACGAACTGTCTCTTCAGCCACTCCACCTTCACTCCGTACACCCCATCGCCGGCCACCGGCCAGCCCATTCGTGAGAAATGCACCCGGATCTGGTGCGTCCGGCCTGTCTCCAGCGTCGCCTCCACCAGCGCATAGCTCCCCAGACGCTTCACCACGCGGTAGAGGGTCCGGGCCTCCCTCCCGCCTGTAACCACTGCCATCTTCTTCCGGTCTCGGGGATGGCGTCCGATGGGGGCATCCACAGTTCCCCGCTCCGGCACGGGATTCCCCCTGACCAGCACCAGGTACTGCTTCAGCACCCGGCGGCTCTTCATCTGGGCGGAGAGATTGAGCTGGGCCGCCTTGCTCTTGGCTACCACCATAACCCCCGAGGTATCCTTGTCCAGCCTGTGCACGATCCCTGGACGAACCGACCCATCGATCCTGGTGATACCAGGACAGTGCGCCAGCACGGCATTCATCAGCGTCTGGCGGGGATGCCCCGGAGCCGGATAGACGGTCACGCCGGCAGGCTTGTTGACCACCAGGATGTCCGCGTCCTCATAGAGGATGTCCAGGGGGATGTCCTCCGGGATCAGGTATGGTGACGGCTCCGGTGGGGGGATGCTGGCGACAACGACGTCACCGGCTTTGGTCTTCTGACTGGCCTTCGCCGCCCTGCCGTTCAGGGTGACCAGACCGTCAGCGATCAGTCTCTGAACCGACGTGCGCGAAATCCCGGTGCAGGACTGACAGATGAACTGATCGAGCCGGATGCCGGCCCGGTCCGCAGTGAGGCGGATGGTCCGGTTCTCTCGGTCAGGCGTGCCCGGCGGCCCCTCTCGACCGCAGTCTGAAGATGAAGACAATGAAGAGAACCGCCCCCAGCAGGATGCCGGCATCAGCCACATTGAAGGCCGGCCAGTGGTAGCCGCTCCAGAGACGGACGTCGAAGAAGTCCGTCACCTGCCCGAACATCAGCCGGTCAACCAGATTCCCCAGGCTTCCACCCACAAAGAGGGCCGCCGCCGCATTCACCAGCCAGCCGTCGAACGGCCCGAATCGGAAGTAGAGGAACAGGGCCGCGCCCAGCACCAGCAGTGGCAGCACCAGCGACACGACAAGCGGTGCGTCGAGTCCGAAGATGATGCCGCTGTTGCTCAGGTGGGTTATTCTGAAGAACCCCTCTTGCGGAACCGACTCCCCCTCGGCGAGGTTCGCCCTTACCACCACCTTGGCCACCTGATCCGTCAGCAGCACCAGTGATGCAGGGATCAAGGGAACACCGTAGGAGAACCACCTACCTCGGAGAGGGTTTGCCTTTTGCAATCCGTTCCTGCTTCGCTTTGCAGCCAAGGCAAAGAGTCGCCTGAGGCAGCACTTCGAGCCGTGCCGTCTCTACAGGTTGTCCACAGACGTCGCACTTGCCGTAGGTGCCTTTCGCCAGCTTGTCCAGCGCATGGTCAACCTCACTCAGCAACGCCATCAGGCGCTTCTCCAAAGCCAGCCTCTTCTCCAGTTCGAAGGCCTCGGTAGCCCCCTCTTCCTTCTTGCCATAGGGACTGCCTTCCTTCGCTTCGCCTATCGGCGGAGCGCTGGCCCGCATCTGTTCGAGTGCCTTGGAAAGGCGCTCCTTCTCCTCTCTCAGACGCCGCCCGAACTCGTCGACAGTGCCAGCCATCTTCTTTGCTCTCCTTCGTGCCAAATCGCCATCTGGTTGCGACAGAGGAGATTCAGCCAACGAAACGGTGAATCAGAAGCAGCTTGTGGGATAAGCTGTTCTTCGCATTCTAGCCATCTTTCCCCAAATAGTCAAGAACTTGTACTCTCAGGAATTCGTGACTTATAATAGCAGCGCTCTGCAACACGGAGACAGCCCGGAAAGGAGATACATGCCACAGTTCGCCTTCTTCAAGAAGCAGTTTGTCCCCCTCTCCGAAGCCAGGGTGGGCATCATGACCCATGCCCTGAACTACGGAACGGCCTGCTTTGAGGGGATCCGGGGCAACTGGAACGGCGATCAGGGGCAGATGTACCTCTTCCGCCTGGAAGACCACTACCGCAGACTGCTCAAGAGCTGCCACATCCTGAAGATTAGGCTGCCCTACACCGCCGACCAGCTGAGCCAGATAACGGTCGAACTGGTGGCCAAGAACGCCTACGAAGAGGACATCTATGTCCGCCCCATAGCCTACAAGAGCTCCGAGACCGTCGGTGTCAGGCTCCACAACCTTGAAGACGACTTCTTCCTCTTCGTGACTCCCTTCGGTCCGTACCTTGATGCGGACAAGGGGGCAAAGTGCTGCATCTCCAGCTGGCGTCGCATCGACGACAACATGATCCCGCCCCGGGCCAAGGTTACCGGCCTGTATGTCAACAGCGCCCTGGCCAAGACCGAGGCCTGGGAGAATGGCTACGACGAGGCCATCCTCCTCTCCCAGGACGGACATGTCTCCGAAGGCAGCGGCGAGAACATCTTCGTCGTCCTTGATGGGAACCTGGTCACTCCGCCCTCATCGGACAACATCCTCAAGGGGATCACCAGGGACGCCGTCATCCAGATCGCCCGGAATGAGCTCAGCCTGGACGTCGTTGAGCGGCCCCTTGACCGCAGCGAGCTGTACATCGCCGATGAGTGCTTCATGACCGGGACAGCCGCCAATGTCACCCCGGTCGTGGAGATCGACCGTCGCAGCGTCGGCAGTGGCAAGGTGGGCAAGATCACCAGGCAGATCCAGCGAGTCTACCATGACATAATCCGCGGCAAGGACGCCAAGTATTCCCGCTGGTGCACGCCTGCCTACCCCACCAAGACGAAGGCTCGGAACAAGAAGGGCTAGTGCCCACACTGCACCATTGGCAGTACTACCTCTTCGTGTTCGTCGCTGCCGTAGGTGTCCTCCAGTTCGTGGCAGCCTACAGGCGCTGGGCCGGTCTCGAGTTCTTCCGCAACAGGACCCTGTCCTACCTCTTCTCCATCCTGACTGTCTGCGGCTCGTTCGTGTGGTTCTTCGGTTGGGAGGACCGCATGGATACGTCCATGCGCCGCGCCGCCCTGGAGGGTGCCCAGCAGTTCGTCTACTTCAACACAGCGGCCTTCCTGGCTCTGGTGTTCACCCTGATTGTCTCTTCAGTGCTCTTCACCTTGCGCAGAAGGATACAATCCCCTCCCAAGACACCCCCGACGGGCTTCGGCGCGTTGAGCGAGATCAGCTACTTCGAAGCCCTCAGGCGCAGCTTCAGCCCACGAAGGGGATCAGATGACGCTCCAGATTGACAAAGACATCATCCTCTGGATCAACGCACTGGAGGGCAAGTCCGCCTTGCTGGACAGGGTGATGATGGTCCTGGCCAACGACTACCTTGTCCCGGTCACCATTTCCCTGATGCTCATGGCCATCTGGTTCCTGGGAAGAACCGCCGCCGAGCGCGACAACTACCAGAGAGCCGTGGTCTGCGCCGCCATCAGCATCGGGTCGGCCTGTGGACTGGCCCTGGCCACCAACCACCTCTACCGCCATCCCCATCCCTTTGAGGACATGCCTCAACTGCTGGGCGCAGTCCAGCACATCTTCTACCCCATACACGACCCCGGCTTCCCCAGCAACACCTCTGCCATCACCTTCGCCGCAGCCACAGCCATATGGCAGAGAAGCCGCAGGCTGGGCCTCATCGTCTTCATTCCCGCCACCCTCATGCCGCTGGCCAAGCTCTATGCCGCGGTGTACTACCCTTCAGACATCCTGGGCGGGGCCATCCTGGGGGTTCTCACCGCCTACTTCATCTACAAAGTGGTGATGCCGGTGCTGCGGGAGCCGATCAACCTGGGCTTCTGGATATTCCGGAAACTCTGCGTTGCCTAGCAGCCCAGCCTGAGGCGCAGCACGTTCACCATATAGCCGGTGACCTCCCGGGCTGAGAATTTGGACTTCCCCCTCCGCTGATCTGTGAACTCGATGGGGATCTCGATGCACCTGAAGCCCTTACTGGTCAGCCTGTAGAGCGTCTCCATGCCGATGGAGTAACCCCGTGAACGGAAGCTGTCGAAGTCCAGCGCCCTCAGCGCCTCGCGCCGGTAGCACTTGTATCCACCCGACCAGTCCTTGATGCCCCGGCCCAGCAGCACCTGGGTGTAGACCCTGGCCACATCGGTGATCAGCTTCCGCAATGGCTTCCTCTCCGCTTTGCTCCCTTTCACGAACCGGGAACCGATGACCACATCGCAATCCCTGATCCTCTCCAGGAACTCCGGGATCTGCCCGGGGTCATGGGACAGATCGGCGTCCATCTCGAATACGCAGTCAACGTCCTGCTCCCGGGCATACCGCAGGCCGGCGATGCCCGCCGTGCCCCTACCCCGCTCCTTGCGGTGGATGACATGGATCCTGCCGGGATTCTCAGAGGCCAGTCTGTCCGCAATTTGGCCCGTTCCGTCTGGGGAACTGTCATCCACCACAACGATGCTCACATCCCGGTGTCTGAGTATCTCGCCGACGATATTCCTGAGGTTGTCTCTCTCATTGTAGGTCGGCAGCATCACCATCGCTTTCATGGCTCTCCATTATATGGTGGCCGTCTGCCCATCGACAAAGCGACCCCCGTCTTCGTTGCGGAATTCAGCTACGGAAAGTATAATCTTCTTTCATCCATGGCACACGGAAGGGCCCTGGCCGGACTCAGAGTACTCGAGTACGCCGACTTCATATCAGGACCGTATTGCGGCAAGCTCCTCGCTGACATGGGCGCCGCCGTGCTCAAGATCGAGAAGCCCGGCGTCGGGGATGAATCCAGGAGACACGGTCCCTTCCCGCAGAACATCCCCCATCCCGAGAAGAGCGGGCTCTTCCTCTACCTCAACGCCAACAAGCTGGGCATAACCCTGGACGTGGAGTCAGCCACCGGTGCCTCGATACTGCGGGAACTGCTGACCCACGCCGACATCTTCATCGAAGACAAGCCGCCGGCCACCATGGAGAGGCTCGGCTTCTCCTACCCCCACGTCCGTGAAATCAGCCCCCGCACCATCGCTGTTTCGCTGACGCCCTTCGGTCAGAGCGGCCCCTACAAGGACTACAATGGATACGCCATCAACTGCAGCGCCCTCGGCGGACAGAGCGTCTGCGCCGGCGAACAGGGCAGGGAACCCCTGACCCCTCCGTTGAGCCTGGGCCACTATCAGAGCGGCGCTGCCGGCGCCGCCGCTGCCATGGCGGCTGTGCTGGGCAGAGAGGTCAGCGGTCAGGGGCAGCATATCGATATCTCGGAGGCCCAGGTCTGGGCCACCCTCCACACCGGCAACCAGGAGTCTGCCTTCGTCATGCACGGGATGAAACGCATGCGATGGGGACACCGCACGCCCGGCGTCTATCCCTACACCATTCTGCCCTGCCAGGATGGCTACATGAGCATGATTGCCATCCAGGGTTATCAGTGGAAAAGGTTCCTGGAGCTCATCGGCGATGGCGAGGTCCCCGAATGGTACTCCGCAGAGCCCCGATTCCAGGACCGCCGCGAGATCAGCCTGAAGTACGCCGACGAGATGGATGGGCTGTTGGCGCCCTGGCTGACGACGCACACCAAGGATGAAATCCACCGCCTCTGTCTGGAGAAGCGGATACCCTTCTGCCCCGTCAAGAACATGAGGGACGTGGTCAACGACGAGCACCTGAAGGCCCGCGACTACTTCGTGCAGATGGAACACCCGGTGGCCGGCGAACTGAAGTACCCCGGCGCTCCCGGCAAGTTCTCCGAGACCCCCTGGCAGATGGAGCAGCCTGCCCCCCTCCTGGGCCAGCACAACCGGGAGATCTACTGTCACCGCCTGGGGTACTCCACCGAGGAGCTGGCACAATTGCGCACAGGAGGGATCATCTGAACCAGAACAGGGTGCTTCCCCTTCAGGGCTATCGCGTCATCAACTTCGGCTGGGTATTCGCCGGTCCCTATCTGGCCAGCATGCTCGGCGATCTCGGGGCCGAGGTGATCAAGGTGGAGACCAGGAGCCGCATCGACTCCATGAGGCTCAGTCCCGACAACTTGGACCGGGACCCCAACAGAGACCCCTGGTTCCACAGCGGGGTCCGCAACCAGCTAAGCGTCACCCTGGATATGGCTAGGCCGGAGGCCGTGCCCATAATCAAGGACCTGATAAGGAAGAGTGACGTGGTGGTGGAGAATTTTTCTCCACGCGTGATGAGCGCGCACGGCCTTGATTATGTCAACCTGGCTGAGATCAAGCCGGACATAATTATGATTTCTCTCCCTGCCGCCGGGCAGTACGGTCCGCTGCGCGATGCCCAGACCTACGGCCCGTCGCTCACCGGGCTGGCCGGCGTAGACAACATGGTGGGCTACTACGGCGAGAGGGTCCTGGGCCTGCAGCAGGCCTACGCCGACATCAACAGCTCCCTCCACGGGGCCTTCGCCGTCCTGGCCGCCCTGTACTACCGGAGGCGCACCGGCAAGGGGCAGCACATCGACATGGCCCAGATGGAGGCGGTGATCAGCATAGCCGGCGAGGCGGTCATGGAGTACGTCATGAACGGCACGGTCCTGGGCACCCTGGGCAACCGCCATCCCACCATGTGCCCCCACAACAACTACCGCTGCAAGGGAGAAGACAAGTGGGTCTCCATCGCCGTCCACACCGAGGAGGAGTGGCAGGGCTTCTGCCAGGCCATAGGCAGTCCACCGTGGACGAAGGAGGCCCGGTTCGCCGACATGTTCGGCCGGATCAGGAACCAGGAGGAACTGGACAGGCTGGTCACGGAGTGGACCATCAACCTGGACTACTATGAGGCGACCGAGATCCTCCAGGAGGCGGGCGTCGCCGCAGCCCCGTGCCTGGACACCGAGGGGCGGTTCTTCGATCCCCACCTCCAGGCCCGGCAGACCTACATGGAAGTGGAGCACCCGGCCACCGGAGTGGACTGGGTGGCCAACTCCGCCTGGCGGCTGTCGGACAATCCCACCGTGATCCACCACCGCTCCCCCCTCCTGGGGGAGCACAACAGCTACGTCTTCAAAGACCTGTTGCACATGACTGACGAAGAAATCGCCCGGCTGGAAGCAGAGAAGGTCATCTACTAGAGCCGGCCATGCTGGAGAGCCTTCTCCGCGGCGCCAGTCACCTGGGCATCTCCCTCACCACTGAACAGCTCCGCCAGTTCCAGCTCTACTACCAGGAACTGGTGGCCTGGAACCGGCGGGTGAACCTGACCGCCATCACCGCCTACGAAGAGGTCCAGACCAGGCACTTCCTGGACTCGCTCACCGCCATCGCCGTCATCAGGGAGGCGCCCTGGGCGGCGGGTGACTTCAGCCTCATCGACGTGGGCACTGGAGGAGGGCTGCCCGGCATCCCCCTGAAGATCGCCCTGAAGCAGGCCAGAGCGCTCCTGGTGGACTCCGTGGCCAAGAAGACGGCCTTCGTCCAGCATGCCATCGTCGCCCTGGGATTGGAGCACACCGAAGTGGCCACGGGGCGGGCCGAGGCGCTGGCCCATCAGCCACCGCACCGTCAGGGCTTCGAACTGGCGCTCTGCCGGGCAGTGAGCCGCCTGGCCACCGACGCCGAGCTGACCCTCCCCTTCCTGCGCACCGGCGGACTGGCCGTGATCTACAAGAAGGGGGGCATCCAGCAGGAGCTGTCCCAAGCCGGCAGGGCCATCGAGACCCTGGGGGGCCGGACCAGGGAGGTCAGGCAGATAGACCTGGAGGGTCTGGAGAAGCATTGCCTGGTGATTCTGGAGAAGGTGGCCGATACTCCGTCCCGCTTTCCCCGCCGGGCCGGGGTCCCCCAGAAGCGGCCGATATCCTAGGGCGGCCGACGGCTCGTGGCCGACGGCTGACAGCGGCCCCCGACCCGAACCCCACCGTGGATGCCGCATCAAGTGCGGCATGACATACGGAAAAGGACCTGGCGGCACCTGAGATTGCCAGGTCGCCCTTCTCACGGAGAAGGCCTTCCTGCAATGACACATAGATGGGACGACATCCCGACGAACCCGTTCGGATGAACCCCTGATTTGGTGCCGCGTCAAGTGCGGGATGACACCGTGAAATGGTGGGTGGCGCATCAAGTGGGGCCTGATCCGCCTGAGGCGGACCTGCCGGCAGCGGGGCAAACGCGAGAAGAGGTGTGCAAGGAGAGAGGGTGTGGATGGGAGGTGATGGTGGAAGCCTTGCGGGTTCGGGGCGAGGTACTATGGTATGCTGTAGCCGAAGCCCCGCCGGCTTGAGCGGGCGAAGAGATCGACCGACACATGCCAGCCTTTGAGATCGTCTCCGAATTCCGGCCCACCGGCGACCAGCCCCAGGCCATCGACAAGCTGGTCGACGGGCTGATCAGGAGACACCGGAAGCAGACCCTGCTGGGGGTCACCGGCAGCGGCAAGACCTTCACCATGGCCAACATCATCCGCCGCGTCCAGAGGCCCACCCTGGTCATGTGCCACAACAAGACCCTGGCGGCCCAACTCTACACCGAGTTCAAGGAGTTCCTGCCCCACAACGCCATCGAGTACTTCGTCAGCTACTACGACTACTACCAGCCAGAGGCCTACGTCCCTCACACGGACACCTACATCGAGAAAGAGACGGACATCAACGAGGAGATCGACAAGCTGCGCCATGCCGCCACCCGGGCCCTCTTCGAAAGACGGGACGTGGTCATCGTGGCCTCGGTGTCCTGCATCTACGGCCTGGGTTCGCCCGAGGAATACCAGGCCTTCGTGGTCCAACTCCGCAAGGGCGAGCAGCGCAACAGGGGCAAGATCGCCCGGCAACTGGTCGACATGCAGTACCAGAGAAACGACACCGACTTCACCCGGGGCCGCTTCCGAATCCGGGGCGATGTCCTGGAGATCCAGCCCTCCTACGAGGACCGGGCGGCCCGGATCGAGTTCTGGGGGGACGTGGTGGAGCGCATCGTGGAGGTGGACCCTCTCACCGGGGAGATGCTGGCCGAAAGGGATAGCATCGACATCTACCCGGCCAAGCACTTCGTCACCTCCCAGGAGAAGCTCACCGCCGCCCTGGAGGACATCCGCGCCGAGCTCGAGGCGAGGCTGGACGAGCTCCGCCGTCAGGGCAAGGTCCTGGAAGCCGCCCGGCTGGAGTCGCGGACCAACTATGACATGGAGATGCTCCAGGAGGTGGGCTACTGCACCGGAGTGGAGAACTACTCCCGGCACCTGGCCCGCCGTGCACCGGGCAGCCCTCCCTCGACGCTCCTGGACTACTTCCCCGACGACTTCCTGCTCTTCATCGACGAGTCGCACATGACCCTGCCCCAGATCAGGGGCATGTACCACGGCGACCGGAGCCGGAAGGAGACACTGGTGGACTACGGCTTCCGCCTGCCCTCGGCCCTGGACAACCGTCCCCTGACCTACGAGGAGTTCGAGCAGCACGTCAATCAGGTGATCTACGTCTCGGCCACCCCGGGGCCCTACGAGTACCAGCACAGCCAGCAGATCGCCGAGCAACTGGTCCGCCCCACCGGCCTGCTGGAGCCCACCGTGGAGGTCAAGCCCACCAGGGGCCAGATCGACGACCTGCTGGAGCAGATCGGCACCCGGGTCAGCCGCCGGGAGCGCTGTCTGGTGACCACGCTGACCAAACGCATGGCCGAGGAGCTGTCCGAGTACCTCAGAGAGACCGGGGTGAAGACCCACTACCTCCATTCCGAGATCGACACCCTGGAGCGGGTGGAGATCCTCCGCGACCTCCGCCTGGGGGTGTACGACGTGGTGGTGGGCATCAACCTGCTCAGAGAGGGGCTGGACCTGCCGGAGGTGAGCCTGGTGGCCATCCTCGATGCCGACAAGGAAGGCTACCTCAGGTCCACGGGGGCCCTGATACAGACCATGGGCCGGGCAGCCCGCCACGTTGAGGGCCACGTGATCATGTACGCCGATACAGTGACCGAGTCAATGAGGGCCGCCATCGAGGAAACCCGCCGCCGCCGCACCATTCAGGAGAGGCACAACCGCGACCACGACATCACTCCCCAGAGCATCACCAAGGCCGTCAAAGACATCACCGACAGGGTCAAGGCAGTGGCCGTAGCCGAAGCCCGTCCCGCCTATGACACAGCGGCCCTCTCCAGGGACCAGCTGGCCACGATCATCAAGGAACTGGAGGTGCAGATGAAGCGGGCCGCCAAGAACCTGGAGTTCGAGAAGGCGGCGCTGGTCAGGGACAGGATCGTCGATCTGAAGCGGGAACTGGCCGCGTTCGACCCTGTGGAAGCCGCCGGGCAGGCCAGAGCCAGAGGGCCACAGGCCCCGCAGACGAAGCGGAGGAAGAGTCGCTAGTCGGGGCGGGATGGCTCATGGCTGATAGCTCATGGCTGATGGCAGTCAGGCCCTCAACTCAAATCCTAGGCTCTAAGCTCGAAACCCTAAACAACTGCAAAGACCGAATGCCTGAGGTGCGCCGCCACGCCACCCCGGCCCTGGATGCCGGATCAAGTCCGGCATGACATGAGGCGAAGTGCGGAATGACATACGGCACGGGAGGGGTCTGTTCAAAGTCGCCGCAAAGTGATTAAATAGGGGTCGGAAACGCGGGAATGAGCGAGAAACGCAAGGCTTCAGCGCCGCCCGGCGAAGGGATAGCGCTACTCCGCCGGCGTATCGCCGACTTCAAGGCATCTCCGCAGCTCCGCTACAACCTGGCCCAGCAACTCTTCGACAGCGTCTTCAGCATCACCCCCACCGGGATCTACATCATCCAGGACGGCTGCCTCCAGTACGTCAACCGCCAGTTTCAGTCATTCACGGGCCACAGCCGGGACGAGCTTCTGGGCACGGACTACCTCAGGCTGGTCATGCCGGAGGACAGGGAGGTGTTCAAGGAGAACGCCCTGATGATGCTCAACGGTGAATCCCTGGCTCCCTACGAATACCGCATGGTCACCAAGAGCGGGGAAACCAGATGGGTGACGGAGGCAGTCACCGCCATCCAGTTCCTGGAGAAACAGGCCATGCTGGGCAGCGTGGCCGACGTCACCGACCGGAAGCGCCTGGAGCGGGCCTCGCGGGACTCAGACGAGAGATACCGCACCCTGTTCGAATCCGCAGAGGAAGGGATCCTGGTCCTGGACAACGAGACGGGCGGATTCACCTACGCCAATCCAGCCATCTGCAGGCTGCTGGGCTACAGCCAGGAAGAGCTGCGGGGCATGGACAGGTCAGCCATTCATCCCCGGGACGAATGGCCCCACGTATCGTCAGAGCTGGAGGCCCAGGCCGCCGGCCGGAAGACCCTGGCGGCCAACATCCCCTGCCTGACCAAGGACAGGACCACCATTTACGTGGACATCAGCGCCACCACGGCCATCATCAACAAGCGACAATGCACCATCAGCTTCTTCCGGGATGTGACCGAGCGCAAGCAGATGGAAGACGAACTGCTGGAATCGGAAGGCAAGCTCCAGGCCATGTTCGAGTCCATCGCCGACGGGATAATAGTCACCGATCTGGGTGGCAGCATCGTCCGCCTCAACGATGCGGCCGCCGCCCTCTACGGCTGCCGTCAGAAGGAGGAGTTGATCGGCCAGAGGATCCTGGACTACGCCACCGACGGGGACCGGGCCAGCGTCATGCAGACCATGGAGCGGGCCTACGAGCAAGGCCGGAGCGGCAGCATCGAGTACCTGCTCCTGACAAGGGCCGACAGGCAGGTCCACGCCGAGCTGAGTACGGCCCTGCTCCGCGACAAGTCGGGCCGGCCCACGGGGTTCATCGCCGTGACCAAGGACATCAGCGAGCGCAAGCGGGCCGAGGAGGAGATCCTGCAGCGGACCCGCGAGCTGTCCGCCCTGCACCAGGTGCTTACTTCGATCACCCAGACCCTGGACCTCGATGAGGTGCTGACGGAGATCGTGTCCCACGTCGGCGCGGCGCTGGAGTCCAACTACACCAGCATTGTGATGGTCAACGAGGACGGCAGTCTGGGCATCGGCAGCGAGGAGTTCGTGGGCATCGCCCCCCTGTCCGCCCGGCCCAAGCCCAAGGGTTCCCCCAGAAGAATAGTGGACATCACGCCATCGCCCATCGGCGCCAGACCGCACGGAGTAACCAGGAAGATCATCAAGAGCGGAGAGCCCGTGGTCATTGACGACGTGGACACGGTGGAGGGGACCAACCCCATCCTCCTGGCGGCGGGGATCAAGTCCTACGCCGGCGTGCCCATCGCAGCCAAGAAGACCATCATCGGGGTGCTGTTCGTCCACAGCACCAAGCGCCATGCCTTCAGCGGCAAGGTGAAGCTGCTGGTGGCCTTCGCCGACGAGGCGGCCATAGCCATCGAGAACGCCCGGCTGTACCAGGAGGCCAGCACCGTGGGCGCCCTGCGAGAGGCGGACCGACTGAAGACGGAACTGCTGGCCAATGTCTCTCACGACCTGCGTACTCCCCTGACCTCCATCAAGGGGTACACCACCACCATACTGCGTCACTTCGACAGGCTGGCCGACGCAGAGAAGCGGGACTTCCTCCATGAGATCGAGATCGCCAGCGACCGGCTGACGGAGCTCATCGAAAACCTGCTCCAGCTCTCCAAGCTCGAGGCCGGCGGCTTCCACATGCAGAAGGAGCCGGTGGTGATGGTCTCTCTGCTGAGCAACGCCGTCGAGGATGCGGAGCAGAAGACCAAGGGCCGCCGCTTCGTCACCCGGTACGACGAGCCCCTGCCTCTGGTCGAAGCCGACCCGCGGCGGATCCGGCAGGTGCTGGACAACCTGCTGAGCAACGCCGTGAAGTACTCCCCGGAGAACACGGACATCGCGGTGGGATGCACCTCCAGCGACGGCGAACTGGTGGTCCGGGTCACGGACCAGGGCGTGGGCATCAGTCCCGAAGAGCTGGACAAGGTCTTTGACCGCTTCTACCAGGCTTCGTCCGGCGTGTCCCAGAGGGGCGGCGGCGTGGGCTTGGGTCTGGCTATCTGCAAGGGTATAATAGAGGCCCATGGAGGTCGCATCTGGGCCGAGAGCACGCTGCGCAAAGGCAGCACCTTCACCTTTACAATCCCACTGCAGGAGAGCACTGCTGCGGGTCAGGCGGACGACAGCCGTGACGCCTGAAATGTGGCCGCCCACAGGCCTTCCCGCCGACGGCCGCCGGAATGACTGAATGATCGCTCGGGAGGTAGACGATGCCCCATAGGAAGCCGCTGATTCTGGTCGTGGATGACGATCCCGGGATCCTCAAGCTGGTCACCCTCAACCTGGAGCTGGAGGCATACCAGGTGATCACCGCCCGCGACGGCAAGTCGGCCATCCAGCTTGTGGAGAACCAGCAGCCGACGCTGGTCATCCTCGACATCATGATGCCCGGCATCGACGGCTTCCAGACCTGCCAGGGGATCCGCGAGTTCTCCGAGGTGCCCGTGATCATGTTGACCGCCAAGGGCCGGACCGAGGACGTGATCCAGGGTCTGGCCGCCGGAGCTGACGACTACGTGGTCAAGCCCTTCAGCACCGAGGAGCTCCTGGCCCGCGTCCGGGCCGTGCTCCGCCGGGCCAAGTTCCCCGAGGACATGCCCCAGCCCCCCTTCGCCTCGGGCGACCTGCTCATCGATTTCGGCCATCACCAGGTGACCATCAACGGGGATGAGGTCCTCCTCACCCCCACCGAGTACCGCATCCTGTGCCTACTGGCCCGCAACGCCGGCCGGACTATCACCCAGGACCAGCTTCTCACCGAGATCTGGGGCCAGGAATACTGCGGGGATACCCACATCCTGCAGGTGGCCGTTGCCCGACTGCGGAAGAAGATAGCCGACGACCCGGGCAGTCCGAAGTACATCGTCACCAGGCCGGGAATAGGCTACACCTTCAAGAAGCCCTGAAGGCGGCACGGGCCTCCACACCACCCCGCCACCCATGGATGCCGCATCAAGTGCGGCATGACATCGAGAAGGCGTGCGGATGACTCGCCAGCAGCGGACCTGACGGCGTCCCTTGCCCCGCGTCGCAGGTCATGTCGGGGACCTGACACCCACGCGGAACCGAACCTGACGGCACAACACCATTCGATTCCCGTTCCCTGCTTCGGCCAAGACAGCTTCCGCCGCAAGACCGCGCTGCGGGGCGGGCTCCCCGTCTGAGACACTTCGGTGACCTTTCCCCGAGAGGCGGAATGCCTTTTGTGAGGGCAGCTACGGCGCCTGAGACACGGGCGTAACCCACCCCGAGTACAATGAGCACAATTCAGAAAAGGACATCCCCGGATGGCCGGGGCAGACCGGAGCCGGATGGAGGCGGGGGCCGCGGAACAGGCCTGGCCACCGTATCCGGCCTGACACTGGGAAGCCAGAGCACAATGATTGCAGGAAAGGGTGCACAATGCCTCAGCAGAAACCTTTGATCTTGGTTGTTGATGATGATCCGGCGCTGGTGAGACTGGTCAGCCTCAACCTGGAGCTCGACGGCTACCAGGTCCTCACGGCGGCCAGCGGCACCGCGGCCATAGACCTGATGCAGAAGCAGCAGCCCTCGCTGGTTCTGCTGGACGTCATGATGCCGGGCATTGACGGCTTCCAGACCTGCCAGCGCATCCGCGACTTCTCCGGCACTCCCATCATCATGATCACCGCCAAGGGCGGCGTCGAGGACGTCGTCCATGGACTGGACATCGGCGCCGACGACTACATCACCAAGCCCTTCAGCATCACCGAGATGCTGGCCAGGGTCAAGGCAGTGCTGCAGCGGGCCAAGTTCCCGCAGGAAACGGCCCAGCCGCCCTTCGTCTCGGGTCAGCTCTGCATCGATTTCGCCCACCACCAGGTGACCCTGGCCGGTGAAGAGATCCTGCTGCCCCCCACCGAATACAGAATCCTCTGTCTCCTGGCCCGGAACGCGGGCAGGGTGATCACCCACGATCAGCTCCTCACCGAGGTCTGGGGCAAGGAATACCGCGGCGACACCCACATCCTCCAGGTGGCTGTGGCCCGGCTGCGCAAGAAACTGGGTGACGATTCGGCCAGTCCCAAGTACGTGGCCACCCGGCCCGGCATCGGCTACACCCTGCGGAAGCCCAAAGAGGCGGCACCCGCCGCTGATCTGGTGGCCTCCGTCCGGGGCAGCGACCAGCGTCCCGGACAGTAGCCGCCCCGGCCCGCCAGCCGGCTCAGGTCGTTCCCCCACGGCGCACTCCGCCCACGCGGCAACACGCTCCGCAATCAGCCACGCTATATCCTATCAGCTCTACTCTTACCATATCTAATCCACTGCTATTGACAAAACCCCGGACCGGCCCTAGAATATCGCGCCGTGGGTTTCGGAGAGAGAGGTGATCGAAGTGGACAAGGAGAGTCCGGAACTAACAAGGAACGTCAGCGGTCAACCGCGACTTGGCGGCCGGCGGTCCAATATACAGATAATAGCCGACATGCTCAAAGCGGGTGAAAGGGGTGCCGGGAAGACGGAGATCATGTACAGCGCCAACATGAGCTACACCCAGATCCAGAAGTACCTCGGCTTCCTGGTGAACCACGGCTTCATCGACCGCGTCTCAGTGGGCAACCCCCACGTGCACTATCAGGTGACCCAGAAGGGGGCCAAGCTGCTGGAGAACATCGGTATGATCACCGAACTGCTCGGTTTCCAGGATGAATACAGTGCCTGACCATGCTGTCCAAGGATGATGCGGGAACTCTGACAACATCGAAGGTGAAAGGAGATCGCCAAGTGTCCGAACGAAGAATACTGATAGTGGATGCCGAACTCATCGACAAGATCGATGCCAACCGCAACGACATGAGCCGCACGGAGTTCCTCAGCTTCCTGATGGACAGCTACCTGAGAAGGGAAGCCCGAGCCGACGATGTTGTCCACCATGGCGATGCCCACCCGGCCCGCGAAGAAATCAAGGACCTGCTCAAGGCCCTGGTCGCCGACAGCCACCGCAAGGAAGTGAAGCTGGATGACTATGTGACCAGAGAGGAACTGCAGCAGGTCCACGACGGGATCAGAGACCTGCTCCGCAGCTTCCTGGACTTCTTCGTGACCTACGGCCTGGAGATAGGCCGGCAGCCCCAGGACAGCGAGTTCCAGCAGCTCAGCCAGAAGCTGCAGGCGCTGGACCGCTCCATGAAACGGAAGTAGGGCTGGACCGCCAACTCCGGAGCAGCCCATTCCTGACGTGTCCGCACCCCACCCACCAGCCCTGGATGCCGCATCAAGTGCGGCATGACATTGGGTAGGGCGTGCGGCATGACCCTTCCCTGACGGGAAGGACCTGACGGCATCCCCCACACTGCCCCGACCATGGATCCCGCATCAAGTGCGGGATGACACCAGCGGGGTAGAACAATCTTCTAGAACCCAATCACTTCCCATTCCCCCGAACGGACCCCATAATGGGCCCATGCGACCAAGGCTGTTCAAGCCTTGAAGGGAGAAGGACTGTGACTCCCCGCAAGGGAGCACAGGACGGAGGTGAATTGTGGTCAGACCCATCGAGCTTCTGCGTCAGGACAGGAAGGATGAGCTGTGGCAGCTCTGCTGCGGCTTCATCGACCTCTCCATGGACCAGTTCATGGCCATACAGAAGAGGCTGCTCCTGGAGCAGATCGACCTGCTCAACAGCAGCCCGCTGGGCCGGAGGGTGATGCGGGGGGCGCTGCCCCAGAGCATCGATGAGTTCCGCCGGCTGGTCCCCCTGACCACCTACGCCGACTACTGTCCCGAACTGCAGGAACGCCGGGAGGACGCCCTGCCCGCCAGGCCGGCGCGGTGGATCAGGACCTCGGGATACAGCGGCACCTACGATACGAAGTGGGTCCCCTGGTCCGAAGCCTTCAGCGCGGAATGCGAGAGGGTCTCCTCCGCCTGCGCCCTGTTCGCCATGTCCCGCTCCCGCGGAGACATCTCCCAGCTCACCGAGCACTGGAAGGTGCTCTACACCGTGGGCGGACCGGAGTACGCCAGCGGCACCTTCGGCGGCCTCCTCCAGCAGGCCTTCAACTTCGACTTCCTGCCCACCAACCCCGACGGTCTGGCCTTCACCGAGAAGGTGAAGGCGGGCTTCGCCGAGGCCCTGTACCAGGGACTGGACGCCTTCGGGGGACTGCCATCGGTTCTGGTGGCCGTGGGCGAGCAGATGAAACAGCAGCCCAGCAAACCCGATCCGGCCTTCCTGCTGGCCCACCCCAGGGCGGCGCTGCGGCTGATCAGGGGACTGGCCAGGGCCAAGATGGCCGGCCGGGGCATACTGCCCAAGGACCTCTGGGACATCAAGGTCATCCTGGGCGGAGGAACGGACTCCGCCGTGTTCAAGTCCAGGGTGGAGGAGATGTGGGGCCGGCGTCCCCTGGAGCTCTACGCCGGCACCGAGGGCGGGCTCTACGCCACGCAGACCTGGGACTACGAAGGACTGACCTTCGCTCCCGGCCTCAACTTCTTCGAGTTCATCCCGGAGCGGGAGCACCTCAAGTGGCAGATCAACCCGGCCTATCAGCCCAAGACGGTGCTGCTGGACGAGCTGAAACCCGACCAGAACTACGAGATCGTCATCACCAACCTCCACGGCGGCGCCCTGGTCCGCTTCAGGCTGGGCGACATGATCCGGATAACCTCGCTGCGCAACGACCGCCTGAACATCAATCTGCCCCAGATGGTCTTCTACGGGCGGGCGGACTACATCGTGGACATCGCCGGCCTGGGCAGGCTCACCGAGCGGATCATCTGGGAGGCACTGGAGAACACCGGCATCCCCTACGTTGAGTGGACGGCCCGGAAGGAGGTCAGGGACGGCAAAGCCGTGCTTCACGTCTACGTGGAGCCCCGCCAGAAGGACGTCCCTGCCGAGCCGGAGATCGGCCTGGCCATAGGCCGCGAGTTGGCCAAACTGGAGGCCCTGTATCATCACAACCCGTACAACATATACGACAGCGCCGTGGACGCCGTGCCCACCCTCAACGCCGGGCTGATAGAGACCACCCTGCTCCCCCAGGGGGCTTTCGCCGGCTACATCGCCAGGCGGCAGGCGGAGGGCGCGGACCTGGGCCACCTCAAACCACCGCACGTCAACCCCACAGACAGGGCGCTTTCGGCGCTGATGACAGTGGAGGAGCCGGCCAAGGTGCCGGTCACCGCCGCCGCATCGAGATAGCTGTACAAAGCCATTCTGTTCTGACCGGGCAAGAGGGAAGGGCGGCCGTGCAAGACCAGCCGCCCTCTTGCTTTTCTGCGGCTGGGCCACTTCCACCCCACCCCACCCTTGGATGCCGCATCAAGTGCGGCATGATCCTTCCGCGGAAGGACCTGACGGCATGCCCCACCACCCCTGGGTGTGCGGCACGTACGATCCAGATAGCTCACTAATCCTATCCATTTGGGTCTTCTCAAAGCTATCACAGGGTGACAGAATCTACCCGAAGGCCAGGACGTGATCGCCGCGAGCATTCTCTTCGATAGTCAGGCGTCGCTCCGGGAGTAGGGCTGTTGCTGCCATGGAAAGCCAAATGATCATTCCGCTGCTGGCCACCGCCGTCTACATGGTCCCGCTGGCGGTGCTGCTGATCACCCGGCCGTGGCCGAAGCAGGGACTCCTCTTCCTGGTCTATCTCATCCCAGCCATGCTCTACAGCCTGGCAGACTTCCTCTTCCGGGCCGAGGTCTTCGCCAACCACGAGAGGATCGCGGTCAAGGTCATCATCTGCCTGGCTATCCTGATGATCATCCAGTTCCATTTCGTCCTGCGCTCGTATGCCACCAGCAGGCTAGACCGCATGGCCTTCCTGGCCTACCTCATCCTGGCGGCCACCATCATCCTAGTAGCGACAGACTTCATGCCCCGGCTGGTGGACACCACCGGCGAGACCTCCACCATCAAGTACGGAGTGGGGATCATCCCCATCGTGGTAGGCGCACTGGCCCTAGTGGGCCACGATCTGCTGCTCCTGCGGCGGAGGTTCAAGGCGTCGGCGCAGGTGATGGAGCGCAATCAGCTGACCTACCTTCTCCTGGCAACACTGGTGGGAGCCGCGGGTATGATCACCTCGCTCACCGATGTGGGTACGAAATACGCCACCGCCCACATCGGCGTCCTGGGCGTGGCGCTGATCATCGTCTACGCCATTGCCGCCCACCGGCTGATGGATGTGGGGGCAGCCCTCCGCCGGGTACTGGTCTTCTTCTGGCTCACAGTGATCATCGGGGTGGCCTACGCCGTGCTCTACTGGCTGGCCTCCATCGCCTTCGACTTCCAGTGGCAGGTCAAGCCCATTGCCGCCAGCATCGGGGTGGCCTTCCTCTGCGTCATTCTGGTCTATCTGGCCCACAGCTTCCTCCGCGAGGCCGTGGAGGGGCTCTTCGTGGGCCGGAAACACAGCTACCGGCAGCAGTTGCATGAATTCATCTCCACCACCTACGGCATCACCGATCTCGACGCCTTCGGCCAGGAGCTGCTAACCCTGATCTGTCGCTCGACGGACTCCCGTCAGGCATGGCTGATAGTGCCCTCGCTGGAACGGGGCGGACTGGACACCCGGGCCAGCTACTCGCTGGACGAGAACGACGCGCCGGCTCAGATCAGGATCAGAGAGGACAGCCCCATACACACCCGGCTGATGAACCAGACCGAACCGCTGTCGAAGCTGGACCTGCAGATACTGCCCGAGTTCGCCTCACTGTGGGATGAGGAGCGCAAGGAGATCGAAACCGCCGGCATCGATATGCTCTTCCCCATCAGGAACGATGACAGGCTGGCGGGCATTCTGGCGCTGAGCCGGAAGCGGAGGAGGGCGATACTGTCCCTGGAGGAGATCGACCTGATCTTCTCGGCTCTGAACCGCTTCGCCGCAGCCATCGAGAAGGAGTCCATGCGTGAGGAGCTCCAGGCCAAGGAGGAGGAGCTGGTCATCTTCAACCGGCTGATGTCCATCCTCAGCTCGAGCATGGACATCCAGGAGGCTTTCGACCGCTTCTCGGAGGAACTGGAGAAGGTGGCCCCGGTGGACTGGGCCACCATCGCCCTGGCCGAGGGGAACGAGCTGGTCTTCCTGGCCCTGTCCAGCACCTCGTCCTCACCGTGGCAGGTGGACCAGAGGATCCCCCTGGCCGGCACCGGTGCGGAATGGGTAATGACCCACCACAAGAGCCTCTATGAACCCGATCTGGTCAAACAGAGCCGATTCGTCACTGCTGACAAGCACACCAGGCAGGGGATCCGGTCCATCGTCTACCTGCCCCTGGTCTCCGGCGGCCGAAGCATAGGCTCACTGACGGTGGCCAGCAATCAACCGGGGGCCTACAACATGAGGCAGGTGAAGCTGCTGGAGCAACTGGCCACGCATATCACCACGCCCATCGAGAACTCCCAGCTCTACCACCAGGCCAGGGAGAAGGCCCGCGTGGACGAGCTGACCACCCTGTTCAACCGCCGCCACTTCGACGAAAGGCTGAAGGAAGAGCTCACCCGGCAGGCCAGGTACGGAGGGACCTTCTCGCTGCTCATGCTGGACCTCGACGCCTTCAAGGTCTACAACGACATCTTCGGACACCCGGCCGGCGACCAACTGCTCCGGGAGGTCAGCGGCCTGATCAAGGCCTGCATCCGCACCAGCGACCAGGCCTTCCGCTACGGCGGTGACGAGTTCGCCGTCATCCTGCCCCACATCGACACCGACGCCGCCTACCATGTAGCGGAGCGCGTGCGGCAGACCATCGCCCACCAGATGCAGCTGGCCTCGACAGGCGTGGCGGCCAGCATCGGCGTGGCCAACTGCCCCGAGGATGGGACCACCGCCGCCGACATGGTCACCGTGGCCGACACGGCCCTGTACTACGCCAAGTACAACGGCGGCAACCGGACCTACCTCCCTGCCAAGGTCAGGTCGACACTGCCCGTGGAGGCCACCAGGGAGACGCGCAGTCCCAGCCTGGCAGCCATATACGCGCTGACCACGGCTGTTGATGCAAAGGACCACTATACCTACACCCACTCCCACCAGGTCAGGGGCTATGCCCTGGCCCTGGCGGAGGCCATCGGCTCGCCGCCGGACCTGATATCCCGGCTGAGCGCCGCCTCCCTGCTGCACGACATCGGCAAGATCGGCGTGAGCGACCGGATACTGACCACCAAGGACCCCCTGACCGAGGACGAGCTGGCCGAGCTGAGGACCCACCCCAGGCTGGGAGTGACCATCATCTCCAACATGCCCGGCCTGTCGGCCTGCGTGCCGGCCATCCTGCATCACCATGAGAACTACGACGGCAGCGGCTACCCCGACGGGCTCAAAGGGGAGGCCATACCCCTGGAGGCGCGCATCCTGTGCCTGGCCAATGCCTTCGCCGACATGACGTCCTACCGGCCTCACCACGACGCCCTGTCGTGGGATGAGGCCCTGGAGGAGATCACCCGCTGCGCCGGCAGCCAGTTCGATCCCAGGCTGGCCCGAGCCTTCGTCGAAGCGGTCCGCTCAGGGGCCATCGCCAAGACGCTGGAGTCGGAGAAGCTAGAGGAGATCCAGGTACCAGTCGCCAACGGCGCTGCCCCAAAGAATGGTGGCCATGGTGGCCACGGCCAGTGACGGTCCGAAGGGTATGGTCTGACCGGAGGCCCAGCGCCGCCGCCTGACCAGGAGCAGACCCAGCGCCGCCAGTCCCCCCAGCACCGCCCCCAGGATCAAGGCCAGCAGCACCAGGGGGAACCCGCAGATCAGCCCGATGAGGGCGGCCAGCTTCACGTCGCCCCAGCCCATGCCCCCGCGCGAGAAGACCACGATGAGCCAGAACATGGCCAGTCCCACTGCCCCGCCCACCGCAGAGCTGACCACAGGGGCAAGCACCCAGCCCTCCAGCCACGGCGGCTCCACCAGCCAGGCCAGAAGCAGGGCCACCCCAATGGCGGGATAGACCAGCACGTTCAGTATCAGGCCCTGCTCCAGGTCAATGAAGAAGACGACGATGAAGACCACGGCCCACAGTCCGATGACCCCGAACTCGGCGGTCAGGCCGTAGCGCCAGCAGAGCAGGGCCAGGGCGGCCCCGGTGACCAGTTCCACCACGAAGACGCGCCTTGGAATGGCGGCCTGGCAGTAGCGGCAGCGGCCGCGCAGCCAGAGGTAGCTCAGCAGGGGTATCAGATCGCCCGCCGAGAGGCGGCGGTGGCAGGAGTCGCACTCGGAGGGCGGCTTGACGATTGACCGGCCCCCAGGCAGCCGGTCGATGCAGACATTGAGGAAGCTGCCCAGGGCCAGACCGAGCACCCCGAAAAGCGCTATCTCGAATGACTGCACGGGCCCAATTGTGACCGACCCCCACGAGCCTTGTCAAGACGTGCGACAGGTCCATGCATCGCCTGTGACCCATCGGTGACACTCATCGGGAACAGCGAGGGAAAACGGTGAGTGAAGCGGCGCAGGGCGAGACACAGACGTGAGATACCGTGTATACACTCATGATCAACGTTCGAAGAAAGGAGGTGACAACGAATGAAGACTATTGCGAAGACGGCCAAGGCTCGCACAGCCGCTCCCAAGGCCAAGGCAGCAGCCCCCAAGGGCAAGGCGGTAGCCAAGGTGCAGCCGAAGAAGATGGCAGGCAAGACCGCGAAGAAGGGAGGCAAGAAGTAGATGAAGACGGCGCTTAAGACGAAGAGAGCCAAGGCTGTGGCCCCCGCTGGCCGCAAGGTCACCAGGAAGGTTCAGCCCAAGGTGAGCAAAATCTCACGGAAGAGCGCACGCTAGATGAAGACCCTGGTGAAGGCGCACAGGGCTGATCTCTCCATCCGTATGCTGAGGCTGATGGCCATGGCCACGGTCCTGGTGTACACCTTCATCTGGTCGCGCTAGCTCTCCAAGAAAGGGTTCATGGGTGCCGGCAACACTGAGCAAGCCGATGCTGAACTCAATTGCGCCGGACGTCATAGCCGCGTTTGAAAAGAATGCCAGGCTGCACCACAGGATTGGCGGCACCTACTCCCCTTCCCCCACCCAGCCCCCCCACATGGCCACGGCGAAGCGTGCACTGGGATCGCCGGCTCGTAACAAGCCAGCACTACTTGAGGCCAAGGCATATGCAGACGTCCCAGACACGGCTATGGAGTCCCCGCTGGTGACACAGCGAACCTCCGGGGAGGACACCTAGTGGGTCAGTGCAAGAGCCACATGACTTGCCCTGCTTGCGGGAGATGATCAGGCGTGGTATATTCTGCCCGCATATGAAAGCCATCGCCGTTGCCGTCCTCATCCCTGCATTCATCATTGCCATCTACGCCGTATTCAACGTCGCGCTCGTCATTGAGAAGACCCCGGTCACGATTACGCAAGGCCTCGCTCTGAACGCCCTCTTGGCTGTCCCGTTTCTATTCGCCTACCTTGTTTGCAGACGCATTCTTCGCTAGTGTCTGCCTGGTCGTTCCCTCTCGTCCTTTGCATTCGCGCTCCCTTCAGCGTCGTCCTGTGTAGAAGCGGGCATTGGCATTGACCGGGCATGGGACGGGCATTTGGCGGCCTCGGGTGAAGCCGTATGGCCCGAGCAGCGCCTCACGTCAGGCGCCCTGTGACCATCTGCCTGAAGACTAGTGGAAGACGGATTGGAGCCGCGCAGACGATTGCTGCCTCCGGCTGCGGTTTGAGGTGGTCCTCGTTGGACGAGGTTGCGGCGACGTCAGGCATCGACGTGTCCGCAGGAAGTGGCTGCTGTCTGGTCGCGCATCAAGAAGAAAGAGAAGACATCTCTCCGCTCAGGGGTGTGGCTTGAGACGAAGAACCATCTCAGGGAGTCTTCTTCAGCGGATTGTTCGCATCGCGTTCTTCAGACTGCACGCGTAGCGCCTCAGCCTGATCCCTCCAGAGGGGCGGGGCGTGCACCAACCGACCTCCTGGCCAGTCCCGCTATTGTGTAGATGTAGAGAATCCACACGCAGTACGCCAGGAAAAGCGGATAGTATCCGAAGGGGAAACTCCATCCGCTCGCTTGTGTATCGGGAACCTTGGTGGCCGTAAGGATCAGCTCTGCCCCGAAGATGATGGCGAATCCCGCTATCTGGCCGACTCTCTTGACTACCAGGTAGGTTGGCGCAAGGAGGAGAATATAGGCATAGTCTTTGAACCGTGGGAGTATGAGAGCATACGCTACGCAAGCCAAGAACACCAGCAGGATGCTCCTGTCTTCTGCTTCCGAGGAATTCAGCCTGATGATCGTTCGCCACGTGAGCAAGATGACAACAGCTACAACGGCGAAATACAGTACAAATGCAGCAGCTTCGGGAACCGGCCACACAAACAATGAAATGATGTCGCCCACCAGGGGCAAAGTCGCTGGGTTCACTGCGCCAATTTCGCTGAACGTGAGCGACCCAGATCCAAACGCATTGTGCAGGTAGGCTCGGAACACAACTGGAGAGGCTACGTAGCACCCCAGGATGATAAGCATGAAGGAGATGCACGCGCCGAACAGGTACGCATATCTGTTCTTCCCGTTCTCGCCAAACAGCAGGAGCGCGAGAAGAATGATTGGTGTTAGTTTGAAGCATGATGCCAGGACTATGAAAAGACAGAATGGGCCATATCTACTCTTCACATAGAACCACAGTGCGATCCAGACCAGGACTTCCTCAAACATCGAGACGTTGCCACTCAAGACATCGCGAACGAATGCCGCGGAGAAGGCCACCAGGCAGAAAGGATAGAAGAGCAAGTCGACCTTGCCACGCAGAAACTCCTTGCGCCACAAATACAGCAGGAAGATCAGAGACAGGCTTTTTAGGGCAAGAAGCAGGTACGAGGCAGCGCTGAGGTCCATCAGCGAGAAGACGCGGTAGAACCAGAGCGTAATAGGCAGGTAGACGAAAGGCAGCCTGACCGCGTGTCCCGCTATCTGAGACAGGGCCTGGTTGTCATAGGGATTCAGTCCGGCAGAGCTCGCCTTGGCAGCGTAGTAGGCGGTCTTGAAATCCCAAAGGCCGGCCCCAAAGTGACTGACCAGATCGCTCACCGACACTGTCCAAACCCAGAGACAGAGCAGAATGGCGACACCGAGAATCAGCCTGCTTCGCATGGTCAGGCTGCGGAGACTGCGCCTTCCTGGGGAGGCCCCAAGCACTTCTTCTCCTGCAGTGTCTTTTGGCACGCAGCGGCAGCCCCGTCAGACGAATATGAACAGCGTTGAGTAAAGCAGGAACGACCCCGCATAGAGAACCAGGCACGACAGCACCAACCCTCTGAGAAGTCGTCGCATGGCTCCCTCCTTTGTCCTGTTGGACATCTGCCAGATTCTCTGTATGCCGCATGCCATGGCCATGCATACCGCACCCACTGCAGGAAGGAAGTAGAATGCGTACATGGCTCTGTCAGTGACGAGTTCTATTGGTATCCACAGAACGTACGTAGCTCCGAACCACAGAAGTCCAAAGACTGCCCACCGTTTCCTCTTCGCAATCGCTTCGTAAGCCATATAGAGAACGGATGGCACAATCAGGACGAAGAACATCGGTGTGTACTTGAGACAAACCACTCTGGCGTCACTCGCCCACCCAGAACCCAGCCACTCGCCACCGGTGTGCAGAATCCAGTCCCACGGATAGGACATGCCCATGGCGGCCCGCACCTCGGGAGGAAACTGGCTGTACTTCAGCGATCCTGCACGCACCAGCATGTCGTGGACCCGGCTGACAGGGCTGAACCACTGGTCCGTGGCTACGAAGTCCATTATCGGCATCAGCAACAGGAACACCAGGACCGAAGAAAACACAAGAAGTCCAACCTTGCGGAAGTCCGCCCTCTTCCTATCCCAGGCCCAATAACCCAGGATGACCAGGATTCCAAAGAGACCAGGCAGCTTGCAGAGCCCAGCCGCCGCCAGCGTGGCTCCCGAGAGGATGTATCGCTCGTCTAGGAAGAACAGAAAGGAACACAGCATGAATGCTATGGAGAACACATCCAGCATCGCCAGGCCGGAATAGATGAAGTAGAAGTTCTCGAAGACAAGAAGAAAAGCGCTCAGAAGCGCGGTGCCTTTGCCTCCAAGCTTCCTGCAGATGAAATAGAAGACGACGACGGAGGCAATCCCGAACATGACGGACGGGATTCGCCATCCCCATGGGTTGTTCCCAAACGCCGCTACTCCGCCTGCAATGAGGAGTTTGGCGAGTGCGGGATGGTCAAGAAAGCCAGGGTCGGAGTGAATAACCTGCGGTCCGCGTTCGTGGACAATCGAGAGGGCCTGCGGCACATAGGACTGTTCATCGTAGACGTATGACCTGGTGTAGTTCACAACGATGAGATGCAAAGCCAGCAGGACTAGGACTAGGCAGAGGAGTTGCCAATGCTCTTTGAGGGGGGAGAGAAGACCCCGCGGATGCAGCCTCGCCTGCATAGTGTGCGGCGCACAGGGAGCGTCACAACGTAGCGACGGTGGAGTGACGCTCTCACTCAGCCTTGTCCCAATGGGCGATCTGCTCATCTGCCTTCAGTCGTTGTCATCTTCCATGAACCTGGCGGGCATGTCAACCGTTCATGGTTCTTTCGGTCCTGACACCCCACAGCCCTGGATGCCTCATCAAGCGCGGGATGCTCCGCCCGAGGCGGACCTGACGGCACACTACCCCCGCCACGGGAGTTAGTCGGAGGTTTCGCCGACGTAGGTTATCTGGTTCTTGTTGACGGCCACGAAGCTGAACCGGGATTCGCCGGTGGCCAGGGCGGGTGATATCTCAACATTGGTCAGCGGGATGAAGGTCTCATCCCCATCGAGGGTATCCATCAACTCCTGCCACATTTCCCCGTGCATCTCGCCTGCGATCACGTACAGCGGCATGTGGACCTCTGCCGCTATGGGCTTCTTCTTCCTGACAACCGCCGCGCTTCGTCTCTCAGCGGCGTCCGCCGCTTCCCGCTGTAACTGGCCCCCCTCGGCGACAAAGAGGATGTTGGCTTTCCTGACGTAGGTGGAGGCCCGGTGTGCCCGCCGTCCATCCGGAAACAGCAGCTCCACTTCAGTGAGAGGCACGAAATCCCTGCCAACCCGCAACGGCTTCTTGTTGAGGGCGTCAAGGAGGCGCTGCTGCTGCAGACGGTAGGCATGCCCGGCAAACGTGCAGGTGGCGGTGCAGACCACCACCGGCACCTGCCTCATCCTGGGATCGCTCTTCCAGTCTCCGGTTGACCGGCCTTCAGATGCTTCGGACGTCATCTCGCTTTCACCCTCCCCCACGCCCCTGCCCTGGATGCCGCATCAAGTGCGGCATGACATGGTTGAGGTCTAGCTCCCGCATCCCGCCGGAGGCGGGCGGCATGATCCTTCCACGGAAGGACCTGGCGGCATGCGGCCCCGGGATCACTCATCAGGCTTCGCATCACCACACGTTGCCAGCAAATGAGTCCGCAGTCAAGAGAACCCCCAGGGGCTACTTCTTCTCCTCACCCGCAGCGGCCGGCTTCTTGCCCATGCGCCGGCGGACGATGAAGAGCGCGACGACAGCCACAACCAGGACACCAGCCACGATGGCCATCCACAACTCGAACCATCCCTTGCCGCCGGTGACTTGGATGGACTTGTTGACGGTGCTGTCGCCCAGCGGTCCGCTGACCGACAGGGTGACTACCTGCTTGCCGCCATCGCTGAACTTGTGGGTCACCTTGCCATCCGCCGGCCGGCTGTCAGCATCCCAGACCACCACGGTGCCGTCACCGAAGTTCCAGCTCCAGGAGGTGATCTCGCCGGTGGAAACGTCGGTGAAGGTGGCCGTCTGGCCCGCTTTCACCTGGGGCAGGGCGATCATCTGGGCCTTCGGAGCAGCCAGGACATGGATGGCCAGGCTGGCATTGTCGCTGCCCGCGGCATTGGTCACGGTCAGGGTGATGGTGTAATCGCCGCCCTCCGCATAGGTATGTCTGGCAACCAGGTCCCTGGGATAGGTATAGATACTCCAGGCCTGGGTGGCGCCATCGCCGAAGTCCCACTCCCAGGAAAAGATGTCCGCGCCGGTGGAGCTCTCCTGAAGACGCAGCTCGGTCCTCAGGGCCACGATCTCGGCGGTGTCATCCAGAGCACTGAAAGCCGCCTCGGGGGCAGCAAGTACCACGGTGGTGAACGAGGTCGGCGTGGACCAGCCCGATGCGTTGTTGTGATTGTCATAGTAGCGCACCTGCCAGTAGTAGGTTGTGCCGGACCCCAGCACGCCGCCGGGGACGATGATCTGCCTCAGGTAGCTGGCGGTGAGGTTGTCACTCCAGATGGTGCTGGCAAACCCTCCATCGGCGCCCACCGCGCTTGCGTCCGATATCTGCCAGGACGAAGCAGCGTGGCTGTCGCTCCCCTCGGGATCGACGAACTCAGAGCCCATAAGGGTGGCCATCGAGGAAACACCGGTGGCCCCGGCAGCCGGGGAGACATTGGCCGGCGCGTAGGGCGGGCGGTTGGCCACGGTGGTGAAGGCGGTCGGTGACGACCACAGGGACCACTGCCCGTAGCTGTCCTGGTGTCTCACCCTCCAGTAGTAGGTGGTGGCATAGTTGAAGAGCCCGGCGGCCACGTCCATCTGGGTCAGATCCTCAGTTGCCCCGCTGTCGAACAGCGGCCCGGCGAAGCCCGTGGCGCTGCGGGCGATCTGCCACTGGGAGAAGGCATGGGTGCCGATGTCATTGAGGCTGGAGAACTCGGAGCAGACCAGCGTCGGCGTCAGGGAGATCTCAGTGGTGCCGGCAGCCGGAGAGGTGTTCACGGGCTGATGCGGGGCGGTGCCCGCCCCGATGGTGGTAAAGGATGTCTGTGCGGACCAGGCCGACCAGGTGCCGGTGTCATCCTGGTGCCTCACCCTCCAGTAGTAGGTGGCGGCGTAGGTCAGATACCCCTCATCCAGGACGATGCCGACCAGGTCGGTCTCGTCAACGCCGCTGTCGAAGACGGGGCTGGTGAAGTCCCCGGAGACGGAACTGATCTGCCACTGCGAGGCTGCATGGCCGTCTCCGTCGCCGTCCACGAAAGCGGATGACTCGAAGGCTGCGGTCAGACTGATGTCAACGGTGGCGTTGGCCGGCGACACATTGGTGGGCGTAGCCGGAGCCGCCGCCATGACGTAGGTGGGCGCCAGGGCGCAGAGCAGCACCGCCAGGACCACCATCATCGCTATCGCTTTAGCTTTGGCCATTTTCCATTCCTCCTGATACTATGCACTTCCTCTTCCGAGGGTCATTGCCAGCGGGGCGCACCCTACTCGCCGCTTCGGCTGTGCCCCTGGCGATGTCCCCTGCCTCTCGTCACTGTCTCACACCTCTCGCTTCGGGCTGGGTCGGCGGCCGGGTTTGACCCCAGCCGCCGATTCTGTTCATCCCTTTGCGCCGCGCAACTGGATTGCGCTACCCAACTTCCACGGATCTCCAGGCGGCCTAGGCCTTCTTCCACTGCAGCGCAACAGTGTCCCACACGATGCCTGCGCCCCAAGCCGTTTGGGTGCCGGATGTGATGTCCCCGTTGGCGTTGACCGTGTAGGTGCCCTTCAGCGGACCATGCAGGAACGCCTGACAACTGCCGCCGGCCGTACCACCGTTGACATCAAGGTCAGCCCCCGGTCCGAAGGTGAAGGGAGGGGTTCCAGCGATGGTCGCCACGCCCGTGTCAGACATGGCCGCGGCGATGGCGGTCTGTGCCTGGTGCAGCTCTGTCTGGGCTGCCTCCAGCCGGCCTTGGCCCATGAACCGGGTCACGGCCAGCACGGCAACCGCCGCCAGCACACCGAGGATGACCACCACCACCAGCAACTCAACCAGGGTAAAACCCTTCTCGCCTCTGTACGCTTTTCTCAAACTCTTCACTCTATCACCTCCTTTCCGTCAGGATTTCTATCTCTACCGTTACTATTGACACACTCTGCTTTCAGACGGCCTCCTTTCCGTTCAACGGGCACTGCCCGCCGTGTCCAGAGTTATCCTTCCAGCGACGGCGCTTCAAAGACGGCGATCCTCTGCCTGTCGGCGAAGCGCCGGGCCTCCCTGGCCAGGCCGGGCACGGCGATGAATACCTTGTTCATTATGGTGCAGTCGTAGGCCTTGTCATCAAACCCGAAGACCTTCTCCAGCGAAATGGGAGCATCCGAGACCTCCATGCCGATGGCCACGCGGTGCAGGGTGATACCGTCATCCCGGCTGGCCAGCAGGTCGAAGGTGTGATCGGCACCGGACTTGCCCCGGACCATGGCATTGTGCTCCACCTCATAGCCCCGCTTCTGGAGGTAGTCCACCAGACCCGACTTGGAGTGGAACTTGAAGGCTTCCTCCACCGCCGGCGATTCCACGCTGGGCAGCTTGATGCCCAGGACGGCCTCCAGGTCCCAGCTCTGGATCACCTTGATCCTCTGCTGCTCGGCCAGGGCCTCGGCCTCCTTCTTCATCTGGGGCAGGACCACCAGAATCTTGTCATGGATGCCGCAGTCGTAGGCCTTGTCGTCGAAGCTGAACACCCTGTCGATGCCCATCTCCTTGACGGAGTTCTCGATGCCCACGGCGATGCGGTGCTTGGCCACTCCGTCGTCCCTGACGGCCAGCATATCGAACTCGTGCTCGGCGCCGGACCGGCCGGTCACTTTGGCGTTCTCGGTGACATCGAAGCCGCGCTCCTGAAGGAACTTGATCAGCTTCGGTTTGTGGCCCAGCTCGAACCTCAGCCACAGGCGGATCTCCTCCTTCTCCGGCAGACTGTAGCTGTAGGCATCAACCTCAACCACCTTGTCCTCCGGGGTCACCGAGGCGCACTTGAGGCAGCGCCACTTGATGGAAGGGTGGGCGAATATCTCGCCGCAGTCGCGGCACTTGCGCATCACGCCCAGGCTGGTGTAGTCCTGGCCGATGACCCGGACCTCCTGATAGCACTTGGGGCAGACCAGCCTGCCCGACTGGTTGAACTCTTCCTCAGCGCCGGCATACTCGCAGATGGAGTGCACCAGCACCCTGCCCCGGGAGAGCCTGCCCGAGCTGCACTTGACGCAGTAGTAGCCCGGGGCCAGGTTGAGCGACTGGCACTGGGGACAGTGGATGTACTTCTCCACAAAGGCCTTGTCCAGAATTCCCTGCTTGGCCAGGGAGTCGAGCATTTGCTGCGCCTCCCTCTCGGGCATATCCAGAACGCGATTCAGCTCCGGATAGTAGTAGCCCATATCCCTCTCCGGATCGATGACGGGCTTGATCTCCCCAACCTCGCCGGAGAGCATGGCCTCCAGCAGCCTGGCTGTCTTTTCGTCACGCCACAAGGGCTTCTCCAGATGCATCGTTCCTCTCTCCTCTGACACGGCAGTCTCCCCCCGCTACCGTTTCTCGTTCCTGGAAGTGGCCACCGGCGTCCTGGCATCAGCCGCACAGGGCTTGCCGCCTGCCGCCAGCTTGCCGGCCGCGGCCCCGCCTCCGGCGGGCACGGAGACCCGCGGCATCCGGCCGATGAGCTTCTCCACCTCATCGCGGTCCTGACAGTACCGGGTCAGCACCTCGCCGGTGATAAGACCCTTCAAATAGAGATCGACCAGCGACTGGTCCAGTGTTATCATTCCGTCCTGGGCGCTGGTCCGGATGACGTTGGGCAACTGGAAGACCTTGCCCTCACGGATGAGGTTGGTCACCGCCGGCGTGCCCAGCATGACCTCCACGGCAGCCACCCTGCCCGAGGCGTCGGCCCGGGGCACCAGGCACTGGCACAAGACACCGACCAGCAGCGAGGCCAGCCTGGTCTGGGCCAGATAGCGGTGCTCCGGGGGGAACATGTCGATGACCCTCTCCATGCACTGATAGGCGCTGGGGGCATGGCCGGTGCTGAACACCATGTGCCCGGTCTCGGCGATGGTGAGCACGGCCGCCGCCGTCTCCAGGTCGCGCATCTCGCCGACCAGGATGACATCTGGGTCCTGGCGCAGGGCATGCTTCAGCGACTGGGCGAAACTCAGGGTATCGTTGCCGATCTCCCTCTGGGTGATGGCCGAACGCAGCGCTGTATGGGCGTACTCAATGGGGTCCTCGATGGTGAGGATATGGCACAGCCTGTTGGTGTTGATATGATGCAGCATGGCGGCCAGGGTGGTGCTCTTGCCGCTGCCGGTGGGACCCGAGACGACGACGAGGCCGCGGGGCCGCAGCGCCAGGTCCTTGCATATCTGCGGCAGCTCCATCTCATCTATGGTGGGGATCTTGGGCGGCAGCAGCCGTATGGCCAGGCTGATGCTGCCCCTCTGCTGGGCCGCGTTGCAGCGGATGCGGCCGATGCCGGTCACGGTGTAGCCGAAGTCCAGCTCCAGCGTGCGGTAGAACTGCTCCCTCTCCTCCGGGGTGGTCAACTCCACCAGGGCGGCCCGGGCATCCTCGGGCTGGACGATGTCCAGCTCCACCACCGGCTCGATGGAACCCATGGTCCGGAGGAACGGAGGGAAGCCGACCACCAGATGGAGGTCAGAGGCCTTCCTCTTATCCGCCAGACGTATCAGATCCGCAATCCCCTGTTTCATCTTTCATATCCCTCACTATTCCGGTGCTACCGTCATTCCTGTCAGCACGATGTTGAACGAGACGCTGCCATCAGCCAGCGTGATGCTGGTGACCACCACCGAGGTGAAGCGGCCGCTCTCCTCCAGACTCCAGGCGTAGTCGAAGAGACTGACCTCGTCATCGGCGATGCCGTTCACATTGACGGCGGTCTCAGACCGGGCCACCGACAGAAGATCAACGCCCTGCGGCAGGCTGGCATAGACCTGGATCAGGTCCGTGGTGATGACCGCCCTGTCGGCTGCCCAGCCCTTCAGACCCGTTTCCAGATTGGCGGCAGACGCCTGCACGGCTTTGACCTGTTGGTCCAACGCATCGATGTCCTGCTTGGTGAGCTTCTGCGCCGTGATCCTGTCCTCGACTCCCTTGACATCATCAGCCAGCGCGTTGTTCTGCCCCTGCATATAGGCGCAGAGGCCGACGCCGGCCGCTACGACGATCACGCCGCCGACGACCACCGGCAGCCAGGCCGACTCGGCCAGGGTGCGCTTCCGGACCACGTAGGCGCCGGGCAGAGCGTTGAAATTGACTACGGAGTAGGCCAGGGCCCCCTCTTCCTCGGTGAGGACTTCCTTCAGGGCCAGGCTGATGTTGGTGATGAGCATGGCGCTGTCGAAGTCCTGGGGCTCGGGCATGGGCGAGGGCAGGACGCGCACCTCGCGCTCCCGGGGACCGCGGAGCACCTCCCACTCGCCTTCCTGGCGGGCCATCCCACCCGAAACCAGGATGGGCACGGTCAGGTCGATGGGCTTGTCCATGTGGGCCGAGTTGAAGAAGACCACGGCCCGCTCCAGCTCACTCCTGATCAGGGCCGTCTTCTCGCCCGGGGAAGCCTCCTCGGGGAAGGACAGGCTGCGGATCACCTCGGGTATGCCGTCGGCCAGGACAACCACATCGAAGCTGCCCGGCTGGGTATCCACCATGATGGCGCGCGGCTCGCTGGAACACCGGGCCAGGCAAAGCGGCTTGACGTCCATGACATACGGCTTCAGCCCGGCCACCTTGAGGGTGTCCAGCAGGCTGTCAATCATCTCCCGGGAGATGACGGTGAGATAGACCCTCATCTGCCCATGCTCAACGCCGAGCACCTGCCATGAGAGGTACACCTGGGCCACGTCGATGCCCAGGTTGTGGCTGGCTTCCCGGGCCATGGCCTCGGGGAGCAGGTTGTCCGGCAGCTCGGGCAGGACGAAGAGCTGGTACAGGCGGTTCACGCCGCTCAGGCCGACCACCACATCCTTGCTCCGGCCCAGCTTGAGCGACTGCCACACGTCGGTCAGCTTGCCAGCCACGGCATTCTGATCCTGGACCACCCCGTCCTTGACCAGATCCTTCTCCAGGGGCACGGTGGCCCATTTCGAGGGCTGTCTGCCTTTGGAGACCATCACATGGATGGCGGCATCATCAATATATAAGGTAGTCTGCTGTTTAGCCATTACCCTGCCTCCAGCGCGTAGACCTTCAGGCTCATGCTCAGTGTGCCGCTGCCGCCATCCAGGGTATTCATGGAGACGGAGGCGATGTCGGCCGACGGCAGCCAGTATCCCAGCACGGCGGTGAAGCGGAGCAGGGCTTCAACCTGTCCGTCAACGCCCAGGCTGACCGCGAAGACCTGATAGCCACCGGCCTGGGCGGCAGTCGGGGAAGAGCAGCTCAGCGTGGTGATCTCGACGCCACTCTCGGCCGCCGCACCATACAGGGCCTGCTCCATATCCATGGACTGGCTGGCATCGGGGAAGACGGCCAGTCCCTCGGCATAAGCCAGGTTGGCCAGATCCAGTTGATACTGGAGCAGGCCTTTCTGCTGGCTGTTCGCGATCAACGTCTGTTGCGCCTTGTCCAGATCTTCGCTCAGCTTGTCATGCCGGTCCTGCTGGCGCGTGTAGTACACGGCAATGCCCACCAGGAGGATGACCAGTATGACCAGGGTCAGGATCCACTTAGTTGTGATAGACATGTCTGCAATCTCACCACACCGTATTATTTTGCTGTCAAGCCCAGGGAATCGACCGACCCCTGATTGACGAATCCGCTCTTCTCCAGGATAACCAGGGCCAATTCTGCCATGCAGGTGGAATCTTGGGAAGTTCCGAATGGCTCACAATTCCGACCCAATCAGATCATGAACTGGCCGCTCTCACCTTATCCTGATGCTGCTTATGCCGCCGCTGGTGATCTCGCTGCGGAAGGAGAGGACGACATAGATCACGTTCCAGATATCGATGCCCGTCTCCAGCTTGACCACGGCGCTGGTGTCTCCCGGCTGGATGATGGGATGGGCCACGGCATAGGTGTCGATGTCTATGCCGATGTTGCTCATGCCCACCACGCTGGACTTGGAGTTGAAGACGTTGCTCACCGGATTGCAGGCATAGGGTATTCCACCGGAGAGGTAGGTCCCGTTGACTGACAGCCGGTCCCCGGTATAGACCTCGTCCCCCTCGGCCACGAAGACCGTCATCCGGGCGGCATTGGGATCGGTGAGCACATCCTGAGGAGCCAGGAAGTCGCTGATGTCGAACTGTATGGTCTGATAGTGGTTGATGTAGCGGAAGGTGTCGTAGATGTAGAGTTGGTGGCCCTTGGTCTCCGGGCTGGTGTAGATGGTCACCATGGACCAGGCCCCGTAGGCCCACTCGTCGAGAGAGCTTGATCCATACGTGGTGGTATTCGCCAGAGGATAGTCCGTGGTGCTGACCACCGTCTCACCGCTGTGGCTGTCCAGCCACTGGTAGAGCGGGTAGTTGCCCACCATGGAACTCCAGGCACTGCCATCGTAGTGACGGATGCTGCCCGAGTTGCCCACTGCAAAGACATCGTTCCAGGCAGTGCCCCAGACGCTGTTGAGCTGCGTTGTGGTGTCGCTGGTCATGCCATTCCAGGTGGTGCTGCCCACGGCACAGCGGCGGATGGTGCCATTTGCGCCCACAACATAGATGTAGGAGGAATCGCCCCAGACACCGTAGAGGGTGTTCGAAGTGCCGCTGGTCATGCCATTCCAGGTGGTGCTGCCCACAGCGCAGCGTCGAATGGTGCCCGACGAGCCGACTACATAGGTGTAAGAGGAATTCCCCCAGACACC
>Ga0194112_10000211_pt1 | contig 79972 bp, 71 predicted proteins | sample TA2MahC400mmetaG_FD_146191 | JGI IMG/M metagenome (GOLD analysis project Ga0194112, IMG submission 146191) | Freshwater microbial communities from Lake Tanganyika, Tanzania - TA2015016 Mahale Deep Cast 400m | ecosystem: Environmental > Aquatic > Freshwater > Lake | place: Tanzania: Lake... | reverse complement strand
TGACTAGCCATGCCAGAGATTACGATTACGGAAAAGACAATCTCAAGGCCAATCACCATCACCGCTAATCCAGAATTACCAGAAATCTCATGGCGGGGCTTGTTCGCAGACTATCGAGACATGGTGGCGAATACTACCGAAGCAGCGGACGCTTTCCACTATGCTACTTTCCTTCAAGTCTTTGGGTGTACCCTAGGCCGAAGGCTTTTCGTCTATCATGCACGTAAGCTTTACCCAAACTTCTATACGTGTCTCGTAGGTAGAAGTGGAATAACTCGGAAAGATACGACATGGTTAAGAGGCCGAGACGTATTAGACAGGCTTCACCTGTCCCCAGAAGATGAGGGAAGTCCGCCATTCAAGGTGCTTCGGGGCATTCGAAGTTCCGAAGGGGTGCTGGACGATTTAGCCGGAGAGCGGAAGGTTAGACTCATAGAGCTTGGCGAGTTCTATTCTTTGTTGGCAAAAGCGAAACAGGAGTCAGTGGCCAACATTATTCCAGCCCTCAACGAGTTATATGATTCATCAGACGTGTTCAATGCACAAGTGCGTCAAAAACCCATCAAGCCAGCCAAAGAGCCTTTCCTGTCTATCACGGCTGGTACAACACAGGATTGGCTACAAAAGGCACTTACCGAGCGGGACATATACGGCGGCTTTGCGAATCGTTGGTGTTACTTTTATGGGCTGCCAAAGGACCCTATGCCCAATCCACCAAAGGTTGACCCGGAGAAGCGCATAAAGGTAGTCGAACGGTTGAATGAGATCCGCCAATGGGCTGATGGTGTGCCTGATGGAGAGATAACCATATCAAGTGAGGCAGAGGCGCTCTTTGAGCGATACTACAGCCAGTATTACTGGCGTTGCCAACAGCCGGGCTTAATACCTACGCTCATTGTCAGGGTCCAGGACTTCATCTGGAAGGTAGCTCTACTCTATGCCGCAGATGCCATGTCAAAAGTTATATCAGCAGATCACCTAGAACTGGCTATTGCGGTAGGGGGGTACCTCGAAGCAGGTGTTACTGAAGTATTCGCCAACTTCGGACAGTCGCAGAGCAAACAGAAGGAGATGCGGATAGTTGAATATGTAAAGAGTGCCGGGGGTCTAGTTCCGTATCGCGATGTCTATCGTAATCTGAATCTGGCCGCCAAAGAACTGGAGACAACAGTGGAGCCGTTACTCAGGTTAGGGGTACTGAGAAACCACTACGAGGGCAAGAAGAGGATGCTGCAGGCCACCTAAAATGCATGACACTACTGACATACTGACACTTAGGCACGAACTGAAGCTAAAGAATACCCCGACAATTGTCAGTCCAAACACTGACAGTTCAAACTGTCAGTAAACTGTCAGTGAAGTGTCAGTGAAGTGTCAAGAGTAGTGTCAGTGTATATATAGAAGCTAGGTAAGCATGAAGTGTCAGTAAAGAACGAAAATAAATTCTGTTTTGAGGGGTGACCAATGAACGTCCAATGTCCCCATTGTGGCAAAACAGTGGTGGTAAGTGGTCTAGGACGGAAACGGCTGGACGTGCCTGTCAAAAACATTCTTGACAAGCTGAGAAAGTGTGGAAGCGTAACGGTAGCGGCCCAAGAGTTAGGGTGTAGCCGGGGATATATATACAGCATCCTGAAAACCCATAGGCTCAGACTGAGGGACGTTATCAAAAGGGACAAGAAGGTTAAGCAATGACAGCCAGTGGCGATAGACCACAGTCGTCAACAAACCTGGTGGCGGTGACCCCAAGGCTTCCAAGGCTAAACAAAAGTGCTCAGAGGCAAGCAATTGTCAGGGCACAGGTGGCTGAGAGTGGTTATGTACCGCACCTGGGGTTGGCTGAGGTGACGGCCATAGCTGAGGCCGCCGGCAGTTCTGGCAGACACCAGGATCGTGACAGGCTGTTGGTACAGACACTCTTTGACGCTTGTCTGCGGATCAGCGAGGCATTAAGGGTCAGGCCGAGGGATATAAAGCAGGATCCTACCGGCTGGCACCTGGAGATCTTCGGTAAGGGTAAGAAACCCGGGATAGCAGCCATATCATCTAGCCTTGCAGCGCAACTGCAAGCCTATGCCTACCGCCACGGCCTCAATATCGAAGAGCAGTTCTTTCCCATAACCCGAACCAGGGCCTTTCAGATTGTTGACGCAGCCATGGCTAAAGCCGGAGTCACTAAGCCCGACCATGTGGGGGCCGTGCATATCCTGAGGCATAGCGGGGCTATAGAAAGACTGAGGGTGACTGGCAATCCGAAGGCTGTCCAGGACCAGCTCCGGCACACAACAGCCAGGATGACACTAAGGTATTTCAAGACCCTGCAAGCTGAGGAATCTCTGCGGGTACAACAAGGGGTGGACTTTGGGTGGTAGCAAACAAAGGATAGCTGGTGAAGGCTGGGAGTGCGAAATGCTGGACTGGCTGTTTCCAACCGATGGTCTCTGTCCGCCCGAAGATGATGAAGCGGAGGATATACCATTTCCTACTGCAAAGGTAGCAAAGCGACTGTTGAATCAGGTGTTCGACCAGCCGTTTAATTGGACGCTTTTGAACGGGCAGCCGTTCAATTTCAAAGCTGGTTGAAGGGTATTGAACGAATATGACTTTTCGTTTACAATGGCTCCCAGAGGCTATTATGTCACATTTGAGACGGCGACATATTGGAATGGTCAGTAATCAGCCGACAGACAACGGTTATTACTCCGCTGCTCTGTGGGGCCTATTGGGACTCGCTGTCGCCCCTCAAGGCAGGCGACTCCAGGCAGGCATTACTTTTGCCATTGCTTCACCCTTCTTGGAGCCATTCCTGGTAGAGCTATGGCGACAGTGCCAAGAGGTATTGATGCAGGAAAGTAAACGCCGGCTTTTTGAAGCCTGGTCACTTGCCTTCAAACAGATTGATAACAAGCCAGCAGGGGAAACCGAGACCATTACTTCGCCAGCACTTAGAACTGAAGCCCAGATTGAGGTCGATGCTAGATGGCGGGAGGTTATCGCCCACCCCTCCGTGGTGCTAATCTTAGGGAAGCGGGGCAGTGGTAAGTCCGCCCTGGGCTATCGGCTGTTGGAGTTATGCAGATATGTGCTGACACCTTACGTTCTTGGGCTTCCAAAGCAAGGCCAGAAGCTTCTCCCAGACTGGATAGGCATTGCCGAAAGCTTCGAAGACATCCCCCAGAAGTCTATCGTGCTTGTGGACGAAGCCTATCTGCGGTATCACTCCAGGGAGAGCCTAGCAGCTAGAAGCAGAGAGATGTCCCGCATCCTAAATCTATCTCGCCAAAGGGAGCAGACGCTTGTCTTCGTCAGCCAGGAAGCCCGCCAAGTGGATAGAAATATCGCTAGCTCTGCCAACGTGGTGGTATTCAAGGATTTGGGGATGCTTCAGCTAGAGTTTGATAGGCCTGAACTGGCTAGAATTGCGACCCAGGCAAAACAAGCCTTTGGCACAGTGAAGGGCGAAAGAAGAAGGTGGAGCTACGTTTACTCTCCAGATGCCGACTTCATGGGGCTTCTGGAGAATGATTTGCCCACATTCTGGACCGCCAAACTAAGCCATGCCTTTGCAGCCGGCGGAGAACCTCCGGCAATGAAGCTGCCCAAGAGGATGACCCTTGAGGAGCGTATCCAGAAGGCAAGGGAGCTTCACCATGGCGGGCTATCCATGGGGCAGATTGCCAAGATGATGGGCGTGAGCAAACCGACCATCCACAACTACGTGAAGGGCTATTCCTACGAGCGGTAGGCTAGTTATCCCTGTCATCTCTTGATTACACGCTGGGCCCAACAACTTGACGTTGTGTGCCCCCAAGAGCCAGCCCATTCTCAGAGGTTGGCCTTATTGAGCAGCCACGTTTATAATCTTAGGCCAAGGCTGTCACCCTTCGTCCAAGCCGAGATTGGGATGGTATAATGGTTGAAAAGGTCTGACCTGATTTCGCAGCCAGCGGATTTGCGGACGCGAGCATTTCGGGATGCATGATAGGGAGGCTCAAAAGCTTCTTAGTGATTTCAGCATATGGTGGGTAATGTTGTCGGAAGACATCATCTAACAAAGATAGGTGCTGCCCTGATAGAATGAGACTCTGCAATAATATATTCATGTTACGGCAGTTACCCAGAATGGTTCATCTTTAGCCAGATCGAAGACCAACCGACAGTAGCGATAAGACCCGTGGAGAATCTCACTATTCAGACACCAGTGAGCGCCTAGCTTGAGGCTTATTAAGCCATTCGTTAAGGCAGCTGTTACTGCACCATACTCCCAGAATGACGGTTGGTGCATTCCTCTCATCTGTCAGTATGAGGCAACCCCATCCTGCAACAGGATCATACTCGTATTCCTCACCACATTGGAGGCACCTTACTTTTGGAATAGGCTCGCTAAGAAGCATAGGTATGTGGGTCATAGCCTTTTCTCCCTCCAACCCAGAACATAGTTCATGAATCTATGTAACGCTCAACGTTTTCGGACAAAGCTGCGCCAGAATGTTAGACCATCATAATAGTACTTGTCAAGGTGTCACCGGTCACCCAAATGGGCCACCTCGGGACGGCTTAAAATCCGCCAGTGGTAGGTAAGCAAAAAGTACCTCATTTGGTCTGTCCCGTCAAGACTTCAGAGGAAATAATCAGGGCAGGAATGGCTGCAAGATAGCCCGGCCAGGGGATTTGGGGTGGGATTAGTTGCTTTGGGAGTCGATAGATTGGTCAGTCGCCATAGAGCTAGATAGACCCTGCCAGGGATTTGGCGAGTCCAGAAGCTGACGAAAAGTTGTGACCTTTGAGAAATTCTTCACAATTCGTTGTCTTCTCAAGGTCTACAAAATGGAGTATACTGAAATCCTGATGCTGATCATTCTTTAGGTGCAGCTGATACTTCACAGAAAGCGACTCTGGGAGGGGTAACCATGTTAATCAACGATGTTGTTTCACTTTCTGATGAAGCCCAGAAAGGCGACATCTTCGGGATAGTAAGGTTATATAATGTGACTATCCCAACCAAGCCAGAAGCCTCAGCCGATCGCATCCTTTCCATAACCTACCCTTCCCATGCACTCTCCCAGGCGCTAAAAGCAATAACCGAGCGGCTCTCGGGTAGAAGAGCTCATGGCACTTTCATCTTTGCCGGTGGCTATGGCACCGGCAAGTCGCACTGTCTGCTTGTGCTATACCACCTGTTTGCGGCTCCTAATGTGGCCAAAGCCTGGCAGGACAGGTGGTCTATCAAAGTTCAATTACCACAGGCTATGCCAGTTGTGTTGCAGTTGATGGAGGGGGAAGAGGGGAATCCAGAGTTCTTATGGGAGCCCGTGTTCAAGGGGCTAGGGAAGGCCTCCATGCTTGGCCAGATTCGTGACTATCCGACCATCACCCAGTTCAAAGAAGCCATCGGCAAGGAACCAGTTGTCATTATCATGGATGAGCTCGAATCCTGGTATGAGGCCATCGCCGACCCTGTAAGGAAAACTCGCAACCTCAACTTCCTCCAGGTCCTTTCAGAGGTAAGCTCAGATAGCGACTGCAAGTTGATTGTCTTGATTTCGCTATACGGTAGGAGTGAAGGAATCTTGGGAAGGCTGGGCAGGGAGCAGGTCTTCATTCAAGACCTGGGAGCTTCGGAGGACAAGGCGGAGGTCATTCGGTTCAGGCTGTTCCAAAGCATCGACAAGGCCAAGGCCAAGAGAGTGGTGGAAGCCTATGTGAAGCGCTATGCAGACATCAAGGGTTCCCTGGAAACTGTTGTCGAGCCTATCGATGCTTATCGTTCCCAAATGCTCAAATACTACCCCCTTCACCCCGAGCTTTTGGAGGTTCTTTTCCAGAGCTTTGGTGCTTCCCGAAATTATCAGAATACCCGTGGCATCCTCTATCTCCTCTCTAGTGTCCTCCGTGACTGCGCTGCAGAGAGAGATCTGTTACTCTCCTCCGACATAAACCCAGAAAATGAAGAGGTTCAGGATGACCTCTTTAAGCTGGAGCCGGTGCTGGTGGAACGGTGTCTCAGCGACATCAAGCGGACCAAAGACGAAAAGCTGGCTAGGGGCATTCTGTCCACAATTCTTCTTCGTTCCTTTGTGGCGGGCCAGCCCGGTGCAAATGAGGGGCAAATAGTCCTGGGAAATCTTACTCTGCAGAGGGACATAAATCAGATAAACCTTGTGCTATCCAAGCTTAGGCAAGGTGCTCTGAATGCTTGGTTTGTCCATCCGCTGAATGGTCGTTATGTGTTTAGAGACGAGGAAAACCTCCCCATTAGTATCAATGCCCGGGCTGAAAGACAGCTTGCGGAAGACTCCAAGGCTGCTCAGAGCAAGCTGGCTGAGGTTATTAAGAGCTTCCTCAAGGGTATGGACGTCAGTATCTACCCACTTGATAGCGAAATTCCTGATACCCGCCAGCTTAGGATATTAGTGTCAACCAAGTTTGTGGAGAGCGATGACATCCGGGACAAGATCTTTCATGGCAGAGAATGGCGAAATATGGTTATCCTGGTTCGTCCCAAGACCGGGGGCGATCTTGCTCAAAGCGAAGAGCTGCTAATTAGGGCCCAGCGCATCCTGGTTTGCCAAGCTATGGAAACAGAGGTAGGGGCAGACAAGAAGAAAGCCCTGAGTGAATACCAGCAGCAACAAGAGGATGAACTGCGAAACCGGGTGCAGCGGGCTTATGGAGAGTGGATGAAGGCCAGTGGCAAAGGTGCCCAGGTATATTTCCGCCCGGTCGCCTGTGAGCTAAGCACCGAAGACATCGCCGACAAGGTCAGGAGCGCTGCTAGCACCGAGGTGGTGGACGATGCCATTATAACGGAGTTGGCCGAAGCCCAGGGGCAAGGTAGAAGGTTTGATGAGCTGAAAAGTATGTTCATGAAGCAAGTGGGGAGGCCTCTTTTGCTGGATGCTGAAACCTTGCCCTCCCGAGTACGCAGCCTCTGCGTCAGCGGTGAGATCATATTGGAGTTGGACAAGCGCCTCTATGATAAGAGCAACCCGTGCCACGAAGTCCTGGACGAGATGCGGCTTTATCTGGCGCAGTATGGGCCATCGGTTCCCGGAGGGGTGGCCATTACCGCCGAGAAAGAGCCGGAGAAGGTAGTGCCTGGGGAAACTACAGAGTATGAGCGGACGCCCGAAGGCGGCACGGCGGTGAAAGAGGACAAAAAGGTCGCCGAAAGGGAGACTGTGCCCCTTGCTAGCCAGGAACATACTACTCCCTTCAAGATGGTCACTGAGTTAGAGGGACGTCTCTCCTCGGGTGACAAAGTTGCTTCTGTCACCATATCTCTCAGAGGTAAGGCGATGGAAGAGGCGAGCAAGTTAGAAGAATTGCTGGCGGACTTCAAGGGCAAGAAAGGCGTCAGCCAGGTTGAGCTGTCTGTAAAGCTATGGATGCCTCGGGCTATGGCGAAGGACGAGCTGATGAAGCTCCTGGGCAAGCTGCCCGTTCCCTCAGAGGGCATCATCAAGGCCACCCTGGAGGTGGAGAAGCATGAATCTGAATAGCCTTGTCACACAGCTTCTCACCCAGGACGATCCTGTCGGCCCTTTGTTCAAGGCTCTAAATGATATATGGACATCAGGTGACTCAGGCGATGTGGATGCTTTCTATGTCCAGCAAGAGCGCGAGACCAATAATCTGGAGGAGTTCATAAGGGATACCTACTTTGAACTCTACGATTTGCTGTTGGAGCGGGCCAGATCCCAGAACAGGACAGCCGAGTTCAGTTGCCTGGAGGCGTCCATCGTTGTGCTGGACGGCCTCTCCCTCAGAGAGGCCAACTGGCTAATGCCCCGGCTCAAAGAAAAGGGCTTCGACCCTGCACAATACTCCTATGCCTACTCAGGGGTGCCATCGACGACACGGGCTTTCTTCCGTGATGTCTTCGGAGTAGCAGGAGCGGCAGCTATGCCCAAGAAGTGGCAGGGATTCACCTTCCGCTCCATCAGGTCGGGCGATGTTCCGATCTTCCTGCAGGGACCAAAGGCGTTGGTATGGCTTTCCTTTCCAGACGAACTGATGCATCCCATGAAAGGCAAGGGGGTTACCCCTTCCTTTGCTTTGCAACGGACGGAGGAGGCTCTGCTCAAGATTCTAAACATGCTGGAAACGAAGGAGGTGGTGCTCACCTCTGACCATGGCTATGTATATGCCCAGTCCGCTGCCCTTTTCTGGCACGCCCCCGTCTCCAATCGCAAGGTGCTTCTGAAGCTCTTTGGTGCCCAGCGGGGGATCACATTCGATGGCCCGAATGCCGGAGAGTTTGAGGTGCTGCGTGCTCTTCCCAAAGACCATACCTATGTTCTGTTCGATGATAAGGGGTGCTATGTCCGGGGGCGCTACTACTGGAGTGCCCCTGGCAAGCAGTCGGATGTGGCACATGGCGGCATTTCACTCATGGAGTGTCTGGTACCTGTGATAAGGCTAAAGAGGGGGTGATGAATCGTGGCTAAGGCTGGTGGCTACAAGGGCAAGTTACTGGAAGAGGTCAAGTCCCTTTCAGAGGACAGGGTTAAGGCGGTGGCTGACTTTGCCGCCTACCTCAGGGAGAGGGATGAGTGGGAGGCAACGGCGGAGATCCTGGGCGGCGAGGAACTGGCGCACCAGGTAAAGAGGTCCCGTAAAGCCTGGGCCGAGGGCAAGAAGGGGAGTTTGTCTCTCTGCAGGAGATGAAGGGGAAGCTGAATGTTGCGAGGGAAGTAAAATGCGCTCATGCAGTTGGAATTCTAACCATACGAAGCCCGACTATAGCAGTTGGCCATGGCCCCTTTGCCCTGCCTGTGACTCAGCGGTTCTGAACTGCGCTCAACAGCTTGCAGCGAGCAACAACCCCGTTGTCTATCCGGAATTTGGTTCGCTTGTGCCTGCCAACATTCTCCACAAAGGCGGCAATTGGCAGCGTCAGGTTCAGAGAACGCTTGAAGACCACCATGGATGGACACGCCACAAAAATCTTGATCGGGACCTCTGGTGTGGGAAATGTGATTTTCCAACGTCCCTTCGCTCTGAGACACATTTCCACCCGCCAACGAAGAAGTGAGAAGTCGCCATGCGCTACATAGAGCGTGACCTGCCCATAGAAGCCTTAAACGAGGTCGCCACTGCTGAAACAGGCTTAGGTATGAGGCGCCCTATATATATGATTCACAAGTGGTGGGCCAGGCGCCTGGGCAGTGTCTTCCGCATGCTTATCCTGGCTGCCTTCGCCGAGTGGGACGACTCTCTTTCCCCGGAGGAGAACCAGCGCCGCCTGTGGAGCCGCTTCTACTCCAAGAACGAGCTTAAGAACAAAGAGGGCAAGCTACCCATCATCCTGGACCCCTTTATGGGCGGAGGCACCACGGTGGTGGAGTCCCTGCGCCTGGGGTGCAAGGTGGTCGGCATCGATCTCAATCCGGTGGCCTGGTTCGTCACCAAGAAGGAGATAGACCCGGTAGAGTTTGATGCCCTGGACGCTGCCTTCAAGCACCTGGAGAGAACTATCGCCCCCCGGCTCAAGCGCTACTACCGCACTACTTGTCCTCAAGGCCATGAGGCTGACATCATGTATGCCTTCTGGGTGAAGAAGGTGCCCTGTCTGGCTTGTGGCGAAGAGGTAAAGCTCTTTCCTTCCTTCCGCATCGCCATCAAGAGTAGCAAGCATATCGTCTTTTGCCCCCATTGTTATCACATCAAGAGCAATGTTGATTCCCTGGACAGCCCTGTGGAATGTTCCGAGTGTGGTATGGAATACGTGCCGGAAGAGGGATACGCCGGGGGTGGGAAATACACCTGCCCCGCCTGCGGGCAGAAGGAGAACATTCTCAAGGCTATCCAGAGGCGGGAGGGCCCGCCCGAGGCCGAGATGTTCGCCCTGGAGTATTACTGCCCCGCATGCCGCCGAGGTTATAAAGGGGTCACGGGCAGCGATAAGGCTTTATACGAAGAGGCCAGAGCAGAGTTTCAGCGGCTGAAGGACGGGCTGCTCTTCCCGCGCGCCAAGATTCCCAATGAAGGGCGCAGCGATCCCCGGCCTATCAACTACGGCTACAAATACTTCCACCAAATGTTCAACGAGCGGCAGCTCCTGTGTCTCTCCCTGCTGCTGAAGGAGATTCTAAGAATAGAGGATCAGAATGTAAGGGAACTTGGGTTGCTGGCGCTATCAGAGTTCACAGATTTCAGCAACATGTTCTGTCGGTATAGGGCGGATAGTTACCAAATCATGCCATTATTTTCTCGCCATGCTTACTGGCCGACGAACATGCCCGTTGAGAGCAATATATGGGGCACAAGGGGTGGGGGAAATTCATTTGCAGGCACTTGGCAGAAAGTTAGAGCAGCCAAGACTTACAGTGTTTCACCGTATGAGATTACTATCAGGGGCGGGAAAGCAGCCCGCCTGAAATTGGGAGAAAGTGGCACAGTTGACCGGGTGTTACCCCTGAGCCAAGTTAGCCAATTTCGGCTCGCAGGCGATAAACGTCAAGTGGCACTCGGGGCTGATACTTCTGAAGACATGGCTTTCCTGGCTGACAATTCGATGGACGCCGTCATCACAGACCCGCCCTATTGTGACAATGTGATGTACTCGGAGCTGGCTGACTTCTTCTATGTTTGGCTCAAGCTGGGGCTTAAGGAGCAGTATCCCTGGTTTGAAACGGAGGTATCACCGAGGGCTAGGGAGATCGTAAAGAACACTGCCCGTCATAACACCAGCAAGAAGCCCGGGCAGGCAGAGAAGGATGCGGAGGACTTCTTCTTCGGGGGACTCACTCGGGTGTTCAAGGAATCTCACCGGGTGCTGAAGGATGATGGGCCATTTGTCTTCACCTTCCACCATAAGGAACCTTGGGCCTGGAAATCTGTCCTACGGAGCATCGTGGAGGCAGGCTTCTATGTCTCGGCTGTCTACCCTGTTCATGCCGAGATGAAGACCTCCACGCATCTCTTGAAAACTGGTGGCATCGCGTATGACATTCCCTTCGTATGCCGCAAGCGCTTGGAGGAGCCAAGGCGGGTTGCCTGGGAAAGTCTCAAGGACGAGATTCATGCCAAAGTTGAGGAGACAGTGGGAGCCATCCGCCGCTCAGGGCGGCGCATCAGCGACGCGGACCTCTTCGTCATTGCCATGGGGCGCTGCCTGGAGGTCTATTCGAGGCACTGGCCCAATGTCATGCGGGGTGGCCAGCCCGTGGACGTGGATACCGCCGTGGACGAGATTGAGGGGATGGTAGACTTCCTCATCAAGTCCTACGAACTGAAGCTACTGCCCGCTGGCCTGGATGAAACCACCCAACTCTACCTTCTTTACATTGCCGGGGAGAGGGGGTTGACTTGGGACGACTTGCGCAAGCGATTCACTACCGGGGGAGGCTTCAGTCTGGAGGAGTTCAACCGCCGCCAGTATCTTGAGGAGCGCAAAGGGCGGACCATAGCGCCCATGACTCCCTCAAAACGCCTGGAGTTCATAGAGAAAGAGATAGAGCGGGGACACCCTCTTCCTCTCATAGATATTGCCCACTACCTGTATGCTGTCCTGGAGAGCGGGCTGGACATCCGACCTGAGCTGGAGCGGTGGCGGCGAGATGGCCTAGTGCAGGTGCTGGACCTACTTTACAAGAAGACCGGGGTGAAGGTCTATGACCGCCTGCGGGAGCATGCCGAGGCGCTGGGAGCTGGGAAGCGGAGGCTAATGTAGAGGGCGTATTATGGAAGGATTGAAGGCCGGCTACAACCTGGTGGAAAGGGGGCTTATTGGCCAGCGCTACGAGGATGACTCAGAAGTAATGAGCATTGTTCAGTTCCTTCAACGTCTTCAAGCCAGGGACACTTTGCCCAGGCGAGTTAAGGTTGCAGGGCTGGACCGAATCATGGCAACAATGAGTGACTTGAAGCCACTCCACGATATCCTCTATGAGGCTGGTGAGAGGCTCTTGCGCCGCAGTCCGGTCGTTCTCTTGCCCGTGGACAAGCTGACTATGGATGTGGAGCCCAAGATGTACTGGCGCAACCAGGAGATTCGCCTGCGGCCCCTGTTCGGCAACCGCCTGGAGCCGCAGGGCGTGGGACATTTCTACAGTCCCTTCAATATTCCGTAAGACAGCAAGCGTTATGGACTCGACAAAGCGATCATGGTCGTATTCGAAAGGCAACCTGCTAGAAGTCTGCGAGCGACAGCTATTCTTTCATTACTTGGCTGGAGCGCGTCGCAATTCAAGGAAGCCTTTGTTGAAAGAGGTGGCGATTCTGCGGCAACTAAAAACACTCTCGGCGTGGGTCGGTGACCTTTTGCATACCACTGTTGCAAAGTCGCTGAAGGAACTGGCAAACGGGCATCGTTGGTCGGTGGAAGACCTTCGAGAAAAGGCTGCGGACCTCGCAGAGCGCCAGTGGAATTTTTCTGAGAGGAAACTCTACCGCCAAGTTGCGCCAACGAGAGCAGGAGAGGAGTTTGGTGCTATCTTTGAGCATGAATATGGAATCCAGCTACCGCTTGATACTTTCAGCAGGATACTAACTACGATCAGAACCTGCTTGGACAATTTCGGTGACATTCGGGACACCCTGAGGATTCCGCAGATTCTAGCCACCGCTAACCGGGTTTGGATTGAGCCCCCGACATTTGGGCCAGGGGCTACAGCATTTGACTTCGAGACTACAAAGGTCACAGTTAAGGTAGATCTTGCTGTGCGAAACAGCGATGGCCGATTTGCGATCTATGACTGGAAGACTGGGAAGTCTGATGCACGAAGTTATTCGGGGCAAATGGAGTGCTACCTTCTTTGGCCACACCTGGCTTTGAGTATTGAGCTTAGGGACACCACAGCGTATGCCGTTAACTTGGAGACTCCGCAGGTTGAAGCTTTTACGTTGGACCCCGAAGCTAAGTGGAACCGGTTAGCAGTTATCAGGAGAAGCGTAGAAAACATTAGCGCACTCATGGTTGATCCTGATACAGGCGTGGCAGATATTCGGGATTTTAGCTATGCCCGGCATGTGAAGATTTGCGAGCGTTGCCCATTTCAGCGAATATGCAGGGAGTGGTGAGGTGCTAGCATACACCCTGTTCGAAATACGAAATTCCCAGCAGCTCGATTTTAGGTACAGGTTACTCAAAGTTCGAGAACGGCTACCTGATGATAACTATAGACCAGTCCGTGTCCAGAAATGGGCAGATGAGATGTGGAGGAGGCGCCTCAAGTGCCCTGTCTTTCCACGGTCACGAGACACCGACGCGTATTTCATCATGCCAGCCGACGTCGACATGACTAATGCTGATCTCACTTTCAAAGATGTGCCTCATATGACCTACCACGTTGATCCCACGGATGAGATCATTTCTGTAGACCTTCGAGTAGCAAGCGGGGCAGATCTGGAGTTTGTCGCTAGCATGGTGGAGCGCGCCTTTTCAGATACACTTCGAAATCAGCCTAACTATTGGCGCGACACCTGGACTCGATTTTTCCGTGTGTCGCCGGATAATCAGGACAAAGCTTCCGACATCATAAACGCATATCGTGGGTTCTCTTTTGGGGTGACTTCCATCCGAGGCGGAAGATTATTTCTTGCTGTGGATGTTGCGACACGCTATGTATCCCGCCTCTCCTTGCTTGACTATAGAGATCGTGGGCTTGAGGAACAGCTACGCGAGCACTGCGATGTTCGGATGGAGCATAGAAGAGCCTTCTTAAGAGACAACGGGCCTGTGAAGTTTGGGTGCTTTTACGCTGGAGATACAGGCCAAACGATAGCGGAGTTCTGGCTAGAGGAATTGAACGAAACAGTGCTGGAGTATTATCGCAGGCGGTACCCCCAGATCAGTAGCAGCCTCAGTCCTGATGAAGAGGCAGTGTATTATGTACAGGATAAGGAGCGTGGCACGGCTCCCTTCCCTGTCCCAGTCAGTCGCCTTTTCCCCAGATTTACCACAGAGCATATTGGCCTGCGACAATGCTCGATTCCCCCACAGCTAAGTCCGCAAGTGCGGATGAAGCTAATATCTGAATTCCTTCAAGACTTGGGGCAAGTCTGTTATGGGGATGTTCCGCTAGATTTGTCCTTTGAGCCGTTACATATAGATGGCTCTTTCTTTCAAGTGCCGGGGCTCGAATTTGGTCAGGGTCACATCATCAGAATAGATGCCCTCCAAAAGCGCACCAATGAGCCGTATCCTATCCGCCACTGGGGCCCTGCAAAGATTAAGGCTCTTTATGAGCGCCATCCCTTTCACACCGAGCCACTCCCTGTCGCATTTCTGCTTTGCCCTAATACGCTTAGCAGGCGGCTGAGAGAGGAATTTGTGCAGAGGCTGGTAACTGAAGTCAAGCTTCAATCTGGCCTGGATCTTAGCTTCTCGCGACAGATTCCCTACGCCCCTGACCTAGAGGGACGCAATCTGATCTCGGAGGCAGAAACACTTGTGAGGGATCATCGGAGGGCTCTTCTGGTTTGCGTACTACCGTCAGAGGCCGTCAGCCAGGTCCATCCCCTCCTCAAAGAGACATGCAGGTCGGTATTCTCTCAGTGTATTCATGAAGGGAATGTCCAGGAGGTTTGCGTTAACAGATCCAAGTTGCGCAACCTAGCCCTTGGTGTTTTGATCGCAACAGGAAGCAAGCCTTGGGTTCTTGCTGATCTCCTTCACCAGGACCTATATGTTGGCATAGACGTTCAAGATTCACGAGTCGTCTATACATACCTGTTTGGTAAGGGGGGCCGAGAGATGCGACGGAGGACAGGTAGTAGCGGTGGAAAAGAAGCGATCAAGACCAGGAGAATCCGAGACGAACTCCTTTCATCAGTTAAGCAAATAGCGACTCAGGGATTCCACCTCGAAAGTATTATATTTCATCGGGACGGGCGCATATGGCCAAAGGAGAGTGAGGGTATCGAAGATGCCCTAAATCGACTACGATCAGAGGGCATCATCGGTGGGTCAGTAAGGCATGCCATTGTGGAACTTCGTAAGACACATCTGCCGGTGCGCATATTTAGCGTTGCAGGGCCTCCAAATGACCTAACAACCTTTCAGAACCCGTTCCCCGGTTGCTACCTCATCTTAGATGAGGGACGAGCTATCATCACGACTACAGGAAAGCCTGAGAAATGGGACGAGCAGGGGAAAACTGCCCGAACATTGCTAGTCAGCGTGGCCCAGACTAGCGGAGCTTTTGACATCCGACATGTTGCTGAGGATGTATTCCGCCTTACTCAATTCAACTGGAATGCCCCAGATATTGACATTAGTATGCCTGTAACCGTTCGATGGGATGATGAACTTCTGCGGGAAACGCTACTCAAAGACGAGGATTAGGCTGTTGGGAGCGCTGCATAGAGTCTTCTGACCATTTCGGACTCCCAGCTATTATAGCCGTTTGGGTCAGCCAACAGCTTCACCACTGCTGCATTAAGTAGTCCCTCAAGATCGAGCACATCAGCAAAGTCTTGTGCCTGAGACTGATCAGGGATCGGGCCTGCATAGACCGGTACCCCAATCCTTTCCAGATGCTCGCTGACCTTATTCACCAATTTCTCCATAAGCTCGGTTGAACACAGCATGGCGTAGGGAACCGGATCTCTCCGCTGAAGTTTCCCGCTGACATACTGAGTGAACACCTGTTGCATCCATTCCACTAGTGGCGCATCCCGACATGCTGCTGGGAGCGCCTGGAAGCAGGTTGTTGCCCTGAACCCATCCGGGGGATGTTCGTCGCATTCAGAGTACTGATATGGCTCTCCAGCTTGGCGCATAACTAAGTCTATCCACGAGAAAATGAAGGCTGGACCAACGACATTGGCTGCAAAAATATCACAGAACAGCTCTTGTATTCGGATAGCCTTCCTCCAATTCCAGTACTGAACGCACCAAGAAAGGGCTTTCAAACGCTCTTCTTGCTGAACACTGGGAATAGGGGAAGTTCTTCTCGCAAGCTCGCTGTAGTGGGTGATCACGACTGCCTGGAGTTCGGTTGCGAAGAGCGGATTATGTTGATAGACAATATGCCCAACTTCGTGGTACAGAGCGGGAAGATCTCCAAGACTCTGGTGCTGAGCAAAGGGAACGTAGAAAATGGGTGCTCTCAGTATCCCAGGGAAGGTAGTGAAAAAGCGCCCGTGGGATACGATAAGGTCTTCCATTGGCGTCACACCAAGCCTACTATTCAGGTGCCGTATGATTCTGCCAAATTGCCGATCCGTATCCGTTTCATAAAAGCATGCGGGGAGATACCATACTCTGAGAGATGTCTGAAGATAGGCGTAATCTCTCAGGTACATATGAGCACGTTTCAACAAAGCAGCATCGGGATTCTCAGCAATCGCGGACAACCGTCGGCACAGCCGCTGCATTTGGCAGAGGTGGTCTTTCAAATCAGAAACAAGAACGGGATGCGTTGCATCCCGTTCTTGTTGGCCAATGTAGTCCTGTAACCGATTCAGTTCAATTTCTAGTTGTGCGCACTTTGCCCTCAGATACGCTCGCATTACTGTCGGCTGAGTTCCCTCAAGTCTTCGGCAAGCTCTGTATCCAGTATATCTACGATGTCTTCTAATAAAACCCAGTCGGAATCAGATAGCGGTTTGCTATCACGCAAGTTTGATATGGCTGAGTGAATATCCTCGAGCCAGTCAGCCCTCGGCCTACCTCGATATTCGAGCTTCAGCACTATATCCTTTGCTGCGCTCTCCTGAGGTGTATCTGGAATGACGAATTGCAGGTCACCGGTCTGGGACAGAAGTTCCTGGAGAATTTCAAGAAGCTGAATCACGTTCTGCCGGCTCTGTTCAATCTCCTTCTTACCGAGTGCGAAAGCGTCCAACTTGCCTAGAGCATCCGCCTGCAGCTGCATCACCGCCTCGTTGAGTTGACTTAGAATTTCTTCATCGGATGTGGACTTCCCTGAAAGTGCTGCCAAAAGGCTCATAGTTACCCCCTTCTCAGCCTGCTAAAAGCTCTACGGGTCAATTGTAGCGCGGGGGACAGTTTGCTTGCAACTTCTGAGTTACAATGTGATCCCAGTTGGACAGAGGGTTCCCAATCCCTTAACTATGTAGAGTGGTCTAAATGGCAAGGGTAAAGGCGAGGCCTAAAGCTCCATGCAGAGTAGACGCTTCTTGGTTCTTCCGCCTTTGCCAACTCCAACCGAGCAGAACCACATCTTGACAGACGTAATAGTCGTGTCTATAGTACTCACAGATGGCCTACCACATCGTAGTTGAGGACGTTCGCCTCGGTACGCTGACCGACGACGGGAAGATCGTCTCAGATAACCCTTTTCTACAGGGGATCGGCAGTGTAGAGGTCATTATGCCGGAAGGCGATCAAGCTGGGATACTGAGGCGTTCCCAGCCTGGAGATAGGGACTACATACCATGGGTGGTGGACATGTTGGAGGAGGCGGGGTATGGAGTCGTTCCTATCGACTGAAATTGTAGCCAACCGCCTATTCTCAGAGTCCATCCGCACCGCCCTTAAAGGGCTGGACCCACGCTTCACCAATGAGCTGACCAGCATCCGGGTAGTCTCTTCAAAAGAACTCTTCAACATTTCCCGCGGCCATCACCTCTATTTCCGCCAGGGATCCGTGCTTTTCATCAATGCTGACCAGCTCGCTTCTGTCTCGCCAAGACTGAGGGCCACTGTTGTCAGGCAGGCTATCGGCCAGAAGGTATGGGCTGAAAACAAGTCTATTCAGTCGGCTTTTGGCAAGATGTTCCGTGCCGATAAGTCGCTATTACGGCTGGGTTCCACCTCTCAAGAAGCCTTTATCAACGCTTTTTCGAGGATGAACGGCAGTTTATCGAGGCAAATTGGGTTCGCAAGGTACTATGGAGACGCCGATAGGCTCATAAGGGCTGGTACAGGGATGGTCAAGCTGTCTGAGCAGCAAAGGGCGTTCTACCAGTTGATGAAAACTGGCCGTATGCTTGGGGCTGACATCAGGGTTTCTACTGATCATGCCGTCACTGTCTACCGCACCGCCCTGTCCAACATCTCCAAGACGTTTGGGATGCCAGCGCCATCGGTGAGTGCTTCGGAGCTTGAGGGAATGATCAAGGCCAGCCGCTCAAGCATGTTACGTACCTTTAACAACCGCCTAGCTAGCCACATTGATTCTTTGAGCAAAGGAATGATTGCCAGGGGGGAGGCGGTCAAGGCGGCCACCTGTAGGCGAGGCATGGTACTCTGTAATCCGGGTTTCGCTCATCCAGCCTATGAGCTGCCTTTCAACTCGACCCAGGGTGTGGACCGGTTGCTGCTGGCAGTGCTGCACAAAACTCGGAAATGTGACCCCCGACAACCCAATCCCCTCTCAGAAGTTGCCCTCAACAGCAGCCGCCCAGGACAGCACTGCCTTGTACAGCTTCAGGTTTTCATTACTTGACCGACCTGGTGTATCTCCGAACCATTTCAAACCGGGTCTCACGAAAATCGTCTCACGCTCAAAACGTAGCTAGAAAATAGCTAACAAAAAGCTAACCAACGGAATGAAACGGGTTATCACTGGTCGGCATTTTACGAACAAAACGACATTCTGCCTCCTGATGCATTATGTCCAGCTTGAACGTAAAATAACCCCTTGTGACAATACTCACCAGACCCATAACCCGAAGGCCGTTGGTTCAAATCCAACCCCCGCTACCAATGAACGAAAGGCCGCAACGCCAATTTGGTGTTACGGCCTTTTCCTTTTGATTCAAGTCTCGTGGGGTGGGTTCTGTGAACCCACTATCCTGGTCGGCCCTACGCTCTACACGATGTTGGGTCGCGTTTCACGCGACCTACCCTACTCGCTACAGATTCAAACTGATCTGGTATGGGGATGTTTTCTTCTTTGGCTACGGCCAGCCAGCCCTCGATGGCATCTTCTATCATTTCCATAGCCTCTTCGAAATTTCCCCCATAAGAGATGCATCCCGGTAGAGCTGGGACAGTTATGGTATAACCACCCTCAGGTTCAGGCTGAAGCTCAAAAACAATGCCACTGCGAATTACCTGGAAGGTTTTCATCCTATCACTCCGGTCAAAGCTTGCACCCGTCACCTTTTTCAGCGTCATTGTACCATACCAATATCGTCCTGTGTGTCATGTCTCCCACATGCCTTGTCTTATTAGGTCTAAAACCTGGTGGGGGGCGCGCTTCGCGCGCCCCCCCACCACTTATGGCAACCACCCTACCGCAATGGTGGCTCAAGCTCTTTCGGTTTCTATTTGATTGTTACCTCATTGATCAGCTTCAGATTCTCCAGGTTGTTCATTTTGATCTTCATGGCCGAGATGGTGTAAAGCACATCCCCTATGTAGAGAGACCTGGTCACTGCGTAGGAGGAGTCTGCTTCATACACCGGCAATATCCGCCATGTCTTGTCTGGAAGTATAGAAAAAGGAGAGGGGATTTTGCCTTCATCCCCGTCATAATGGGTTATCCTGCCCCTGTATTTAATTCCGTCATAGGGGGATATGTGGAATACATAGGCACCCTGCCACGGGTCGCTAGAGCCACTCTCGACCACAGAGACGGGCATCACCAGAAGGTTCTTAGCCCTATCAAAAAGAAGTGCTTTGTGATCCCGCAGGACTGGCGATTCCGATCCCCGCTTGCCTATCTCGTACTTGGCCACTTCCTTGGGGTGGCTGACATCAGTGACGTCGAAGAGCGATATCTTGACGCCCTGAGCCCAGGCGAAGTCGCCCTCCTTCGCTGCCACCGTTTCCTTGCCTATTCCAATGATGTGGTTCTCGTCGTAGGGGTGCAGGTAGTCGGAATAGCCGGTTATCTTCAAGGCACCAAGGACCTCGGGATTGTAAGGGTCCTTCAAATTGATGACGAAAAATGGGTCAACCTGCTTGAAGGTCACCAGATAGCATCTCTCTCCCATGAATCTGGCCGAGTAAATGGTCTCTCCCGGCGCCAGGTTCTCCAGCCTGCCAACGATGTCCAGGTTCACGTCGAGGACATAGAGGTTGTTTTGGCTTCGGTAGAGCGCCATTTCCTTGCTTCCAGCCCGCTCCCAGGAAGTGGTAGCTACCCTGAAGAAGCCCTGATACTCGTCCATGGAGAACTGGTTCAGCACCGTGCCCGGCACCTCTCCACTGGCCTTGTAGGCTATGTTGCCCTCGTCTATATGAATCCTGTGGATGCTGGTGCTTTGAGAGCCGCTGCCCGAATATCTCCAGTCTGTGACGGTAACGTATATGTTGTTCAGGGAAACATACAAGTTGCTGGTGGCCCCTAGTATTATCGTCTCCCGCGACGGCTCCTCGGCGGCGTCCTGTGTGTTCACCGCCAGGATAGTGGTGAATCCAAAATGGGAATCTGTGACGTCAAAGTAGTAGATGTCCGTGGCCGGTATTTCCCTGACCTTACTGCCCAGGTAGACCTCGGGAAGCCTTATCTCGTCCTTGTAGTAGCATACCGGTGCGCGTACCACCACATAGGCGTAGTCGCCTATCATTCTTGATCCGAAGTACTGGCCGTCTACCGAAACATCCCTCACCAGGTCAGGATTCTCTCTGTCCGTGATATCGTATATCTTGATGGAGGTCTGGTACGTGGGGACAACCGCCTCGGACTTCCAGGCGTCCCCCAATAGGACCAGCATGTTCCCATTTATAAAAATCTCCCGCGGTTCTTGTTTCAGCTCTATTCTGGACAGGACTCGGGTCTCCTTGGCAGGATACGCCTTCACGATGAAAACCTTTGTCCCTGAGACCAGATAGATGAACTCCCCATCTGTCTTGACGATGTCTGCCTCGTCCACCCCCTCCACCTGAATATTCGTGATGGAGTAGATAACAGGGCTTGCGGCAGTGACAGCGAGAAGCGCAGGAGCCCCAGGAGCCCCCGCAATCCTGGCGACAACACTCCCACCCGCCTCAAGAGAGTAATAGTAATAGAAAGGCGCCGCATTATCACCCACGAACTCCTTCAACTCTTCGTAAGAAGCGAACTTCAGCAACTCATCCGTTTCGGGCGACAGCGCGAACTGTACCGATGGCTCGGGCCACAAATCGTTCTGTACTGGTGTCTGAGGGGACCCCGGTGACGGCCCAGGACCCAAGCTATCCTGCTGCTTGGAAAAAGCTGGTATCCCCAGGCACAGGCCAGCAACTATGGCCACGGTGAGCACGGAAGCCAGCGCTTTTTGCCAGACGGGGCGTGGCATTAGCCTCCCTATGCCGCTTCTCACCCTCGACCTCAGCGCCTCCAGAACGGGCATGCCACTCCTCTTTTGTGCCTCTGTCCTCTCCTTTACCGCCGACCACGCATGGGATGGCGCGGAGGCCCCTGCCCCGACCGCACTAAGACCTTGGCGAAGCTCTCTTTGAGTCTCGGCAAGAGCCTCCATCTCCTCTCTACAGCCTTTGCAGGCGGACAGATGGGCTTGAATAGCTTCTCTTTCTTCAGAGCTGACCTCGTTGTCGAGGTAACTTACAAGCAACTGATTTACTTTTTTGCATTTCATGACACGCTCCTCCCTCCAATTGATTCCTGGCGCAAGACCCGAAAGGCCGTGTGTTGCCCGCACTTAGCAGTCACCAGCGCCATGCTCAATCCCTTTCCGGATCTCATGGCAGGAAAGATCGTCAAAGCACTTACAGCAACTGCCGCGAGATGCTTCGGATTCAGGGTCTTCATGGTCTGCTGTACCACTCGCTTTCTTCCTTCTTTACGGAAGGCTCCTCAAGGTTTCCGGAACCGGCTTCCGCCATGTCGAACCATTCTTTGTTGAGCCCCTAAAGAGATAAGGCAGGCGAATCTCTGTTGCAGCGCTGAGCAATGCGCTGATTGACAATGATGCCACAAGAATCCCCAGATCCTCTCTACAGCCGTTGCAAGCGCACAGATGGGTCTCAATAGCCTCCTTTTGGTCAAAGCTGACCTCGTTGTCGAGATAACTTAGAAGCGATTGATTGACGTTCTCGCAGTTCATGGTCTGAACCTCCCTTCCACCAGTTCCTGGCGCAAAGCTTGAATGGCCGTGTTCAGGCGCGACTTCACGGTTCCTAATGGGATACTCAGTACCTGCGCTATTTCCTCGTAGGAAAGCTGCTCAAAATACCTCAGAGTGACTACGGCACGATGCTTTCGGTCCAGCGTGTTCATGGCTCGTTGTATCCTCTGGCCTTCTTCCCTCTTTAGGGCAAGCTCCTCAGGACGCTCGGAATCGGTATCCTCGGGGTCAAGGCCTTCTTCTTCAAGTCTCTCGAGAGATAAAGATAAGGAGGCCGAGTGACTATTGCGACGCTCTGTAATGCACTGATTGACTGTGATGCGGCGGAGCCAGGTGCTGAAGGCCCCTTTTCGAGAGTCGAAGCTATCCAGGGATTTGTGAACCCTGACGAAAACCTCTTGCAAAACATCTTCTGCCCTGTGAGCATCACCCAGTATGAGGTAAGCAGTTCTGTAAACCATATCCTTGTGTTCACGGAAAATGGCTTCAAAGTTCTCAGCCCCGAAATCTTTCGCCAAGGTCCTGTCTCCACAACCCTTTCCTCAATATTATATACGCAAAATCGGTGCAAAAAGTTCATTTTGGCGCCAAACCAAGAACGGCGGGATGTGCCACGGGTTCTGCCGTTTCTTCTTGCTTGCTGATGAAGAATCACTAAAGTGGAATGACGGGCGTAGGGAAGAGTTCAGGGTCAGGTTTGAGACCGTCCGGGCGGAAGGCGGGGCAACTTTTTTGACCAGGCGCGGGGGTTGCCTTACTATGGTAATAGACTGACAAGTTTCTCCACAGCGGTCAGGAGGAGACATGTTTGTAGCTGGCGTAGACATAGGCTCGCGGGGTGCTAAGAGCGTTATCATGGAGGATGGCAACGTGCTGTCCTATAGCATTTGCGACACTGGTCCCGAAAGCGTCAGGGCGGCCGAACTCACCATGGCTGAGGCGCTCAAAGGGACCGGCCTGTCCCTGAAGGACTTTAGCTATATTGTGGCTACTGGGTACGGCAGGGTTCTGGTTCCGTTTGCCAATGCCAATATCTCAGAGATTTCCTGTCATGCGCGAGGTGCCCACTGGTATTTCCCATCAGTGAGGACGATCCTGGACATGGGCGGGCAGGACTGCAAAGCCATCAACTGCGATGAGCAGGGGCGGGTGACCAACTTCATCATGAATGACAAGTGTGCCGGGGGCACCGGACGGTTTCTAGAGATGATTGCCGATGTGCTCCAGGTGCCCCTGGATGAGATTGGTAGCTTGTCCCTGGAGTCGACGCAAGACCTCCCTTTCAGCACAGTGTGCGCTGTCTTCGCCAAATCCGAGGCCCTAGCCCTATTGAAAAAAGGAGTGCCCAAGGGCGATATCCTCAGCGGCCTGCACGATGCCATAGCGGTCCGCTGCCGCAATCTGCTGAAAAGGGTATCAATAGAGAAGGACTTTACCATCACCGGAGGGATTGCTAAGAATGTCGGGATGGTCAACAAGGTTAAAGAGAAAGTAGGTCTGGAACCCTTGCTGGCTACTGATCCCCAGATTATTGGTGCACTAGGGGCAGCTCTATTTGCCCGAGAAAGGGCCGAGTCGCAAGGAGGGCCACGTGAGAGCTAACTACGGCTATACCGATGGTACCGGAGACTATTTCATTACCATCGATACCGACAAATGTAACGGATGCGGGGACTGTGTAGCTGCCTGTCCAGAGAATATCTTTGAGCTAGCTGAAGATGACTATGGCAAAGTGGTAGCCGTTGTTAAGGAGGAGACGAGGAAACGGGTGGGATATGTATGTCCCGGATTCAATGGTGTTTGCAGCCGGAAGGAGGTAAACTGCCATAGCGCCTGCAAGAATGAAGCTATCAGCCATACGTGGTAGACTCAGAAAGGCTTACTACTGAGTTGAGGAGAAAGGCGTACAGCTTGGGGCTGTGAGACTTTGCAGGAAATAACCTCCTCTTCTCCACATGCTGCTCGCTCCTTCCTCCCCCTTCAAATTCTGCTGGCAGACCCGTTTTTTTCTATGAAAAGACATTCTCGTCTCAGTACATGTAGAATCGTACCCGATTGATTCCGATCCTTATTGACCACTGCAACGGATTGTGATACGGTTCAAATTAGGGGGTGGAGAAACCGTGAATGTCGAAGGGGATTTGCATATCGCGCGCCCAGTAACTGGTGAGAAGTGGTGGTAGTGTATCGATGCTAGCCCATTTTATTACCCGATCTGCCTACTCTGATCTTACGGGAGGTTGGCAATATGGGAGATAGTAAGGAACAGCTCGTCTCGGCATCCGGAATCCCTGTAAAGGATATCTATACTGCCCAAGATCTGCAGGACTTCGATTATGACAGGGATCTCGGGCTTCCCGGGCGTCCGCCTTTTACCCGGGGTGTCTATCCCACCATGTATCGGGGCCAATTGTGGACCATAAGGCGCTTGAGCGGGTTCAACACGCCAGAGGAAACCAACAAACTCTACCGTGAAGAGTATGCCTTGGGGCAGACAGGGTTCTCCATAGCTCCTGATATCTCGACGGCGACTGGTATGGATGCTGACGACCCCAGGGTTTCTGCTGACATCGGTCATGCCGGTGTGCCGCTATCCTCGCTGGAAGATGTTGAAACAACCTTCGAAGGTCTTCCTATAGAGAAAGCATCGACATACATCGCTGATCGTTGCGGCAATTTCGTGACAGCGATGTACTTTGTCATGGCCGAGAGAAGAGGGCTGGATATAAAGCAACTGCGGGGCACCACAGTCAATGACATGCTTAGCTGGAGTGTGCTGGACCTGGTAAACCAGGTATCGCCAGAAGCCTATGTAAGGTACGCTGTGGATTTCATGGAGTGGTGCTGCGAGCATGCGCCGAGTTGGAACACTGTCTCCTTTGGCTCCTACAATGCTCGCGATATGGGCCTGAACGCAGTCCAGGAGTTGGGTATGCTTATGGCCACCGCTCTACAATACGTCGATGAAGCGAAGCGACGAGGCCGGGTGCCTCTTGATCGCTTAGCCAAGCGCATCTCTTTTGATATGAGTTTACATAACGACTTCTTTGAAGAAATAGCTAAGCTCAGAGCAGCCAGACGCATGTGGTACAAGATTGTCAGGGAAAGGTATGGAATCACAGACCCCCGCTCTGCGCTCTTTCGCGTCCACTGCCAGAGTGCTGGTTCCACTCACACGACGCAAGAACCCCTGAATAATGTCATCCGCATCGCCTATCAGGTGTTGGCTGGAGCTCTTGGCGGAGCCCAATCGATACATGCCAACGGATATGATGAGGGGCTCTGCCTGCCTACAGACCAGTCCATGCTACTTTCTATTAGAACGGAGCAGATAGCTGCTCTTGAAACCAATGTGACTAACACCATAGATCCCCTGGGTGGTTCTTACTATGTTGAGTCGCTCACTAATGAGTTGGAAAAGCGTGCCTGGGAATACGTGACTAGGATTGAAAACATGGGTGGAATGGCTAAAGCCATGAGTTCTGGGTGGGTTCATAAAGAGTATAAGGAGGCCACGCTCGAGCGCGAACGCAAAGTGGAAACCGGTGAGATCAATGTTGTCGGTGTGAACAAATTCCGTCTGGAGAAGGCACCGTACACAGTGCCCATTTTTAGATGGGACCCAGAATCACCGAGGCGCCAGATTGAGAAGCTGAAGAAGTTTAAGAAGGAGCGTGACAACAGCCAGGTTGCCCGGGCCCTGGAAAAACTGGAGCAGGTTACGCGCACTAGCGAAAACGTTTATCCAGCGATAATGGAAGCAGCACGCGCCAAGGCTACCCTGGGGGAGATGGCTGGAGTGCAGATGAAGGTCTATGGGGAATGGAAGTTCCCCGTGGGACTGTAGGAGCGGTCGGACAATTATCAATGCCAAGCCCGGTTTGGCTAGATGAGGCCGAGTTAACGAAAATTAAGACAGAAAGGAAGATAAAATGGCTCAACAATTTCCAAACCTTTTCTCGCCGCTGAAGGTCGGCACCATAACCCTGAGAAACCGAATCGCCAGCTCCGGTCACGGCACCTGGATACGTGAGGAGCATACCAATCTCCCGGGCGATAAGCTAGCCTGGTATTGGGCTGCGAAGGCAAAGGGAGGCGTTGGACTGATCATCACGGAGGGCCTAGGCTTTCACCAGAAGAGCTGCGGGGCGAACGTCTTCAATCAAAAGGATTCTGTGCCCCAGCTTAAGAAAGCTGCAGACCTGGTTCACCAGTTCGGCGCCAAGATCATCGTCCAGGGTGGAAACCAGGGCGCTCAGGACTTTCCCAGGGTCATCGGTCTGACCACCTGGTCGTCTTCCCCACTCCTGTCCCCCCGCAACTGGGGTATGCCCCATGTGATGACTGTTGAGGAAATAAAGGAGCTGACCGAAGCCTGGGCCTTCGCCGCCAAGATAAGCCGTGAAGCAGGCTACGACGGGTTCGAGATCTATGCCGGCCATGGATACATGCTCGAGCAGTTCATGTCACCCTTCTTTAATTCTAGGACTGACCAATACGGCGGCAGCCTGGAAAACCGCCTGCGCTTTCCTCTTGAGGTGATCGACGCCGTGAGAGCGGCAGTGGGTAGTGACTTCACCGTATGCCTCAGGATAAGCGGTGATGAGTTTACCGAGGGCGGCTATACTCTGGACGACATGCTCACTATAGTCCAGATATTGACAAAGTCAGGGAAAATTGACTTCCTGGACATTACCGCCTCAACCTATAGATCCATTCAATGCATGGCGGAGACCATGTATTTCCCTCTGAACTCCTTTGTGTATCTTGGAGCGGAGATAAAGAAGGTAGTGAAGATCCCCGTTATGGTCAGGGGCAGAATCATCGACCCGGCCCAGGCGGAGGAAATCATCGCCAGCGGTCAGGGAGATATCGTGAACATGTGCCGTGCTACTATTGCCGATCCCGAACTGCCCAATAAGGCGCATGAAGGGAGGGTGGAGGAAATCCGCAAGTGCCTGGGATGCAACGAAGGCTGCATCAAGAATGCCTCGGCCATGATGCCCATACGTTGCTCGGTTAATGCCGAAGTGACGCGAGAGTACCAGCCGGGGTGGCTACAGGTTCAGCCAGCAGCTACGAAGAAGAAGGTGGTGGTGATTGGTGGAGGCCCTGCCGGCCTGGAAGCAGCCAGAGTTCTGGCTATGCGGGGTCACAAGGTCTCTCTGTACGACAGGGGCTCTGAATTAGGGGGACAGATATTGATAGCTGGCAAGGCTCCTGGGAGAGATGGTTTCTTGGAGTTGCCTAGATATTTGACCCACCAAATGAAACTCCTGGGCGTGGATGTGCATCTGGGAGTCGAGGTTACGGCAGACATGGTCAAGAAGATGAACGCCGACGCGGTCGTAGTAGCCACCGGCTCTTTTCCTTATATCCCCAGGATTCCGGGTGTGAACCAGAAGAATGTGGTGGAGACCAGGGAAGTCCTGATGGGCAAAGCTCAGGTTGGTCAGAATGTGGTGGTTATCGCCGGTGAGCAGAATATGGAGGCCCTGACTGTGGCCGATTTCTGCGCCCAGCAAGGCAAGAAGGTCGAGATAGTCACGGAAGAGTACAGTGCAGGAATCCACGTCGATCCGCCGCAGAAGCAGACGATCTACGGCCGGCTATACCGGAATGGTGTTACCTTCACCCCCTGCCACAAGGTAAGAGAAATCACCGGGAATACGGTGGTTATCTCCAACATCTTCACGCTGCAAGACCGTCGCATTGAAGGGGTTGATACGGTGATCCTCGCCTGCGGTGGTCAGGAAGACAATGCGCTTTACTATGCTCTCAAGGAGCAGGTCAAGGAACTTCATAGGGTTGGCGACTGCAACGGTGTCAGAAGGTTGCCTGATGCTACCCTGGAGGCGTCTAGGATGGCTAGAATCATCTAGGCTCTGCTGTTTGACCTCCGTTTCAGGGGGCATATATGTTTGGCGTGGGTTGGAATAGGTGTGAGGCCGGGGGGTCTGATGTCGGCTGACAAAGGCATTTTGGTTCTGGCAGAGTGTGATGAGGGGGGACTCTGTGACGTCTCCCTGGAATTGCTGAGCGAAGGTCGCCGCTTTGCCGACAGGCTTGGTGACGAACTCTCTGCTGTACTGGTAGGCCGTGACAATCCGGCACTGGTGAATAGGCTTAGTGAGCATGGGGCAGACAAGGTATACCTCTTGGATAGCCCTCTTCTGGAGAACTCTGTTGAATTCCAGGCGCAGGCCCTATCAAATCTTGTAAGAGAGCGGAAGCCGCGGATACTCCTTTGTGGTGCCACTTCGTTCGGCAGGGATATTGCCGTCCGGCTGGCAGCCGCTTTGAAAACAGGATTAGCCTCGAACTGCACTGCCCTCTCCCTGAGCGAAGACGGGCTACTGGTGCAGACAAAGCCTGTCTACCGAGATAAGGCTAGCGCTAACGTGATTTGCCCTACAGCGCGGCCTCAGATTGCCACTGTCGTGCCTGGTGTCCTGGATGTAAAGCGTGCCAAGGTTACAAGACAAGCGGAGGTCATTAGGGTTGCCCCGCGATTGGATACCAGCGTGCCTTGTGCTAAGGCGGTGCGTTTTGCCAAGGGTGACCCCAAGACTATGAGCCTTGATGAGGCTCCCGTCATTGTGTCGGGTGGGCGGGGGGTGGGGAGTCGTGAAAACTTCCGGTTACTGGAGAAACTGGCAGAAGTGCTGGGTGGGGTTGTCGCCGGCTCTCGCATGGCTGTGGACGAAGGGTACATTCCGTCCACCAAGCAGGTTGGGCAAACAGGGAAGACCGTCACCCCAAAGCTGTACATCGCTTGTGGAATATCGGGATCAGTGTACCACACTATGGGCATGAAAGACTCCAAGACAATAGTTGTCATCAACAAAGACCGTAGTGCACCCATGTTCAACATGGCTGATCTGGGCATCCTTGGTGACCTTCTGACGATAGTGCCGGCCATGACCAATGAGCTAATAATGATCTCGCAGGCTTCGGCAGAAGAAAGCCTCAGACAGAGCTAGTGAGGTTTAATCGGCGCGCAAAGGTTTCGTATGCAAGTAGTAGTGTGCGTTAAGCAGGTCCCCGACGCAGAGGGCCCGATCACGGTAGACACTGCCGCGAACAATATCAGGAAGGGATGGCTGCCCGACGTGCTCAACCCCTATGATAGGCTGGCTGTAGAGGAGGCCACACTGATAAAAGAAATGTGTGGGGGTGGTGGAGTCACTGCTCTATGCATGGGTTCACCTTCAGCCACAGAGGTCTTGCGTACTTGTTTGGCTATGGGTGCCGACAGAGCTATCCTTCTTTGTGATCCCGCTCTTGACAATTCTGATTCTTACGCTACCGGGGTCGTGCTGGCAAAGGCTATTGCTGCTCTCAAGCTACCGTACGATCTCATTCTCTGTGGAGCACGTGCTATTGACACCAACACGGGATTGACTGGCCCTACAATAGCCCAGATTTTGCGTCTCCCATTGGTGACCGAGGTTGTCAAGATTGACGTACATGATCACGAAAAAGCGATTGTTCACAAGAAGCTCGAAGCGGGGAACAGAGCCGTTATAGAAACTCCCCTCCCTGCCTTGCTTACTGTTGAAAGTGGCATTAATACGCCCAGATACTTGAAGCTTCGGGCCATACTGGCAGCTTCTATGAAGACGGTCGAACAATACGATCTTCAGGCACTCAATCTGGTTCCTGATGAAGTCGGCCTGGCAGGTTCAAAGACCAAGGTTGTCAGTATCGCGCCGCCCAAACCCAGAGGGAAAAAGCTCTTCACTCCGGATAGCAGCCTTTCAGCAGCAGAGCGAATGCGTTTGATTATGTCGGGAGGCATCGCCCAAAAGGCGAGCAGTGGCTTGCTTGAAGGCGACCCCAGGACGGTAGCATCGAGATTCGTTCAGTTTCTGAAAGAGAAGAAGCTTATCTCTGGGCCTCCACCTGGTCGTGGCTAACGTATCAAACACTTGAGCTCGGGGGAGTACCAGGCTGCTTTATAGCACGCTGGGCGTCGTTATCCACAGATTGCAACCGGGAATGGGCAGCAGCATTCTGAGTCTTTTGGAGAGTGTCTTGCGGAGCCGCGAATGCTGCGCCTTGAATCGCAGCCGCCACGCATGTAGAATATCTCTAGCCAAAGGACATAGTTGAGGCGTCGCGTCGGTGTTCTTGGATACTCGTATCTTCGATGCCGAAACAAGGATTACGGGCAGGTGATAGGACAGGTGTGGCAGATACGGAAGGCAATGACGCTCACGGACGGCCATTGTTTAGAGTAGTACCTTAACCAAATCAAGACAAAAGATCGCTCCATAGGACCAACGGGACAGAAAGGGGAACGATGGATTTTCGCTACTCACCTGAAGAGGAGGCTTTCCAAAAAGAAATACAGGAGTTCTTCGATCGCGAACTCCCGCCCGGCTGGCTGGGAGTAGACCCAGGGCCTGAGGAAGAGTCTCGAGGGGAGGAATATTACGAGATGGCTTTGCGGATGTGGCGCAAGTGTGGCGAAAAGAATTGGATCGGCCTAACATGGCCGAAGGAATACGGCGGTCAGGGGGCATCGGTTTGGAAGGAAGCGATCTTTATGCAAGAAGTCGCCTATCGCGGTGCGCCAGCGATGGACATGGCCCCTGCCTCGGCTGACCTTATACTTCAGTTTGGCACCGAGGAACAGAAGAGGAAATACGTTATTCCTATTACGCGTGGCCAAACGAAGTGGGCCACAGGCATGAGTGAGCCGAACGCTGGCACAGACACGTTCAACATTCAGTTGAAGGCGGCGGAGGAGAAGGATTGCTACGTCCTGAACGGGCAGAAGACCTGGACCAGCAACGCGCATCATGCCGACTATGTCATGGTCTTCACCCGCACCGACCCCACCAACAAGCACATGGGCTTGACGGCGATGATCGTCGATATGAAAAGCCCGGGTATATCTCTTCGCCAAATTACACAGCCTACTGGCATTCCTGCCTTCTGTGAGGTGTTCTTCGACAATGTAAAGGTGCCCAAGGAGAACGTGGTGGGGGAGAAGAATGGCGGTTGGCAGTTGTTGCTTCACGCCTTTGGGATTGAGCGGACCTACGGCCTCCTTACAATCTACAACGCCAAAAGGTATCTGGAACAGCTAGTGCGATACTGCAACGAGACAATGATTGATGGGCAACCGCTTTCCAAGGATCCCTTGTTGCGCAACAAACTGGCGCAACTGGCTATCGAGATCGAAATGGGGATGAACTTGGGCCATGAACTGAACTGGAGAGCCGCCAACGACATGCCTACAGTGAAGACCAGCGCCGAGATCAAGATCCATGGTGGCCAAACGTGCCAGCGGCTGGGCAACGTTGGCATGCAAATACTGGGACTTTACGGGCAGCTGAATGAGGACTCCAAGTGGGCTAGGCTAGGTGGGAGGATCAGACACACATATATCAGCGCTCTCTCTTTCACACTAGCTGGCGGCACGACCGAGACGTCAAAGAATCATGTTGCTGGTAGGGAGGGCCTGGGACTGCCCAAACAGCGGTAGTCACAAGGGTAAACATCTTTCGGGTCAGGAAAGAGGGGGAACAATAGGAGCTTGTTACTTCCGCAGCCTTTTCCCTCAGCTTCGCACCTGATAGAGTATAGTCTCAACTAGATTCACGACGTCTTGCCAAATTTTTCTGAGGTCTGGTATTCTTAGGTTGTTGCTGAAAGAGCCATAGGCAGACATCTGGCAGCAGTTCGTAGTTACAGCAGACCGAGGTCATCAAATGTACGACTGGAATTTTGACGATCCTTTCTCTAATACATGGGTACTCCTGCGACAGACCTGGGAGGCTATCTCGGACTATTTGGAGTCCGAGCTTAGTATGCACCAGTTGACGCTTGCTCAGGTGGATATTCTCATGATTCTGAGTGCCAGCAAGGCTCCCCTGACTGAGCGCCAGATAGCATCATATACCTTTCGAACCCCCCAAAGTGTCTCTGGACTGGTGGCGCGAATGGAAAGCGCTGGATACTTGAAGAAGGTCAGAGGTGCGGGAGACCAAAGAGTGGTGAAGATTCAGATGCTGCCAAAGGGTGATGAGGCTGTCAACAAGGTAAGACGCGCCGGGTTCGTTTACGGTTCGCGGGTGATAAAGCTATCGCTCTCGCCAACAGAAATCGAACAATTAGGCCAACTCTTGAGGAAGCTCCGCGATGGCATACTCCGGGAAATAGCCTTGAAAACGGAACCACTTCCGGATGTTCTAGATAGACCACGTCTGGATCGTCGCCGCCCCTGAGTCGGTAGTACCCCCTCTTCATAGCATCGACCCGTTATGACTTCTCATTCATAGGTGCTTAGTATCTTTGTTGTTGACAGCGTCCCGTTGGGTTCGATTGCTGGTCTTCTTAACCACAGGTGCTCTGTAGGGTATATGGTGTACAGGTTGTATTGTTGTTACTAGTCGTCTCACAATAGTCTGTATGCCAGAGACTTCTGGTACCGCTATTGACCGAGACCATCCTATTTATGAGACGACTAGCAAGTTGGTATTCTTGCCTTGACCTGGCCGAAGACTGAGGAGATCCCGCTCATCAGGTTCTGAATTACCTCATCAGCACTCACGATATTATCTATTATCCCAGCGTTTTGCCCGCAGGGTACCTCACCCTCATCGATGTCTCCTTGAACTAACCCACGGTACATCGAGTGTTCACTAATGTACTGCCACAACTCCTCCATGGAAGCACCCGATGCCTTCATCTCGAAATACTTGTTAGTGAACGAGTTCTTCAAATCGCGCCCAACTACCATCCACTTGTCTACACTAACTGTGCAAGCGTCATGTGCTTCGACCACGGCTTGCTTTACCTTCGGATGGGCGTCGCACTCACGGGTGGCCATGAAACGGGTACCCACATATACGCCATCAGCACCCAGGGCCAAGGCAGCCACCATCCCGCGGGCATCAGCAATGCCTCCGGCTGCAACAATGGGTATCTTCACCGCATCGGAAGCCATGGGGATCAGCGCCATAGTCGACAACTCGGTCGTTGCCTTGTGACCACCCCCTTCATATCCCTCACAGATGACCCCATCCACCCCATTCTCCTCGGCTTTCTTAGCCTGACTGGCTGTGGACACAGCATGCAGAACCTTGACTCCAGCCTCCTGCAGTGTCTTAGTGTAGACTTGAGGCGGGCCCACCGAGGTTATAGCCACAGGTATGCCTTCCTCCAGTGCCACCTGGACGCATCGCTGTGAGTATTTTCGCCCTCCTTCTGACTGCTCCACTCCTTCCAAGCCGATGGGGAAATTCACGGCGAAGGGCTTGTCTGTAAGGCTCTTCACTTTCCTTATCTGGCGGCGCAGTCTTTCTCCTGTTTCTCCTACATCGGCGGTAACCGTGTCAGCCCCCGCGTTGGGTCCCAGCGTCCCCAAGCCCCCGGCCTTAGATACTGCTGCCGCCAGGTCAGCCCCTGTGATCCAGTTCATGGGCGCCTGAATGATGGGATACTTGGTGCCAAGCAGATCACAGAGCCTGTTGCCTTTCATTGTTTTCCTCCTTCATATGATCCAGTTTGTCTAATTGTTCTCGCGATGATGGTAATTGATGTGCTACTGTAATTGCAATACGTGCTGAAGCTCTACTCTCAACGTTACCAGATACTCTCGCAGTGGTATCAGCTTAGGTGGTTATGACTCCATCAACGAGTAGGTCTGAAATTTCATCTACCTAAGTTGCAGTGCTGTTCCTATCCAGGAACAGCACTGCAACTTAGACCCTGATTACGGCTACCGCCGCTCGGCTCGGAAGGCGCCTTTTCGGTCTCTACTCTCTTATTAGTGGTATCCAATCGCTGCGGCTAACCAGGTGCTGGCCATCGGCCTTCCACTCATAGATCTTGATGTAATCCAGGCTCTCGCGTTTCGTCTGGCCGTAAGACATATCCGGGTAGCCATCAATGCGCACCGTGGTCGTCAGACAGGCGTTGTAGAAGGCCTGGCCGTCGAAATTCTCGATGCCCACCTCATTTATTGCTGCCTCCAGTATCTGGAGCACGCCCATATAGAGAGTAGTGAAACCTTTGTAGTTTTTCCCACCACCAATAAGGTCGCTAGCCTCACCGGGTCGGTATCTCTGAATAAGCTCTTTAGACAGAGGGATCGTTCCGTGCTGTTCGTCCCACCAGTACTCTATTTCAGCGGTCAGGGTCCCATCAAGGCCATCCCAGCCAACCAATTTCCCTAGAAAGTTACTATTAGAGCTTATGGAACTGTCACCAAGAAACGTCGCCGTATGCCCTGCCTGGCGGTAGGCCTTCATAAAGTAGGGTGCACCGGTACCAAACAAGAATACGTAGTCACAGTTTTTCAGAGGCTCCGTCTGAGCAGAACCCAGCAGCATTGATCCCATGGGAGCCGTAACGGAGGCAACGAACTCAAACTTGCCAGAGTGAGCCTGACACCAGTCCTTAACCTTTTGCGTGATTTCTTTTGCTGCCGGGTCATCCCATTGGAAAACGCCAATCCTGGCCGGGCGGGCTTCCGTCCAGTCGCTTTTGCCGACCCAGTCCAGGACAGTTTTTACCTGGTCGCCGAATGAAGGAGGCGGGCAGAATACCCACCCCGGCGGCACTCGAAAGGCCTCGGTGTTACTGAGGCTGATGATTGGCACGCGGTCCCGCTCAGCAAAGGATTTCAGCGTCAGCGTGGTGAAGGGAATGGCAGTGATGATTACTTGTGCACCCTTATTTTTGAGCCAGTCCCAACCGGGCACGTCCCTGGAAGGTTTGAGGTTCCCGTCATAAAAGACTACCTTCAGTCTCACTCCCGGGATGAGGTTTTCATCATTGCAATACCTCACCACATCCTCCAGCGCCATCCGGCCGGGAGTAAGTGCAGGTGCAGCGGGCCCGGTAAGATCCAGGTGGGCGCCTATAATGATCGTTGTCGTTTTCTTTTCTCCATTGCCACAGCTAAAGCCGAACGCGGCTACAAGAGCCAGGACCAGCAGGACTATGGTTGCCTTCTTCCAAATACTGCTCATCTTACTTACCTCCATGTTCAAAAGATTTGTCGCTTGATCCTATGGGCTTTATCTAATGATTATAACCTATCTCATTCAACTATCACCCCCTTTAGCCTCTTGATAAAGTCATGCTCGCCGCCGATCGGATTCCGTACCACAATTAACCACCCCTCTTCCTCAACCCCCCGCCACAAGGGGTGGCTTCGGTAGATGTTGAGGACGTCGGAGAACTCACGGAAACGGACAGCCTGGAGTATCTGCTTTAGGCCAAACTTCCCCCTGATTTGGGTTTGAAATAGGCACGACTCACGCACAGAAATGTATGCCACCATGTAGCCACCACTTTACCTGGCATTCTCTCCGCAATGGGGTACAACCTCTCTCTGATTTCCTTCGAATTTCTGATCTCCTGCCTGAATGTAGACAGAATCAGCACATTCTGCGTCCTTCTTACATCCCTCCTTTCTGTTCGTGTTTTTCAGCCCTTCGCCCGGCGAAGTTCAGGCCAAAAAGCTAATAACTGGCCATTGACTACCCTCCAGCAAAAACAGCTTCTTAGACAGCCTCATCAACAATACTTGGCCGCTACTTCTTCGTGGCCAGAGCGTACCCGGCGCCAGCAACGGCAATTACTGCTAACACTATGGCAGCAATAGACAAGCCCACGCCACCCGCCGATCCGGTTTCGCCTTCAGGTCCAGTCGGCCCTGTAGGCCCCTGTGGCCCAGTTGCCCCGGTAGCACCAGCCGGTCCTGCAGGCCCCTGTGGCCCAGTTGCCCCAGTAGCACCAGCCGGTCCTGCAGGCCCCTGTGGCCCAGTTGCCCCAGTAGCACCAGCCGGTCCTGTAGGCCCCGTCATCTCCACAACGGTGAAGGTCGCCGATGCCGAACTACCTGCTGCGTCAGTCGCGGTAACCGTATGCTCGCCCGGAACACTCGAGGTCAGCACGCTAATAATAGCGGTGAATCTTCCATCCTCCCCTGTTGGCGCAGTTAGTGGAACCATTGGCATTAGAGTCCCGTCCCAGGTTATCGTAATCGTGCTGTTGGCCGCGAAGCCAGTGCCGGAAACGGTCACAGCCCCAACCCCAGTATCAGGAGTTAAAGTTATCGCAGCCTGTTGAGCTTGCATCACCGTGAAGGCACCCGGCAGTACGCCGGTCCCTCCTGGGGTAGTAACCGAGACATCCCGTATCCCGGTTGTCGCCGCGGCATCAATAGTGACATTGGCCGTTATTTGGGTGGGACTGTCCACCGTAAAGCTATTCACAGTTATACCAGCACCAAGACTTACCTCTGTGGCTTCGCCGAAATCGCTGCCCGTAATAGCGATATCGAGGGTCGCCCCTTGGTTGCCAGAATCAGGGCTTACCGCGGTCACTGCAGGCTGTGCCAGCATGATTGGTAAACTGATGTATGAGGCGTAGTCGGCGTTGTGGTATACGCTGACCGTCGGCGCGGGATCCAACGTTGGCGTATCAAACATGTCAGCGTAGTCAGCACAGGTGATCGTCAACCGAATGCGGTGCCCTTCATCGAAGACATTCGAAGTGGGGGCCAGCGCAAAGGCCAGCAATACCGGTTCTCCGACGGGCATCTCGGCTATGTCTCCTGTATAGCTTTGATGCCAGGGGAGCCCCAGGTTGTCCCACGGTGGTGTGTTGACCGACCGATGGGAGGCCCGGAGCAATCCATCGCTGACGTTGGTGGATACGCCATTCTCATCAATCTCTTCCAGGTAGGCGAAGAAATCTCCGTCTGTGGCGGTGGAAGAGGCCCAGAGATACACCACGGGATAGCCTGTGATTTGCACGTCTGTACTCAAAGGCACGGTGGTATAGGTAAGGGATTTCTCATCGAGAGGAGTGAAGTCGGTCAGAAGGTCGTCCAGCGTGTTTGCTGTCCACCGATCCTTCGGGCCCTCGGTCGTGCTATAGTCCACAGTGTAGTCGTCCTGGCCGGCGGCCGATACAGGTGCTGTCAGGCTCAATGAGCCATCATTGATTGAATTCACGCTGTCCGATGGCCCCGCGCCGAGATAGTATGTCTTCGGTGTTGTCCCGTGGGGCGGCCATTCCCAGGCAAACTGCCATTCCTCGCCCTCAGGGGCACCTATCGTGTAGTAGTAGATAGGCGGCTCATCCATTATACCATTGTCGATCCCCTTCAGCCAGTAATCGTACCAGCGAAGGTGCTCGATGGCGAGGAAACTGACATCGCCACGACTCTTATGGATCCAGGGCCCAACGGTCATCTTCTGGGGATTGTCCAGGTTGGCGAACCACGTGGGCTGATGGAAGACGAAGTAATCGAACCAGCCCGTCCAGTGGTAGACAGGAATGTCAGACGTCTGCACCAAGTCAAGGAAAGTATTGCCAGTGGTAAAGAATGTGGGGACATTCGTAACCGGATTCCAGGTATTACGGTACAGCATGTTTTGGGCAACCGCATAGGTGCTGACGTTGTTCACGTGTTCCGCAACGGCCGCCGCTAGCATTGACCCGTCGGTGTCCTCATCAACTCGAACCGTTATGCCGTAGAGGTTCAAGTCCAGCGCCCTAGTCATTGCATCCCAGTTCTTGAGGAACTGGTCCCAGAATATCCCGTTCGGGCTGCCCGAAAAGAAGCCATCGAACGGAGCTACTTCGGGAAAGATGCACATCAAGTGCGGCGGGGCAGTCATGGCCGCCCAGTACTGGTTGTTTCCCCGGTAGGAGGCACCATACATGCCTACGTTGCCGTTGCACCATTCCTGTGCCGCAAACCATTCCGTCATGTCGTAGTGGTCATAGGCCTCGGTCATGTCGCAACCCCCGGAGAAGACTCCATAGGAAGCACCGGTACCTCTCACCTCCACCGCCGCCACCACGTATCCATGTTTGAGCAGTGTCGTCAGATACGGGTATGCATCGAGCGTGGTTCTTATCAGTTGCTGAGTGTGGGATGCCCTAAGGTAGCGCTCCGCGCTCCAGACCACGGGCAGTGGTTCATCTACTGGCACTCCATCCACGGAGGGACGAAAGATGTCCACTGCTAGCTTCGTGCCATCTCGCACCTCAACGTACTGAGAGGAGCGAACCCACTCGTCATAGATTGGCTCAGAGTATCCGCTGTATTCGCCCGGCCTGGATATCGCTTCCTCTCCCTCTGCCTTTACAGGCGCTATCACGGGCGGTATCACCAGAGTCAGCAGAGCAAGCACCAACAGGATAGGAAGCGTCTTCTTGACTGAATTCCTGCGCATTTCTCTCCTTTCGTGTTTATCCTCTTTGTTCTACGGCCCTTACCAACCAGCTGTCTTATCACTCATCTACCACCTCCTTTCGCTGTTCCCATGTAGGAAAACAACCTATGGCACCTCACATCTACACTTGATTGGTAATCACGCCTCCACTTACTTGCCGCCGAGGATGGTTTATTTTAGTCACCGTTTCTGCATCTTGTCAAGAGGGTATTGACTATTTTATCAAATAAAGATACTCTAGATGTATTATGTTGCCCATAATCGGCTGTATTGTGGCGGCATTTGCATGGTGGCAGCCCGACCAATGAATAAGAGAGGTGAAACAACGTGACCAGCGAGACTTCAATAAGCAAATTGGTGCGGATAGAGGAGTTGGACCTGAGATTGATAGAGCTGCTGGAATCTGAGCCACGGAGGCCCCGTACGGAACTTGCTACTAGTCTAGGCATCAGCAGACCAACGGTCGGAGTGATGTTACAGAGGTTGATTGATGCCCGCGTTATACGGACGGTCTGTCTGGTAGATCACATGGCTCTCGGATACGAGAACACTGCGCTGTTCGGCATCAATGTAACACCCGGCACCCTGCTTGATGTAGCAGATAGGCTGGCTTCTCTTGCCCCCATTCATTATGTTGCACTATCCGCCGGCCCTTTCGATATTGTGTCTTGGGGTATCTTCAAAGGATCCGATGATCTGCTGAGCTTCCTGACAGAAGGATTGGGCAAGATACCAGGGGTTTCGTGCTATGAGACCATAATGTGCCACGAGCTGAGAATCTCACCAGCATTGCTGGCGGAGAACCAGGGTTATCGCCCCAGAGAATGCAGGGCTTCTCTCGACCAACTGGATTTTGGCCTGATAGCAGCGTTGCAGCGCAACAGCACGGAAAGCACCGCTAGCCTTGCCGTAAAGCTGGGCACCAGTCAGCCTACTGTCGTCAGAAGGATGAGGAGGCTACTTAATGAAGGCGTCATAAGGTTCGTCACCATGGTAAGTGCCGCTGCGCTCGGATACAATGGGAATGCCTCCATAGGCATAAGGGTGTCTCCAGACCGAATCAAGGATGTGGCAGAGGCTGTAGCGGGTTGCAGAAGTGTACACACGGTGTCGCTCTGCACTGGTCGGTACGATGTGTTGGCATGGGTGGTCTTTCGGGAACGGAGGCATCTGATGCGTATTCTGACAGAGGAGCTGGGTAGGATACCTGGCATAAACGCTATGGAGACGGTAACCAACCTGAAGACCATCAAGTGGTCATACATACATGTTGACTGGCAAGGCGAACTGTGGAAGGGACTGAAAAGACAGAGCCACCGGCTACGTCCACAACATAGAAAGGGCGAAAGCCGAAAGTGAGTATTGGGGGCAGAGAATGGACAAGGTACTTGATGGGATAAGAGTTCTGGACTGGACCGTATTTCAGCAGGGTCCCATAGCCACAATGCTACTGGGTGATATGGGAGCAGATGTCATCAAAATAGAGGAGCGCGTCGGCGGCGACATGGCCCGCGGCATGATGCGCATGGGTGGGGCGATCGCCACTACCCACTTCGGCCAGCGAAATGTCTATTTTGAGATGGCCAACCGCAATAAGAGAAGCCTGGCACTGGACCTCAGTAAGGAGAAAGGCAAGGAGATACTGTGCCGACTTGTGTCGAAGTCAGACGTCTTCGTGCACAACTTCCGAAGCGAGACGGTCCAGAAACTGGGGTTGGACTATGCTACCTTGTCCAAGTACAATCCCCGCCTGATCTATGCTGGTTGCTCTGGCTGGGGGCCCAGGGGGCCCGACAGGGATGCTCCTGCCTTCGACTTTGCTGCCATGGCCAGATCTGGGTTCGTGAACATGGTGACAGAACCAGGGCGGCAACCGTGGGTTCCCGTGGCGGGCATTGCTGATCAGATGGGGGCTATAACCACAACCCTGGGAGTCGTATCGGCTCTGCTGGCCAGAGAGCGGACTGGTATCGGTCAGGAGATTAACACCTCTCTTCTTGGGGGCATTAGTTATCTACTCCACATGAATCTGGGCTTCCACAAGATGGCTGGTATCGGCACACAATGGATCCGGCGGGAAAGGACGGGAAATCCGCTCTACAACTACTATTTGTGCGGCGACAATAGGTGGATTGCCTTAGTGAACTTAACGCCCGACCCTCGCTGGCCAGCCTTATGCCGGGCTATGGGTCTGGAACATCTGGAAAAGGACCCCCGTTTTGACAACATGGACCACAGGCAGGCAAATGCCGAACAACTCATCAAGATCCTCGACGAAAGGTTTGCCACCAGGACGAGCCATGAGTGGGCGAAGATACTCAGGGAACATGATCTGATCTTCTCTATGGTCAACAGCGTTGAGGAATTCAGCAATGACCCTCAGCCGCTTGCCAACGGGTACCTCGTTGAATACGATCACCCTATGTGGGGTAAGACCACGATGCCAGGTTTCCCTATTGATTTCACCAGGACGCCATCGTCCATAGGCCGTCCAGCTCCAGAATTGGGTCAGCACACGGAGGAGATACTTATCGATATCCTGGGGTACACCTGGGCCGATATCGCCGCTCTCAAGGGTGAGCAGGTGATCTGAGGCGACCGGGAATCCGCAGGCTGGTTGCTTATGGCAATTGTTGGTATCCCTCATTACCAATGTCCACCGCACCACTGGGTACTGAGCGACGCAGGGGGCGAAGTCTGCCATGCTACGTGTAAGCGCTGCGGGGCAAAGAAAGCCTTTGTGTCCTCCTGGCATAAGGATAGGCTCGGCAAGTCGCCGAAGCTAGCAAAACGGGCAGCAAGGGTAGGGGTTGTTACAGTAGCTCCTATTTCAGGCCATGAGTAGTGGGGAGCTCTACCCTCGCTGGTCTCCTATTTAGAAGAAATCTTGCGAACGCTGTTGGACCGACATTTGGGACAAACCCTGTCCCGCGGAGCTTCGTCCGGCTCCACTCTCACGGTGTATTCAAAGCCACAACGAAGGCATTTTAGCCGCTGTTCCATCTGATGCTACACCTCTGATGCCTCTGACTCCCTGTCCTCGCTGCTTTCCTCAGCTTCCCTTGACAGCCTATATTCGGCCAGCACCTTCCTGGAATGGTTTATCTCGTTGGCTGTAACCTTGCAGCGCATCTCCTCTAGGCCGCGCATGATGTGAGCAAATCTAGCGCCCTCGGCAGAGCTAACCCACTCCAGTTGTAGCCGCTCTGGCCGTATTCCCAGCTTTTCCAGGCGATCCCACAGTTTATCGGCACGGCGCATAGTCCAGTGGTTGGCATTGATGTAGTGGCAGTCTCCGAGGTGGCAACCGGAGAGCAGCACTACAGGAGCGCCTTTCTCGAAGGCCCTCAATATGAAGCTCTCGTCCACTCGCCCGCTGCACATGACACGGATGAAACGGGTATTAGCTGGGTACTTCAATCTTGATAATCCTGCCAAGTCGGCCCCAGCATAGCTGCACCAATTGCAGAGGAAGGCCAGTATCTTCTGTTCTGGATCTTCTTCCAGGGCACTGTTTACTTGGGCCAGTATTTGCGCATCGGTGAAGTGCTGCATGGTTATGGCGTCGAAACGGCATTCTGCAGCGCAGGTGCCGCAGCCTGCGCAGGCTGCGGCCACTACCTCTGCTCCTCTCTTCGCCTTAATATCTACTGTTATAGCCCCGTAGGGGCAGACGCGGGCGCAGACTCCGCAGGAGGTACAGTTGGTCAGGTCAACCATCGCCTTGATGGCCTGGCTCTTGACAGCGCCGGCGTTCAACAGGATGGCACTCCTGGCAGCAGCGGCTCCTGCCTGGGTGACGCTGTCTTTTACGTCCTTGGGCGACTCGACGCAGCCGGCGAAGAAAACTCCCGGTGTGGGTGCATCTACTGGCCGCAGCTTGGGATGAGACTCCATCACAAAACCGTCGGGCGTTTGAGAGAGATTGAGCAGGCTGGCCAGCCGCTTCAGATCCTGGGCCGGCTCCAGACCGACGGACAATACAACCATATCCAGATCGTATTCCTCGACCCGAGCTGTGGTGGTATTCTCTACTCTTAGACAAAGGCCTCTGGTGGCAGGGTCTTCCGTCACCTCGCCAGGGAGGCCGCGGATGTAGTGAACACCTGCCTCTTTGGAACGCCTCAGCAGATCCTCAAAACCCTTGCCGAAGGTGCGGAGGTCCATGTAGAAAACGTAAATCTCCGTATCTGGATTGTGCTCTTTGATCAGCAAGCTATCCTTTACCGTATTCATGCAACATACATTGGAGCAGTAGGGGTTGCCACGGTTCTCCGTTCGTGAGCCTACACACTGAATGAAGCCGATGTGCCTGGGGGTCTGCCTGTCTGAAGGACGTACCAAGTGACCTTTGGTAGGCCCAGCAGCGTTTATCAGTCTTTCAAATTCCAGGCTAGTGATAACGTTTTCAAAGCGAGTATAGCCGTACTCATCCAGGGCGGTGGGGTCATACACTCCCATGCCCGTGGCCACGATTATGACACCCACGTTGAGTTCTACTTCCTTGTCCTGCATGTTCAGGTCTATGCACTGCTTCTCGCAGGCGTCCATACACTTATCGCAGGCTACCGGGTTGTTGCCCAGGCAGTGCTCCATGTCGATGAGATAGGCGGAGGGCACTGCCTGTGGGTAGGGTATATAGATTGCCTTACGTGAAGAAAAGCCCTGCTGGAATTCATCCGGGACTACCACCGGACACACTTCGGCGCACTTGCTGCAGGCAGTGCACTCTTTTTCATTGACGTACCGCGCCTTTTGGCGCACCTTCACCCTGAAATTCCCAATGTGTCCAGACACCTTCTCCACTTCACTCAAGGTCATCAACTTGATCCTAGGATGTCGACCGACATCCGCCATCTTGGGGCCTAGTATTCAGATGGAGCAGTCCATGGTAGGGAAGGTCTTATCCAACTGGGCCATTATGCCGCCGATAGTGGGTTGCTTTTCCACTAGGTAGACCATATGACCGGCATCGGCCAAATCCAGAGCGGCCTGAATCCCGGCAACCCCACCTCCGATCACTAGCGCCGCATCTTTGACAGGGATGTCAGTCTCGAACCCTGGCTGAAGGTAACGCGCCCTGGCCACTGCCATCCTGACAGTATCTTTAGCCTTAAGTGTTGCCTGTTCGCGGTTATCATAATGCACCCAGCTACATTGCTCCCTTATATTGGCCATCTCGACCAGGTAAGGATTCACTCCAGCCTCAGCAACACACTGTCTAAACGTCGGTTCGTGAAGCCGTGGGCTACAGGATGCTACCACTACTCTGTTCAGTCTATGCTCTCGGATGTGCCTTTTTATTTCCTCCTGTCCTGGGTCAGCGCAGGTATACCTGTTTCTCACCGAGACCACAACATTGGGAAGTTCTTCGGCCGCCCGTCTGACCTCTTCAGTCTCCACCGCGCCTGCGATGTTGAGCCCGCAATCGCAGACGAACACGCCTATCCTGAGTTCTTCTCCTGCCATTTGCCTTACCTCCTAGTCAAGTGACTGAACCAATACAGTAGCCATATCCTTGATGTCAAGCTGAGGAATCTTTGCGTCGCCAGCCTTCTGAGCACACTTCAGATGTATCTGGCATTTGGGGCAAGCGGTCACCAGTAGCTCCGCGCCGGTGGCCTTCGCCTGAGCCAGTAGCCGCTCTTGTACCCGCCGGTTGACTGCGCCGCAGTGCGACCAGGGGCTGGCCCCACAGCACAGGGATTTCTCGCGGCTTTGCTCCATCTCGGCCAGTTCCAGCCCACCCACAGCCCTCAGAACGTTGCGCGGTTCGTCATATAGGCCGCTGCACCTTCCCAGCGTGCAGGGGTCGTGATAGGTGATTCGATTGCCGAGCTTCCCCAGCTTCAGGCTGCCTTTCTGCACCAGGGGTGCCATAACCTCCATCAGATGCCAGACCTGAATTCCCATGTCCCCCAGAAACTTTGGCCAGTCCACTTTCAGTGTGTAGTAGCATTCGGGGCAGCTAGTGATAATCTTCCTGACATTATGGCGGGCGAACTCCTCCATGTTGGCTCGTGCCACTCCCAAGAATCCGTCTCTGTCCCCCTGGAGAAGAAGATCGCGCCCACAGCAACGTTCGTTGTCCAGTAGCTTAAAGGGCACTTGGGCGCGGTTCAACAGTTTCAGTGCTGCTTTCACACTTTCCAGCGAACTCAGACCAAGGTTACTGAAGATAGCATCGAAGTATGGGGCACAGCCGACAAAGAACAGCGTGTCGCAGTCACTCGATAAACTGATCTCTTGCGGCAGCCAGCCCAGACGATCTTGGCGCAGCTCCTTGCGCGCCATCATGTGCATCAGTGCCTGGAGCGCCCCGCCGTGGCTGCACTTGACCTCATATCCTGCGCTCCGTGCCTCCCACCTCAAAGCGCTAATGAACTCGGGGAAAGCCACGCGGTAATTGCAGCGCTCCACGCACAGGTGGCAACTAAGGCAGGACCAGATTGTCGCATCTTGCGAACTGTTGTTCTTGCGCCGCCCCAGCCTTCTCTGTGCTATCAGGCGAGGGTTGAAATCTGGGTCGTACTGGGCAACCGGACAGACAACGGTACACTTGCCGCAGTCGAGGCACAAGCGCACTCTCGCATCCTGTATCTCCCGGTCTACGTCGAACACCTTGAAATTACTCCAGGCACAGCCAGTCAGAATCCGTGCACAACATTAGCCTTCGGTGCGAAAATCCCAGGGCGAAGGCAGTTTGGCTTGCTTCTCGCCTACCGCTGCTACGGCAGCAGGAGGCCACAAGTGGCTTAGCTGCGAAACAAACCTATTCACCTGTTCAGTGAACTCTGCTCCGTCGCCACGGCGCAAGCGAGCCAGCGCTAGTCTCTCAGCTCCCAACCCCATGAGCCTCAGAAGCGCTCTTGCCTTTTCATATTCCTGGTCGATGTACTTCGGGTCGATATCATAATGACATTCGCCAGGCTCGCAACCCGTTAGCATCACCCCATCGGCGCCGAGTTCAAATGCCCTGAGCACCAACCCCAGATGCACTCTGGAGAGACAGCTCACTCTCACGATTCTCACTGACGTAGGATAGCAAAGCCTTCCCTGTGCCGCTGCCTCAACACAGCTCAGGCCATCCCAGTTGCAGGTGAAGACCACTACATCTGCCGACTCCATCATCCTACCTCACAAGCAACCTTGACCTTGCCTAGAAGGGTCTGAAGCATAGAAGTTATCTGCTGTTCGCCCTCAATAGGCTGGACAATAGCACCTGTGGGACAACGGGCAATACACGCCCCGCAGCCAAAGCATAACGCCGGATCAACATAGGCGCAGGCAGCGCCATTACCGTAGCGCCTGATCTCTATATAAGGACATACGGTAGTACAGTCACCACACCCGCGACACAACTTGCTATCAATAACCACCGCCGTGGATCGCGGGCTTATCCTGTCTTGGGCCAGATAGGCCCAGGCCATGGCAGCCATCGCCTGGCCATTAATGATATGCTCATCGGCGGATCTTGCTTCCGAGGATGCAATGAATACCCCTGTGGTCCCTCCATAAATGACACTTCGAACGGAATGGCGTTCTGCAGCCTTCGAAGTACCGAAGCGGTTTGCGTGTCTGAAAATACGGCCTATGAGGCTTTCTGCTGGGATGGGACTGAGGTCATGAGAGGTCTCGTTCCACGTCTCGCCGGGAAACACTATGATTGCGCCGGTGCTCACAGTCTCTCTGTCTGAAGCGTAGATCAACACCGCCTCATACTTCCCTGGCGAACCGCTGATGTCCAGAACCTCTGGGCAGGTTCTGGGTTGTATTTCCTTCTCTCGAAGCTCTCTCAGTAAGTTTGTCCTTTTGTTAAGATATTCCCCCTTGTGCTGTGGCCCACCTTTTCTTTCGTTGGGCCCGCACACGAGGGTTACAGAATAACCCTGTTCTGCCAGATGCTTGGCCGCTGCCAAGCCACTCAGTCCAGCACCTATCACTAACACGCTTTTCTCCACAGGGCGTCTCTCGCCAATTACTGGCAAAGGCCTCCCGGGCCGGGTAACTGCTGCCAGAATCATCTCTATGGCGTTGCGCGTTGCGCCGGCCGGGTCGTTTTGATGAACCCAGGCGCATTGCTCGCGAATATTTACGAACTCGAAACCCGTGCCGGCGGGTAGAGCGAGGCTTTGCTCCAGATATTGTCGGCACATTACCCGCCTGTCGGTGCAGCTAAGGCACATCTGTTCCTGATTACAGCATCGGCAAGCTGCCAACACCACACGCCCTAACTGCCAGGCACCAGCGTGCTCTGCAATCTGTTGCGCACCTTTTTCGGTACAGGCCTGGGATACTTGCTGAACAGTGCATACTCCCGGCAGCTCAAGCACCCTCCGGCTTGTTTCCGCAAAGTCTATCACAGAGCTGATGCTATCACCGCAGCGACACAGCACCACCCCAGTGCGAGGTTTCTCCAACTCTCTCAGCACTGCCTCTGGTGTAAACCCCTGAAGCTCGGCTTCCAGACTTTCTCCGGCTTGTGCCTTGGCCTGGCACTTATCCTGACTCAGGTTCAGCCTTGTAGCCACCTGTAAGGCGATGGCAGAGGCATGTGTCAATCGGCTGCCCAGACTGTCCTCGTTCTGCGATTGTACTGTATAGATAATCGGCCCTCCCAAAGATACGGCATCTGCTTTACTAGCCTTGTGCCCGGCTATCTTTCTGCCTGAGTCCCCATCACCTGAAGCAAAATTTATTACCGCGTCTGCCGCTATCTCGAGCTTTCGAACAGAGTCACCGTGAAAGACCGCTCCTAGCTCGCAGGCCTCTGCGCACTCCATGCAGCCGCTGCACAAAGGGCAGTCTAGGCATCGCCTTGCCTCCTGCTCTGCTGCCTCAGCTGGCAGACCCATGCTGGTTTCCTCATAGGTTCCCATTATTTGCGAGCGTGGGATAAAGGGCATCTTGGCCCGCTCATCAGGAGAGGCATATCGCTCAGCGACATCGACCTCGACCGGCTGAGGCTTTTCGAGCGTCCGCCCCTTTCTGAGACTGCGTCCTCTCAGATAGCGATCTATTGACTCCGCTGCCCGCAGCCCAGCCGCCATAGCCTCGGCCACACGGTTGGGCCCGCTAACGCAATCACCGCCGGCGAAGACACCGGGCAAGCTAGTCTCCAGGGTAACTGGGTCCACTTGTATTGTGGCATTCTCACTATTGACTTGAAGGTCTTTCTCGTTCAGTTGATCTGAATCAGGTTGCTGACCTATGGCTACTACCACGTGGTCGGCGTCGATCATAAACTCTGAGCCTGCTATTGGCACGGCTTTGCGGCGGCCGTCCGCTTCCATTTCACCCAGCTTCATCCGCTGGCAGCGTATTCCCGTTACACTATGCCCGTCGCCCAGGATCTCTACAGGCGCAGTGAGATATTCTATCGTTATGCCTTCATCCAGGGCTTCTTCTATGTCCTCTTTTACTGCCGTCATCTCCTCGGCGGTACGACGGTAGAGAATAGTCACCTTGCGCCTGCCCCTTCGCCTCGCCGCCCGAGCAGAGTCCACCGCAGTGTTGCCACCACCGATAACCACCATGTTTCGGCCTACCGAGGTACCCACTTTCAGGTTCAGGGCAAATAGCAGCGAAATGCTGTCCACCACGCCCTCAAGCTCTTCACCGGGGATGTTCAGTTTCCTGTTCCGCTGGGCACCTATAGCCAGAAAGAAGGCCCGATACCCCCGTTCCTTCAGGTCAGCGAGGGTCAGATCACGGCCTATGGTTACTCCGGTTCTTATTTCTACGCCCATCTCCTGGATAGCCTTCACTTCCCTCTCCCGTACCTCTCGGGGAAGGCGAAACCTGGGAATACCCTCGGCCAGCATTCCACCCACCACAGCATGTGACTCGAAGACGACGGGGGAATAACCGCGGCGTGCTAGTTCCCAGGCGGCGGCCAGACCAGCAGGACCACTTCCTACGATGGCTATTTTGTCTTTTCTGGATCCGGCTGGAGCCTTGCGGGTGTAATGAATGCCTTGGGCATGATCGGCAGCGTAGCGGTGCAAGGCTTGAATGAATACCGGTGCATCGATTTCGGCTCGCTTGCAGCTATCCTCGCAAGCGTGAGTGCACACGCGTCCTAGCACGCCAGCCAGGGGTGCTGCCTCGTTGATCAATCTGAGCGCCTTATCTACTTTTCCTTTGGCCAGTAGAGACACAAAGCCCGTCACGTTGATGCCAAGAGGACATGCTGCCGTGCAAGGCGCAATCCCTTTCTTATCTATGGAATAGGCAGAGGGCACCGCGTTCACGCCAAGCAGAGGGGCGTGGATGGCATTCTGAGTCAATTCATGATCGCCCCGCACTAGGGGCACCCGGACTGAGCATGCCTCTGTGCAGCAGCCGCAGCTTGTACATAGCTCCTGGCGCACGTAGCGAGGGTCTCTGGTTGCTTTTATAGTCAATACCCCTCGCCTCCCTGAAATACTTTCGACCTTGCAATTAGTGTGCAAGCTCACCAAAGGATGACATGCTGTGCGCAGCAGCAAAGGTCGGATGCGTGCCCAGTCCTGGGGGGTTATACTTTGTACAACAGGAGAATCTGGACCCAGCTCAACAAAGGGCGTGATCACAGTGACTTCTACACGCAACTGGGCCAGAGTGAGGGCACATTGTGCCGCTTCCACCCCACCACCTACTATAGCCACTCTCTTAGCTGGCTGTGTCACCACCCCGTCCACCATGCTCCAATCCATAGGTGTAGCCAAGGTCGAAGGCCTTGAGATTGAAGTCCCCTGTCCCCTCAGGCACGGAGGCCAGTACTGCCTTCCGTAGGGCCTCCTTGGAAACTAGGTCGCTCACAGCGGCCAGAAAGCCTAGCACTATGATATTGGCTACTACTGCCCGGCCCATCTCTCGCGCCAGGCGTGCAGCTGGTATGGCCAGGGGTTTGGGATTCTTGGAGGGGTCAAGGGTTACCAGGTCAGGGTCTATGATAACCAGGGTTTCTTCAGGGAGATTATGCCCGTATTTGTTGTAAGCCTCCTGAGCCAGGATGACGACCACTTGTGGGCATATTACGTAGGGGTAGTCTATAGGTTCCCGAGAGATCACTACTTCTGCAGTGCAGGCCCCGCCTCGAGCCTCCGGCCCGTAGCTCTGGGTCAAGGTGGCAAAGCCCTTATCGTAGATAGACGCGGCTTTGCCCAAGATCGCCCCAGACAGAACAACACCCTGTCCACCAAATCCCGCTATTCGTATCTCTCTCCTGATTTCCTTCTTCTTGTTCATGACAACACTATTCACAACGCTATTCTTGCTATGTTTCGCTGCTTCCCAAGAAGCTATCGCTTCTTCTGAGCCTTATTGAGCACCTTTGTGCAGTAGTCCCAGAAAGTAGGGCGGTTCACATCTACAAACTTGCCCACCACAATAGGGCCACTAAGGCCGATGTCTGCCTCCCTGGGGTCCGCGCCGTTTCGGACCACACACCTTTCCTGGTACGAGCGCAGTTCAACTATCCCCTGGCCCATCTTATTCATCCGCCCGTACAGCGTGGGACATGGTGCCAGCACCTCGATGAAGCTGAATCCGGGCTTGACCAGGGCCTCAGCAATGGATCTTTCCATCTGGCGCAGGTGTATTACCGTCCAGCGGGCAACATAGGTGGCGCCGCTGGCTGACATAAGGTAGGGGAGATTGAACGGTGGGTCGAAATTGCCGTAGGGGGAGGTAGAACTGCGGGCGTCCAGCGGGGTCGTCGGGCCTAATTGCCCCCCAGTCATGCCGTAGTTGAAGTTGTTGATGCAAATAACTGTCATGTCGATGTTGCGGCGAGCAGAGTGGATGAGGTGATTGCCTCCAATGGCTACCAGATCGCCGTCGCCCGAAAAGACCACCACTTTCAGCTCGGGGTTGCCTAACTTCAAGCCCGTGGCGAAGGGGAGAGCCCTCCCGTGGGTGGTGTGAAAAGAGTCCAATCTGACATATCCTGCCACCCTACCAGTACAGCCTATCCCCGAAACTACGGCTATCTTGTCCGCATCCAGCTTGGCGCGGTTGATAGCCTTTACAAAGCATGACACTGCCGATCCAATGCCGCAGCCGGCACACCAGATGTGGGGCATCCGCTCCATCCTGAGGTAGGCGTCAATGGGGTTCCTATCCACTGTTACCACGTCTGTCACTGCGTTGCCTTCCTGATTGCCTCTAGGATGGTCCCCGGGCGATGTACGCCGCCCCCCATATGAGGCAGAAGTAGTGTTTTAGCCATACCACCAGCACACCGCTCTACCTCCAGAACAATCTGCCCGTAGTTTATCTCAGGAACCACAAAGACCTTCACCTGCCGTGCTAGTTCTCTGATGCGATCTTCAGCAAAAGGCCAGATCGTTATCATCCGCAGCAGGCCGGCCCGTATGCCCTCATCCCGGGCCTGCTGCACCGCACTGCGGGCAACCCGGGCAGTGATTCCATAAGCGCACACTACAACATCTGCATCCTGCGTCTCAACCTCCTCCAATCGTATGATATCGTTTCTATTGACCCTGATCTTATCCACCAGTCGTCGCACCAGCCGATCCTGTGCCTCGGCGGTCATCGCAGGGTAACCCCTCTCGTCATGAGTTAGTCCAGTAACATGGAAACGGTATCCCTCACCAGCTATGGCCATGGCGGGTACAAGATCGCTGTCAGTCTCGTAAGGCAAATACTGTCCAGGTGGCACTGTGGGCCGACGTCGCTCTATCAGTTCCTGCGGTGCTATCTGCCGCATTACCACCTTCTCACTCATATGACCCACAGCCTCATCAGCCATGATCAGCACGGGAACACGGTATTTCTCCGAAAGGTTAAAGGCCGTGATAGTCAAATCGAACATCTCTTGAGGAGAACTGGGAACAACGGCGATGAGTTCATAAACTCCGTGCGAGCCCCATTTGGCCTGCATCATATCGCCCTGTCCTACCAGTGTCGGCAGGCCGGTGGATGGCCCAGCTCGCTGCACATCAACCACTACGCAAGGAGTCTCCAGCATCACTCCCAGACCGATGTTCTCCATCATTAGACTGAATCCGGGACCGGAGGTAGAGGTCATCGCCTTCACCCCTGCCCAGGATGCTCCGAGCACAGCGTTCATGGAGGCCAGCTCATCCTCCATCTGAATATAGATGCCTCCGATTTGAGGGAGCCGCAGGCTCATTCTCTCGGCCACCTCGGTGGCTGGTGTTATTGGATAGCCAGCAAAAAAGCGACAGCCCGCGCTTATACCCCCTTCAGCGCAGGCCTCATCACCATTCATGAAAAACTCGCCTTCGAGGATGCCGTCATCAGACATAGGCGATTTGCATTACTCCTCTCCGCTCGTTGGGGTCAGGAAGATGGCGAAATCCGGGCAAATGGCCTCGCATAGCCCGCAGCCTACGCACTTGCTCGTATCCGCTGCTCGGGGTAGCAAATACCCTTTGGTGTTTGTCTCCTGGCTCATGTCTAGGGCCCCCGTCGGGCAGAACTTCACACAGTATTCGCAGCCCTTGCATCGGTCCTTATCAATGATAATCCTGGGTGGCCTGATAGCCTTTTCCGCTTGGTCAAAGGGCTTTCTCCACAACTTCATTCAGACTGACCTCTAAATTGTTTGGGAATTTGGGGTGGTATTGCCTGTGCGAAGGCTTGCGTGGCTATACCTGATTGTGTTTGCCATTGACCCGCCTGCACGGCCGGTTCTTGTACCCTGCACCTAGTCGCATAGCTACAAACGACAGTATAATGGATTTATGTTTTCTTCGCAAACTGACCCTGGACATGGCAGCTTTCCTAACTTTCCCGGAGATCCAGTATCTCGTAATCGAGATTTGCACCCGTCACCTGCGTCAGCAGTTGTGGCGCGTCTGCTTCAGTGCAGACTATCGCAAAGGACAGTCCAGAGCGCGCTGCCTCGATAGCCGCCTCGGCTACCCCATAGAGATAGCGAGGTTCAATGCCTATGCGTCGCAGAGCTGTGATGGCTTCGATGCCTATGGCGCCCAGCGATTCTTTCCTGCTAACTACTTCCTTTTCCAGCCTGTCGAGATCAACTCTCCCAGAACCGCCTCTCTGAATTCCGGGAACCCTGAGGATCGTTATCTTCCCAATCGCCAGTTCGACTATGCCTTCTATATTAGATACGCCTACATCCTCACCCTTCTTGGCGGCGGTAACTGCTTTCCCCTTTGCTTGTTTCCCAGTTTCTTCAGTGGCGTAGAGTATGCCATCCCTCATTTCCAATCCTACTGCTTGACCTTGGGCAAGGTCATGGCCTGCCACCGCAGTGCACACAGTGATATTATTTATCGCCTTTCCTACGAAAGTGGAATAGTCTCGCAGGTCTCTGAAGGTCCTTATAACCCAGTCGGTGCCCTCCTTGGTCACCCTATACCTGGACCGCCCATCTGTCGCTAGCCAGCCCTCCTTTATCAGCTCTTTGATATACTCCGAGATTGCCTGCGAGGTCACATCCAGTTTCCTGGCGATATCCCTCTGCTGCAGGTTAGGCTGGTTTGCCGCCACTTCGACCAGTATCTGGAACTTAGTGGCTAGATTCTTGTTTCGTAATATTTGAACCACTGACGGAGATACCTTTCCCAGGGATTGAAATCCCAAACTCAGTGCCCTAGGTTACCCCAGCCTTTGGGGTGGTATGCTTTGCCCTTATCGTCGTGCCCCACTCCGCATCCTTATCTTCAATTGTACGTCCAACCTTAAAGGTTGACAAATGATAGGGCGTGGACTTCTACAATGGTATCAGTCAAAGCAATTCAGCTATAATCTACTGGGGATTCCAGTGGTGTGATAGGAGATTAGAGAGCTGATGCCTGTTGAGCAGCCAGAAATCAGAATGATGAAGGTCAGCGGATATTTGCCAAAGCTATCATTTATGGAATGGAGTTTGCATGGTGAACGGATTCGAATCTCTCGATCGCATATTCAGCCCAAAGTCGGTCGCTATTGTTGGCATTTCCACCTCTGGCGGGGGAGTATCTAATACCGGCCAATTATTTCTGGATATACTGCTAGAGCATAGATTCAAGGGCAAAATTTATCCGATCAATCCCAGAGGCGGCGAGATATCAGGTTTCAAGGTCTATCCGAATATCAAGGATATACCGGAGCCTGTTGACTATGTTATCTCGTGCATACCGGCAGCTCACATTCTCCAACTGATCAAGGATTGTGCGCAGAACGGCGTGAAGGCAATCTGCGTTTTCACCGCGGGCTTCTCTGAAACGGGACGTACAGAGGACAGAGAGTTAGAAAGGGAAATCGGCCGTTTAGCCAAAGAGACTGAGATGCGCATCATAGGCCCCAACTGCATGGGCCTGTACCAACCGGAGGCCGGGGTATCTTTCGCCGCCGAATTCCCTAAGGAGAGCGGGCACGTAGGACTGATCTGCCAGAGTGGTGGAAACACCATATATACGGTGCGGGCTGCGGCTGAGAGAGGCATCCGGTTCAGCAAGGTGATATCCTACGGCAATGCCTGTGATGTCAACGAAAGCGAGTTGCTGGAGTACTTTGCTCAGGACGACGAAACCAGTGTGGTTGCGGCGTATATTGAAGGTATCAGGGATGGCCGTCGTTTTTCACGAGCGCTGAGGGACTTGTGCGCCGTAAAGCCAGTGGTGATCTTGAAAGGTGGTTATACCGACGCTGGCAAGGGTGCTGTTGCCTCCCACACCGGCTCGCTGGCGGGATCCGATGAGACGTGGGACAGCCTCCTGGAGCAGGTCGGGGCAATTCGTGTTCATACCATGGATGAAATGGTTGATGTGCTGGTGACGCTCCAGTTCATGCCTGTTCCGCAAGGGAGAAGAATGGCCGTATATGGTGTCGGGGGAGGAGCAACTGTTCTGGCCACCGATGATTGCGCTGCGGCTGGCTTTTCGCTGCCCCCATTACCCGAGGAGATCAAGGAAGAGTTGAGGGAGAAAGTGAGGCACGCTTTCGGCAGTGACGTTGGCACGATCCTGAGGAACCCTCTTGATTTTCCACCGATTGCCTCCAGCGATGATGTGTACTCCAGCGTCCTCAGAAGGATACTAGGTTGGGACGGGACAGACCTGCTGCTATGCCACATACCTCTTCGTGGCATTATGCTCACCCTGCCCCTGGCCTGTGCTATCTTCGATTCCCAGGTGAGGAATGTATTCACGGTCGCCCGCGAGTCAAACAAGCCAGTGGCGATGGTGGTACACTGTCTTTCGTCAGCGGAGAGCCGTCAGGCGGCTTCCAGGTATGTGGCACAGTGTTCAGAAGCAGGACTACCCGTTTACTATTCCGTTGCCAGCGCTGCCAAAGCCATCGACCGTGTGATCAGATACGAAGGGTTTAGGCACAGCCTCGGCTCGACCACGTGCTGCCAATAGCTCGCATGATCTTCTGACTCGACCTTGCAATAGGCCACGAGTTCGGAGGACAGCCCCAGTTCGATCATCCTTGCCCGAGGGCGATATTCTCTTTGGCTAACCACAGGGAAGAACGGGAAGTATCCATAAAGTGCTGTTCGTCCTCGCGGATTTGCTTCCAGGCCTGCTGCCCCTCTCGTGTGGACATAGACCTTTCCAAGTCCCGGCGATCCTTCCACCAAAGCTGGCTGATGCCGTCGAACGGCTCCATGGTGCCTCTCATCGCTTGCATTACCTCGTTCAGCGGGTCATCAATCCTGTGACTCTGCACGTAGCGCACCACGCCCAGGGCAGCAGCGTGCTGCCGCAGCAGAGGGCCGTGAGTCTCCCACCAGTAACCCTGGCATTCTTCCAGAGACTGGCCGGGAAGCCGGCAGAAAGAGTGCACCAGCGTTATAGCAGGGCTGTCAACCGTGGCCACTATTCTCTTGCGGTCTCCACCGATGATCACCTGCTCCGTGGCCAGGCACTGTGAAGAGCGAGCTACGTCGATAAAACGCCCTTCATCCTCCTTGAAGACTTGGTCAGCAAGTTGAGCCTCTTCCCTGGAGCTCGTGGCGATGAAGTCCTCGTAGTCTTTCCAATACATGGAGGCCATGCCGTCGTAAGGTTCTGCGGCGCCGTGCGCAACCCGCAGCGCCTCATTGAGAGGATCATCAATCCTATAAGCCTGCACACAACGCTGCATGCCCAGGGTCGCCGCATGTTGCCGAACGAGCGAGGCATGATTTCCCCAACCGTATTGGCGGAACTCTTCCTGAGATAACTGCGGAAGGCGCTTGAAAACAAAGGCTATCTTGATCACGGAATCGCCTCCTTTACATAAGCACAGCCGGTTGCTGAATTCTAATTGTCGGGCTACAGTCTCGCGGGATTTCCTGTTCCCTTGATGAAAGCCTGACGGCCCTTTTCATGCCTCCAGCAATTATAAGTTTTGCGCTCCGCTTCTACAAACGCATCCTACCCATCTGCTTCCCGATCATGGTTTGTGGCTTCGACTCCATTTCGAGTCCGACTGCCCTCCTGCTGGAGTGGATGACGAGAGGCGATTGCTTTGGCCTCTTATCAGAGAACAGGTGGAAACACAAAGCAGCAAAGCGCTTATTACGATGGGGATCAGGCCTATGCTACTCAGACGGAGTTTACAATACTAATACGAGAAGGCAAAGGAGCACGGACGTCCTCGCAATTAGTCGGACTCGGGAAAAGTGTGAGACTCTGGCGCTACTGCGTCAACAATAGCAGAGCGCAGTTTCTCGTCTGTTCTTGCGATGTTTCTCAGAAGGAAATACTACAAGGGATTGCCTCTCTTTCCCTTGGGAGGATATCGAGTAGCTAAAGCTCTGTGAAACAAGTGCGGATGGACAGATGCGGTAAGGAGAAGATGTCCACGGGTCAACCAGCGTTTCTTAGTCGGCTGCGCGTCGGATGATATACTAGTGGTCTCAAAATAAAATGGTCTCATTTCTAACGCGAGCTGAAGCAAAGCAGTGTATCAGACTATTATGACACCACTAGTATGAGCCCAAAATAAGGCGACAAGCTGAGGGTAATTACGTATTTTCTGTCGTAACTAGAGCCATGAATCCTTGCCCGACAGCCTCAAATGCTCTGCCGGGCCATCGCTTGGCCTATTTGATCAAGCGCTGCTTCTTCACCGTCTCGATCACGCGCTTGGCGCTCTCGGCGCATCCAGACGTGCCGCCGATGCCAGGTGAGCATACGGCATCACCGACGTTGAATAAGTTCTTCACCGGAGTCTCTCTGGGCATATTGTAGGCTGGCCCGAGCCAGGTCCGGCCCTCCGGCAGGTCGTGATCAATATTGCGGATCTCCATCTTCAGGATGCGCCCGCCCTTCTTCTTCCAGTCGGGGAAGACCGTGTCGATATCCTTCATACACTGCCGCTCTTCCTCTTCAGGGTCAATGGGGAAGAGGGTAGAGGGTGGTGTAGCGCAGGCCCAGGTCAGATGTTGCCCCTTTGGTGCTAACGCTGGGCAGGAGTTGGTCAGCGGAATGGCGTCCGTAATTCTTCTCGCATTCGCCACCAGCATGGCACCAGTCTCTCCACCAGCCATGCAAAGCGGCTGCTCGCTGGCAATATGAATGATGGTGATCGGGGCAGGCCTCATCTTCACCCTCATGTCAGCCAGATAATCTTCGGTGAAGTTCTCTTCCCCGCAAAGCTGCACTGTCTCCCTGATGCCGATGTTGCTGATTGCCGCCTTGCAGGGTATCTCGACTTCCTTGCCATCTTTCTCCACGATCACAGTGGTGGCCATCCCTTTGTTCACCATGATCTTCTTCACCGAGCAGTTGGTCCACACATCTCCCTTGGCCTTAACCACGTCGGCCAGCTTCTTCATGTTGGCCAGGTTGCCGTAGGTGGAGAGATCAACATCATTGAATCCCTTCTGTGTGGCCATGAAATGGAAGAAATTGTACACCGGTATCTCATAGGAGTGCGCCATTAGCATGCCAACGGAGATAGCATCAAAGATGCCGTGGACATCTTCATTGTCCGTGTAGCGCAGCAGCCATTCCTTGATCGTGGTAGACCCTAGCTTTTCAGGGTTTGAGACGGCGCTGTGGATGCTCGTCATGATCTTCTGGGTGGCAATCTCCTTTACGATGTTACCCATAAGCTTGGCCTTATTGGCCGCTATCCTGTTGCAGATCTCAAACAAGGCATTCATGCGGTGTTGAAGGGGCAGCTTATACTCCTCACCCTTCAACCAGTAGAAGACTTCCAGACAAGGGGTGCGATCGAACTCCACCCCCACCTCTTTGCATACCTTCGGCACCCATCCCGATTGATGAATGAACGGTGCCCCGGTCATTATCTTAAATCCTTCGACGTCCTCCGTGGAGAATCTGCCGCCAATCATCGGCCTCTTCTCCACCACCAGCGCCCGATATCCTTCCTTAACCGCCAGAGCGCCCGCGCACATGCCACCCATACCCCCACCAACAACCACTACATCATACTTCTGCTCACTCATTCTCAAACCTCCCCTTTCTGTGATATCCGGCGTCTCGAGTTTAGCCGTGTGTCTATCAGGGTGAATCTGTGTATCTTCTGCAAATGTGCCTGCTCAGATCAAGCACCCGCTGTTTCATTCCATAACAGCTCCGCCGTCAACAGCTATGGTCTGACCTGTGATGTATGACGCGCAGTCAGAGGCGAAGAACGCTACCATGCAGGCTATGTCCCGTGGCGTCCCCGTCCTCCGTATTGGGAGTCCCTTCACCTGCTTCTCCATAAACTCAGGGCTGAACACTTGGCGGGCTTTCTCCCCGTACCAGAAGCTGCCCTGGCCAACGTCCTCTGGCTTCTCTGGCATGGTCCACCCCGGAAGAACGCAGTTGACAGTGACGTTATACCGCCCCAGTTGCCTGGCTAACGACTTGGTCAGCCCGATTACGGCCGCTTTGCTCGCCGCATAGATGGGATTCCTGGCACTCCCACTCCGCGCCACGTCGGAGCCGATATTGATAATACGGCCATAATTCTGGTCCATCATGTGCCTGGACACTGACTTGCAGGTGTGGATCACCGACCAGTAATTGACCTTTATCTCCTTTTCAATCTCCTCGTAAGGCTTATCAACAAGAGATGGGCCCTCGTTTCCACCTCCGACGTTGTTCACCAGGATGTCTATGCGACCAAAGGCCTCCAGCGTCTTCTTGACCATGTTCTCCACGGACTCCCTCTCCACGACCTCCGTCCTTATGGGAAGAGCACGCCCACCCAGTGCATTCGCGTCCTCTGCTGTCTTATGCGCCTGCTTCTCATCGCGATAGGTTATAACTACATTGGCCCGTTCCTTGGCTAACGCCAGAACTATACCGCGACCAATATTTGAACTGCCTCCTGTAACGATCGCCGTTTTGCCCGTAAGGCCTAAGTCCACTCTTATCCTCCTTTCAGTAGCCGCGGGGATTCATGCTGGGGAACGAAATCAATACCGCCTCTCAGTTTCTTGCCAACTATTGACGGATGACTGTTTTCGCGCAGTCTCCAAGATCATAGGCTTGTCTTCTGTCCCTGTCGCTGGATATGTCCAATCAGGCAGTCTTCAACCTGACTCTCTGTAGAAGGCTAGTGCTTCGTAACATGAGACCCTTCGCTACGCTCAGGGTGACAGCGTGCGTAGGTGTCATTCTGATCCGCCGCAGGCGGAGAAGAATCTCGGTTATTACATGGTGCTACTCCTTCAACTGAAAGATCCACTCACAGGCAATCTCGTCCTTGCTCTTCCGGGGAGGCAACTTGAGAGGTACTGCCTCAAACCGTGGATTAAGCGCATACACTTCGATCATTTTCTTCTCTAGCACATGACAGAGCGGCGGTACCCTCTCCGGCCAGTTCCTTTCCAGCCCCTCTAGTGCTACGCATCTCTTGTAAATCACATGGACCTTGTTGGGATTTATGATTTCAAACTCACCTTCGAACAGCCCGGCATTCTTTCCTTTCATTATGTTGTCCAGAGGTAGCTGCAGGCACTTCATGCACTCAAGAAGGGTAGCTGGTTTCCCTTCGTCGTTCAACTTGACATTCCCCAATCTGGCGTATCTCGGATTGACCTTCGTCCCCATGGCTACCCAGGCCGCCAGTTCACATTCGTTGGCGGCATCGAAGCCCCATCTACTCCTTACCTCGTCATACCACTTCCCACTCAGCGTAATCCAGGCATATTGCCAGATACCCATCAGCTTCAAGAGGAACTCCTTGGACATATCCTCGAACGTTAGGTTGGGATTGAAGGGCCCGCTCAAGTCATCCAGTTCCTTCTTCCCCTTGGATCTGATCTCTTTCTCTAAGGCAGCCACCAGGTCAGGACGCTGTTTCTTGAGTTCGTCTAGAGTCAGTTTCTCCAATGACATGGTATCTTGAACCTCCTTCCTGAAATATCAGTGCAAGCCCCCGTACTTGCGCCGTTCGTGCCTGTCACTCAGCCATTGTTAGCAGGATACCAGCCTCTCGCCGGATGCGGGAGCAGAAAACGCCAAGACACCCCAGCGGGCCTGCCCTCAGCTTTGACTCGCATCTCTAACTCTATCACCCGGTGTTGCCACAGTCAATAAGGATCGGAATAAATCTGGTAAGTCTATATCGTGTCTATATATACGGCAGATGCTTCGGGTTTATTGGGTGGCATGGTCTTCGCGTTCTCTCAAGAACGGACAAGCCATGCTCTCTATCTCACGGCTATCTACCCCGTAGTAGCGCAGGATATGCCTGACAAATTCCAGGCTGGCCTCAATGGCTGGCTCTACTATTTCAGATATCTCCTGACGTTGTAGGAGCTTGGTCACCGTTTCCCTGGGCGACACAGCTATTATGTCAATGTTGCGGTTGACTTGTCTGGCGTAGGAGGCTGCTGTCACCTCTGCTCCGGCGTCAGGACAGGTGAGCGCCAGCACTCGTGCCTGGCTTATGTGAGCCATAGATAGAATCTGAGGATTGCCAGCATCACCATAAATGCACGGTATCCCTTCTGCTTGCAACTCCGAAATAATTCGTGGGTTGATCTCCACAACGACATAGGGAATGTTGTATCTCTGCAGAATGCTGGCTAGATTGCTTCCAGTACGCCCATGCCCACAGACGATCACATGGTTGGAAAATGTTTCCTTCAAAGCTATCACTGTGTCATCTTTGCCCCGCCGCGCCGTTATGGCCAGACGCGCTGGGGTAAGGAGCCTGTCATATCCTAAGTCGGTAAGTTTGAAAACTGCGGGGCTGACCAGTAGGGTTACAATGGCCGCAGATAGGGCCAGCGAATACAGGCTCCCGGACATTATCCCGATTTGTAAGCCTGCCGCGGCTAGTATAAAGGCGAACTCGCCTACTTGTGCTAAGCCGGCCCCGACAAAAAGGGTTGTTCTCAGACTGTAGCCAGAGAACCAGGTGATGGCGGAAGAGACGAGGAACTTGCTACCCAGCATGAGCACAGCCACCAGAATCACGATGTTCCAGTTGTCGGCCATAAATCTGGGGCTGCTTAGCATACCCAGCGAGATAAAGAACAGGGCAACAAAAGCATCTCTGAAGGGAATGATATCTCCCAGTGCCTGGTGAGCGAAGTGGGAACGGCTGACCAGCATTCCCGCGGCAAAGGCGCCAAAAGCTGCTGAAACCCCAAAGTAGGACGTTCCATAGGCAGCACCCAGACATATTGCCAGTATGGTGATGCGAAACAGCTCTCGCGATTGCACACCAGCCGTTTCCCTCAGCAAGCGGGGGATTATCCATAATCCGACTACTGCTACTGCGCCCAGGGCGAGCATCGCTTTTCCCAGAGCTAATCCCAAAGACTGAGCCAGGCCGCTGGTGTCCTCCGCTAAGGCTGGCAAAATGACCATGAGCGGTAGTACAGACAGGTCCTGAACCAGCGAGATTCCAAACATAATCCTGCCATGAGGAGTATTGACTTCTCGCCGCTCGGCGAGGATTTTGAGTATAACAGTGGTGCTGCTGTGAGCGACAAGCAGAGAGAAGAAAGCGGCGGCTAATACAGGCCAATCGAAGATCGCCCTTATTATGACAAAGCACAGCCCCACCGTCAACGCCATCTGACCTATTCCACCCAGCACCCAAATGGGGCCCACCCTCTTCAAATCGACAACAGAGAATTCCATGCCAATGGTGAAAAGTAGGAGAACCACGCCCACGCTGGCCATAGTCTCAACCATATCTATATCGTCTACCAAGCCAAGGGCGTTCGGGCCGATAAGGATTCCAGCTAGAATGTAGCCGAGCAGCATAGGGACCTTCAGACGGTACGCAATCAGACCGCCTGCTAAAGCAGCACCCATCACTATGACGAAATCAGCCATGAAAAGGCTCCAAACAGATTCTATCCGCGACTATGGCTATTGTGGGAGCATAGGGCACTCCCGGTGTCAGCGTTAAGTTAGGCTGCGGGGCAGGATTACGAGTCCTGCTCCCCGTGATAGCTGCTGCGCAGGAGACGGGGGCACGGTGAACCTGCCTTCATCATGATTGCGCCGTTCTCCTTTGCTACCAGCACAAGAAAAGTGTAGCATGGATAGCATTCGAGGAGAAATCTAGCAAGCAGAGCCTCTTCGCAGGCTCGTGTGAAGGACAAAGTGCTGGGAATGGGATGCCGGTCCCAACGTGGCACTCAACCGGGACTGAATCTGTGTCCCCGTTAGCTTATGCGTGGTATAATGTCCTTGAAGATTCTGGCTTGTTCATTCCAACCAGCATGTTCAGGAAAACGAACTTGTTGAGAGGGGAGGGCACAGATGGCAAGAATAGAAGGCTTCAAATTTGGCTCCATCGTCATCGACGGCAAGAAGTTTGGCCGCGATGTCCTGATGTTCCCTGACGGAACTGTCAAACAGCGGAAGGGCGGATTCTGGAAATTCGGTAGCCACGTCATCAAGAAGGCAGAGATAGAGGAGCTAGTGAAGGGCGGCCCCGAGGTAATTGTGGTGGGCAGGGGAACAAGCTCGAGGGTCAAGCTAGCCCCTGATGCCGATCTTCCTGCCAAAGAGGCAAAGGTAGAATTGGTGATGCTTTCCTCGGGGGAGGCTGTGGAGAGATTCAACCGGCTGGCTGGTGAGGGCAAACGGACATCAGCGCTCATCCACATAACATGTTAGCTTGGTTGTGTCGATCATTAATATGACCTTCCGGTGGAGAGATGCCCCGCCTGCGGCTGTGAGGAAATAGGTGCAGATCACGGTTTACGACGGAGCCGATACGATTGGCGGCAACAAGATTCTGCTGGAAGATGGCGGCGTTAACCTCTTCTTCGACTTTGGCATAAACTTCCACCTGCGTAACAGATACTTTGAGGAATATCTGGTGCCGCGCTCCCGACGGGGGCTTCTGGACATGTTCCACACGGGGTTGTTGCCAGCCCTTCGGGGTATCTACAGGCCAGACCTGGAGCTTCCAGACATTGACCTGTGGGCTAGAGCTCGTGTCTCTTACCCTATTCGGAAAATAGAGTTGCATGGAGTCCTGTTATCTCACGCACACCTCGACCACAGTGGGCATATTTCTTTCCTCCGCCAGGATATCCCTGTATTGACCAGCCTATGTACTGCTTACATTGCCAAAGCCATCCAGGATACGTCAAGGGCAGATTTTGAGAAAGAGGTGTGCTACCTGATACCCAAGGTGGAAGATCAGGGCTTGCTCCAATCAGGTCACTACAGGTCGTTTCCAGCGGAGCAACGACTCTTCGGAGTTTGCGCCTGTGACCCCCCAGCCCAGGGAAGCAAGTTCTGGCACGGCCTCCCTGGCAGCCGAGGGATTGTCTCGCGCAGCTTGTGCCGTACGGACGCTATTGGCAGCCTGCGAGTTATGGCCTTCCCCGTGGATCACTCGATATTCGGTGCCACTGCCTTTGCTGTGGAAACCAGCCTGGGCTGGGTAGTTTATACCGGCGACTTGAGAATGCACGGTAAACGAGGCTCGCTTACCAGGGCATTTGCCGAGTCAGCCAGAGCTCTCAATCCGGTTGTCCTCATCTGTGAGGGGACTCACGTTGATGCGAAAGTGACTACTGACGAAGGCACAGTACATGCCAGAGCACTGGAGGTTGTGCGCCAGTGCCGCAGCCTGGTGATAGCGGACTTCGGCCCCCGAAATCTGGAGCGACTGCTCACCTTCCGTGATATAGCCCGTGACTGCAACCGGAGGCTGGTGGTTACAGCTAAGGACATCTATCTGCTGGAAGCTGCCTCGCTAGCTACAGACCTTGTCATTTCGCCGGTGCAGGACGAAGTCATACTCCTCTACCAGGAGCCGAAGCGACTGGAGAAATGGGAAGAGCAGGTGTATGCCAGATACGGGGGAAGGTGCGTTGGGCCGCGGGAACTCAAGAAGAACGCGGCGGATTACATCTTGTGTTTCAGCTTCTGGGACGCCAACGAGCTTATCGAAGTTGACCCTGAACCCGGAACAGTCTACATCTACTCCTCAAGCGAGGCCTTTGACGAGGAACAGAGATTTGACATTAGGAGGCTGAAGAACTGGCTTGAGTTGTTTCAGATGCGGCCTGTGGGCATCCCCGATGTTGATACCGGGAAAGTGCCTGAGGCGGAGAAAGGATTTCATGCTTCGGGCCATATCACCGGCCCTGATCTCCTGGAACTCATTCGCACTGTCGATCCGCAGTTTGTCATCCCGGTGCATACGGAGAACACGGAGTTCTTCAGAAGAAATATCGAGCCACGAAAGCTACGTGTTGCTACAAGGGGAAACCCTCTCTCGTTCCGAACCGAGAGGTGAGGTGGGGTAAGGTGCCTTTCCTCGCCCCCGGCCCTTTGGCTTCATGACAGAGATACCCACGGGCTTTGCCCGTGGGTATCTAGTATTTAATGTCAGTAACTTCTACTCTGTCTGCCCCCTAGTCACCAGGCGCAGCCAGGGAGATGCCAGCGCGAACAGCCTGGATTGTAGCCGCCGGTGCGGTGAATATCGCTAGAAATTTTACGATATCGGTTAGATCGTCTCCTAGGCCATACATAACCTTATTAAGAGGATCAAAAACCCCGGAACTACCTATCAACACGAGGGCGATGGCGGCTATCAGGTAGGGCATGACCTCCCGGGCGGTAATGTTCATGAAACCGACGAAGATTCCCATGATGGCCAGGGCGCCAATGATGCCCGTGTTGTCAGGCCAGGTATGTCCGCCGATGATAGCCAGGATATAGCCAACGACAAAAGATACGGCTCCGGCTATGCTAAGCATTCGGCGAAGACCCCATCCTGTTGCTGGTTTTGCTTGTGCCATATTTTTACCTCCTGCACATGAATATTTCACTGCTGTATAGTATCATTCTCCTTCGTGGATGTCAAGGTCGCGAAGCTGATGCCTTCCTCGGAACTGTAACGTAGAGAAGCTCACTGATGCAAAAGAAGGGGGTTATAACCCCCTTCTTTTGCATCTAGAATAGCTTTGGAAAGATACCTACTCCCCAGCTTTTCTTTTGGCCCAAGGCAACCACGCACTAAAGGGGCGCAGGCCACTCCCTGTTGCGACAAGAAGCCTGCCTGTCCCAGTAAGCACTCCCTAAAACGGGGCTAGTCTCCCGGTTTGGCTGTGGCAATAACCGCCTTGATGGCAACGATAATTAATGCCGGGGCCATGAGCAAGCCGAAACAGTCGACTATGCCGACCACGTTTTCCGCCAGCCCTTGAGATACTCTGAAAACCGGGTGGAAGGCCTCTGAATGACCCCAGATGGCCAGGACAATCAAGGCCACAGTGGCCGCTAGCACCACAGGAGCTTCCTTGGCGGTGATGTTGAGAAGGCCGATGATGACGCCAGCGAGCAGCAGAAGAATGACCACCCCATCGTTAGTTGGTGCAGCTTTGCCTCCCCAAACGCCGCCAAAGATAGCCATGACTATGCCGACCAGGAAAGCGACTTTGCCAACCAGTGCCAGAAAACTTGCCATTCCTTACCTCCTTTTGTTCCGTTCCGCTACCTTGATTGGCTTTCCTATCCTGGTTTTGTATAGTACCATCCTGTTTCTCATCTGTCAAGACCGCGGGGGAGAGAGGGCACGATTTCAGACATTCTCCATAGATGGTTCATCTCTCGATAAAGTCCTTCACCATGTTGTCGTAGCATCACATCATCTCGCCATAGCCCATTTGCACCATTTGCTACCTCCCATTTTGATGGAGTTCTGCCTGGCTTCTCATCACTAGGCCAGGGCGCAACACGTGCTATCGTCGAATTTAGACCCTATGGAACGTGAACATGTCTAAGACTGTTCCCGTTCATTCCACGTTGTGCAGCCAGTCACCGAGCCTTACCAGACTCTCTGTCCGGGCGTCAAACTTGTATAGCACGAAGTCATCCACCAACCACCGCTTGGTTTCACTGAAGCTCCACTGGGGGTAGCCTTCCCACGATGACCCTGATGTCTCGTAATTCACGGCCGCATCGTAATATGCCTGACCATCGAAGTTCTCGGCCCCCACCTCTGCCACTGCGTTCGTCAAAATATCGAACATGGCAACTATCTGGACAACCACACCGACATAACCCGAACCCTCGGCAATTATGTCATCCGCCTGGCCAGAGCGGTATTTTTGAAGGAGTTCCTCAGCCAACTCCACCAGCGGAAACGGTTCTTTCCATAGAGGAGCGGGGTTTGTAGACAGCGTCCCATCAAGGCCTTGCCAGCCTATCATGTCCAACAGAAAACCTAGATAGGCAGGTGCACTACACGAATCAACGACCGTTGCGGTGTACCCCTTGTCTCGGTATGCCTTGAGGAAATAAGCGAGTGGCGTGCCGAAGCAAGCCACATAATCGCAGTCTTTTAGCTTATCTGCCACACCCCTCATGGCCGTCTCGCCCATGGGAGACAGAAAAGAGCCGACCCACTCAAACTTATCAGAATGAGCCTGGCAATATTCCTTCACCGCTTTCTCGACATCTCTAGTGTAGGCATCACTCCAGCCGGCGAGGCCAAGCTTAGGAATTCTTCCGGCATAATCCCAGTGGTTTTCACTGACCCACTTCAGGGTGACCTTGAAGCCCCAAGAAGCAGGACAATTGAAACAAAATACCCATCCCGGAGGCTCTATCTGAGCCGTGGTCGCACTCATGTTGGTCACCACGATCTTGTCCCTCTCTGCAAAGGGCTTCAGTATCTCTCCACTGTTGCCGTAAACAGTGACAACTAGCTTTGCCCCACGGCTTCTGACCCAGTCATAGCCAGGCACCTCCCGGGAAGGGTCATAGTGAGTATCCCAACTGACCAGTTTGAGTTTCACGCCAGGGATGAGTTCTTTTTCGTTGTAGTACCTGATTACATCCTCCAGCGCATAATGGATAGTTGTCACCGCGGGTGACGCTGGGCCTGTAAAGTCGGTGATTTCTCCGATAGTGATGGTGATCTTCTTGCTTCCCCCGTTGTCACCACCACAACCCCAGCCAAGGGTAGTGACCAGAGCCAACGCCAAGAGTGAGGCTATCGCGGTTTTCCAAGTGTTCTTCACCTCTTGTACTCCCTTTCTGCTCCGAGAGCCGGCACACCGTGACCTTGTTCCCCGTAGCCCCTGCGTGCGACACCTTCACGCTCAGCCTTGAGGCTCCCCGCTTCTCATTTCCTCTTTATACTAAACTCCCACTGGCAGGCAATCTCGTCCGGACTTTGCCTGGGAGGTGTCTTCAATGGCCGTATCTGGATTGACGGATTAACAACCGCGGCATATTTCTTCATGGCCTCAAGCTCTAGCCATTGACACACATCAGGTATCTTCTCGGGGTTTTCCTGCTCCAAACGGGTCAGCGCCGGGCATTCGTAGACGGTAAGCACACCATGATCGCCGGTTTTGAGATCCCATTCGTACTTGTATACGTCCTGAGCGAACGATGGTACGAACTGGATAGTCTTCGCATATGCAGCAACGTCGTTTCCTTTAATGTTCAGTGCTTCCATGGTCCACCTCATCTCAGGATCGCCTATTTGACACCAGTTATCGGCCGAGACCTTGAAAGCTTCATCCTCGCCTAATTTCTCGCTGATCTTCGTATACCAATACCAATCCAGGAGCAAGATTTGTTGACAGTACACCTTTAGCAGTTTGGCCAGGACTTCTTTAGACAAGTCCTCGTATCTAATATTGGGCCTGAATTCCCCACTATAGTCTTTCAGTTCTTTCACCCCGGATCTCCTTTCTGGGTTATCATTGTTCGAGATTCCATCAACGAGGCACCTGGGGGCTACTGCTCCCCGCTCGAGACGGGGACAGTAGCCCTGCAGAGCTCCACCAGTCAGGACATCAGAAAATGCTTAAGAATGCCTAAGGATAACGCCCACCCTCTATCTGCGCCTGCCTCTGAGTTCTGGGCAAACTCGTCGGGGCCGGACCTCTTCCGAGGCCTGTCCTTTCCTTCGCCTGTTCCCAGGCCTCGATCATGTCCGCAAACCTGAGCGGGTTGTAGATATCCTCTTCGTACTTCCACTTCCCATGCCCCGCGTACTTCAGGAGGTGAATGTTTGCCTCCTGGTGAATACTACCGTCTCCCGGATCTGTCATCCGATTCCAGACATAGGCGACCACCCAACCCCTGTCCTCATCAATTATGTACCATTCCACAGGGTAGTACTTCATCTCAGTCGTCGGGTACGTGCCCATTGCCGAGAGAATCCACTTTCTGACAGCCTCACGGCCGCCAAAGGTGCCGTAGAAATGCTCGACGTAGGTGCAATCCTCTGTAAAAAGGTCTGCCCAGAGGTCGAAATTCCCCGAACGGAAAGCCTCCAAGGACACCCTCTGGTACTCCTCGTAGGCTTCTTCCAGTTCCTGCCTGCTCCATCTGCCCATGACGTCTCCTTTCTGTGAAATTATTGCACTCTGCGGTGCTCATTCGACTTCACTCCCGTTGTCTGAGATTTTCCAACTCAACTCTCAAGGTGCTTGTTGACCTGGGAAGAGGATGTTGGTGTCATGACTTGACCACGGCAGAAGTTCCCAAGCCTAGCTTTCCCATTACGCTCCGCGCATTATCAGTCAGGGCCTTCCCCATAGCTTGCGCGGTGATTCCGTAACATCCCAATCTGGTCTATGCTGAGACCAGCAGATCTGCGCGCCGTGCATCGATTCTGGAAGTGAGTAGTTCTGCATCCCAGCGATGTACGGTATCGGCTCATCACTGATAAACGTTACTCCCTTTTTCAGCAGTGCTGCCATCGTCTGTCTTACGTCGGCAACTTCGAAGTTGATGAGAGATATCCCTTCGCCTTTGGTCTTGAGGAACTCAGCAACAGGGCTGTCTTCTTGGTCTGACCCTATGAGGCTGAGCGCGATATCCCGTATAGGAAAGATAGCCACCTTAACCCCAGGAACGGGAACATCTTCAGCCTTCATAAAGATAGGTTTGACATCTAAGACATCGGAATACTTCTTGACTGCCGCATCAAAGTCCTTCACAGTTATGCATACCTCACAAAGCCTGGTAATCATTTCAGCCACCTTTCTATGATTTTCCCTGTCCGTCATTTCGCCCGAAGCCACTGCAAGTGTTCAGTCGGGCCGACACTCTGAATGTGCCTCACAGACTTGACACTGTCGTAGCCTGAACCTAGTTGAGACACCTTGTCCAGCATCCCTGCGCGCGCAGGGTTTTGCAGTCTAGTTGGGCACCTCTCATTGCTCAACTACGAGCCAGTCATTACGGTATAGTGGACACAATGTAAACAGATTATTCCCATTTGAAGTCGCAGTCCGAGGAGTCAGACTTACTAACGGTCCTATAATAGTCTGTATGGTCCGTATGCCAGAAACTGCTTGTACTGTTATGCAGCGAGACCATCTTATTACGAGACGACTAGTAAAGGAAATATCATCAATCTTTCCGGTTCACTCAGAGCCTCTTCTTGTTGTCTTGTCCCCTTGCTAGTCTGTTATTAGGGGTAACCAGCCACTAAGGTTCACCAGGTCCTTGGCCTCGGCGCTGAATTCAGATATGATGACGTCATTTACCAGGTACCGTTTGGTTTCGGTGAATTCCCACTGTGGGTACTCCTCCCACAGTGTTCCCGACGTCTTATAGGTTATGGCTGCATCATAGAAGGCTTGACCGCTGAAGTTCTCTGGCCCCACCGCTTCTATGGCATTGGCCAAAATCTGGAAGGTGTTAAGCAGATTATGGACCCCGCCCACGTAAGCTAGACCGGCATAAATTACGTCCTCAGCTTGCTGGGGGCGGTATCGCTGAAGTAACTCCCTGGCCAGATCGGTGATAGGCGTCTTATCACTCCAGAAGGGAGCCGAGTTGGAGGTCAAGGTGCCATCGAGCGCTCCATAGCCCAGCATGTCTACCAGGAAGCCCCGGTAAGAAGCCGCACCGGCACTCGGGTCTATGAACGTGGCGTTGTACCCTTTTTCCTGAAATCTCTTCATGAAAGAGCCCATGGGATAACCCATAACGCAGATGTAGTCGCAGCCTTTCAGCGCATCTACTTCATGACCCCACATCATTGTACCGAAGGGCACGATGTAACTGCCTACAAAATCCACCTGGCCCGGATTGTCCTGTACATACTCTTCGATAGCTTTTTTGATGGCCAGGATCTGGGGCTCGCTCCAACCGGCGAGCCCGAACTTGAAGACTCTTCCCTCTTGGGCATAGTTCCAGTGTTCTTCTGAAATCCACTTCAGGAGGGTCTTGAGATGCATATCTGCAGAGTTGGACATGTTAAACACCCACCCCGGTGGGTGGAGGGTATCCCTGTGCGTGCTCAGGGCCACGATCGGCATTCGGTCTCTGTCTGCATAAGGCTTCAACATCACCCCGCTTTGGGGAATTATCACAACGATTACCTTCGCGCCCTTTCCCTTTGCCCAGTCATAGCCAAGTACTTCTCTGGAAGGATCATATCTATTGTCCCAGGCCACCATTTTCAGCCTCACTCCCGGTATCAGCCCTTCGTCGTTGTAATAGCTGATCATATCCTGAAGGCAGTAATGAAGCGTGATTACCGCTGGCGAGCCCGGCCCGGTGAGATCCGTGATCTCTCCTATTGTGATAGTCACCACCCCTGGCTCATCTCTCTCACCACAACTCAAGGAAAGTGGTATCAACAGAACCAGGATCAAAAGAAAAACAACAGAGATCTTGCACTTGTAGTTCATTTCAGCCACCTCCTTTGGATTGAACACTTCAGAATGTTCAACCAGATTATACCACATCAAGTCCAACCCAGATCGTGAATCTCCCACAGCATCACCGTAATAACGACAAAAAAGGGAGGTCTTTAGTTTGAAAATCCACTGCTCTCACGCTCGGTAGTGCTGGTGTGAAAAGGATCAGGATGGCATTAGTACTGGCCGTCTCATAATAAGAAGGTCTCGCTGCATAACACTACAAGCAGTCTCTGGCATACGGACTATACAGACTATTATAAGACCGTTAGTAATCAATCCCGTGACAAACATAGATACTTCTGGGAGACTCTACTCGCGTGTGATCGATGGCGCCGCTGGTGGAGCAACGGCATTGGCAGTAGTGCCTTGCCCGCACTTGAAGGGCTAAGGGCTCCAGCCGATGCGAGGTTAGGCGATCAACAAAAGGGCAAGGCAGATGTTGCCGGATGCATCCTACCCCCTAACCCCAAGGGAGTGGGGGTAGGGTGACGGAGTGGCGACAATCACCAGCTAATAGTGAAAGTCCCGTCACTGGTGTCAGTGATAGCGGCATTGCTAATACTGGTAACGCGCACCCTGTAATCACTGCCCAGGGTCTGGCTGGGGAGTATCGCCCAGCGATAAGAACCACTGCCGCCACTTCCTATGGATGTGATAGATATAATCACTCTGTTGACCACCCCACCCTTAAGCAGTTCAATCTTCACGTAAGCCCCGGGATTTCCGGTGTAACTCCATGTTATGGTCTGGTAGGTGCTAGCCTGCCAGGTCTCACCGCCATTGGGTGAAGTGACCGTTATGGTTGGGGGTGGGGCTCCGGCAATGGTAAAGTAGTTATTGCTGGTATCAGTGATAGTGGCATTGCTGGTGCTGGTAATGCGTACCTGGTAATCACTGCCGCTGATCTGGGTAGAAGGTATCAGCCAGCTATGAGAACCACTGCCACCACTGCCTATCAATCTGCTGGAGATGATCACGCTATTGACCACTCCAGCTTTAAGCAGGTCAATCTTCACGTAGGCCCCGGGATTTCCGGTGTAGGTCCAGGTGATGGTCTGGTAGGTGCTAGCCTGCCAGGTCTCACCGCCATTGGGTGAAGTGACCGTTATGGTTGGGGGCGGGGCTCCAGCAATGGTAAAGTAGTTATCGCTGGTATCAGTGATAGTGGCATTGCTGGTGCTGGTAATGCGTACCTGGTAATCACTGCCACTGGTCTGGGTAGAAGGTATCAGCCAGCTATGAGAACCACTGCCACCACTGCCTATCAATCTGCTTGAGATGATCACGCTGTTGACCACTCCAGCTTTAAGCAGGTCAATCTTCACGTAGGCCCCAGGATTTCCGGTGTAGGTCCAGGTAATGGTCTGGTAGGTGCTCGCCTTCCAGGTCTCACCGCCATTGGGTGAAGTGACCGTTATGGTTGGGGGTGGGGCTCCGGCAATGGTAAAGTAGTTATTGCTGGTATCAGTGATAGCAGTATTGCTGGTGCTGGTAATGCGTACCTGGTAATCACTGCCGCTGATCTGGGTAGAAGGTATCAGCCAGCTATAAGAACCACTGCCACCACTGCCTATCAATCTGCTTGAGATGATCACGCTGTTGACCACTCCAGCTTTAAGCAGGTCAATCTTCACGTAAGCCCCGGGATTTCCGGTGTAGGTCCAGGTGATGGTCTGGTAGGTGCCAGCCTGCCAGGTCTCACCGCCGTTGGGTGAAGTGACTGTTATGGTTGGGGGCGGGGCTCCAGCAATGGTAAAGTAGTTATCGCTGGTATCAGTGATAGTGGCATTGCTGGTGCTGGTGACCCTCACTCGGTAGTCACTGCCGCTGATCTGGGTAGAAGGTATCAGCCAGCTATAAGAACCACTGCCACCACTGCCTATCAATCTGCTTGAGATGATCACGCTGTTGACCACTCCAGCTTTAAGCAGGTCAATCTTCACGTAAGCCCCGGGATTTCCGGTGTAGGTCCAGGTAATGGTCTGGTAGGTGCCAGCCTGCCAGGTCTCACTGCCGTTGGGTGAAGTGACCGTTATGGTGGCTGGTTCGGAAGGGGGGGGCGATGATGACCCCGACAGGCGAAGGACAGTGACTGCCTCATGCTGCATGCCGGAATAAGTGCCACCCCAGGTCATCTGATAACCAGAATGATCCCAGGTATTACGTATGTAGATACTGTTACTGGTGGCGTCGTATCCGTAACCAAGCATGGTATGACCCGTCACCTGTATCAGCACGGGTCGCCCGGCATCGATCTCAGCCATGAAGTCAGCGAAGGTAAATCCCTTGTTTGGATCAGTGCCACGACCCTTGATGAGCTGGTAGAAGTTGGCTGTTACTGTATAGCCACGGGATTGAGCAAAGAGTCTCATGCCATGGGTGCCGTCGGGCGTACCCGACCCTGCGTAATCATAGAGGGGATCACCACTGGGATAATAGTAGAACGCGGTAGCACCGTCCGGCAGACCGTAGATAGACCGGCTGGTCCCCATGAAATCGGCGGCGCTATCAGAAGCGTGAGGCACCCAACCGTTAACGATGTACGGGTCTTTGCTGGTGCTGCCATAACTTATCCAATAGTCATCCACGTGTCCCCTGGTGGTCCGTCCGTCTATGCCCTGGCGTGTAGCGCTCAGCGGTGACTGCCCGCTGCCCCAGACAGAGTTAGTCAGAGGGCATACCCCACCGTTAGCAGGACCGGTGTACATATTGCTGTAACCGGCTCGGTCATAGTAGCCAAACAACATCGCGGCTGATGTTGGCGAGCATCCGTAGCTCCAGTTAAAGGCAGGTACATCAGACAGAACGTTAGTCACCCCCGCAATACTCATACCGGGGACACTCACTGCTGTGGTCGCCATCTCTTGTGGCGGCCTGCCAGAAACAATAACCCGCACGATCTTTTGCTGCTCCAGGATAGGATCCGTGCTGGCCAGGTGCGCCACACTCGCGGGAACAGTAATAAGAACCAGAAGCACTATTATAGCGAGCCAACGAAATTGTCTCATGTTACCTTTCCTCTTCTTTGATAGAATGACAAGCAGCCCTCATTATCCACTGCCGTGATGATAGTATCCATGCCCGCCGTTGTCAATCCCCTTGAAGCTCTTAAGTTTACAGCGACATGATCATATTCGTGTCTCAGAAGGCACTCTTAGTATCACGAAAATGTCACAAATGGGTCATATGATACCACGTCATCGGCTGAAGAATCCGACATCCAGTCCCGTAAATAGCCTTTGCTGTCTGACAGCCTGCACAGAACCTGTGGTACTGTTCTTGTTCATATCGAAATGGCGATAGTGAAGGCGCTGGCCAAACTGGGTTAACAAGAAGCAGGGATGATCAGGAATACGTATGATCAATCCAGCTTTCCAGTAGCCTCAAATATACCTCTTTCAACCACAATCACCCGTTGTGGAGAAACGAAGATGTATTTCATCATCCCGGGTCGCTGTGGCAGATGGCTGGCCGGCGACAAACGGTATATGGTCAGCAGGAGCCAGCGAAGGAGAGAAACCGAGCTTTGGGTGTCCGTGGGTTTCGCGCAGCTTCTTGAGTCAACTCTGAAAGTGCGATATAATTTGAATGTAAAACGGAGTGTCCAATGCCAATCTACGAGTATCTTTGTCCGGCTTGTGACTGCAAGTTTGAGTTGCTGCGTCCCATAAGTTGCGCTGACCAGGATGCAGGTTGTCCTAAGTGCCGTGCCAGAGCACGCCGAATACCGTCAGTTTTCAGTGCTTTCAACAAGTCCAGCGATTCAGGATCCACTCCCATAGCCGGTACGGCGAGTAGTTGTAGCGGTTGCTCTGCTGCTAGCTGTAGCACCTGTGGCTAATCTGATTGTTCAGCTTTGTGACAAAGCCACAGTTTGTTAACTTGTGTTCTTGTTCCAGCACATCGCTGGTGATATCGTCTGTGAAGGAGTCAGTCAAAAATGCATGAACTTGGCATTACACAGGACATGCTCGACCTCGTTCTTGAAGAGGCCAAAAAGGCTGGGGCCAAAAGGGTAGCAAGGATCAACCTGACATTAGGTGAGACGTGCGGTATTACGGGGGAATCGGTAGAGTTCTACTTTCAGATGCTGAGCAAGGGTACCATTGCCCAGGGGGCCACCCTGACTTTTGAGATCATCCCAACGCTGGCGCGTTGCCGAAACTGCCGAGCATCCTTTGCTCTCAAGGAGCCCACCAAGCTTTGTCCCCACTGCGGCAGCACCGACCTGGAGGCTGTCTCCGGCAGTGAGCTTTCTGTAAAGAGCATCGACGTGGATTGAGGTAAGGCAGGGCACGCCCAAAAACGCGTCCTCGTCTGACTGAGCTAATACGCGCCCTTAAGGGCGGTTGTGGCGCTCCATCTCGACTACCCTGGTCACATTAGCCGTCTCTCCCTCATCAAAGGGCGCGCTGAACCAGGCATCTAGGATCTCCCGCGCCTTTTCAGGGGTGGTGAAACCCAACCCCAGCGCCAGCACGTTGGCGTGATTCCACTTGCGCGCTCCAGTGGCTACCGCTGCGTCTGAACAAAGCGCGGCTCTAACACCGGGGATTTTGTTGGCTGCCAGCGAGACTCCAGTCCCGGTCCAACACAAAAGTATCCCTTCGTCGTTGTCTCCCAGGGCTACGCTTCTGCCCACCTTTTCCGCTATCTCAGGCCAGGGAGCGACCTCGTGGAGTGTGTAGCGAAAGCCTCTTTCATCCAGATACCGAAGGATACTGTCAACCAGAGCAGTACGCTCGTCAGTCCCGATGGCAATGCTTTCTATCCCTCCCTTCACCGTGTCCATGAACACTTCGGTTGCCGCTGCGCCCTCGAATACATGGGGGTCATTGATAATTCTACCCACAATGTTCACTGGGCTGGCAGGTCTGATCTCATCACCCCGACTAACTGGGGTCGGCCCGAAGAAGATGCACAGGCAACTCCCTTCTGGCCAGTAGGCCAGGTCGCCATAGCTTACCACCTGGCGAGCGTCTTCCTCCCCTATTTTCACCGGCACCGGGAAATATATCTCCTTCCCCCAGGTGAGGGCTTCACCCCTGAAAGGAAGGGATTTCCAAATCAGTTCAGAGGTCTTGCTGGAATTAAGCCAGGCAAAAGCTGTTGCCTTTCCAGCAGTAAGCTTCACCTTTTTCATACCGCGAAGCTCGTCTCTCCTTAACTATTGAATCTGATCTGATAAGCTGGTGCCTGGTAAAGTGAGACCCTTTGCTATGCTCAGGGTGGCAGCGGTCATAGGTATCATTCTTATCCGCTGCAGGCGGAGAAAAACTCGATTGTTATGGGGAACTAGCCTAATCCACAGCCACTACTTCACGAATTTCGGGAATGTCTTCCGTTATCTGCTCTTCGAGCAAGGTGACCACGGTCTCCCGCGGGATGCCAGCAGAGCAGGCAGAGGGGATCACTCTTACCGTCACCACGCCGTTGGCAACGTTTACCAGCTCAATAATATTTACACCCAAAGCTGGCCTGATCTTGGCTATGGCTTTTTCCACTTTGTCTCGCACGGTCTTCTACCCTTCTGTCCGAATGCGTTTATCTCCAACCAGCGCCTCATGCAACTCCAGGATCAGACGCACCGTTTGTCTTGGAGCCCGGCGCTTTGCTCAGGGCTTAAGTCTTAGACGGCAACCACTTCCTTGACCCCAGGAACTTCTGCCTTGAGCACACGCTCAATGCTGTTACGCAAGGTCATTGCCGCCATCGGACAACCACCGCAAGCGCCCGTGAGCTTCAGGATAACCACATCTCCCTTGACATCCACCAACTCAACATCCCCTCCGTCAGCCTGCAAAGCAGGCCTCACTCGCGCCAGTGCCGCTTCCACCTTTTGTCGCATGTCTACCTCCCAGTGCGTATTGATTTTGATGTCGCTACTCTCAGATATCCCACATCCACTCCTCCTCAACTCGAACCCCAAATATAAATCTTACGTGTTGGCCCGTGGCTTCGTCAACTTTCAACGACTTTAGGGAGTGCGGGGTCTCTGCAACAGCTTCCTTGCCCGCCTCAGGTCAGCCAGAGTATTGATGTTGAAGAAGCTAAGGTGTTGAGGATCGAGTTGATCGATTTCAGCCTGCTCTACATATCGCACCTTCACCTGCTCAAAGAAATTTCTGATCTTGAACTCGTCCCGCTCAATCTGTTGTTGCATATAGGGAAGGCAGTTCTTGGAGTAGATGGCATGAAGCGGCTCCAGAGCACCATCAATTCTGGGGATGACAACATCGTAACTCGGGGAGTTTTCGATCATGTAGCGTAGTAGTGGAATGTTAAGAAAGGGCATGTCGGCAGCCACGACCAGGCTGTGAAAAGAGCGAGAGGCTACCAGCCCGGTATAGATGCCGCCTAATGCACCCTTCTCTGGATAGAGATCAACTATGATCTGCGCTGAGGTCGGCGGCACAGATGGCCAGGACTGGTCTTGCGCAATCACCACTAAAATCTGGCTGCTTAGCCCGTCAAGGCGATCAATGACCCTCTGCAACAGAGTACGGTCACCGATCATCTCTGACAGCTTGTCACGGCCAAAACGCTTCCCCTTGCCCCCGGCCAGCACTATCGAACTCAAAACGGATGTGTTGGTCACCCGCCTCCAAACACGAACTTCAAGTGATGCCTTCTCCGTCCTATTCTAACGTACCTTACGGCTGCCTACAATCGGCAATGCTTGACCTTGGTTGACCAGCATATCACCCATGGCGGGAGGATAGCCAAACATCCCCTGAGCAACTAAAATAGGGGATAGCAGAAGATGAGTTCCATCCTGGCCCCATATCGTGTCCTTGACCTCACGAATGCCAAGGGCTTCCTCTGTGGCAAGATCCTGGGCGATCTCGGAGCTGATGTCATCAAGATAGAAAGACCTGGAGGAGACCCTGACAGAAGCATCGGCCCCTTCTACCACGATGCACCCGACGCCGAGAAGAGCCTTTACTGGCTCGCCTACAACACCAGCAAGAGGGGCATAACCCTCAATATCGAGACCGCCGACGGGAAGGAGATCTTCAAGCAATTGGCAAAGAAGGCTGATTTCGTGCTGGAGTCCTTCCCTCTTGGCTACCTGAATCAATTGGGCTTAGACTATGCGGCGCTGACTGAGTTGAACTCTAGTATAATCGTCACTTCCATCACCCCTTTTGGGCAGGCTGGCCCATGGATCGATTACAAAACCAGCGACTTGGTGGCTTGTGCTACGGGCGGATTAGTCTATATTTGTGGTGATGCAGACCGGCCGCCGGTTAGGATCACTGCCGAGCACGCATATCTCCACGCTGGCCTCCATGCTGCCGGGGCTACTCTGATAGCTCATTACTACTGCCAACTAACCGGAGTGGGACAGCACGTCGATGTCTCAATTGAGGAGGCTATGGTATGGACAACAATGTACGCCGTTCCCTACTGGCATACTGCGCAACGGCTGTTCCCCAGGTCTGGCAACCTGCAGACGCGATATGGCAGCACCTATCGGCTGATGTTCCCCTGCAAAGACGGCTACGTGGCAGTGAGAGCGTATACAGGGCTGACTTTCGGACCATGGCAAGCCAGGCTGGTTAAGGCAATGGAGAGTGAAGGGATGGCAGACGACCTGACTAATATAGACTGGTCGGCTCTGAGTTTCGAAGGCCAGACGCAAGAGGAGATAGACCATTGGGAAGAGGTAATGCGACAATACTTCATGCAGCACACCAAAGCTGAGCTTTACGAAAAGGCCCGCCAATATGAGTTCTCACTCTTCCCGAGCAATACGCCAAAAGACATTGTGGAGTACAAGCACCTTGTTGAAAGGGGCTTCTGGATTGAGATAGAACACCCGGAATTGAGAGATTCCCTTCGTTATCCTGGGGCCATTTTCAAATCAGAGCCAGCCTTCGATCAGACTATGTTTCGAGCGCCGCTTATCGGTGAGCACAACGAAGAAGTATACCTCAGGGAACTCGGGCTCTCCAAAAGCGACCTCGCCAGATTGAAGCGAGCCAACGTTATCTGATTATAGAAGGGAGCCAGTGTGAAAGCCAGGAGACCATTGGAAGGATTAAAGGTGATCGATTTCACCTGGCTTATCAGCGGTCCCATCGCCTGCAAGACTCTGGCAGACCACGGTGCGGAAGTCATAAAAATTGAGACCTCTTCCATCCCGGACAACATAAGAATCACCACCCCCTTCAACGCTAACATTACTGGCGTGAACCGAAGTGCCACCTTCGCCAACTACAACAGCAGCAAATATAGTCTGACGCTCAATTTGAGACACCCCAAAGCGTCAAAGATAGCCGAAAGACTGGTGATTTGGGCCGACGTGGTAGTCGAGTCCTTCCGCCCCGGTACAATGAAGCGTTGGGGATTAGGCTATGAAAACCTGCGAAAGATAAAGCCGGAAATTATCATGCTCAGCATGACCATGCAGGGGCAGACAGGTCCTTTTAGCCACGTGCCCGGCGTGGGCACTCAGCTTCAGGCCCTTGTCGGTGTGACCCATCTCACTGGGTGGCCCGATAGGGAGCCGGTGGGAACCCCGATACCGTACCCAGACTTCATTTCACCCTGGTATATAGTAGTAGCCGTCATGGCGGCTTTGGACTACAGGCGACGCACCGGTCAGGGTGTATACATCGACATCTCCCAGCTTGAGACTTCGCTTCAGTTCATGGGGGTCCCTCTGCTTGACTACACGGTGAATGGCAAAGTGCAAACCCGTATGGGAAACCAGCATCCCTACGCAGCCCCGCACGGTGTTTACTTCTGCCGTGGAGACAACCGCTGGTGCGCCATCGCTGCCTTCACGGATGAGGAGTGGCGTTCCCTGTGCGAAGTCATGGCCAACCCAAGCTGGACCAAAGAGCCCAGATTTGCCACCTTTCTCAGTAGAAAGAAGAACGAATCAGAGTTGAATACGCTGGTGGAGGAATGGACCTCAATGCATACAGCCGAAGAAGTGATCAGCTTGCTCCAGTCGGCTGGCGTACCAGCCGGAGTAGTGCAAAATGGCCAAGACCTCCTCGAGCACGACAGCCAACTCCGGCACCGCCACCACTTCTGGGCTTTCGATCACCATGAAACAGGGCAACACGTCACCGAAATGGCTCCGTACAGGCTATCATGCAGCCCTGGGGAACCGAAATGGGCCGCCCCTTGCCTGGGCGAGCACAACCACTACATTTGCACCCAAATCTTGGGAATGTCCGATGCCGAGTTCATTGAACTGGTGACCGAGGGCGTTTTAGAGTAAGGTGCGCTGCAACAACACAATCTGTGACCAAAATACGAGGGCAGGTGAAAATGGTTAAAGCGATAGCACTAATTAAGAGGAAGTCAGGTCTTTCGCGGGAGGATTTCCGCCAGCACTACGAAGAGGTACATGCGCCACTGATCTTGAAGCATTCGGTCGGCTTAAAGAAATACGTGCGGAACCATATCATCGTCCCAGTGGGCGCCGAAGAACCGGATTTTGACTGCATCACCGAGCTTTGGTACGACAGCGTTGGGGACTACAAAGCAAGCATTGCTGTTTGGAGTACTAAAGCTGGCCAGGTTATTCGTAACGATGAAGACAGCTTTCTGGATAGAAGCAAGTTGGCTTTCTTCCTTGTTGAGGAGAAGGTCTCCAGGTAAAAGGAGAAACTGTAACATCTTTGTAGGCGGGGGTGTTAGTTACGACTGAAAAGTGAACTGTTTATGCTTCAAAAGTGAACCGTTTACGGTTGAAAAGTGAACTCCAATGGTTACATTCCTCCATCAAGGAGGGGTGTAATGGATCAGATACACAAGCGGT
>Ga0194112_10000210_pt1 | contig 80531 bp, 74 predicted proteins | sample TA2MahC400mmetaG_FD_146191 | JGI IMG/M metagenome (GOLD analysis project Ga0194112, IMG submission 146191) | Freshwater microbial communities from Lake Tanganyika, Tanzania - TA2015016 Mahale Deep Cast 400m | ecosystem: Environmental > Aquatic > Freshwater > Lake | place: Tanzania: Lake... | reverse complement strand
TTTATCAAATCGTTACCGTAATAAATGTAAGCGTTACAACATAAAGTTCAATATCATTGCTGGAATCGTAAATCTCAAAAATGGTTTTGCTCCAACATAAGTAGTTCTCGGAGTTGGGATAAGCCTAACCAACCAATACTTCGACTTATCTTCCTACTTACGCAACAGATCTAATATCATCTACCTGATAAACATAAGTTAAACCTCAGAGATTTGTTAAGAGGTAGCTGATCCCCCTTGTGTAGAGGGATTTAAAAAGTCCGTTGGGTTTTGTACGATATCTAAGTGAACCCCTATCTTCATTTGTCTGCTTTTGTTCGAAATGCTAAAGTATCTCAGAAATGGAACGATTTTATAGTTTAGAGACCCTTCATGACCAAAAAAATTCCCACAATCATAGACTCAGAACTGAAATTACTTCAAAATATCAAGGGACTCGTTGAACGAGCTAGAGAAAATGTTATTTCAAAGGCTAATGCGGAACTTGTTCTTCTCAACTGGAATATTGGAAAGCTAATAAAATCACAGATCTTAGCAGATGAGCGGTCTGAGTATGGTGAAAAGATAGTGGCGACACTGTCGCAACAATTGTCTTTAGAATTTGGTAAGGGATATACGGTTTCGGCACTCTTCAGAATGATCAAGTTTTTCGAGGCTTTCCCAGATATTGAAATTGTGGCGACACTGTCGCCACAATTGGGATGGAGTCATTTTATTGAGCTTATCCCTATGGATGACCCTCTGAAACGAGAGTTTTATGCAGTGCTGTGCAGTTCTGAAGGTTGGAGCGTTCGAGTGCTGCGCGACAAGATACAGGGTATGTTATTTGAAAGAACAACAATCTCAAAGAAACCTGATCTGACCATAAAGAATGACTTAGAAACCTTACGTCTAACAGGGATACTCTCTCAGGATCTAGTGCTTAGAGATCCTTACTTGTTAGAATTCTTGAGCCTTGAAGATACGTACAGTGAAAATGATCTAGAAAAGGCAATTTTGAAGGATATTGAAAAATTTCTTCTCGAGATGGGTGGGGATTTCACATTTTTGGCGCGTCAGAAAAGAATCACTATTGATGGAGAGGATTATTATATAGACCTCCTCTTTTTTCATAGGGGGATGAAACGACTGACTTTAATAGAATTAAAGCTGGGAAAGTTCCAAGCTTCCCACAAAGGCCAGGTTGAGCTCTATTTGAGATGGCTTGACAAATACGAAAGAAAAGAAGGGGAAGCCTCCCCTCTTGGAATAATTTTGTGTGCTGAAAAAGGAAACGAGAAAATGGAGCTTCTAGAGTTGGGTAAAAATGACATCCATGTTGCACAATATCTCACGAAACCTTTGGAAGAAAGTCTTAAAAAGCGATTGCATATAGCTGTTGAAAAAGTGCGTAACAAATGAGTAAGGAATGGGTGAGAATACGTGCACAAACTAAATCGGCACCAGGCCCTTATACCAAACACCTCTTAAAAACCTAGTAATATTTATTACTAACTTGTAGATGTGTATACGTAGAATGTCAAATAAACCTTATATCCCAGCAGCTGTTATTGACAAATATGAAGATGTTGTCGACCAATATAAAGAAATTTATGCTGATGGTAATTCATATCAAGTTATTGCTCAGTGGTTAAAATTTTGTTTTGCGCACAGAAATGTAACAGTGCCAAACTTTGCTGTTAAGGACTATCAAATGACTCTGAACTTCTTATACAGCTATCGCGGTAGTACAGATACTTTTGGAGCTTACAGGCGGGATTTAGAACGTCTGCTGCAATGGAGTTGGTTTGTCCGACAGCAATCCATCCTAAAGCATAAGCGTGAAGATATTGAAGCTTTTGTTGAGTTCTGTTTGAAACCTCCAAAACGTTGGATGAGTCTTAAAAAAGAGCCCAGGTTTAAGAAAATTCATAATGAAAAAGTTCCCAATCCAGAATGGCGCCCCTTCGAAGCTCACGTCAACAAAAATGACCATAAGGCCGGTATTGAGCGTGACAAAAGCAAGTATCAATTCTCTCAACCTGCCTTGAAAGTTATGTTTGGGATATTGGGAAGCTTTTACAATTACCTTGTCCAAGAGCAGGTTGTTCAAGTTAACCCTCTCGTTCTTATCCGACAGAAAAGTAAATTCTTGCAAAAGGAATCAAAGACTCAAGTTATTCGACGCCCCTCAAACCAACAATGGGAAACAGTCATTAATGTTGCCAGGAACAAAGCGATTCAAAATCCCTCTCATGAGAGAACCATTTTTGTTCTATCTTGCCTGTTTGGCATATACCTAAGAATATCTGAACTTATTGCAAGGCCACAGTGGATTCCTACAATGGGTGATTTTTCAAGGACACAGAAGGTCATTGGTGGTTTAAAACGATAGGAAAAGGTAATAAAGCCAGGCAGATAGCTGTAAGTGGCGCTATGTTAGAAGCTTTGCTGCATTATCGTAAGAACTATCTGAAGCTTTCTCCCCTCCCCGCTCTTAATAAGAAAACCCCATTAATCCCGCATCTTAAAAATCCCTATAAGCCAATTAGTCATGATGGTCCCATCCGTCAGTTTGTGCAAAAATGTTTTGACGAAGTAGCTGAGTTGTTGGAATTGGAAAGTAAGCAAGAAGAATCGAATGGACTTCGTATTGCAACGGTCCACTGGTTGCGGCATACTGGCATATCAGAAGACGTAAAGCGTCGCCCAAGAAGAGCATGTTCTGGATGATGCAGGTCATAGCTCTGGAGCTATTACAGATCGTTATATTGATGTTGAGCTCAGGGAAAGGGCTAAGTCTGCTAAGCAAAAAAAATATATCTTCATGAGGAGTGTTGTCAACTCTTAAAAAGCAAAGTGCGTTTTGTTGAAAATTCTGGAAAAAATATTATATATAATCAATAAGTTGAGAAATTTGCCCAAAATTCTTCTTTGTTCTTTTATTGTTTAATATCAATGAATTACAGACGAATTTGTCACTTTTCTATTGTTCCGATGCGCATAACCTATAGCTTGCGGATGTTTTTTAGCTAGCGATATTTATTGCGTATGAGTGCTACTCGAAGCTGCAGATGCAGCGCTTGGAGGTAGAGTAAACTGCACTGATGTTTTTTCTATCAACTTTGACATAAACATAAATTTTTGGAGAAGTCTAAAATCTTTTTGGCCTGCTTCCTCTCGCATTTTTTCATCGAAGCGTGTTTTATGCATGATAAAGTGAACAAAGTGCTCAGCAAAATCTTCCTCTCTATTTTTTTCAGAGTAATTGGTTAAAAAACCAGCCTTACCTTTTGCCTTATCATTATATTTATTTTCTTTGTAAGAGGGATTCCCTGTAAAGTGTTTTTCTCTATCAGTATATAGTTTCTGTACTTCTGAAAATTGATAATAAAAGCGAATAGACCTCTGGCCCTTTGATGTGTAGAAAGGTTGTAAAACTGTGTGGTCAATAAGATGTCCGATCTCGTGTATAAAAGTCTCGGTAATTTGGCCTTTATCCTTATGACGTTCAACAAATACGCCTGGCATAAGACCCAAATAATTAGTAATTAATTGGCAGTGAGCAGTAATAATTGTTCTGCTTATACCTCTTGCATTCGAAAAATATATAGCTTTTCCACGCATCATCTCCACAACTGCTTTTGGTAAAAGTTTAATTCCTGCTATTATTTCATCTAAGTATTTAACTTCCTCAAGGGGTATGATGTAATCGGCTAGAAACTCTCTTGCGATACCATCTTGTTCAAAAGGAAAATTTAAATAGTGGGCGTCAGAATCAGTATTGAATTTGTCAGTGTCAAAAAATTTGTCATACTTTGATTTGTAAAGGTAGCATAAAGTATTTCTTCGTAAATCAGCTGTAACTTCTTTGGTAAATTCCTTTGTAACTCTGCCCATCGAGTCTACTATTCTAATTTTATCATCATAAAAAAAAGTCGTAACTTTGTCTTCAATCCCTTCATTTTTATCGAATTCAATGTCAGGAACTTCTTTAGGGGGGCAAATATGTAAATTTGCATAAAAGAATAATGAGTGATGTCTCAGAGCTAATATAGGGACACTCACCATAGTTGACCACTCAATAAGCCTAGCGGCTTTTTCTTTGCGGTGCAAATCGGGATTGAAAAACTTTTAATATGTTCGTTGTATTCTTGATCACTCATTTCTGTAAAACATTTTGGGATTGTGGAGATAGCAGGAGTTTGTTCATGAGCTGCATCTAAAGTGTGTAAATTCTGTTCTTCTCGAGTAACTGTGCTAGAAGCAGTGGAAGTAGGTATTTCTGAAGCAAGTTCAACCATTCTATGGTTTTCTTGAGCCATGCTTGAGGAGGATACATTAACCATTTTTTCCGTTGCTGAAGCTATTTGATGTATAAATAGTGCGACAGTTAGAGATTTATATAATAGATAAGGATACTTCATGTTACCTCCTAATTTGAAAATTATAATTGTGTTAAGTAGAGTTTATTTGCCTTTCTGTCACTGTGACAATTTATCGAATAAAGAATTGTCAAGTACGTAAGCGTGAATAAGGGTAGCAAAAACACTTCATAAATCAAGATGTAAGATGTCCTTCCCTACCACACGTTACTTAAAAATACTGTTAGCTCTCATTTGGTAGAAAGCTAAGTACCCACTCCGATGCAAAATAGCGAACCATCTTTGTTTTATTACTTTATTCCTAATATACCCCTTTTCATCAAAAAGGGGTATGGCTTTGTATTACAATGCTTACGTGGGACATAAAAAAACTCCGGCATCTGGTCACTGAATAATCAGGGGAAGAAAGCCGAAGCATCTAAGTAATAATATGGGCAATATATGCCTCTTTAACAAGAGTATTTTAATGTGACAACCATAAATATAGCAAAAATAAGGATTTTTTTTCTCAAAAGAGCGGCTTATTCCTTACGGAGGGAAAAGTAAAGACGTTCAAGTTATCATCCAAAAATATAACAACAATATCCTTTTGTGTGAGGCAATGTATCCTGCACTTCACTATTTCGAAATTTTATTAAGAAACCATATAGATCAAGCAATTAGTAACCAGTATGGTTATGATTGGTTATTAAAGCCACCACCAAATCTTAATTTATCTGGGCAAGATAAGGCTAAAATTGAGGAGCTTAAATTACAAGTCCGCAGGGAAAAGAGAAGAACGCCAACACATGCTGACGTTGTTTCTCGACTTAATTTTGGTTTTTGGTGTGCCTCTTTCATAAGAGATATGATCCCATATTATGGCATCGTAAAAATGTCGTACGTTCAATTTTTCCTAATTTAAAGCGGGAACATCAGAATCGAAAATATATCGAGCATCATATTTTAAAGATTAAAAGAATACGCAATAGAATTGCTCATCACGAGCGTATATGGGATGATAATGCCGAGAATACATGCCAACTCCTAGCAGCTTATAAGGATTGTGTTGGGCTAATCTACGCAATGTCTAAAGAGTGCGTTTACCTTCTTAACCAAGTTGATAGATTTCCAAATGTGTATGATATAATAACAAAAGAAAATATAAAGAAATAATTACATAGCCAATTGTATTTTATAATTTATTTTCCACAACGCAAATTTTATGTGATCGGAAGGTGTAAAAGTTTATTGATAATGTTCCTTTTGCGCTTAATTAAATGTCGCCTTTTCGTATAGTGAGACACCCAAAAACTCACTGTATGGGGGCTTCTAATGAAAGGGCTATGCACAATACGCCTACAAAAGACACTTGACTGTAGGATTATCCCAAGTAAAATCTTCCAAGCTACTAACAGGTATATGGTATACTTAGTCATCGAGCATTACAGAGATCTTGCCCCTACCCTTGCCTGTGAGAAGTTCGTTCTATTAAGGTAAGCGTGGAGACAGTTCGTAAGTTCATGGTAGAAGCAAGCATGCATTTTCTAAACGCACCCTCCGTTTCTTAGCGAATGACACAACGAATTGATCCATTTTTATGAAGAATAATTAATCTACTTGTTTCTCATGTGCTTAGAAATAGGGTTTCTATACAAACAGACCGCATTACATGATTGCGCTTGGTGTTGTATAGTGGTAAATTGTAAATAAAATTTATTTATAATTAAACATTACTCAAACGAATTTTCTAATGACGATACCTCGCATTAGCTATATCTAATGAAAGGACACATCACATGAATAAGGACCTGCCTTTTATTCCCTTTGTTTTTCTCATAACTCTTGGATTTTTATTATCTCCAGCACATGCAATGGAAAAAGAAGAAAAAGGTACGAAAAGAACCTATCTACAAACTCAACTATATGATGATTATGAAACAAGAAAACTAAAACGGTTTACTGCTAAGCGAGAGGCGTTTTCTTCTATTACGAGGCTTTCGACGCCCGAAGCTCATATAAGATGCCTTCAAGAAGGCATAAAAAACGCCCAAAATAGCATCCTAATTACAAGCTATGGCGTCGACCACGAAGCCTTCACAAATGGGGATCTTCACCGCTTACTAGCTGAAGCAAGCCAGAGGGGGGTAAAGATCTATATCTATAATATTGATTCAAAAGATACAGACGATGTCACTTTTAAGTTTTTTTGTAAGTATAATATCGCTTTTGACGCGGCTTTTACACACGCTAAAATATTTGCCGTTGATGATAGAAGAGTTGCTATTGGTTCTTATAGCTGGCTTTCCAAATCCAACTCTTGGGAGAATGCAACCTTTCATATTATTGGAAAAGAATGCACAGACCTTGTCCCATTGCTTTGGGAAGACTTAAAATATTATAGGAACCTACAATTTGGCAATCTTCGTCAGATTGAAGAATATGAAGATAATTCAGAGAACGATGAGGCGGATACTTGGGAGTTGGATGAGACAACAGAGCTACACTATCTCCACACCTTGAATACCCATCGTGATTTCATTGCTGATGTATTTCAAAATGTGAAGCGCAAAGTTGTTTTCTGTGCCCCCTTCATTAACCCAAATTCAGGCTACCAGGAAGATTTTTCAAAAAAATTACTGGGGCAAACCTTACGTAGAGGTGTACATATCTATTTTGTATGCCGTGCCGAGGATCCTAACCTTTATCTATTCAGAAATTATCTGGATGGCTTGTTAGATTCATCCTATATGCACTTGCTTTCCCTCTCAAATATCCATCTAAAAACAGTTTTGGTAGATGATGAAACGATTGCTGAGGGCTCATTTAATTGGCTATCAGCCTCTAGGGATGAGGGGAGTGAATATCATAACCATGAAGTAACCCTAGTTCTTGATGGGCAAAAGTCAACGGAACCTATTCAAAATTTCTACGCTTCATTAGTGGGACAAGAAATAACCAAATGTTCTACCATGACCATGCTCTCAACAGGTTCTCAGTTATCTCCTGTTAAAGCACAAAAACCCGAGGTAAAAAAGGTTCCTATCCAAGACAAAGATTCTCTATCCTCTCCGATTCAAAAAGATGTGCAAGGGTCACCTCTCGAATGGAAAAGATCTACAAAAGGCAACCCCTATACCAACATTTCAAAAGGAATTATTGACAATAAGGAACACTATATTGTGATCACAAAAAGCCGGAACAATTCTTATTCTGCCATCATTGATAATGTTTCTTTAGGAAAATGGTATCCTTCAGAAGATGAAGCCAAAAATGCTGTCCTTGATTATCTGAAATAAAACAAAGAGTTCTTCAAATATAAGGAGGAATACATGATGTTAAAAATTTTTAATAACATACCAATTAAATACCTTTATCACGTAGCATTCCAAATCATCGTAACAATATCTTCATTAAATGCGATGGACCGTTTCTTGTGCCAACAATATGCACAAGTTTCGGATACCAACCACCAAACCTTATTTGAAGTACCTGATACGCCAGAGCAAAGAGAAACTAAATTAGATCATGCTATAAAAGCGATTTCCAACCTTGAAGATATCTATCGCTTTGATCCCGCCCTTCTAATACAAGATGGATCAACTAGTCCCCCTTTGAATTTCTCTGGTATTGATCTGCAACGAGCTATCTCTTTACTCCCCTTTTACTCAGAAGATCCTTCAGAAAGAAATTATGCCTTTCGCAGATCAATTCAGGAACCCTTCTTAAACATATTAGAGGATGCCGCAGAATCTACATATAAATTTCCACAAATACTAAAATACTTGCAGAGTCTTAAAGTAACAGGAAGCTCTCAAGCATTATTAGATATCGCCTTTCGTGACCTCTTTGCTGACCCAACCGAGGGCTTATCCGCACTTTCTAATGCCTTAAGGGGTCTAAAAGCCAATAAAAGGCTTAGTGCAGATGAAGAAAATAAATTACGCCTCTTCAGAAATTTAGCAGGCTATTTTTATGACCGAAAGGCTCTTACCTACCTTCAAGTAGCCACTGAAACCGTTTTAGACGCCAAACCAGATATCTCCCTTTGTACTGGTCGGGTTGCTCTTTTACGAGCTATACAACTCCCAGGAGAATTTTTCAAACTTATGTTACCATCTACATTAAGTCTTGACCCTACACTACCGAGCGAGGGAGTGCTCGAGGGATTAAGAGATAGGCTCTCTCATTTAAGTCGGATGAAATTTGATAAACTGTTCGGACCCTCTCCTGAAGCAACTCTTACCTTTCAAAATTTACTTGTAGGTATAGCAAGATTAAAGAGCTGTTTAGAAACTATGATAGTGCGTTATGATGCAACAACCAAGGATCTTACTCCAACTCAACTATGGACTCACATTAAGTCTTTACCCGGTACCCGCATCGAGGCTCCCACCCAATGGTCCGGGATGGAATCCCTTACTAATTTATTAGCGCCTCCTTCCCCTACTGTCACCCTTCCTTCCCTTTCATATGTTATGGAAATTAGTTCGATTGTTCCTGTACCTTCAAACACCGATGAGAATGAAAGGTACATGCAAAGAAGAGAAGGCATACGAAGTATTTTAAACAGAAAGGGTGATGCATTGAATAATGTTGCAGAAATTCATGATACCCTTCTCTCTTTGGGTGTAACAATTAATATATCCGATACGACACAACTCTGCTCTCAGCTTAAAGACGAAGGAGAAAAAATCAGCCAACTTTATCAATCAAAAAGAAAATTAGAAGCTGAACAAAAGAAAGAAGAATTAAGAAAATTAATAAATCAAGGTGTTTTAGGTTATTTAGGAGTAAGTCCAGAACAAAATGAAACCTATGAGCAGCATCGTGAAATTATTAGAAAAGCATTAGAACAACAACAGAATTTACGACGACTTCTAGATCAAATGAAACCTTGTAATGGGTTTGGTAACCTTTCAGATAAATATGCTGAATTTTGTGATAAGTTAAAAGAAGCTGGTATTGCCTTACCCCAAACCATTTTTGAATGGGATAAAGACCCTACAACGGTTTTAGAAATGCTTTTCCATAAAGTTCATCGAACAGGCTTATCTTCTAAGCAGGATAAAAATAATCTGAGGCGCACCCGAATTCAAGGCTTGTTAGAAATAATTGAACTCATCAAAACCCAACTTGGGGTTAATACGTCCTTGGAATCAGAGACAACCAAAGATACCCATAAAATTATCATAGAGGGTAAAGCTAAAATAATGGCTGATGTTCTACGTATTCAGCAGCCTCAAGAGAAAAAGGATTTACAGGCCCTCCAGGGCATACAAGAGAGGTTATATCAACTAGGTAGCGACGCCCTTCTTGCCGCAACACCTGACGACCTCCATAATGCTCTTATGCTTGTTGATCAATCTATCGCTAGTTTCATCACTCAATATGAAGGGATGTTTCCTCAGCCCTCTTCTACCCAAACACAGGTAATCACTGATTTAAAGGAAGCGCTTCTGAATAAAAGTCGTGGCCATAAGGTTCATCAGCTAAGAGACTTTATATCCAGACAACAAGTTCAGGCGAATCATCGATTTCACAAACCAACCCGTGTTGAGAACAGTTTAAAGCAGCACTTAAAAACAAGTACGATAGGTATCGTGGTTTATGAATTTCTCGTAAGCACGTTTTATGAACTCCTCAAAGAAGTGTACGATTATCCAGAACTAGGTGGGCTGAGAGATACCGATCAAATTAGAAATCATTTTTCGCATATAGACCCTTTTGAACTAGAACCTTTGAGGGTTAAGAGTAATAAGACTTTCGATTCAGGAACTTATATTAATGATAACGAAGGTACATTAGCTAAAGAATTAGCTATCTTAGTAATCAATGTTCGATACCTGCTCGAGGATTTGAGTATAAAGCTTCAATAAGATTATGATCAAATAAGCTGTAAGTGCAACTCCGGCACTTGTGCCTTTGCATTTTTCTTACATGGCCATTCTTGTGGGTTTGTGGGCTATCGCATCGTTTGCAGGGTAATTTCATCTTTTTTGTCCTTTTTTGGACAATATTTGCATGCTATTAAAAAGGATTATCTGGTAAGAAACCACCTACTTGGGCATGCCAGAGTGTTGAGTAAATGCCCTTCTTTTTGAGTAATTGTTGATGGGTACCATCTTCAACAATTTTACCTCCATCAAATACCAAAATACGATCCATATGTAGCAGAGTTGATAAACGATGAGCGACAACAAGAGTTGTTTTGTTTTGCATAAGCTTCCACAAACCTTCTTGAATAAAGGCCTCTGTTATCGAATCAAGTTGGTTGGTTGCTTCATCCAAGATGAGAATAGGCGCGTCTTTTAATATAACCCGAGCAATGGCAATTCTCTGACGCTGTCCCCCGGATAATTTAATACCCCGTTCCCCAACTATAGAATTATATTTTTGAGGTAAGTTGATTATAAACTCATGAGCTTGTGCAGTTTTTGCCGCTTTTACAACTTCCGTATCCGTTGCGTCCAGCCTACCAAATCGAATATTTTCCATTAAGTTTCTGTGGAATAAAGAAAGATCCTGTGGTATTATTCCAATGGCTTGGCGCAAGCTGTCTTGAGTTACCTCTTGGGTGTCCTGCCCATCTATAAGAATTCTTCCATCCGTTACATCAAAAAGACGCATAATAAGATTTATAAAAGTTGATTTACCGCTACCAGAATAACCCACCAAGCCAACATGCTGACCTGATTGTATAGTAACCGACAGATTTTTGAAAAAGGGGGTAGTCGCATCATAGCAGAAACTTACATTCTGAAATACGATAGAGGGATCTTTTACTTTTAGAGCTTGGGCATTTGGTAAATCGCAGACTTCTATTGGTGCTGTACTTACCCGTAAAGCTTGGGTGATTTTACCTACATATTTTGAAAAATCAGAGAATTCCTTTGCAAGCTGCCACAAAAACTCCACGACTGCGACATTAATTGAAAGAACCAGAGCAAAGTCACCCACAGAAATGACTCCTTGTTGACGGCCTACAATCAGAAAATAAATACTAAACGCTTGAACAAATACAAAAGAATATCCATAGAACAACCACATCAAGAAATAAGTCCATTCAAGTTTTTGTTCAGCTTTAACTACTTGAGTGACAGTTTGACTTAAATTTACTTTTTCCTGAGTATTACGTGCAAATTGACGTACAGACAGCATATTTGAGAGCGTATCAACAACTTTACCCATAAGAGTAGATCCCAGCTCTGACCATCTATCGGATAGCAGATATAGTTTCTTTGAAAGAAGGAGCGCAATGGTTGTAAAAGTTACAACCCACAAACATAAAGCCAATGCAAATTTATAATTAACCCACCATAGCGTACAAATTGCGATAATAAGAGCAAGAATGTGACTAAAGAAACGATCAATCAAGACCTGAATTAATTCGGGAACATAAGTCACTAAATCATTCAATTTGTTTGCTAGGCTACCAGAAAAATTATCCTGATAGTATCGATGACTTTGTTGTAAAAGTATAGAGAGAACATAGGTGGTAATATTTTGTTTTAAAATTGGGAGCATTTTAATTTTTACAAAATAATCATAAAGGCGAAAAATCGTGCTAAATAGTATGCCCAGCAACACGTAAATAAGGGCAGGATAAAAGATATAGTCAATAATAGTACTAGATGGATGGTCAGTGATACGATTCAAAATAATCTTTAATACATAGGGTCTAAGAGATATTTCAGCTGCCCATATAATGGCTACCCCAAACATTACAACTAAACCAATTCCAAAAGGACGGATCATCTTAAAAACGAAAGAAAAAGCTTGCCGAGTTGTTACCTCATGCATCGTCAGTATCCATGTTATCAACGTTAGAAAGAAAACAATATATAATCTAATATCATATCATTAACAATGGGAAAGAGTCATTAAAACACGGTTTATATAAATCTTATGTAAAAATGTCTCTAGACAATAGAGCTCTCTTCAGTATACATTACCACTTTCATTTAAGAGAACAATCGATGATTGATGTTAAAGACAAAAAGAGTGTTTGTGTCTCAGGTCTTGGCTTTATTGGGCTTCCAACTGCTTGTGTTCTAGCAACTTCGGGATATTCCGTGCTGGGGGTAGACATTAACCCAGAGGTTGTAAATCACATTCAATCTCTAAAGTTCACTTTATCTGAAACAAATCTACAAGCTTTACTAGAAAATGCTATCACCTCTGGTAACCTAAAAATCTCAACAAAGGTGGAAGTTGCAGATATTCACATAATTGCTGTGCCAACTCCCCTAACATCCGGCCATAAACCTAATCTTTCCTATTTAAATACAGCCGTTGATGCACTCATTCCTCATCTGCGTACTCAAGACTTGGTACTCATTGAATCCACTCTGCCTATAGGAACAACTGAATCAATGGCTCAAAAATTGCATAAGTATAATCCAGAAATTTATATTGCTTACTGTCCTGAGCGTATTTTGCCTGGGAATATTGTTCATGAGCTTACACACAATGGTCGTGTCATTGGGGGTATTAACGAAGATTCCACTTTAAAAGCGGTAAATTTTTATAAGTCCTTTGTTCATGGAGATATTATTGCAACTAACGCTAGAACCGCCGAAGCTGTAAAACTTGCTGAAAACACCTATAGGGATATCAATATTGCTTATGCCAATGAGCTTTCGATGATTGCAGATCACCTTGACGTGAACATTACAGAACTTATCCATATTGCTAACAAGCATCCTCGTGTACATATACACAACCCTGGACCTGGTGTCGGAGGCAATTGTATTCCTTTAAACCCGTGGTTCTTAGTTTCTTCGGCCCCTGCCCTTACCCAACTCATTACAAAAGCTCGAGAAATAAATAACAATAAAACCAAATGGGTTATTGAGAAGATAAGAAAAACAATCAAAAAAAATAATGTCCATGTTGTTGCTTGCCTTGGTTTAACATATAAACCAAATGTGCCTGATTTCAGAGAATCACCTGCGCTCATGATAGTAGACGCACTGGAAAAAGAAACTAGGGTACTTCGCGTTGATCCTTATTTTCGCGATACTATGCCGTTACAAGAAGCAATAGAAAAGGCGGATTTACTTATTGGCCTCGTAGCTCATCGAGAGTTTCAAGATATTGCATCTCACGAAATTACAGGAAAGATGCTTCTTGATTTTGCGGGAGTATTTGAATGAAGTCCATATTAACAATTATTGGAACTCGTCCAGAAGTTATTAAGTTAGCTCCTGTTCTATGTGCATTGAATCAAAATAGAAACTTTAGAAGTCGAGTATGCATAACGCACCAACATACCGACCTTCTTGATCCATTTCTTTCTCATTTAAACATATGTGTTGATTACGAATTAAATAACCCTACTCAAGAACGTTCTCTGTGCCAGAGTGTGTCTTATATCCTCAAAAAACTAGAAAACATACTTGCGGATGCAAAACCTGATGTCGTACTTGTTCAAGGGGACACAACAACGGCATTTGCTGGAGCTCTAGCTGCCTATTATGCTTGCATACCTGTTGGTCATGTTGAGGCTGGTTTACGCACTAGAAATCTCTATTCCCCCTGGCCAGAGGAAGGTCATCGCTGTTTAGTTGATCAGCTTTCAACTTATTTTTTCGCTCCAACCCTCCAAACTCTCAATAACCTCATATCTGAAGGCATACATTCTGATAAAGTTTGGGTCGTTGGAAATACCTCAATCGATGCCATAAGACTAGTGAGCAAATCCAATATCCCTATTAAAAATAGTTCGCAACAAACAGTGGTTGTTACAGTTCATCGTAGAGAAAATCATGGCCAAGCCTTAAAAGAGATATGCGCTGCTTTAAAACACATAGCCCAAATGTATAGTGATTTGCACATTAAATTTCTTTTACATCCAAATCCAGCCATACAAGGACCCATTAATCAAACACTTTCTAAGATAGCAAATATCGAGCTCATGCAACCACTTGATCATATGTCATTTGTTCGACTTTTGAATGAGTGTACGTTTATAATTTCTGATTCAGGGGGTATACAAGAAGAGGCGCCCTTTTTAGGAAAGCCGGTATTGATCCCCAGAGATACAACGGAACGTCCTGAAGGAATACAAGCTGGAACAGCTATGCTTGTAGGAACGAATAAAGATTCGATTATTTCTGCGTGTCAAGAGTTAATCGAGAATCCTACGAAATTAGATTCGATGTCAAAAGTACATTATCCATATGGTGATGGCTATGCAGCCGAACGTATTGTAAACATACTTGATTCGCAATTTTAAATGGGTTTATTTACATGGCTCAAGATATTCTTTTCTTTGCCGATCGACTACCCCCTCTTCCTGGGGGTATGGAAGTCCACGCGGGCTACTTTATCGATTATTTTACAAACCATTCTAAGTATCCTTTGGCGGGTATCATTACAAAAAATGCAAATGGAGAAAACTGCCTCTTAAGTAAAGCAGGAAGGATATCTGTAAAATTAGAAGATATCCCTAATCTTTTTAATCCTTCCTTTCTATTTTTTAATAGTGGTAGATGGATCGAAGAACTCAGGCAGATTCGTGAACTATTACCCCAAGCAAAATTAATTTATCGGACTGGCGGAAACGAAATCATTAAAGCCCCGCTTATTCGTAATCAAATTCCCATACATAAAAATCGCCAAATTTACTGGGCTTCAACCATAAACGAAACATTAGATCTTATCATAACAAACTCTGCACATACTGAAGCTCGATTGCGTAAAATTAACATAACGTGTCCATTTGAACGCGTTGTTGGGGGAGTAAATACTGCTGCATTAAAAACCGACTTAACGCCACTTATACCACCGACAACCATATTTTGCGCTGCGCGATTTGTTCCTTATAAGAATCACTACCTACTTATTTCTTTGATTAACAAACTTGTATCACGTGGTCATGCTATTCATGTACGACTTGCAGGAGATGGACCTCTCCTTCCAAAAATACAAGAACAGGTGGAAAAATATAATCTTGAACCAACTATTACGTTCTTAGGTGTTTTGGATAACCAGGAGACATGCCAAGAAATTGCCCATGCAAGTATCTATATGCAATTAAGTTGCGATTATCCCACAGAAGTTGAGGGAGGTTCCTATATTCATTGTGAAGGTATGGGGCGATCAATTTTAGAGGCACTCACAGCTGGCACGTATGTAATTGCTGGTAATAGTGGAGCTCTTTCAGAAGTTATCACAGATGAACGTGGGTTACTTGTAAATCCAGAAAATCAAGAGCAACTCACAGAAGCAATAGAACGTATCCTTAAAAATCCACCATCTCGACAACCATTTATCAATACTTATTGTTGGACAAATGTTTTCAACCGTTACGAAGAGATATTTGAGGGGTTGTCATGAAAATATTACTTGTAACTGAAAAATGTGGCCCTTCTGAAAACCAGCGAGATGGCGGAGCAAGGTTGATTGAATCCCTTCAAAGAATTTTTAGTGATGCACTGAAGGTTATGCAATTTGGTCCGCAAGCAGACCCCACTGCTACATGGCACTTTACCTGTCCATTTAACTTACCAAACCGATTCGATAGGCGATTAATGAATGCACGTTTCATTGCAGAAAAAGTAAAGGCTGTTGAACAAGATTTTACCCATGTGATATTTTCTCACGCTTCGATGCAGTTTGGTTTAATCAATATATCTTTGAGAGAAGACCTGAACGTATGGACGTTTCCTATGTTTCTGACGCCTTCTTACCGAGTTTCTGGTGAGATTGTGCCGGAGAGTTATTTTCAAGCTGAATATCAAACATTGATAAGTTCAAAAAATATACTGACACCAAGCCATCTCGAAAAACAGCAACTCATGGAGGTTTATTCAATTCCAGGAGAGTACATTCATGTTATCCCTCGGGGAGTAAATACGCAGTTTCTTATACACAAAACCCGCAACTTTAATGGTAATCCCCTATTCTGCAGTATCGGTAGTATCAAACCTCAAAAGAATATCCTCGGTTTAATTAGTATCTTTAAGAATATTAAGAAAGCCTTTCCTACTTCAAAGCTTCAAATCATTGGCCCTGTCCAAGATGAAGATTACTTTGCACAAGTACAAAATGAGATCAAGAATTTAAGGCTTGCTGATGCTATTGAATTCAAAGGATATGTCCAACCGAGCAAGATGGCAGAAGTTGTTGCGGATGCGCATATTCATATATCAGCCTCAAAATGTGAGACCTTTGGGCGCTCCATTTTTGAAACTCTTGCTCTTGGAATACCTAACGTTGCTAGAAAAACAAACAACGCTGCAGCTGAAATCTTAAACGACTTACCGTATGCCTGCTTTACGGATGATTCTACGAAGACAACAGAGATCATCGAAGACATGCTCAACAATCTGGAAACTCTATCCTCAATGGCGAAAGAAATTGGCGATCTTTATGATGATGAAATGTTATCTCGATTGTTGGCTGCCAAAATTCGCAATGATGAGATTATAGCTGTTAGCGACTTTGATGGTACGCTTTTCCATAAGGATGATCCGGGAAGAACGCAAAGGTGCATAAGTGCTTTTATGAGTTATCCTAAACGCATTGTTTGTAGTGCTCGGCCGATCTCTGACCTTCTCGTAGCTTTCAAGAATTACAATCTAGCAGCTGACTGGATAGTAGGATATAGCGGCTCTGTTGTTACAAATGGTAATGGTTCTCCTCTTTGGATCGCATCATTTGAACAACAGGATATAGCCAGGCTTGAGGCAACCTTAACTGCGAGTAGGCGTATAGAATTCAACGGAAAAGTTCTGCAGCTTTCTGTTCCAGCTGAAACCCTACCAAATATCACAGGTTTTCGTTTCGAATCTTACCAAGGAATAACTTTTATTGCTCCATGGGAAGCATCTAAATTACGTGCTGTTCATCGACTACTCAAGCATAATAATTGGTCCGGCCAAGTGCAGGTATTTGGTGACGGACTTTATGACTCTGAGCTTATCAACTATTTCGATGGAACTCAGATTACGCCTTTCCCCTCTGATTATCGCCAACAAAAGGAGATCAAATATGCTTGACACGTTCTACAAAGGTTATTGGATGGTTACAAACCGTTGTAATCTGCGCTGCTCCTACTGTGTGCTTGAGAATGCTCCTCACCAACTAAAACAAGAGCTTGATATTAATGGTAAAAAGGAACTGATAACCCATTTATATCATAATCTTGGATTCCGTCGTCTCACACTTTCTGGGGGTGAAATCTTAATTATTGGGAAGCATCCTCCCACTGATTTCATTGAATTACTGCGACACATCCGAACGTTCCGCTCCCCTGAGCCTAAAAAGAATTTAGAAATTGAAATGTATACAAATGGCGCTTTCCTCAATGAGAATGTCGCCAATGAAATGAAAGGAGTCGTTGATCTCGTTGCTGTTACGATCGATAGCGTCAATGATCAATTCTTAAGCGAGATTGGTAGAAACTATAAAGGACATAAAAAGTATTATGAACATATAACACAAGTCTGTGGCTTGCTTTACCAGAATGATATAAAACTTAAGATTCATAGTGTCGTAAGCCAAAAAAATCACTCCTTTCTGCCCGATGAGGTATTAGCCATTCTCAATGGCGTTGAAGAAACTAAAGGAACAGTTTCATCCTGGAAGTTCTATCAATACATGTCATATGACGCCCCTGATCGTGATATTGCCCATGCTATTCCAACTGATTTCTATGAGAATTTCCAACAAAGGGTTGAACAAGCTCTAGAAGGGCGAAATATTCAACTCCATTTTAAGGATAATGAAGAGATGAATGCATCTCTATTTAATATTTTATCCTATGGAAATGCTCAATATATGCGCACCAATGATACTTGGTCAACAAGCCCTCGGACAAATGATTTACGTACCTATGGTTCTATGACTGAACTATTTAGTAAGCATGATATCGATGAGAATATGTTCCGACACTTTCATGAGATACGCCGATGAACGAGATCATTATAACTGTCGACCTTGATTGGGCATGTGAACCAGCCATAGAGGAAACGCTCGACTTTCTCAAAAACCAAAAGATTAAACCAACAGTTTTTATCACACATCGATCAGCGGCCGTGGAAACCTGTATGGATGAGATTGAAGTGGGGCTTCATCCTTATTTTTCTCCGGGTTCTTCCCATGGCTCTACAATTGATGAAGTGACAAAGCACGTTATGGATTTACCCCACAACCTGGCTGCCTTTCGTTGTCATCGTTTTGCTATTTGCAATTCTTCCCAGCAAGCTATGGCAGAAGCTGGTATGTTGATTTCATCGAATGTATGCACTGACCTAGAAATTGTAGAACCTTTTAAGGATAGGTTTGGACTGCTAGAAGTACCAATATTCTTAGAAGATGGGGGGTATTTGTGGCGCAAGCATCCTTTAGTAATGCCCCAAGCTGTAAAAGATGCATTATCAAGACAAGGAACCAAGGTCATCATTATCCACCCCATGCATTTTGCCCTTAATACTCCGCACTTTAATTATATGCTTGATATTAAGAAATCTGTAAATCGTGATGAGTGGAATAAACTAACGAGAAATAAACTTAATGAACTACGGTGGACTAATCATGGGATTAGAGATTTTCTTAAAGAGCTAATACAATTTCCGTGCTCAAAATCTACTCTAGGATCCTCCCTTGTCCAAAGCCCTTAAAGTGGCATAGCCATCTTGAACTTCGGCTTGAATGGCAAAATTAAATCGACCTATCTCAAGACATAGATCAAAATCTTGGCTTGGATATTGCCACTGGTCATCCGAAAAGAAATATTTACCTGGTCCCTCACGCAAGGTAGAGCGATATTGGGACAACTCAATTGCCTTACCCTTAAGTTGAGCATCAATGTACTGAGCACAAAGTTCATCTTCCAATGAGGGTGTCACTCCCTCATGGCCCATAGGTATAAGACTAACCCGTGGGTTTTGAAGCTTCGATAAATATTTTACCGTTGCATCGGCATTTGCAAGGCTTGCTACAAGGATGGTATCAAATCCCTTCAACATCATTATCCCATTTGCGCCCCCTTCAGTACGATGAAGGACGTTTCGACCCTTAAGCTCAAATTCTTTGACACGTGTGGGTGAATTTGGAATATCATACTTTAGGGTAGCTCCTCTCTCTGCTTTGCCAATAAGGAAAGGATCGTAGAACTTAGATACATGTTGAGAAACAACTATGCTCTTATTTGTAAACATATAGGAAGCTGGTAATTTCTCTAATATATAACAGGCTGTTGTAAACGCGCGAAAAACATCAATTACTACAGCAACGAGTGTTTTATGTTGTTTGAATATATGAGGTTTTATAGATGTAGTTTTACCTTGAGAGTTAGAAAGATCACTGGTTACTACAATGGTGGATTTATCATCGATTGTAATTGTATCTTCATCATCATTTGTATAAGCCTGATCAGTAGACAGTGCAAGTAATTTTTGCTGATATGTATGTGGACTAATGATTTCAACAATTATTGAGTTATCTTGTGTTGCATTTTGAGTTAATTTATCGGTTTGTAGGATAGAGGTGACAAGCTGATGTGACCCCCTGTCCTTATCCAAAATAATCTCTTCAGCAGCCTTATTGTTAAAGCAGCATAAAGCTAGCATTGCTAGGTAGAGAGAAGATATTTTTATGCTTTTTCTCAAAACTACTTCCATCTTATTTTTCCTTTTTTGTAAGGGATTTTTCGTACGGTATAATAGTAGCGTAAATCTTTTAATCTTTGTTGCTAAAAATCGAAAATATCTATAGGTGAGAATGACTAACACGCAACACTCACGGCACCGGCCGTACGCTTTCTGCCGCAATTACGGCATGTTTGACGCAAGGTGAACCCATGATTCAAACAATCGAGTATGTAAAAACACATTTAATTTGGAGCTGCCCCCTTTTTAGGACCATGGGTTAAGAAGAATTCCCAAGTCTTAGTCACCCAAGAATTCGGACACGACCACGTCAATAGCTGGGCGTCCGTCGTTACCAAGCATTTTCTGCGAATCCTCTAACAGACAGTTTCGGAAAATACCCCAAAACCTTATAAAGCCACTACCATTAACCGCATATTGACTGCAGTCTCGCACTTTGTTCAGTGGCTCCATAAACAACACTTCTTGCTCGCTAATTACCCGTTTATCGGCGTCAAGGATATTGGATCGATGCATCAGATTGGAATAGCCTAAACAGCCGACAACTCATACACCTCAAATCTGCTTGCGAACAACGTCTTGTTTTATAAAACTAGAAGAATCAAAACCCTGCTTTGGAAATTGCCGTGTTTTACCTTCTTTTGCAGACCGTCGATGATATTTTTACAAACCACCAAAGATCAATACCTTCATGTTTATATGTAATGGAAGAAGCCATTCTGACTACCTTGACAACTTTCCTCCAATTTGATATTTTTAGGCCCTAAATTTGCATCCAATCACACAACTAGCAGTTTCACTCATATGAAAATAAATCATAGAACCTTTTCTATTTGGCTCGTAATCCTTACGCTAACAGTACTCACAACATGGGGAATGGAGGCTGAGGATCTTCCATCCCAAGATAATCTTATGAAATTTAAGTTAGGCTTAGAGTTTCAAGAAAGCAGCGGCTTATATCCTTGGGAAATAAATGACCATGTTCAAAAAAAGCCTTTGTTTTTCTTTCATTATAATAAGGTTTGCTTATGGCATGTTGTGATAGACTCAAATGATATCGAGTTTGTTACACGATCCTTCTTACCCCGTGAAAAGGATAATTTAAAATTATGCATGTCTAGCATCTTAACTGCTGTTGAGTCGCTGAAGGCTATTCTTTTGCAAAGTTCAACGACAACTTTTCATGTTTGGAGAGATGATATTTCTTTGATGTATAAAAGCGCAGAGTTCCGAATTGAAGACAATCCTGAGATAGATTTTGAAGCAGTAAAAGAGATTGTTAGACCAAACGATCAGTGGGAACCCCAATTTTCACCCCAAGCAACGATTCAACATCCCTTAAATATCACCATACCCTTATATTTTTCGCTTTTCGGCTTTGAGAGTGCAGATATGGTAAAATTTTCAGCAAGCTTCCCGAATCGAGAATTATTTTTGGCTCATTATAGAAAGATAGAACTTTGTGGCAATGCCTATACTGCGTGTAAGGAATGTTATGAGGAATTTAAAACGGATGAGGCTGAAAGAGCTTACAAAGCTTCGGAAGAAAATACTAAAAAGTTAATTCCTAAGTTACAGTCGCAATTATTCCGTATGTATCAAAAGGTTTGCACACCATTGGATGGGTTTGTGTTTCTACATGCATTAACCTTAGTTAATATGACCCCTATTGATGACATTGGGGATAGGCAATTTTTAATAGAGATCATGCGAAATCAACAAAAGTATAAGCAAATTGATTCTAAGATGCGGTTAAACCTTATGTCGCGCAGACCATTTTCCTCAATGATGAAGGATCTAAAAATAACAGGGCTAACCTACTCTGAATACTTTGCGAATGCCATGCAAACCCATAATTTTAAGTTTGATAAAATTTTCGACGTACCAGGTCTTTTTCGAAAAACGAACTACGCAGAACAATTTTTTGATCAGAGTGGACAAGTCGTCAATTTGGGTCATTTTTCACAATGCTTCCAAGATGAATTTTATTCCAACAACAAAGGTGTCATTAGTTCTCTCTTACATCAAGGTATCATAGGAACGGCAATGTTAAGAAATTTTAGGCCAAATATCCTAACAGCTAACGGCTTAGCAATACATACCCTTTTTGAGGATTATTATCGCCAATCAATTGATACCGTTACGACTCCAATAAAAAGATATGTTATTGACCCCCTCAATTCTGGTATAATGCAGGAAGGAACGGGTAAGTATGACGTTCTTTCTCCGCCATGGATTTTACATTCATCTAATTCCATGGGACGTTTCAAAGAAGAAGAAATGGAGAAGCAGGATATGACATATGGGGAAGCTATCATTGAGGTAAGATCCATTAGAAGCGTACAGCCTTGGTTTTTAAAAATGGCTGGTGTAAATGCGGCTTTAGTAGGAAGCTTTCTGACAACCCCAAATGAACATTTAGTTGATCAAGCTTTAGGGTTGTTTGACTATTTAGGCCATTTTGAATATAACTTTCTTACCCGGAGTGATTATGGAAGCGAGATTTTATTTAAAACAATGACGGCAATCAAAAGATACTAATTGAGGGAGGCTAAAAATGACGATCAGAATATTGGCAATATTAATATTTTCCTTGAATCTTATTATTCCAGTTACCGGATGCGATAATTACAAAGAACTCAGCGCAGAAGCTGACAGGATTGTGAATAGAATAACAAGCAAAATTCCTACAGACAGAGAAGATCTTCTTTATCATTTAAAGCATTTACGCGTTCGCGACTCCTATCAAGATACTGGGGATAAACAAGGTCCAGGTGACGTGGAAGACAAGTATGCTGATTTCCAGCAGCTATATTTAGATTCTGTCCAGAGCGGCATTCCCTCTCTCTTACCATTTGCCCAGCTATGTAAAAGTATTTATGAAGACAGTCATCTGGATCGGCAAAAAACAAAGGTTGCCGTTCATCTGTTGTTTAGAGAAGTCTTTCAAAAACTACAAGATCTAACTAAAATTATGAGAAAATCTGAATCACAAGATAAAGAGTTTGATGAAAAGCGAAAAGCCTTTGACATTGACAAAGAGACCGACCACTTTTTTGATGTTCACGAAACGCTTGGTGGCGCGCAAGGACTTAAATTTCCGTCGACATGGGGACAAAATTTCTCATTTGGGTTTCCATTACTTGGCGGTGAATTAGATCCGACCCACGTCCATTGAATATGTTGGTGCCAATAATTATTAAGGGCTATTATTATTGATAATGGCTCCAAAAAGAGTTTGAATAATTAAGTCAACCCGCTGATCATTTGATTTATTAATATGAAGATGATATACTAAAAACAATAAGAGGGAGGCTAAAATGAAAAAATTAACACTAATGATTTCAGCCATATGTTTATTATCTCAAACACCAACACCTGTCTTGTGTACAGAAGTTGATAGATATAATGGATATGATCTATATACCCAGGTGAGACCTCATTTTAAAACATCAATAGAGGACTGTGTCTTAAAAATAACAGCCGCAGACTTAAATATAACTGACGATTCTATTGTTGAAGCAATAAAGCATCCCCGTCCTTTGTCTGTTAGTGAGGCGTTAGAATCTATTCAGAATGAGTCTTTGCAGTTATCTGCGAGAGGAAAACGGTTGGATATTGATTTAAGCAGCAATACAATTTGCGATCAAGGCGCGAGTTTGATTGGAAATTATTTTAAGGATAACAATTCATTAGTTATTCTAGACCTTTCTTGGAATCGTATGACTGATGATGGTATCGGGACTCTGTTGACTTTGCTCAAGCCGGTTTTAATGCAACCAATGTTTAGCTCGCTTAATATAAAAGGGAACTACGGTGCTAACACAGCCAACATAAGAAAAATTCTTATGGCTTCCTTTTCCCAAACAGAGCAAGAGGCTGTAAAAGGTAAAATACAAATATAAGCACATATCATGCTCCTTATTTGAGTATGCTAAATATGAAATTTTTAAAGTACGCATTATTACTTTTCATTCACACAACAATCCCTTCTTTAGCTGCTGAGCAGGTAGAAGAAGGATGGCGTTGGAAGAAAACATTTATACTCCAAATGCAGGAAGATACTCCAGAGCATTCTGTAGATAATTCTCATGACTTAATGGCAAATGGGGTTACTGGCATTCAGCGTACACTCTTTAGCATGGCGCAAAAGCCAGAAGGAGTAATTGCCAATCTGAGGCAGTTGTTAAAACATAATCCACCCTTACAGCCAATATTTTTGAGTCTTAATGCCGATGATAAATGTATTGGTGATATTCTAAAGGATGTAAGCTCATCTAGCGAGCTAAATGATTATTGGTTAGAAAACAAAGATTTACAAAAGTTCCCGTCAGCTAATGAGCAGATATTGCACATAATTAGACAAAATCTTCAAAGATTATGTACGAGGAATATAGTCCTTGCTTCATTTGGTACAATCATAAAGGGAAAATATGCAAATATACCTATTTTAGAGCCTATGACTGGGCGTCGAGCTGTTTTCTTAAGCGGTACAGGTAATCGATTAATCGAATTATTAGAGCCGACAGATTTTAAAGAATTTACCTTTATAACTTTTGATAGACCATATGATGGAGATAAATTATATGATGGGTTTTTAAAAGGAAACTTAGGTTATGTCCTTTCTCATACATCCGAAAGAATTCCAGCAAATCTAAAGCAAAAATCATTGGAGTATAAAAGAGAACTTGATACTTATGTTTCGGCACAAAAGGATTTAGAGAGAAGGCGAAACGGTTATGATGAATGCGTGCAAAAGATGATAAACATTCAACCGAAGGTTCTTAGTGGTCGCCAAATTACGGATAGTATACTACGTCAATCTCAAACAGCAGTAAGAGATAACCTAAGATTGACTGTCGAGCTTGACTCAAGATTACAGGACGTACAAGCATGCTATTCTACTTCTTTACGGTTGATCCCTGATTTTTTTCATAGTGAACAGTTGTTAAGGCTGTTTCTTTATAACAACTTAGAGTCATTACTAAGGAAATATTTACCATTCGAGGAAATTGAGCAATTTTTAACAATTCACATCCACTCATTAAACGATGTATGTGAAAGATGTGCTCATTGTCTATTTTTAGAATCAGAGATGTGTAATGTCATTACGGAAGAAACGCGTCCCGAAGTAAAAAAAAGAAGTAACGTTACTTCTAGAGATCCTTACGGGTTTTTTGAGAAGTTTTTTAATAGTGTCAAAGAGCACAAGCCAAAGTTAAAGTATTTAGTTCTTGCTACCTCAAGTACGGTAGGAGAACAAAGGGGCGTCATGCATCGGTATCAAGCAGGCCATGATATGCATGCGAACGATCCAATTATTTTAAGTTCGTTCCAACCATTATTAGCATTTAAGGTACTTCCTTATGAATTCCATTTCCAACCTTTATCTCCATCCTTAACACCACAAGTTGTTACCGGTTCGTTGTATCAGTCGTATTTTCCTACTGTGCACCATAAATAATTAACACATTATAAGTTGATTTATGATTCACTCCTGCTGGTCCATCTTCCTTGTACTTAAATTATGAATTAGGCCCTTTTCTCACAGTCATTTCTATGGCCTTTCCACTCCTTTGCTCAGCAATGGCTAAGTCGTAAGCCATTTGCATTTCTAACCAGAACTTTGGTTCCGTATTAAAATAACGCGCCAACCTTAGAGCGGTATCAGCACTTATTCCTCTTCGATTGCGAACTAAGTCATTTATTCTTGATGGAGAAATATCAAGGTCACGCGCAACCTTATTGTGACTTAATCCATAGGGTATAAGAAACTTCCTCTCTAGATATTTGCCTGGCGACTCAAGCGTTTTGTAATCAGATGGCATTATTATACTCCGGCTCTTAGATGTTATACTATATACCACATACGTTATCCCGTATTACAGGATACAGTATGTGATTTAACATATAAGAACCAGCAAATCAATGATCTTTGTAAAAATCTCTTGGTAACCGTTGACCACATGAAACGTGAAAAACACCAAATTCTCCTCATTATTACACATGGGCTATATAACTGCGGAGATAGAATGGTATGGGCGTATAACATGCTACTAAGAAAATTGGGAGAAATTATAAACGATAAATCTAAGAGTCATTTGAGTACACAAGGTTCTAAAAAATGTCAGATGATTGATTCTTCACGTATCGACAACACTTTATTCTAGGGTTCAATTATATATTGATAATGCTCGTCAAAATGTTCCCTTCATAGGCGCACGAGCCCTGGAGAAATTTCTCCTCAGATGCAACCTGAGGGGCATCGCCACCATTCTTGTCAGCGTCCAAAAACGACCATTGCACATCCTTGAACAGCTCAATCTCTTAAGTAAAGTGAAGATTGCAAAATCTTTACGCCTCGCTTTCTTGATTTCAAGCCAAGAGAGCTAAAAACCATTCAACTTTATAAATTTTTTCTCAATTTTGAGATTGTCTCAAGAGTGTCGATAGCATTGAGAGAGCGTCATTTTGTGTCACTCACAAAAATCTACTTTATTACCTGGATGAGTTTACATTTAGATTTAATCGCAGAGCATCTCCTTCACGAGGGAATCTTTTCTATTGCTTGATTCAACAGTACTTGAACTTCACCCAGTCCCAGCTAAATCTCTAGCCACTACATATAGTGGGTAGCTTAGTCAACTGCATAAGGAGGTTTTGAAATTACAAGAAATCTGTAGGCAACAGTTGTCAATGAACGCGCTGTTGTGACTAAGCAAGATAGGATTCTGGGACTCTAAAGCTCATGTTCAAAAGAGCGATGCTTTTGTTTGTTTTGCATAAGCTGCTTCTGGATGGTTTGTTGGTGAGTTTTATAAATAGATATCTGGGTTTTCATAGCATTTTCAAACTGGTGGGCATGATGGATATTTTCTTCAGAAATATCAGCCTTATCTCCTAGAAGTTTTTTATAATAGGCTAAAGATTGCAAATTATCGTCAAGATAGGCCCTTTCTTGCTCTTTCTCATGTGAGTTTTTATGTGGTTCAAGCAGCTCTTTCACCCGTAAATTAGCCGTTTTTACGATTGAAGACATATGAGCATTGGGATTGATAAAGAAAAGCTTAGCTTCCAAACATATTTTTTGTAAGAAATTATGTTCCTCTAATTCATTCAAGATTGAGGCATATTGAATACGTAAGGCCATGTAGATCGAATGATCTAACAATTTGTCAGGGTCGTGATTTTGACGGTAGGCATGATTAAGTGTCGTTAATGAATTGTAGACTTTCTCAACCAGTTTTTCTATTCCATGTTGTGGTTCAATAAGCTTTTCATTAAGTTTGAGTTCTTTAATACGGTTGTCTATGCGCTTAAGACTAAACTCTGGGTTGTTAAGTTTTTCCTTTTGTTCCTGAGAAACCTCCAATTTCCTTTGTGGCTCAGCCATTTTAATCATTTCTCTTACGGTATCAAGAGTCCATCCTTTAGGAAACTCATCCCCCAAATCCCATTTGTTGGGTAAGTATGGGGGAAGGTTGACAATTCCTACAGAACCTTCCTTGTCAACATCCTTGTTGAGTTGGATTAAGGTCTGCTGTAATTTTTTGGCGGCATTTTGGCCAGCTTGATCATAATCATGATCTGGCCAAATGACGACACTTTTGCCAACCAAAGGCTTCCAATTGGTATTACCAACGTTCCCCGCTCCCCCACCCCAGGTTAAGACATGGAATTCAGGTAACAACTTTTGGGCAGCATCAGCTGTCTTTTCTCCCTCGACCACCAGAACAGATTTGTTAGGGTCGCGAGCTAGCTTTTCGATTCCATAAGGGGCCTTATCTTTTTTCTCAAATGCCAACCACTTCCAGTGTCTAATACCCCGTTCGTTCTCACAATAAGACAGGCATGGGGTAATTTTATCAATCTTACCATCATTCTGTTTATCATATCTGAACACATAACCTTTTAGGTTGCCCTGCTCATCACGATATGCATGACGATTAACTTCCTTGTATCCTTCGCGTAAGTAATAATTAAGGTACTTGTTATCATCTATTTCGGGAGTTCCAACATGTTTTGGAATAGGTAGAATAGGTGTCCATTTGGATTTTATCGTGTTTTTCTGGTCTTCTATGACGCGGTGTTCAATGACCATGGGATTGCCACCCAACCAATCACTTGCCCACTTAAGGGAATCTTTTACAGAAGAAAGACCCACTTGATCTTCTATCAGTTTAAGGGGGCCTCCTTTAACCCCCGTCACAAAATTCATAAACACACCCTGTTTAGGACCTCTAACCGCTACGGAAACTTTATGTGACTTCTTAAACATCAAGTAATCAGAATTTCTGTTACCCTTTAAAGGATCACCCAGAATTGATATTGCCAATTCATAAATCCGTTCTTTAAGTTGTGCTTCTACTTCCGCAAAAGATTGGTGCCGCTCATAGGTAATAACTTTGTATTCTGTCTTGAGGAATTCACTACCTTTACTATCTGCTCGTGCCGATTGTTTTATGTTCCGCTGAGTTTCATGACGAACACTACGCTTCTTATCAAAAAACTCATCAAAACTCTTTTGAATATCTTGAGGCCAAAGGTCCTTTTCCCGTAAGATTTTGAAGGTGTGTTTATAATCACTGTGATGATCAAACTCTAGCCAGTTTAGAAGCTCACTGGCAGCCATAGCAACTTTTGTTGAACCATCATCCATAAATGTCTGTAAAGTCTGTCTCAGAGCATTTTTGTGGGCATCTACGTCAATGCTTTTGCAAGATATCCCCTTTTCTTTTGCAATTTTGGTCAGAGTGGCTGCATCGAAACCTTTGATAAGCTGATGGGCGTGTTCATCCTGGATCGTTACAAGAGAAATATAATCCTTAAACTTCTCTGTCCCCCATGGTTTAATCTTTACTTCTTTTGTGGTTCGGGCCTTACTTTCTTCAATGCACTCTCTGTACATATCCTTGGCAGCCAGTGCAGCCTTCTCATAATCTTCAAGGATATGGAAGAGGTTGATTTCTTTGTTTGTCGTAAGATCCTTTAGAACGCAGCTTCTTTTATAGGCAAATGTCGTTTCTTGGAGTTCTTTAAAATCAATCCCAGCATAATGGGCTTGTTGAGCTGTGATAGAGGCTCCCTGCCCTTCTTTCCTTTCGAAGGCAATAAGTTGGGTAATCGCGACAGCCGCCTGTCCTTTGGCTTCAAGGTCTTCGGCCTTTTGGTATGATATGATATGACGGGTCCGGGTTGCTTGTTCGCACCGAGAAAATATCTCTTGTAACTCAACCTCTTTGAATTTCATGCCCATGGATTCTGCCATGGCCAGAACTTGACCATGGTCTCGTTGGTCAAAGATTTCTAAAGCAAGATCGTTGCGTGATACACAAGCAGTCTTATAGGCCGTATAATGAGTACTTTCCCAAGCTCTTTGACCCTTATCTTTGGTTTCTTCAATGCATTGGGTGTAAATCTGGTTCGCTTTGCGGCATTGAGTATCGTATTCATCCAGTAAAAGGAAGAGCTTTTGTTCCGGTTCCGTCTTCAAAGTCTCAAAGAGCTTCATCTTTTGGAATTCTACAGCATGTTCGGCTATAGCTTTGGGTTGTAACCCATGCTGATAAACTTGGCTTAGTGTTGGTTTCTTCTCAAACCCCACCTCCTTTTTTATCAATGCATGGATCTCGAAAGCAGCTTGAAGCTTAGCTGTCTCCTCCTGGCTTGTTTGGTAGATCTTGAACAATGAATCGCGAGTTGCTTGAACAGTTTGTTCGCCCAATCGCTCAAAGTCCAGCTTAATTCCGACCTTGGTTGCTAAAACTTCAAAATCTTCTCGATTTTCCATGATACGAGAGGCTATAGCGTCTCTGACTATCCGAACTTCTGTCCACTCAGTAATAGCCTTAGAGAATGACTCTTTAAGAAGTGTTCCCTCAAACTCCTTCAGTTTGGGCTTGATTTCTTTCCAAATTGATCCTGAAAGATCACGAGCCTCGACATAGTCAATAAGGATTTTGAGCATGGTCTGCCTGGTTGGATCAGAATTGTCCTTTAACATCTCCTTTTGCAGCATTTTCGACTGATGGGCCTCGGCTTGTACTTTGATCGTGCTCATACCGTAAGATATTTTTTGATGAGGATATCCAACTTGGTTTTCCAATTGTTTTGCCGTTTCTTTCAGAAAGGGGCTGTATAAAATCGGGTTCTGATAAATCTGATTAGCCAAGACACCTCTGAGATCACAAACTTCCTTAAACTTTGCCCATTCAGGATGTGTTTTTGAACGAGCACCTGGATGGGTCTTGCGAATGTTTCTCCAAAGATCGCGGGCCTCTAGAGAGACGGCTATATACTGTTCAACCACCAATTGAGCTTGCACCTCGACACGGCTCAAGGCGCGTTTTCTCAAACCTGCTGTAATCTCAAGGGATTCAAACGTCAAACCCCCCTGGCGAACAAAATCCTTGTGAAACTCTCGATCGTTTAAAATAATCCTAGCAAGCTGTTTCCTTTCTGTTTGGACATTTCTATAGTCTGCCCAAATTTTTGGTTGTTCTGACTTCTCTGATCTTCGTGCAAGAGCTGCAATAGCAGCCAATTCTTGTCCAATTTCTTTATAATCCTGGACATTCTGCCAAAATTCTTGATTTTCACCCAAAACGCTGTAGTCAACAACCAAGTCCTTCGTAAAGATTTTCCCGATCGATTTAACAAAATTTCCGAAATTAAAAAAATCTTCATTCGAGTAATAGATAGAAATATCTTCCCGATGACGGGTTAACCCAACATAAAAAGCATGGGCATCCATGAATTTTGAGGCTTTAAGTAATGTCCAGTCTGGGGATCTTCCTTGACTTTTAATCCCCGTAACAGCATACCCATGGGCAAAGTGACTATAATCACTTAAATTGAACGAAATCTTAGCAATTCCTGGGATCTCTGCCACAATTTTATAAGTCTGTGTTATCTCTCCCGTCTCTTGATCTATAGTTCGAACCGGCTTTATCGACCGAATAACAGCGACAGCGTTATTTCTAACAAAAAAGTTCTTTTTGTTTGACTCGAAAGATGTTTTAAAGCCGCGATCATTTTTGGTAAAAACAATTTTGTCCCCGATCGCATACCCCTCTTCCCCCCTGTTTAGCAAATCATCTTGAGATAAAAGACCATTTGCTTTCAGCATAGAACGGATCTCTCGGTTTAAATTTTGGCATTCTACATTGGTTGCGGCCAAAACAATACCTTGTGAATCAGGGGCCCTCATTGTGTTTCGAAGGTATTGGCGAGCCATATCTTCATAGACATCAACGTTGGTCGCATGCTCCTGAACATGCCCTTGACGCTCATACATCTCAAGAGCTGTGCCGGAATTCAACTCCGCCAGATGTTTGGATGCTTCCCGCATCCAGGGGATATTTTGGCGCATGATATCGTTGAGCTCACAAAGAGATCCTTTTTCTTTTACGTATTCTATGAGTTTTCTAAAGATATCTCCGGCTTCTACAGGTTTAAATTGGTGGTCATCTCCTACGAGGATTAGCTTGGAACCTGTAAGGTTAATGGTTTTAACCAAAGCATCCCAACCCCCTGGTACAGATTCATTCCATCCCCCGACTCCCACCATTCCGGCTTCATCAATGATAATCAAGGTTTTGTCATCTGGGAGATATTCGGAGTAGTTGTCAATTTCCTGTTGAGCCGCTTTCTTCTCCTTACGAGAGGATGCATTTTCCAAATTCTCTACGGCTTCATGGTACATTTTCCAGAAGTGAGCATAATGAGCAATGGTATCAGAATTGCACCCAGTATCCTCTTCCAACTGGCTTGCAGCCGTGGCAGAAGGAGCCATACCCAAAACTGTGTATCCAGCATCTTCATGCAACTTAATAACAGACTTCATGGTAGTTGTCTTGCCTGTTCCTGCCCGTCCGATCATTATGGAAAGCTGCTGATCCCCACATAATACTCTGATACCGTTTTGCTGCCCTTTGTTTGGTCTAATGGCATCTTTTCTATCGTCTTCTTCAAGGCTTTTTATTAAAGCTTCGACCTTAGCCGAATCTATAGAAATTGCAGCCTTTTTATCCTGATAAGCTTCAAAGGACTCAAGTACCTTAGCCTCTTTGTCAAAATACTCTTGAGAGGTAAATCTTTTGAACCCATGGATGTCTTTACCAACTTCAACAGCCTCTTTTAGAATAGCATCAATCACATGCTCCCCCAAAATACCCATATCGTCTTTAAGACGCTTTTGTACAAGAGAAACTACCTGATGCTCTGAAAATGTAGCTTGTTTTGAGGTAAGTTCCTTCAAAACAAAGCCCGGCTCTTGTGCTATTCTTTCTTTGTTTTCTTCCACGATGAACTCATTATCTTTAACAATACGGGAGATTAATCCATCTCTCTCCAGTTGATGAGCCATCCATCCTTTATGTTGTGTCGGGATTAAATCGATACCTCGTTCAGCATAGGATCTATGATCAATTCGCGTGTCCATGCCCAAAAGTTCAAATAAGGCGTTCGTTTTGTCGGCAAAGAATTTTCTGGTTTCTCTCAAACCCGAACGCGCACAAAGCGGTCTTGCAACTTTGAGAAAAGAGAACGTTCCTTCCTCATAAATGTTACCCTCAACGGCTCTGTGGGATGCGTTTATATGAACATGGGGATTTCCTTCTTCCCAATGAATTGAATAGGTAGCAACCAGCCCACAAGAGACAAATCTCTCATTCACGATCTCTCGAATGAGATCAATATTTTGTTCTTGAGAGAGTTCCTTAGGGAGTGCAAATACATAGGTATGAGACACTTGAGCGCTATTGATAAACTTCTCTCTAGCCTCCAGGTTTTTATATCTCTTGACAGCATATTCATCTTCAAAATTCTCTAATTTGTTCCAGATTTCTAAATCTTTTTTATCAATTCCAGACTCTTCAGGAGCTACAGTTTCCCAAAATACTTCATCATCCTTACTACGGTAATCGGCAGTTATTCCTCGGCGTGTTTCTTGCAAACACGTTCTTGTAATATAAGCAGCAGCTTGCACAGCGCTGCGCCCTGTGCTTCTTGATACCTGCCCCATACTTAAGTGATAGATTGCCATAATCAAACATATTAAACCGCCGGTTAGGCTCGCGCAAGCGCAATCGCGCATAAGTGCGCCATTCTGGATTTTGGATGACTTGATTGTTTAATTTGTTTTTGATACTATCCTACATTACAACCTTATGTTTAACAAAAAGCTCTCAAGATTGAGGGCATTTATCAGGAGTTCTAGATGTCAGTACAACTCATCAAAAAATTAGAATCACTCAAGGAAGATAAAAAATCAGTTGAAGAAAAAATAGATAATCTCACCAAAGATGTTGCCAATAATCTTGCTCATAGTTTAATTCAAGCAGGAGCATTACATGTTGATCTTGTTGCACTTACGGGCGGCATATTAGAAGCGATTGAAAAAGTAAAATCTCAATCCATAGATACGGAGGCTTGGAAAAAATCCGGTCAAAAATTTCTTCAACAAACAAGCAAAAGGACAACTCGAAAATCTCATTCTAAAGCAAAAAAGACTTCTTAGGTTGAAAATCAATCTTAATAGAAACCTTTCATCTGTTGCCAGAATATCAACACGTATAAGCAACTATAAATCGGATGAAAGAAGAGCTAGAACGCAAACACTTATACATTTAGGGGGTTTGGTATCCATTTCAGGCTTGCTTGAGTATTGTGATATTCAATTGGGTGAAAATTTGCAGTCTGATATCGAGGTTATCGAAAGAGCTGCCATTCTTCTTGGCATAATTTATGATGCAGCTCAAAAAGCTTTACAAGACCCTGACGAACATCAGAAGGAAAAATTTAGAAAGCTAGGTATATCAATTATGAAACAATCCGCGGCAAAAAACGCCTACCTACAAAAAGGGTGATATATAAATACGTATGACACTCTTAAGTACCGGAATATAATCTATCAAGGAAATAAGATATGACAAAACCTTTTATCAAAAAACCAAAGTTAAAATGAAAAAAACTTTATCGGGTAAAAAGTATTTTGAGAAGCGAATTAAGGATAACATTAATTATGAAGTAAAAAACTTTATCTGAACTACCTATTAGTCCTTTAGAGATTAACCCCAATCAAAATTGAAGCATTGGGTTTTTTATTCTGGTGGCAAAACCTTAATTGTGAATAATTTTATTGGTGTGAGCGCAAAGGGATAATCATTAAAAATTATTCCCCTCCTCCTTGAAATCTATAGCAACAGGTTTTGATAATGGTAATATAACCTCTCTTGCTGCACAGCCACCGCAATACTCTATCCAATGACTATAATGAAAACTCATGCCCTTTCTTTCTTTTTTCACATGGCCTGGGCAGTAGTTTATGACTGCTTGAGCCTCAGCTATAAGGTTTTCCTCTAAAATAGGACTTGCAGAAAAGGTTGCTACATCTCCATAAGAGTGTTGAGAGCGACTAGCGCTTTGTCCATCCTTGTCTTCAAGAGTATCAATTGCAAAAGATACCGTATTAAAGGCAACGGATATAAATAATAAAGAAAAAATTGATTTATATTTCATTGGCTTGTTTCCTGTAGAATAAATATCATTGAGTTTCGTCATTAGCATATACCATAGAAGCGGAAGAACACAAATCTTCCAGGTTATTTGTATGTTTTTTCAATTATTTCAAGTGCTAGGGCAATTTAGGTGGTGCCCTCGGTGTCACCCGTCACTCTCATCATTAAGCAATAATTGATAAGCCTGTATTGGGGGTCCCTTAGATACCGTCTAAATCCAATGATCTTTTTTCTAATTCAAAACTGCTTGTTTTTTCAAAAAGACGGCATTATGTGCAGACTATATGGAGGAGGTGACACGTTATATTTTGTCATCTCCCCTTTGTAAGCAAAATCTCTAGCTCTCCCTTAACAACGCCGCCTTAAAGAGTAATCTGCTTGTTGTTCTGTATCATCTGGATATAAATTTATCGCCTCTCTTTTTATCTTTTCATACCTTTCTCTGTCGTATTCCAATTCTAAACGTGTGTGTGTCATGTGAGGTGCTTTTTCTAATAATTTGTCCCTAAGTCCAGAGTATTTTATTTCTAATCGATTCTTAGTCTTCAGGTTTTTTGTGGAGTTGATTTTTGTGCTAACATAATAAATGCTGTTAACTAAATTCATTAAATCAATTACCTGGCAAACTTCAAGTGGAGATAGAGGAACGTTCTTAAGCTGAAATGACCTGACATGATTTAAATTACTTATCACAAGTTCAAGATTTGCTTCAGGGTGAAATACCCCATAATATATTTGATCGCCAATTTCATCATAAAAATCTTCTTTATCAAACCATGGATACCATTCTTCATTTAAATTTTTTATAGCTGAATTATCTTGCATGTTTACTGAATCATTAGCATTATTAATATCAGTCATGATTTAAAGTCCTTCTTTGAGTATTTGTATTCTAGCATTTGACTTGTTACTCCTTGAAGCATTGCTTCAAGGAGTATAATGGCCGTAGGAGTGGCCATCCCATAGGGATAGCCATTTTCGATCATCCTTTAAACTGCTACTGGTGCATTTCATTTAATGAATACAAATAATCAACAGCACGTTGTGCGTAGGAAGCCGCTTTAAAGATGGCCCGAGAGTCATTTTTGAGAACAGTTAGCCAGCTTTGAATATATGCTGCATGATCTTCACGAATTTCGGGGGTAATGCCTAATTCAGCACATAGAAAAGCTGAGCCTATTTCTGCTGTGAGTTCTTCCATTGCATACCCCTGATCTCCAAAACGTTTTTGTTCAAACGTCCGGTTAAGCCGCGAAGAATGTGATGTCCAATGAGTAAGCTCATGTATAAGGGTTGCAAAATAACTTTCATAATCCCGAAATACAGGAGACGGAGGCATTTGAATAAAGTCATTTGTGGGGCTATAAAATGCCCTGCTTCCACCATGCCTAATATCAGAACCGGTACTACATATAAACCTGTCTACAGGTTCAATGGTGTCTATAAAATCTACTTTATCTGTTGGAACTACATAGAACTTATCTGGCAATCCGTTAAGCTGCTCAACATTAAAAACCGTGTATCCTTTTAAAAAAGGAATTTCAGAGGTTGTCTCCTTTCCCTTATCATCAACCTCAGATTTTGAAAATGTATCAACATAGACAATCTGTGTCCCCTTCTCCCCTTTTTTTATTTGTCCCCTAAGCTCTTGAGCTTTCCTGTAAGTTAACCACATGGGGTTTTTATAACCCATATCTATAGAAGCTGCCCACAGAATCAACACATTGACGCCCCTGTAAGGGGTACCATCTGAGCGAAGGGGAAGAGAAACACAACCTGCGCAATCCGTAGACCATGGCCTTACCCATGTTAGGTTCCCTTTCTCTAGGTCAGCAATAATCCTGTTGGTAACACGGGTATAAATATCTTGCCTGTTTCCCTTATAAAGGCTGAGCTGTGGACTCAACCTTGATTTTGGTAAAAACTGGGTTTGTTCCCCTGCCCTCTTGCCAAAATTTGTCATTGAATAGTTTTGATGATTAGGTTTAAAAACAATATTAGCCATTAATAAACTCCTGTTTAGTTTGTTTTTGGTCAGCAGCCTTACGGTGTTCAAGACCTTAAGGCTGCGCTTACACAATCAGTATGACATATATTTTTTCTAACAATCAACATATTTTTACATTATTATCTGATACGGTTAAATTTGTGGTATTTTTGATACCTTTATCGTTGTTTAAAGGTGAAGGTCACACGTGTGACTTTTTGATTATATTTAATAATCATAAAATCACTTGTATATGGTTATTAGTATCATATTCTATAAATAGATGCTTGTAGGTTATATACTGATTTTTTAGACTTGATATTTCGATATTGTTATGATATTCGTTTTTTATATGAAGCAAGGATTTTAAGGAGAGATAGTAACATTTTTGGGGGGATATTTGTATGATTACCATACGGAGATACATTTATTTGTACAGACAACGGAGGGTGTTAAAATGCGCAAGAAAATCAGCCTAATTAAAGAGAACTGTAGCAGATGTGGTAAGGAGCTTTTAACTACTGATCGATCTTTATATGCCCTGGACATACAAAAATATGAGTTTGATGTTGTTTGTATGTCTTGTACTACATCAAAGGAATCTATGGCATATTTTGGCATAATGGGGAGAGCTATACAGCAAAAAGGAGACTGTGATTTTGATCTACCTAAATCAAGAGACGATCAGAAGCCCAAGTAAATATTAGGGTATCATTTGATATACCCAAATATTATTAAGAGAAGGAATGCTATGCAAGTTATTGAAGTTGATCCCAAGAAATGTGTGCGCTGGAAATTAGCCGATCGTTCAGGGTTTGAATTTGGGGATATTCACGGGCTTGCTCAAGATATCCTTAAAAACGGACAAATTGAACCGGTAATTTTGAGAAAAGTTAAGAACCCTGAGGATAATTATGAAGTAATTGCCGGTAGCCGCCGGTGGAAAGCATGTTTAGAAGCAGGTGTACCCCTTAAAGGTATTGTTCAAAACCTATCTGACGAGCAAGCCGCTGTTGCCCAAATCAAGGAAAATCAACACGTCTCCATCTGTGATTATTCCAAGGGGATCAACTATGCCAGGATCATTAAAGAAAAGAAAATGACCATTGCTAAACTGGCAGAATCTATCGGATGTTCAAAACCCAAACTTCAAAACTTTCTGGCCTTTGAGAAGGTTCCAAAAAGCATATGGGAGACAACTGGAAATCTCTCAAAAGTTTCTTCGAGAACAGCAGCAACCATCTATGCCCTTTCTCAAAAAGGAGAAAAATATATATCCGCTCTACTAGATTTAACTGAAGATATCCGCAAAGGGATAGGCTCAAGAACTCTTGAACAGAAGGTCTTCAAAATCGTAAATGGACTGGATCAGTCAGTAGAACCTCACGAGAATATTGTTCTTCCTTCAGGAATAATCATCGCCAAATGGACAAAAGATGGGCTGCAATTTGTCAAAGACATCTCGTTTAACCAAAGAGAAGTTGAAAATCTACTTATCCGGTATTTCCAAAAAACCTTAAAAAGGACGTTTCAACAATGAAAGAATGTTTATTATGATTGAAAGAACTTTATCTACGTTTGATCGTGAGGTACAATATAGCAAGCTCTGTGAATCTAATGACCACCAAGCACCAAATAAAAGTGATAAGGAGGAATAACACAACACAAAGTATTTTTCTTGGCAATTCATCGCATAAGCTTTCCACAATGAATCTAAAGCCATGTTATTGCCAAACGGTTAATAAAATTATTATTTGTACCCAAATAAGGGTAAAAGCGAGGACAAATGGATTCTAATAATAGTTGTTTTCTTGATATGGAAGTTGATCAAAATATTGAACACTATTTTCCAGGAGGAAAAGCTGAAGGTTAGCGTCTAAAATAGAAACTGAGTAGTTCTAACCGGACGATTGTGTGATTTTGATACAAAATAGATGGAGAATATGTGATGGTACTGTCAAAGAGGCTGGGAAGCTTATGTCCGAGGTTAAAAGGACATGATTCTCACCGTTAGATTTGAAACTGGGTTTATTGACAGCTGATTATGAGAAATATCTGATGATAAAAAAATCTTTTTTTGCTTTGTTTTGCAGGGATTTTTTTCTCGTGCTCCCTATTATTGCTTATCCAAAGATCATCGTATCAAACCCAACGGAATTTTCCGCACTCAATAGACTCCAAAAAGTGGAAGCCATAAACTTCCTAAGGTCTTTAGAACAGGAAGTGTTGTTAAAAGTCGCCTACACTGAAAATAAAATTTAGGTTGGAAGAACTTACCATATTCCTATGAGATTCGGAAAATTAGTTAGTGTACAAGAAATTAAAAATCTGTAGTGAGGACTAAAAAAATGAGTATGAAAGACTTAATGGTTATGGGAGCTCCATTGTATGCAATCTATAAATTCATAACCATTCTCCTCCCTGAATTATGGGGGAATAATAGATATAGAAAAATTTACATTTTTCTTATTTCTGTTTTGTTATCTATATTATGTATCTCTATTGTAGATAACTTTACCTATACTGAAACATATGGAATACACAAGAAATAGGATCAGGTTGATAATAACAAGATGATAGTATCAAATTATTTGTCAGTTGACAAAACTGCGATTAATACCCCATGAAAAGAAATTATTCCAAATTTTTAAAGATTTCTCCGTCCGTATTATATACAGTACTCGTGTTAATCGGGTTTGGAGCAGGATTTGCCGTCAAAGAATTTATTCCCCTTGAGTCCAAACCCCCTGCCCTACATCAACCCTTCCAACAAGCTACACTCTTAAATGATCCGTCTGTCTCAGTGTGTTTTACACCCAACAAACAGTGTCAAACCCAAATTATTGCTGAAATTAATAAGGCAAAGAAATCTATCTTCGTGCAGGGATATTCGTTTACAGACCGTAATATCGCCTATGCTCTCGTGAATGCTGCTAAACGAGGGGTCATCATCAAAGTTCTGTTAGATAAAAGCAATAGAGGCGATAACCGCTCAGTTAAGGATATTATTATACAAAATGGCATCCCCCTTCGTTTCGATTCTCCTTCAGGGATAGCTCACAATAAAGTAATAATTCTTGACGAAGCAATTACCATAAGTGGCTCATATAACTTTAGTGCAGCGGCTTACAAAAGAAACACTGAAAACCTACTTATCATAAACAATAAGAATCTGGCACAGAAATATGTTAAAAATTGGCATTCCCGCTGGGAGATATCCAAACAATAAGAAGAGGTAGAGAAATGAATGAGCAAAACCAAGATTAATAATATTACTGATAACCTTAGGCCGATTAGTTTGATTTTATGGTAGTTTAAGAGCCAAAGAGGGAGAGTTCATATGGACAATCTTCTAAAAATAAGATTACGGGCCGTCAATCCCATCCTTAATTTTGATCGTGAATATAAGATCGGTTTAGGAAGAGACCTATTTTATCACTGGTATGTCACCATTACATTTGGTCGTTATCGAACCTGGGGAACTAGTAAAACTAAGACATTTGAGACACAGCAAGAGGCATATGATTATATAAATCAAAAATTGAAGCGTCGACTTTCCTCTCCTAAGCGCATTGGGTGCCCCTACCAAATGATTTCTTTTGATGGAAGTGACGATATTTTAAAAACTATAAGCAAAAAGGTCATTGAGCGCTTCTCTTGGTTTGGGAGTTTACGAACAGATTAAAACAAAAACATATGTTTTCCGTTTTCTCTAACAATTATAAAGAGATTAGTTAATCATAACTTATAAATCCTTCCCATAACTCTTTTATAAAAGGGCATTCACCTCAAAAACTATGTAAATGGATCCTTTAAACAAGTCTTCCAACATTTATACAGGCAACCCCTCCACAAAAGCTCACTATGCACTGTATATCATAAACTCCTAGGAGGCCTCTGATGAATCTTACAGCCCGTTTTTTGTTCTTGGTAAATTTTATGTTTCATGAGATTTTATTAATATAGATATAGATATACATATACATAAAAAACAAAGAGGTTCCATTTTAGTGATTATGCTCAAACCCCCTTCTGAAACTCCTAAAAATGTCCAAGAAAATTTATGGTCAAAAAACCATAAAATTGCGCTGACACCAGCAGGTATAAAAGCAAGAAAGGCATCTTTTAGACAGTTTCAAACCGCCAAGATATGGCTTGAAGAAAACTTCCCAAAATCTTTTGATTTTAAAGAACCTAAGCCCCTCAAGCTAGGAATTCAACATGATCTCTTATCCATCTCTAGCCCTTTCAGGAAGAAACTGTTACGTAAGTGTCTTGGAGTGTATGTCAATACCAAGGCCTATCTGAAAGCCACTCTTCAAGAGAATTGGGCGGTATGACATCAATGGCAAAAAGATTGAAGAAGTTACCCAAGAGCAGAAAGATCATGCTTTGAAACAGCTTGAGTATAAGATGACCCTTTGGAAAAAAAATCAAAAAATACAAGGCGTACCAAACCACAGAAAATGAGTAAAAAATATTCCCAAAAAATGTTATCCGGGGTTCATTATGAAAAATTGGTGGATGGTTTTGAGGGTCGAGTTCTTGACCTTGAATATGAAGCATGATCTTAGCATTAACACTTGATTCTATTGCCTCCAATAATGCCAATTGAGCTATAACCCGAACAGACGCCCCATCAATTAATAAAACCAAAATGGGGGACATGTTTTTTTACAGCACAAGGCGCGGATGTATCCGCACTTTGTTGGCAAATGTCCTTATTGCCCGATTTAGGTTGCGAAATTGGTGCTCCTCCCCTATTGGTCTTGGATTTTTGTGAACTTAACCCGGGTAAAGGCATAAGTAAATTCCTATTTATGCCTTGAAAGGCTTTAGGTTTTCTTACACTAGGTAGTTCTGTTTGCCCTGTAGCCCATGCCTCAAATAGAGGGCAGACGAGCATGATGATAAATAATAGCTTTTTAAGCATACAATTATCCTCTTTTGTTGAAATCTCTTTCAATTATAAAGGGCGGCATCTTAAAAATACCTTAAAGAGTTTTATAGGACCTTGATGTATAAGATAAATTACACGTTTTATATAAAGTAGCTGATTACATGGTCTCATCCCTTCAAGAGACATTTTCGGGCCTTGTTGAACGGGTTACATTTCATAACCCTGAAACAGGCTTTTGTGTTCTCAAAGTAAAAGCTAAAGGGCACAAAGACCTTGTTGTCGTTGTTGGGGCTTGTGGTGTCATTACCGCTGGGGAATGGATTGAAGCGGGAGGATTCTGGATTCAAGATCGACAATATGGCCAGCAATTTAAGGCCGTACACTTAAAGTCCACCCCGCCAACAACTCTCGCAGGCATAGAAAAATACCTTGGCTCAGGCATGATCAAGGGGATTGGCCCTGTTTATGCGTCCAAGCTTGTCAAAGCCTTTGGAGAAGAGGTCTTTGCAATCATTGAAGAAGACCCTGAGCGGCTTAAAACTGTCTCAGGCATCGGTCCTTATCGGCGAGAGAAAATTATTGCCGGTTGGGCCGCTCAAAAAGCTATTCGAGATATTATGCTGTTCTTGCATAGCCATGGAATTAGCACAGCCCGTGCGGTTAGAATTTATAAAACCTATGGGGATAATGCGATAGAACTCATCCGCCAAAACCCTTACCGTCTTGCACAAGATATTTCTGGGGTTGGGTTTGTGAGTGCTGATAAGATTGCTTTGAGTCTTGGTATAGAAAAAGATTCCCTTATACGGGCCAGATCAGGCATCTCTTATGCTCTGGGCAAAGCTATGGATGATGGTCATTGTGGGCTACCCACTTCGGCACTTCTAGCCTCGTGTCAAGAGCTTTTAGAGGTTGATGAATCTCTTATCTCCCAAGCTCTTACTCTAGAGCTTGAACAAGGAAACGTCATCAAGGACACCATAAAGACCATAGAATGTATATTCCTTGGGGGACTCTATAGAGCTGAACGAGGGATTTCCGAGAGGTTACAAGCATTAACTCAAGGACACCTTCCCTGGCCAGAAATTGATGTTGACAAGGCAATCGTGTGGGTAGAAGAAAAACATGCAATTACTCTCTCAGCAACTCAGAAACAAGCTTTAAAGGAAGCCCTTCAATCTAAGGTTATGATCATTACCGGAGGCCCAGGAGTTGGTAAAACGACCCTTTTGCGCTCCCTTCTTAAAATACTCAAAGCCAAACATACAAATATTTTGCTAGCGGCACCTACGGGCAGAGCAGCAAAACGTCTTGAGGAAACAACAGGTCTAGAAGCCAGAACTATTCATCGCTTGCTTGAGGTAAATCCCATGGCAGGTGGCTTTGGCAAAAATGAGGAAACCCCCTTAGATTGCGATCTCGTTGTGGTTGATGAAGCCTCTATGATTGATGTTCCCCTGTTCTACTCTCTTCTTAAAGCCATTCCTCCTCGAGCAGCTCTTCTATTGGTGGGAGATGCTGATCAACTTCCCTCCGTTGGGCCTGGGCAGATTCTCGCAGACCTTATAGTCTCCAAAAGCTTACCCTGCATCCACTTAACGGAAGTGTTTCGCCAAGCGGCAAGTAGCAGAATTGTATCTGTAGCCCATACCATTAACCGAGGTGTTATGCCAGAATTGAAGGGATATGGTCCAGATTCAGATTTCTTCTTTTTAGAAGCGAATGAGCCAGAAGAGGCGCTAAACCTCATTATTGATCTCACAACACGCCGCTTGCCAGAAAAGCTTGGCCTCAATCCTTTAATTGATATCCAAATTCTTTCTCCCATGGCACGAGGAATGGTGGGTGCCCGCACCCTCAACATGGAACTTCAAAAGGTTCTCAATCCTCCTAATGACCATAGTCTTCAAAAGTTCGGTTGGAGCTTTAGTGTCAAAGACAAGGTTATGCAAATCCAAAATAACTATCAGAAAGAAGTTTATAACGGGGATATTGGAATAATCAAGCAGATTGATAAGGAGGAAGGTGAGGTTGTCATCACCTTTGATGGTAGAGATATTGACTATGATGTCAATGAACTGGATGAAATTGTCTTAAGTTACGCCATGACGATTCATAAGTCCCAAGGCTCAGAATACCCTGCCGTAATTATCCCCCTCATGACTCAGCATTATACAATGCTTCAAAAAAACTTGGTATACACCGCCATTACCCGGGGAAAGAGTCTCGTGATTCTGGTAGGGCAAAGAAAAGCCTTAGCCATAGCCGTTAAGAACAATAAGGCCACGAGAAGGTGGTCCATGCTAGAAGAACGCTTACGATCAAAGGCTCCTTCTTTGTTCAAAGCCTCATAACTTAACAGCATAGATGAGATTGTTGCAAGGCCTTATGTTGCTGAGGAGAACAAACTTTTAAAAACTTTTGGACTCAACAATCGGCAAAAACATCGGCATTATTAATGGTTGATGATTCAGATAAGTTTTAGTATAGTTGATATTATCAATGTTTTTAGGATCGGCAAAGATGACATACTCTATGGAGCCCATGATGCTCCCCGAAGGGGACAAGGTCCTCGAAGACATAGCTTTTGACTTATCTACTAAAGCACATACGTTATCTGGCTCAATAAATCCCATTTTTAAAAAGAGCATGGCTCACCTGGTAAGATCAATGAATTGTTACTATAGCAATTTAATTGAAGGTCACTACACACACCCCAAAGATATTGATAGAGCCCTTAATCAGGATTATGAAACCCTTCCAGAAAAACGAAACCTTCAATTAGAAGCCCGAGCCCATATTGAAGTTCAAGAACTCATCAATAGATTGCCCCGAGAAACACCGCTGGTGAGTGAACAGTTTCTCCTGTGGGTACATAAAGAATTTTGTTCAAGGCTCCCTGAGGAATTGTTAAAAGTCCATAACCCTGAAACAGGATTCTCACTTACCGTAATACCAGGAGAATTACGCAAATCAGGTGTGCAAATTGGCAGACATATCCCCCCTACAGCCGATGAGCTTCCTCATTACCTAAAGAGATTCTCTGAAGCTTATGATCCTTCCCGACACACAAAATTACGTCAAATCATTGCTGTTGCTGCGTCCCACCACAGACTTCTTTGGATTCACCCTTTTTATGACGGTAATGGACGCGTTGCACGGCTGTTCTCTGACACATTCTTGAAATCTATCGGGGTTGGAAATGATCTCTGGTCTATATCCAGAGGGCTTGCCTGCACGGTACAAGATTATAAAAGATTGTTTGCCGAAGCAGGCCTGCCTCGTCTTAATGATTTAGACGGCAGAGGAAACCTTTCCCAAAAAGGACTGAGTTCATTTTGCACTTATTTTCTGCAAACATGCATTGATCAAATTGAATTCATGGAAAACCTCTTTGATTTGAAAACTTTCCTGCTCCGTCTAGAACAGATTACTGAAAATTATCGGTACCAAAACAAGCTGTTGCCCGGGTCTTTTCCAGTTTTACGAGAACTATATTTTATAGGTGAGATGGAAAGGGGAAGAATCTCCTCCATTACGGGCTATAAAGAACGGCAATCCCGTTCTATCCTCAACAACCTAATTCAAGAAGAGTTGGTCGTATCGGACACACCAAAGGGCAAAATCAGATTGAATTTTCCTCTTAAAATTGTGAGTGACCTTTTTCCTCAACTTTATCCCACTTAAAATTAAAAGACCCTGAACTCCTGCTAAAGGCTTAAAACTCTTAACAGTACAACAAATCACTTCATTGCTTGGTATGCCGCCATTACTAAAAAAGCCCCATGGTCAAAAAAAGGCGTTAGCCATAGCCGTTAAAAACAACAAAGCTATAAAGCGCTGGTCAATGTTGGAGGAGCGGTGTGCAAGAACACATTCTCTGCCCAAACTTGGTCAGTATCAGGCTCACTCGGCAGAATATGAATAACCTTGAAGAATACATGAACCCAACCTCTGATGGGAGAATAAAAGTATCTCGACAAATATTGGTAATTATGAATAAATCTCATGATGCGGGTATAAATCCGGAACACTGCGGTAGCGTATCCATTCTTAGAAAATCAAATTAATACTATCAGAAAGAAACAAAATATGAATAAAGAGTTTTTGGTCAAACAAGTTGCCGAACAGGCAGGGGTTACAAAAGCGAATGCGTCAAAAGCCATTGCTGCCATATTTAACGCAATCCAGGGTAGCCTTAAAAAAGGAGAACCCGTAAGCCTTATTGGTTTTGGTTCTTTCAAGGTTTCCAAAAGAAATGCGCGGACAGGACGTAACCCCCGTACAGGAGCACCCATCTCTATCCCAGAAACCAATGTTCCATCTTTCAGTGCAGGAAAGGCTTTAAAAGAAGCTGTCAACAAAAAGAAATAGAATACAGGTGATTAAATCATAAAAAATGCTATAGACACGGTAAACTTTGAAGAATTTTTTGCAGAAAATGGTGCAGAGGCGATTTCTGCTGTAACAGATATGATTGCCTCACAACAAAACATAGCTCTTGGCTTAACAAAGCTTGTGTTACAGCACTGTATCGAAAATAAAATCTCAAAAGAGGAATTGTTTTGCATTTATGAGAAAACGTTTTATTTTATTAAAGAACAAAATGAAGACATAATGTAAGACGATTCCAATTCACCAGTGATATTATATAAAGAAAACTATAACCCTTATCTCCAAACAGGGGTACCAAATAGATCAATGGAAACTCACCAACAGCTTGTTTAAGCCCAAGTAATTTGGAGAAGAAGTTGTAATTTTCTTATATTCTCACAGAATATCACCTGATCTCACATGGCTTTGACAAAAATGCTTGAACTTACTCACATTATCATCTCACATAATATCACATACATATAAGATGAGTAAAAAATCATGAGCTGGCAAGATTTTCGTGTACAAAAGAGACTTGGTTTACCTCCCCAGTCTATAGAGGAAATCTATGCACTCCTCTCAGAAATAGATGGTTTAAAAAGCAGTTGGCAGATCACGGGAAACCTGTTGCCTCAAACTCTAGAGCGTTTAACGCGCAGCGTTATCATTACCTCCACAGGCTCCTCTAACTGTAGCGGCCCGATTTTATAAATCCTCCAGCCCGCACTTATCCAGCACAAGTTTATTGTTTAGTTACCAAGCCTTGTGCTGCTTGAATAGTATTTAAGGCAAGGTTCAGATTTATGGACTCTATTTCCTTAACATACTCGTAATTTTGGACACCAGGACTCCGTAAGTATGTGACCGTACTAACCAGTTCCCCAATAAAATGTAAACACTTATCCAGTGTTAAGGTTTTATTAAATATCTCTCAATAGAGAGTTAACAGTGGGAGAAGTATTACCTAAAATTTAAGTGTTCTACAGATCCAAAAGGATTTTAAGGTAATGTCTCCGGCTTACGCACAACAGCTTTCTCAACCACTTATCTAACCCCGTATTTATATTTTAAGTGAAATTTGTAGTTTATTTATGTTAAATTACATTTGCACAAAGTGATGGCCAGAATCTTACAAGGAAACCGAGATGTTAAATAAGCGGACAGTGATAATAAATAGAGATGATTGCCTGGTAAAAAGTAAATCAGGCAGGGAATGGTATAGGAATACTGAACTATCAGAAGATTATAAAAAGTTGCTAAATCCTAACAGCGAAAGGAGAAAACCAGGCTTGAAGATCCTCCCTAAAAATAAGAAAATGGACATGCTTTCTGTTTATAGCTCATAAGAAAAAGTAAAAAATGTTGGCGTATTGAAGCCCTCTCGAGAAATATCTGTATCGGCCTGTGCCTCCAATATCAAAAATGGGTGTTATTGAATCTACCACAATAACGATGCAAAATTGCCCTTCAAATCTCAATATCAAATTATGTGATTACGCTCACCAGTACCTGAACCAGCTTCACTCAAGACCCTCTTCCTTTTTATTGAGAATAGCTAATAAAAGTTAGTTTTTGGTGGCATGTCTTCAAATGATATTATGGGGGCTTTCACTCAACCAGCAACCGTTTGAGCATTATTTATCCATCAAGGAGATCCGCTATATCGACAATACGATAAAAATAATGATCGTCATATACACTAGAAGTCACGCCCCCTATGTGGATTAAAACGGGTGCCACACCATACCCTCTTGGCCTTGAGAATCGTTTAATTTTATCTTTTACCTGATCAATAATTTCTAACCCTAGCTCTCGTCGTTTAAACTTAAATTCACAAACAAACAAATTTTTCATATGAGTTTGGATAAGATAATCAATTTGGCATCCTTTTTGCCGTGCAAGTGCTCTTTGGATATAAGGATTATCAGCGACAATATCTGATTGTGGAATGTCCAGTGCTTTAAGAAGAAGTTGGCGATTCTTTAAAATCATATTTTCTACCTGAAATCCTATCATAGATTCCCAACCAGGTAACTGGCTTAGACTCAACTCTCTATAGCTGTTTGTGTTTATTTTAGGGATGTTTGGTTCTATGTATTTTATATAGAAACGTAAATAGTTATCACTTAATCGATATAGGCTTTTCTTGCCTAATTTGCCCGTCTTTAGAGACCAATCATAGTGCTGACTTACAAATCCTGAAGTTATAAGTACTTTTAAATGGCCACTTAGGGAGCCACTCTTGGCATAGTTTAGCTCCGCGCGAATTTGCTCGCGGTCTCGCATTCCTTTGCTGAGAATATGGACGATTTCTTTATAGATAGTCCCCCGGTCACTAAAAAGATCATGAAAGACCTTATCGATCTCATTAACAAGAAGTCCATTTTTATTAAAACATAAATCTTTTAAATTAAGATCGGCTGTCTTATGGGGATTAATTTGCTCAAGATACCAAGGAATTCCTCCCGTAACAGACAGAATTGTAATTATCTCATGAACTGATCCTTTAAAACCAACTTCTTTCAAAAATTCGTTACATTCAGGTAAGGTTAAATCCTCGAGGTTGATTTGTAGCGTGACACGACCGAAAAACGCAGTGCTGTTTAGAACATTTTCTTCTATCCAAGTTGAAACAGAGCCACAGAATATTAAAAAAACGTTTGGATACTTCTGTAAAGTTAGATCCCACCAAACTTTTAATTTTGGAATAAATGTATGATCTTTAGCACCCATCCATGACATTTCATCGAATAGAATCACTGTTGGTTTATCCGTTAAATGGTTTGATAGGTGGGCAAACGCATCACTCCAATCTAAGAAGGTCAGCGGAGGAAGATTAAAGTGCTCGGCAAATTTACGGGCAAAAGCGTCTCGTTGATCCTGGTCGCTTATAGTGGGGGTTGGTGCTAACCCAGAGAATGGCAAAAATATCTTCCCTTTGCTAAATTCCTCTACAAGTCTGCTTTTTCCAATACGTCGACGCCCCATAATTACAGCAAGAATGGGTCTCTGAGACTGGCTCAAATCCTGGAGTTTTTTTAATTCCTCCTTTCTTCCAATAAACTTCATACCTTGCCATCCTTGCTCAAAACATGTATATACATATTACGAGCAAGATTCTTTTGTCAACATGATTGCTCAAAATAAGAAATGAAGCGTTTGGAGCAAGCAGGTTGGCACAGCTTGGGTACCATCAATGAGAAAACCTTCCATTGTTTTTCTTGGTTTGAAACCCGAAGAGGATCGAAGTGGTTGACAGAGAGATTGATCATTCTAAGGAACTCCTTTTCTCTGCATTAGAGAGCCCCCCTACACACCAGGGAGGCCCGCGCGCTGGCATCCTTCATAGCTTAAAAAAGGAATAGGCTTTCATCAAATGATTTAATCAGAGCGTTTTTAGACGCCTCAATGAGACCCTTATAATCAGGGAGCGTATCCAAGTCCTCGCAAGAGGGTTCTTGTAAGGTAGCTTTGTATTCCTACCTATTGAATTATCAGATAAATTCACAAGGTAAAAACTCAAACTTGCATGACCAGAAGGTCGGTCAAGAGGAGTAAATCCGGAGTAATCCCGTATCAAGCGGTGCGAATGGAGATATAACAATAATGCGTAATCAGCTCTATATCTGCCCTTTAGAAATTTCATGTCATAGGGAGTATGCTGCCCGTCATTATTTTCAGGCGTGACAAGATCCTTTTGAATAAACGCATCCTTAGCCTTAAGAACCTTAAAAGCCTTCCCTTCAAATACATTCCGGAATCGATTGTAATAATTGCTATTCACATTTCAGTTGCATCAAATTTCTCTATTCATGTGCATATAGCTTCACCCATTGAGTCATTAATACCAACATCGAGGATCCCTTGAGTCCCTTTTTTGTGGTAACCGGAAGTCTCAAGTCCACCAAGTTGTGTCATTAATACAGTTCCTGGTTTAGCCATAAAACTTTTTGGAATCTCAATGTTTTCTCGCTGAGAACTTCCAACAAAGAAAACAACAAAAATCAAACCCATGAATATTTTCTGATAATCTTTCATTTTTTACCTTCTTATTTTTTTATAAACTATCTAATTCCGTAAAAATACGGGCTATCCAGCCTCACTTTTAAGAATTTCTATAAATTTCAATAGGTTAACAATAAGTTTTTCTTTTATTTTATGCTACCCGTTTGAGTGACCTCTGGTATTCATACAATACATGTTGACGGCTGTAACCGCGGTATACTACTTATGGGCGTATTGTGCTTTTTTGGGCAAATGATACGGAATAATGTTTGAATTTTTCAAAGTGTTAGTGGAAACTTGTGGTTGTTAGAAAAACAAAGCAGTGCTTATAGATAGAATATCGTAAAACAAATAAGAACAAAGTATTTAAAATACAAAATAAAAATAATATTAGAACATGATAAATAGATAATTATTATTAATACAAAAACGTTTAAATTAATTGTTGTAAACAAAAAATGTATGAATGACATCAATAGGATGTTTATATTTTTATGACCACATGAGGCAGTAATTGATTGAAAAAGAAAAAATTTACTTCCCAGATCATATCTATCAAAAGCACCTATTTAAGATAAAAAACATAAAGTTTACTCCACAAGAAATAAAAATTATTGCATTTACTTTAAGCGGCCGTTCTGCAAAAACAACGGCATCGTTCTTTTCTATCTCTTCAAAAACAGTTGAAAGCCACATACGTAATATAAAGAAAAAACTCGGATGTAACTCCCGAGACGGAGTTGTTGATTTTATAGAAAAGTCTGGAAACTTTGCTGATGTTAAGAGATATTACTTGAGCTTACTTATACACACAGAATTTGAAAACATACTTAAAAAGTTATCTACATCACCTGCAAAGATAAAAGCAACACTCGTTCAAGGAGGTGATCAAGATTCAGATTGTAATATAGTTCCCCACCTGAAACATCATTTAAAACTCGCAGGTATATTGGTTTCAATAGAGTACAAAAAAAATTCTCTGAATTTGTTTCAAGCGTTTTATGACATACCAAGTGCAAGTTGCAGAATATATATATTACCTAAAGACATGTGTTTGAATCTATTAAATGCTGAATTGGCTTCCAATCCGACCGATCCAGCAACCCCCTACTCCATTTACTCAAATAAGGTATTTATCTGCCCAAAAATAGAAGAGTTGGCTTTGCAATCCACTAGTTTAGAGAATTTGGACCTTATTAATGATGAAAACTATTATTTCATGGTATTTGAAATTTTAAAAAGACTCCTTCCGCACTTGGACATTGACAGAAAAGTTACCGAATTTAATGAGAGCGTAAGAGTTTTACTCAGCTATTCCAACCCCCTAGCCCTTCAATATTATTCAGAAGAGGAAATTATAGAAAAACAACAAGATCGCTTGATTTCTAAATTAGAAAAATTTTTAAGAACCAAGAAATGGAAGGCATTATCAGCATTGGTAGGATGTTTCTTATGTGGTATCGGACTTCTCGTGTTAAGTTTTAAGGATAATAATAAAGCTCATGCACAAAACCATATTCAGAATGCAGAAGCAGAAGAAAGGACTCCTATGATTACAAATTTAGTATCTCCCTTAACTTCTACCTTTCTCAACCGCCCTGCTTTATTAAACCAGATAGAGGAGAAATTAAAAAGACAGGAAGGGATTCAAACTGTTCTACTCGTCGGGATAGGAGGAACAGGCAAGACAACCTTTGCTCGGCATTTTGGCCATAGCAGCAAATTTTCCATAACATGGGAAATTAACGCTGAAACGCCTGAAAGCCTTAGAGAATCATTTGAAAGTTTAGCCTTCGCCTGTTCTCAAACGGATGCGGAAAAGAAGAAATTAAGGGATATCAAAGAGATTAAAAACCAGAAAGAGAAAGAAGAAAAAATTCTTCGCCTCGTCCAAAAATATCTTAAAGCTCATCCCAATTGGCTTTTAATTTATGATAATGTAGAAAAGGTGGGTGATATTCAAAACTATTTTCCGTTTGATTACCGCGCTTGGGGGAAAGGAAAAGTTATTATCACCACAAGGGGTACAAGCATGGATGACAATACCAACTCTATTCAGATAGAGGAATTGAAGCCTGATGAGAAATTTGCTCTCTTTCTTAAAATAATGCAGCAAGAAAAGGGTCTTCTCTCAAAAGAAATTCAAAAAGAAAAGGCTCAAAAATTCTTAGAAGCAATCCCCCCATTTCCCCTGGATGTTACTATTGCCTCCTATTATTTAAAAGAAACAAACATTTCCTATGACGAATACCTCGGCCGCCTGATGAAATGTGACAAACAATTTGATACGATTCAGCAAAAAATAATAGAAGAAGTTAGTGGATATAAAAAAACACGTTACGGTATTTTGGCTTTATCCTTGCAAAAAATCCTAGAATCTCATGAAGAGTTTAAAGACCTTTTGGTATTAATGAGTTTAATAAACGCTGAAAATATCCCCAGGAACCTTTTAAATGCTTATAAAAGCGAAGAGATTGTGGATAATTTTATTTTCCATATAAAAAAGTATCACCTTATAACCCCTAAACTAGACACTTCAACATCTAATGCTAGCCTTTCCATTCATCGCAGCATCCAAGCCATAAGTTTAAAATATCTTATAAAGGTATTAAATCTAAAGAATAATAGGCGAATCATCCTGCAAAGCGCACAAGTGCTTGAAAATTATATAATCAGCAGAATAAACCAGCAGGACTATACGGAAATGGAGTGTTTAAAAAACCATAGTGAAGCTTTTTTACGCCACACAGAATTATTAAACGACAATATAAATGGAATTATAGGCTCTAAATTAGGAGTTATATATTTTTATATAGGTAAGGGTTTAAAATCAAAGCATATTCTAGAAGAAAACCTCCAAAAGTTTAAAAAACATTATGACCAAAACTATGGTCAATATGCTTGGGTTCTTGGATATTTAGGGCTGGTTTATTACAGAGAACTGGGAGACTATGAAAAAGCCAAGGATATACTTGAACAAAGCCTCATGATTTACAAAGAGAACAAGTCTGAAAACCATATTGATGTTGGTCGCTCTTTGTTGTACTTAGGTATGATTTGTATAAAAATTGGCAAATTCGAGCAAGCCAAAAACCTGTTTGAAGAAAGCCTTCTAATGCACAAGCAACATTATGCCGAGGATCATTTCAATGTTGCCTTTTCCCTAGCATGTTTAGGAAGCGCCCACTGTGAATTGGGTAATTATGAAACAGCTAAAAGTATGCTTGAGACAAGCCTCAAAATTTATAAAAATCACTTTCCTGAAAATCATTTGAATATTGCTTGGCTCCTTGTCCATCTTGGAAATGTTTACATGAACTTGGGAGATTATAAAAAAGCCCAGGTAATATTTGAAAAAAGCATCAAAACTTACAAAGAGCTTTTCTCCGAAGACTATATTGATACCGCCAGGATTTTAGTACTCCTGGCCTATACCCATGGCAAGCTTAAAAACTATGAAAAGTCTAAAGAAATACTGGAAAAATGCTTAATCATTTATGAACAATGCTATGGAAAAGACCATATTGAAACTGCCGACGTTTTAAACAAGCTTGGAGAAATATACTTCCTGCAAGGTCACATCGGACCAGCCCAAGACTATCTACTTAAGGCTTTGAAAATATATCAAAATAATAAGCATGTAGAAATCTATAAGTGTTTCGAGAATTTATCAGAATTCTATCTCAAGCAGGCAAAATCTCAAAAAAATCCCTCTCTTTCGAGGAATCTAAAAAAACAATCTGTTCTCTATTTAAAACAAGCTTTAAATATAGTAGAAACCAACTTCCCCTTGAATTCTCCTCATAAAAATAGAATTCAGCTGCGGCTGAGCCATTTAATTAACAACTAGTCCCTTCTTTTCTTCACCTATCTGCAATCTTCTCCTTATTTTTTGAGATTAATGCTGTGAGGATATTAGAGTGGAGTAAATTTATGCCTTATCTGGCAACGGCTTTCCTGTTTGGAAATTGAAAGGGATCGTCTTTTCTACTCTTTTTCATTGTTATACTCCCCTTGTTTTTTGCAATATCTTTGAGCCTTGGTTTCTTGCTTATTGCTAAATACAGATCCTGTCGCATCTCTTGAAGGTTAATCTCTTCTCTGAGATAATCGAGAGCGGAGTTTAAAGCTTTTTCTTTTAAAAGATGAGATTGACGTTCTACAGAAATATATATGTTGATAAGGGTATTACATAAACTGTCTGAGAGTTGCCAATCATCACAAACACTTTGTGGTAAATAGGTGATAATTGGCTCACACTGTGGCTCTTTTGGAATCATTTTGTCTTGTAGATCAATATTTGCTTTTGACAATGAGCGATCCAGATACCATTCTGCCTTTTTTAAATCTTCAAGAATAGGATTTTTGCGCCCCGCTCTGGCTATATATTTAACGACACAAGCCAGATAATGATCGTGATTTAACTTCCAGTCCTCGATGACGTAAATCGGCTCAATCCTTCGACCTGTAACATAATGAGAAGGTGAATCAATGATAGATAAATCAAGCATGATGGGGCCCCTCACTTTGATGAAATGGAAAAGATATTAAAGAAAATGCATGCTGAGGGACATTGACAGGGACCGAGTCTTTATGTAGGGAGATTTCAAAAACGGCGTAGCGCTTTGCTTGAGAATATTCCGTACACCAGATTTTACGGTAAGCTTCCACATCAACGTCAGGAGTCATGACAACTTGTCTTAACGGGGCATTATTTCCTCGGCGCATTTCAATTAACCCAAGGGATTTTTCTAAAGCTATGGATTCAGTCAAGGTTATATATTCAGGATCTTTTAAACGGCATAAATGCTTTACACGAGCCGGGGGGTGAATTACAAAACTCCAAATGAGGGACCTTTTCATAATAAATTCTGAAAGCTCTTCGTAGCTTTTAAAATCCCCAATCTTTCCACTGTTCAGCTCAAATGCCCTTGTCTTGTGCTCACATGCGCCTGGTTCGCTTGTAACAAGCGAGCTTGTCCCAGACAAGTCTGTTCCAAACTTGTTTGTCTCAAACACCCTCAGCATTGTTAAACTTCTTTCTCATAAACTAAAAACCGTCCAAGTGAGTGATCTATTTCCAATACGTTGTTTTCCAATCAACTGCATACATTTTATCTACTTATCGGTTTGCACATGTATCCACTACTGTTCAAATTGCGAGTTGTTATTTCATATTTTATAAATATTTTAAATGTATTATTTTGCAGTATTTTATGTAAAATTTTAAGCTATTGTCAATATACTTACGCTCTTTAACGTTCGTTCACCCCTTCTCACTCTCATTCTACGTTAATGTCTTGACCTCGATCATGCCTCTCATTGCCCAAAATTGTGATTTTGAGCAATTGTTAAGTTTTTATCTTTTTTGAATGCGCCGTAAAAATTATTTAAGGAAAACTGCCCTTTTATATCATCTGAATCAGTGTGCCCATCAATAAGTTCAAACACTCTATATCCATGAGCATACCCATAATCAAAACACCAATCCCTCATAAATTCCTGAAGGTCAAGCTCTGAGGTTATAATAAATTGCTCAGGTGTTTGAGGATCCCCTATATATACTTCAATCATATCAAACTCATTCTCATAGACTTCTTCCTCTATTTCGGTAAGAGGGTTCTTCGTATGGTCATTCTGAGCAGATAGCCTTTTGTGAGGATAAAATAAAAAGTCCCACCTCTCTTGGTCATAATAGTTATTATAATCAATAGCTTTAGAGTGTTCGATGTGATTAAAGAACTCCACAAGCTCTTCAAAATTCCTGAACTCCCCTACTTGTCGTTTGTTTGAGAAAAGATGAATCATATGAACCTCCGTATGCAGCTCAAAAGATTTAATCTTTTTTCTTCAATGTCCTTGAGGGTATATCGATGTGCTTTGCAATAAGCTAAGCACCATTTCTTTTTGAGGGCTGCAATATCGAACTCAGGAGTTACGGGAAATTGATAAACTTCCGTCGGAATCCCAAAATAGACTTCGATAAAGCCCAGATTTCTCTCTAATGCAATTTTTTCTGCTTTCGTTAAAGATTTTTTAGAGATTTTTGAATGGATTTCAGAGAAAACTTTATGGTCATAGATCATAAAGCTCCACTTACGTTGATAAAAACTAACATACTCATCTAGAAACTCTTCATTTGTAAATTGATATAGAGCTATTTTCTGGATAAATTCAAAAGCTTCCTCGAAATTGTCGAATGAAGCCAAAACCTGCTTCTTTGAGTTTAATAATTCAATCATATTAAATGCCTTTCGTTGTTTTTTGACAATCGACTTTTATGCTGCACGAAGACTCAAATACTCATGCGTCTCACACAAATTTGAAGGATTGGGGGATTTCTCCCCCAACTCTCCATAAATTGATCAAGACGCAAAAATGATAAGGTTCTTACATAGCAGCCTTATTGGCATTTTTAGATTGTAACGTCGGACTTGGAAAATGCGCTCAGAATGAGCTATATTTTTGATAACCATGATTAACTCCATCTTAGTTGATTGTGGCCAGAGACGTATGGGTGTTAGAACCACCTGTGCGTCTCGCTTAATTAGGAAGAAAAAAACAGAGCAGCAGCCCCTTTTATTCTTCATACACTGTTGATCGTAAAAGATATTAAGTTAACAAGCAAGCAAAAATTACAAATTTTAAGTAAATTAATAGCATTGTAACATATATATCAACCAATCACTTAAAAAACCAAATAGCGTCTCAAATTACCTTAACACAACCTTTTCAAAATTATAAACACAGCTTCCATTCTAAATATTGGGTTATTACCCCCGTTCTCTCTTTGTGCATAAGTTCAAAATGGTATCGCATCATTCGATACTGATAAACTAGCTCCCATCAAAGATTTTATGGCCTGCTGGAATAAATATTGTTCATCTGGTGCCTCACCATCTAAGCCACTGTAATCAAGGGTATCATTCAACTTTTCTTGGATAGTCAGCCCCCTCACCTGCCACAACTCAGTTGCGGCTGTGAAAATGTCGTTTTTGTATTTAATTTCAGCATACCGCACGGCGCTTTGATCGTTAAAAGAAACGACCAATTCTCCATCAGGTGTAATGCTTTCAACCTCAATATTTACAAGCCAACTCGGTACAGAGGTTATTTTCTGTTTCAACATGGCACGAAGTTGAGAGGTTTCAGTACATACGCCAGCTTCGTCTAAAGCTTGGATTGATAAATTATCAGGAGGAGATATTTTCTTATCCCCCTTCCCTTCTACGATATCTCCAAACCAATAGTCTCTGGTCATAGTCTCTCCATTAAGTGGGGATTGGTAAGTATGATAAATTCGAATCCGTTTAACGCTTACCTCAGGTAGAATTAACTCAAATTTAGCTTTGCACCAGAAACCTAGGTTTTTAGCCTTTAAATCACAGTTTGGCAAGATCATTATGGTCGATTCTTCCTCACCCCCCATCATTTCTAGGACACATTCTGCTAAATCTTCTCTGTAACTTTTCTCTCCGAACTTATTGAGCCATTTGATTCTGAACTCCTTGATTGGTTCAGATTCATTGGGTAAACTCCTGATTTCTTGTTCTACGCCTTGAATGGCTTTTTGCTGCTCAAGAAGTCGAGCTTCTTGCTTGTTTTCTTCTTGTTTTTTTAGTTCCCCCAGTTCTTCTGGGGTGAGTTTGCGAGCTCTGTCAGCTTTCCCATAATGTCCATCAAGTACTTTTTGGATGTTGGCAAATTTAAGAGCCCAATCCAATGACGCCTTCCAAGATGTTTTTTCTCCCATTAAAAACCTTCTGGATGCTATTTCCTGACAATACATTTTCCATTTTTCTAGGCAACTATCAAATTTGTCCTTGAAGGCTTTTTTGAGAAAAGCTATGCGTTTGCTTCTCAATTCAATTTGCACCCTCCCCTCTTCCACAATGGCTGTCCATAATTCAATCATTTGTTTAACAACTTCGTTGCTTGCATGAGAGTTATTTTTAAATAACTCAGATGAGGTTTTCTTTGCTTCTATATATGAACGAGTATTTTGCTCGGTGCGTACCGAGTTACTATCTAAAATTAATCCCGGACGAGATTGGCTGTTTTCTTCGACTTCTTTAGATTTGATTACAGATTTCGACCCGGGCTGAATCTTGGCAAAAAATTCATTAACTGCTTCATGGTTTCTGATAAAAAACATACGATTGTTCAATCGGTCATAATAGCTGGCGTATAATTTCCCCCCGAACTTGTCTTCTGCCTTCTCGAAAGCCCATTGAGAGGTATGTTTTTTACCAATAAAATTAAATGCTCTCCAAAAAGAGGTTCGATGACACCCCAAAAGCTCTGTCCAGCTCTCCCCCTCCCTGTAAAGTTTATGTGAATTGGGCTCAAGAAACTTATAAAAGCCGTTAGGTTGTTTTTTAGAATAAAATTCTAGTCTGTCAAAAATCAAAGTTGCTCGATCACAACCTAAAATTCGCCGTACACGTTGATCATGCTTGAGAAAATACGTTTGTTTCATTAGCAGCTCCATTAATAAAATTGGGCTACTAGGATAAACACTTGACAAAAATCCATTAATTGCGTATTCTGATAATACACAAATTGGATGCTAAATATTAATCTTCTTGGTGGATGGGTAATATTTAGGTTTAATCCTAGTAATGTTTTATAGATGAAGGGGACTCTAACCCCCTTTTTCTATTTCTGGCTATAATTCTTCCATAATTACCCCTGCATAGTATGATTGCTTTATATGGTGATCTTTAGTTAACAAAATCTTAATGTCAAGCACAAAATTATTCATTTAGATATCTTAATAATATCATATTAATATCATGATAATATTATAATGATCTATATAAACATTAAAAATATATTAAAACGATATGATTGTGATATTAATATGAATTTTTTATTTTTAATTTTTTGGGAATTAAAGTAAAATTTATCCATCGTATAGTTGGTTACAGAGACAAAGCAAAATATATCAAATTTTTAATCAAATTAACCCCTATTTATTTTTAGAATCATTGTCTACAACCAGAAAAGTTCATTTTTTTTCATAAAGTTCATATTATTAGGTTTACTTAACTGTGATATATCTATTATACTAAAATTAACATTGAAATGATATCAATTAGATATTATTATGATGTTAATTTTATTAACAATTTCTTAGGAGTTTATAATGATAGTCTTGATTGGGGGTGAAAAAGGTGGTCCAGGCAAAACCACCATAGCTACCAACATTGCAGCCATGAGAACAAACGAAATTGAAGATGTTTTATTAGTTGATACTGATAGGCAGCCAACATCGAGCTATTGGTGTTCAATGAGGGAGGATAAAGGTATTAAACCACGTGTAGCAAGCATTCAAAAGTATGATAAAGCTGTAAGAACTGAGATATCAGAGCTTAAAAAAAAGTTTTCTGATATAATTATTGATGCAGGAGGTAGAGATTCCCCAGAACTTAGAGGATCTTTGCTAGTTTGTGACAAAGCAATATTCCCTTTGCGACCTTCTCAGTTTGATTTATGGACTTTAGGGAGATTAAATACTCTTGTTGAGGTTGCTTTAGAAATCAACGATAACCTTAAGGCCTATGTTGTAATCAATCAATCATCTCCAAATCCAGCTGTTCGTGAAGCAGAGGAAATGAAAGAATTTTTATCAGAGTTCGAAAATATCAAGCTTTTAAAGACCGTCTTATGTGAAAGAATCGTGTTTAGAAGAGCAGCATTGAATGGCATGGCTGTAACAGAGTATAAACCAGAAGACATTAAAGCAAACGAAGAGATGAGCTCACTTTATCAGGAAATCTTTCAATGACTGCTACAAAATTCAATAAACCGCCGCTTTCGCCAACAGAAAAAGAAAAAAAAGCTGAAGAATTTCTTGGGTTTTTAGAAACATCAAAAAAGGCACCAGAAGCTACAGGAACATTAGAAAGAAAACTAGACAAAGAACAGATGAAATCTTTTCCTTTTCGAATACCATTTTCATTATATGATGATTTGCGAGAGATAGCTGCCCTTACCGGTATTTCAATTAATGCTATTTGTTTAGAGCTATTGCGCCCGTGTGTTAAAAGAAAATTAAAAGATCTTAAAGAATCAGAATAATATCATAACAATATCAAAATAATATATATATGATACAAAAATGATATAATATAAACACTTATTTGATATCATATTGATATATAAAACAAAATCATATTATAACAGATTTTGCAAGGCGCCATTCTAAGAAAAAGCTATGTATGGGCAATTATGTTAAATTCATATCAAGATAATTCATATTAATTAAAATAACTACTTTTGCCTGATCCTGTCCGCCTTATTTAGTGACTTAGTCTTATAATTATACTATAAATATAAATATATCAAAATGATATTAAAATAATATTATAAATAATTTAATATAATATTAAAATAATATCAATACCATATTATAATAATATTAAAATAGTATATTATATTAACTCAATAACCTTACGTTTGGCTTCTACATCTCCTTCAATATAAGCTTGGGTCATTTGAAGAGAAGAGTCCTCCACAAGTTGTTGAACATCCCGCAAAGAACCCCCAACTCCTACTATACGCTTAGCAGCATTGGTGACAAACGTTCTACGACCGGAATGGCTCGAACATCCATCTAAACGTAATGACTTATAAATAATGTGGAACCAATGAGATATGTTACATGGCAACATCTTATTGCCGCGTTCACTGGAAATAACATAATTTTCTAGAGGAGGGGGGCTGCTGGAAAAGATCAAAAAGAGCTTCCTTTATTTCTAAATTTAAAGGAACGACTCTGCCCAATTTTCCTTTAGAAGATTTGTCAGGCAAGTGAATAGCATCTGAGACTTGGCCGGAGGCATCTGTTACCATAAACCAGCAAAAATGTGAGATTTCTTTGGCTCGTAATCCGGCTTTGACAGAAAGAAGAAACATGACTTTATCGCGGAGGGGGTATCGATTTTTTGCTAATTCGCCAGACACTGTCTGGCGAATTTGATTATGATAAACCAAGTAAAAGCGACGCATATTACGCAAATTTGATATTGAATAGCCTTTTCCAAATTAACATGTAAGACGTTCAGAGAGTTTTTTTATTAATTCTTCTCCATAAGTAGCCCTAGATTCTCCTAACTGTTCTTCCTCAATGATTTCTCGACCAATCATCCAATAGGTATTAACCATTTCATTAGCGATAAATTCCAAAACACGTTGCTTGGCAAGTCTCAAATATCCGGATACTCGTTGATATAGAACATCGATATGATGATCTTGGGCACTAAGTGGATTTATGCTCTTTGTAAGTGATTTATTTTTCATGGTTATAGCAGTCAGCAGAAATAATATTTTTCATTGTGTAAAGCGCTCTTTACCTTTCCCCCTCTACCGACGGAAGTTTACCACCGCTCGAGATGTTTTTAAACGTACAAGAGCAGAGGTTGCCCAAATTAGATTAATTCATCAAGAAATGGAATTTTGTTATGGGGCAGGGAGCACATGTCATTATAGCTGGCTCAAATGATAAAAAAATCAAGGAAGAGAAGGGGGATTATCACTGTGTACTACACCATGCTTGGTATATACCATATGTCTATTAATTGTTGTATATACGTCTAGAAAGATAAATACCTTCCACGTGCTAAGTAGAGTGTGAGGGTTGACGCTGATATAACCACCGTTTATATCAACCGCTTTCATAGTGTAATGACATATAGCTAGATAATAGATAACTTGATATCAGCGTATCTTTCAAGGGCTGATTTCCTTGTTATGGTGTTAGAAAAACATTCCTGATTATTTCAGCAATCCAATAAAGAGAAATAAGATTAAGGAACAAGCTATAGTCAATTTATAAAGTCAGTTGTATAAAAAACAAATCTGCAATAGATAGCTAATTTCCAGACCAATTATATCTCTCTAATCATTGTTACCCGCGTGCTACGATGATTCGTATTAGGCGAGATTTGGATATAATTTAAGTTTACGCTCCAATCCTTCAAAATGATGGAGGCCATATAGGTATGCTGCTGTGATCGGTAAAGATATAGCCCATATGCCGAAATGACCAAAATGTCGACTTAAATAGATTAAACCAAATGAGGTTACAACAAACATTAATGCCCTCGATAATGCATATAAAAAGCTTGAAAAAGTAACCCGACGATAGATCGGAAAATGGCTAATAAATACAGCGTCCGCCGGTGCAGCACTTAAAGGTATAAGAAGTATCAGGGCTTGTATCAAAAATAACTGTACGTAGCTATCTAAATTCATAATTAAAAAGGGCAACAATACCATCAATAAAAGCATTGAAGATCCTACAATTTTTAGTATTTTTATTGGATGAATAAAACAGCTTAGGAATGTCAATATAATACTGGAAACAACCGGCACGATAGAGAGAAAGAAATTATGTCTAATGATATCTTCTGAAGAGTACCCAAAACTCTCTCTAAGAATAGGATTGAAATATAAGAAACCAAGGTAAAAACATAAAGGCCATCCACAAAATATTAAAAAATATGAGATCAAGGTTTTGCCCTGCATAGGCTCTTTCCAAGTTTCGTTAAGTTTCTTGCCACGAATAGGATCATATTCAAGGTTCATCTCTTCAATCCCTTTTTTTAACCATTGCCTTTTCGACTCAAGAAATGCAGGTGTTTCACGTAAGCGCGTCCTAGCAAAAGCACCGATAATTGCAATAGAAGCTCCGACCCAGAAGGCATAACGCCAATTCAATCCGCAAGAAACAACAAGAGTAACAGTCCCGAGAGCAACAAACCCTCCCACATCAGCAGCTATAGCTAAACACGCAACAACCGGATACCGAGCAGGGCGCTCTATCGTTTCCGTTAGATAAACTTCTGCCCCCATAATTTCGCCCATAGATGACATTCCTTGAGCTATTCGACAGATTGTCATAATCCAGGCCGACGCTATGCCAATTTGGGCATATGTAGGAAGATTGGCCATAACAATACAGGAAATAGCCATCATGACAGTTGTAATAATAATGGTTGATTTTCGGCCAATGTGATCGCCAATCCACCCAAATATTAAGGCCCCGATAGGTCTGAAGATGAAAGTGGTACAGAAGACGAAAGCTGCTAGAAGAGATGCGGTATGTGGATCTGCTTTAGGAAAGAAGAGCTCATTAAGAATAACAGCCATATGAATATACAGCATTAAATCAAAATATTCTAAGAAAGTTCCAGCCTGTAGGAGTGCGGCAGATTGTTTTTGATCGTGGCTCAGAGATGAAAGTATGCTCATGATATCTTCCTTTCTACTTTTATTATTAAGTTTTTCCAGGTATAACGGTTATTTTTTAAATTTCCTTAAGAATTGTCATTTTTTTCTCCATACAATAGAAAGGATTCACCCGCTTCCTCTTCTTTTAAGGAAAATCGATAGATGAATATGGTGGATAACAAGCGTGCTTTAGATGGGAGTAATTCTCTTTTACCAATCTCCAAATACCTTAGAGTGCTCGCACTTATACCGGTAAGTTCCTCGAATTGTGCCCTTGAAAGGCCTAATTTTTTTCGGAGATAGCGAATTCTTTGACCTGGCTCTGGCGATATGTTGTTTTCATTTATAAATACAATACCTTAGTTAACCTTAATAGAAGAGCGTGGCATTGATTTTTTGACCTATGTATCAAATTTAATTTGACTTCTGTATCACTTTAGAATATGTTTATCATGTATTCCTGATTTAGTCTAATAATAAGGAAAATGAATCCCATGTTAGAACTAATTGATGATCAACCTATAAAAGCTCAATACAAGACATTGGTTTCCAGTGAAAAAACCAATGCCTCATTAGAGCTTGTGGTTTCTAATCCCAATCCCTCTCAGGAACCATCATCTTCTCAAACAACATCGAATAGCCAAATCAAACCCTCCTTTATGGCAGAAGTTCAGCTGAGAGGGCCTAATCTTTATAGTTTGTTGGCTCGCGACCCTTCTCACTATCTGGAGTGCGAACTCATTCTTGAGACAGAAGAGAGAGATCTGGATAGCTTAGAACCTGGAGCAGTAATATGCCACTTTCCCAATATCTCAGATGAAAAGTTGCAAGACCATATTTGGTTAGACGATACTCTTTATGGCATTATTATGATTCAATTCCAGATAAAGCTCTTGGAGCAGCTTCTTTTATTCTGTGCTACCCATTATGCTTCAAAGTTGATTATTTTTGCCGATGATGTTCAAGCTGATGCTTTAGGCGTTTATCAGGACTTTCTAACATATAAAGACCAAACACTCACCTATAAAGGTGAGAAGACAGAAATGGTCATACCAGCAGACCAAGCAACTTTTGACGCTTGGGTTGATTTTATGGAAAGAATTACAATCGACTTTCGTCAGACTTTATGGCGAGAGCAGCGTTCTAACCCATTCATCAGGCAGTACTTAAAAAATCATCCCCTCGTCTGACACTATTTGTGGGATGAAAAAGAGCCTCAAAAAGAGGCCAAGCAGTCTTAATTGACTGTCTATCTGTACTCTAAACAAAACTTTATTTTTATCAAGGTATTTAAAATACCTTGATCTTTTCTTTGACAATCAGAAGGAGAATCTTCAATGATTTGGATATTTAAATCAGATAGAGCGAGCGCTGGTTTTTGTGAAAACTATGAGGATTTTTTCCAGTACATTAGAGAAAAGGAAAGTATAAAATCATTTGAGGATCAGCTCATGTTTGGACATCCTTGGAGTTTTACAACATTTACTCCTCAGCAGGTATCCACTATTTATCTTAACATGAAACAATCTCAGCCAACAAAGATTCTTAAAAAAGCACATTTAAAGAAATTAGGACTTCTTGAAATTTATCGGGGTGACCCAAAGAAATGTAAGGAAGTTCTTATAACGTCAGATGTGGATATTGAAGTCTTAAAAAGAGAATGGTGTTTAGAGTATTGCAACACCCACGGCTATATCGTTACGGAAAACATTTCCTCTCCACAGCATTCTGTTCAATCTCACTGGAAGCCTCAATCTTTACCTTTGTAGAGGACATGACAACACAATATAGATGACCTTAACACCTGATTCCATATCTTCTAAATTAATTTGCTAGAAACACAGTTTGATTAAAACAAGCTATTGGCAGTTGTCTTGAAAACCTATATTGGTATTTGAGGGGATAACTTAGGGATTGGAAGCTTTGGCCAGTAAATACATGTTTTTTAGTGAAAAAATTTATCATGGTGCAAATAACAAGTGATACAACAAATATCAAAAACTGAATCAAGTTCCCTCATTCTACCTCAATGTGCTTTAGTTACGGGTGCCCAAGGAGGTATTGGAAAAGCTATTGTAAAAAAACTGAGTTCTTATGGGGTGAAAATTATAGCTCTCGATATTAATTCAGGTCAGATTGAAGTTGATGAGACCCAAACTATAGAGCAGATAAAATGTGACCTTACTGATTTAGAGCAGATAAATCAGGTATGGTCTCATTTATTAGAGGGAGGTATTAAAGTTGATTGTCTTATTAACAATGCAGGTATTTACCAGGCAATAGGCTGGGATGATTATAATATAGAACTTGTGCATAAAGTTATAAATACGAACCTAATAGGGGTGTTTATGATGAGTCAATCCTTTGCAAGACAAACAAAATATGGGACGGTTATCAACATTTCTTCTGTAGCTGCATTTTCTGGCAGTGGTGACCCAATTTATGGTGCGAGCAAAGCTGGGGTGATAGGTCTAACAAAATCTATGGCGCTCACCCTTGCTCCTGGAATACGTGTGAATGCAATTGCGCCTTCAGTTGTTAATACCTCAATGAAAGATAAAATTCCTCCAGAGATTTTAAAGCGCTACAGCCAGCGTGAACTTATCCCTTTAGGTATTGAACCAGAAGGTATAGCAGATGCTGTATTATTCTTAGCATCTTCTTTATCTCAAAATGTCACTGGTAGTACAAGTGATGTCAATAATGGGGTTTACCTACGATAAAAAGTCAATATCATATGTCCCTCATAAATTGAAATATGCAAAAAACTCTATCAAAATGTGTAGGTGATTTTGCTCATTCGTGTCTAAGTACGGATGAATGAGGCCCCATAACGCCCAAACCACGAGAATTGCACAATATCCATTTTTCCTTTTTATTTCTCTGTGATAGGTTTATCATAAGTATAAATGTGTATCAAATTATACCTGTTGTGCACTCATGAAAGAAAAATTATATCGTATTGAACAGCCAAAATTCCCCAGAAACTGGGAAGCAGAAGTTAAAAAATTAACAAAGGCCCAAAAAAGAGATCTGATAGATGTTTCTGAAAATCCTATATATTTGTATTGGGATAAAATAAAATACAAAATTTTCAAAGATCTTCCGGTGTCGCATGAGGTTGTTTGGGCCTTTATTATTAACCACCGTTAGGAAAACTATCGTACCTTACAAATCCAAAACGAAGAATATGAGTTTTATCGATATTTGCCACTTCAGCGATGGGAGAAAACTATCCTATTCTTTGATAAAATCTTTCTTAATCTCCCTAGGGATCCGAGGGTCCAATCAGAATCTTGGATGGTTGAGGCTATTTCGTCCGCCATGATTGATGGAGCCCATACTACACTAGATAGGGCCATGCAGTTGCTGCATCTACAAAACCCCGTCAGGTTATGGGGAGCGGATGATTTTTAATAATTACAAAATGGCCCAAATCCTTGAGAATCTTCCTCTGGATTTTCAGATTAGTCTTGAAACATTATTTGATTGGGAAATTCAATTAACCCATCAAAATCTTCCTAATGAAGAACAAGGGAGATTAAGAACAGATGCAGATAAGATTGTCATTGCTCCAAAAACACCAGATATCGTGACGTTTGTTCCCCCATCTGAAGCTTTTCTGAAGGATCAACTTGGCTTCTTTATTGACTTTGTAAACCAGGATAATCTAGATCTTCATCCCTTGCTACAAGCCATTTGTATTCATTACTGGTTTGCTTACTTACACCCTTTTGTGGACGGTAATGGTAGAACAGCCTGTTCATTATTCTATTGGTTTTTAATGAAATCTGGGTATCCCAACATAACGTCATTACCTGTATCTCCTTTGATTTTGAAATCAGTTCAGCAGTATAGCAAAGCCTTTGTTTACACAGAGCAGGATCATCAAGATTTGACCTATTTTATCGATTTTAATATTCCTCTTATTGAGGAGGCTTTAGTTCAATTTAAGGCTTCTCAATTCGTCGAACGCACTGGTGATGGACCCTATGATGAGAGATTAAATCTTCGCCAAAACGCAATTGTTCACGTACTTAAAACGAAACTGTTACCTGATGTTAATGTTAGTTATGTGCAGCAGAAATTTGGTGTCAGCAAGCTAACAGCCATTAACGATCTCAAGGGGCTTGTATTTCTTGATTTAGTAGAGTCCCGTAGGGTGGGAAAGAATGTGCTTTATAGACTAAAGTCGTCTTCAACTTCGTAATAGGCTATATGGTCTTATGCTCACACTATTATTGTAGACAAAAGATATTCATGATGTTGTGAATTACGTACATATTTCAAAATAATGGCTAACATTATGTCTTTGCATACGTTGTATGAAGACCATGATAATGTATCTTTTACATCTGGTAGGAGTAGGGGAGATAAGTTTTGGAAAAAATTTGGTTCTACAAGCTTGCCTAGTGCTGATATGTTTCGAAGTTTTAGACTTTCTCAAGACAAACGAAAAGTTAAACTTGATCCAACTTGCTTGATTGAGTTTGGTTCAATTCAATTCGATGAACTCGTAATATCATATTTTATAAATTCGATTTCTGCTGGGTATCCTTCGGATGTTGATGATCCCTTCGCGATACATTAGATATAATGAAGTATCTAATCAGGCATCTTAAAACGATCTATTGTTTTAAGACTTTTGGAAACTATATGATAAATGCGAGAATCTAGCATAAGGATATTCTTGTGGCTGATACAGCTTTAGAGCCAAAAAATTGCCTTGTCATTGCTGTTATAAATGGCGAGTTTAAAGTGAAACGACTTCAATTGGAAGACAGATAAATAATATTAATGTCTGCAGACCCAGACTATTTTTCCCTTACTATCACTAAAAAGATGCAATTTCTCATCCAGCGAGTGGTGACTACGGTCATTTATATGTTTAATCCATTTCAATAAGATGCCTATCGTAAAGGCAAAAGTTATCCACAATATTTGGGGATTGTCTTGTGGGTAACTTAGTCTGTTTGGCGGGTATCAACTAATTAGACATGTGCTCAAATAGTAGGCAAGTCAGGTAAGTGCATACTACTATCTTTGCATCCTTGATACCGATGAAAAAATCGATGAAGTCCTTGGAAGAAAGAAGGTAAGTGACATGTGGGGAATAGGATGTTGGATAACGATAAGGATTCGAGCTTTTGATATTCATACAGCTCTTCAGCTGAAAGTATTGCTCCTCGTTGGATGAAAAATCATTTTACTGTCATAGGGGGAACGACTGATACGAGAACTTAACAGAATATCCTGAATGTCTTGAAATTATTTAATATATTTCCTCTATAGACTTCAAATTCCTTGCATTTCCGACAGAACCTAAATCTACGGGAAAAACCCGCAAAATGCCCAATTTGCGGGTTTTTCCATGATAGCCATTGTTGTCCGCTCTCTATAAATTCTCAAATGAAAATGGAGATGTTTTTTAAATGTACGAGTGAATAGGAATCTTGAGGAAATAAGAAGAATTAAAAAATCCATTAGACTAAAAAGTATTAAGAACAGGGTCTGTAAGACAAAACAGCTACAAAAAAGTAGGCTGATAAATTTATAAGAAAATAATTGTGAGTAACACATTATGTTGAGAGCTATTGGATTAAAAAAAGAGAAGATTGGCGAATTTGCTTCTAAAGAAGAATTTGTCAAGTTTGTTAAAAAACTCATTATTAGACAAAATGTATTGGGTAAAGAAACCCTCGAAGGCATTTATCGAGAAAGTTGCATTGATTACAGTGAACAAAAGCCGTGTCAGATTTTTGAATTTACTCTCTATAAGAATCCACGAGCTTCTTTAAACCTACCCAAAAAACCAACACACCGAAGCAATTTCCTTTTCAAGGGGGCTTGCTATGCAGCCTAATGACATTACAAATTATCCAGATCATATGATAGGGAACTCAATTAAACCTATTGTTGTTATTGAGGCCTGGGGGTTTGATCATCACTTAGCCTGTGCTGTAAAGTATATAGCCAGAGCAGGGCGTAAAAATCCAATTGCTGAGGATTTAAAAAAAGCTGAGTGGTATATAACTCGCTTTATTCGCCAAGCTGATCTCAACTCTCACGTAAGCTCGACATATAGATTAACAGAATTCTCAAAATATTCCTTACAAGCCATATGTAAAGATTGGCAACTTTCGGAAAACTTATCAAAATGCCTGAGTAAGCTGACCCTTTTTAAAGATTCGACTTCTCTGTTCTTGAAGGAAGAAGCCTTAAAAGGAGCTCTTAAATATTTGAGAGATGAGATTGCATTGTGGGGACATGATGGGCAGCCAATGTCCCAAAGAATGCAACCATTCGAGGAAATGCAAAGGACATCTAATTTTATTCCCTATAAAGAAGTTGAAAGACAGTTAAAAGATCGCATATACGAACTAGCAACCAGCATTTTGGGTTATCCAAATAAGGGAAGCGAGCGTACTAACTTTCTAAGGTTTGGAAAAAAGGGCGAAATCAGCGTTGGGATTAGAGGCAATCATTTAGGTGTCTATACCAATTTTGAAAAGAGTGTAAATGGATCGCCTCTTAAAGGTGGCCCATTAAAACTTATTGAAGATCAAATGGGATTGTCTTCCTTTCAAGAAACATTGAGATGGGCTTCAGAATGGCTGGGTGTCCAAGATTTGACGAGGCAAGTCGAACAGAAGAAGCCTTCAACATGGGTGCCAATGGTACCTGTGCCGGACTATGTTGCTGAACCAGATATTGCTCATAATCCATATCTTAACAGAATTCTAAATGGCGGTAATACGGAAGTGAGCCGACATGCTTACCGTGATGAACAGGGTAACCTCAAAGGATATGTTTTCCGCTTTGAAAAACTAAACCCGAACGACCCAGCTGGAAAGAAACTTAAAATAACGCCACCTCTGGCATATTGCAGAAATGAACATGGCCTCCAATTTTGGAGATGGACAGCCTTTGAGAGGGAAAACAGAACACCTTATGGAATAGAAAAACTGTCCCAAGACTTAAAGAAGCCTATCTTAATTGTGGAAGGTGAGAAGACGTGTGATGCCGCTCAGAAACTCTTGCCGGAATATCATGTGCTGACATGGAGTGGTGGTAAGGGGGGTGTTGGAAAGACGAACTGGAAATGCCTTATTGGAAAAGAGGTTTTGATATGGCCAGATTATGATTACGACTTTGGTGGTCACATCACGGCGCAGAAGCTTCACCATATCATTACTCAACTCAACGACAATGCATGGCAAGAGGGAAGGGTAGAAATTGTAAAGCTTCCTCCATATTCGCCAGAGAAACCAGCTTTACTACCTGATACATGGGATTTGGCTGATCCTTTACCAGAAGGTTGGACATTTCAGACGATTATTAAGTGTCTTAATTCAACAGTTCACAACGTATCTCAAACCAATATTCATGATGATTCAATCGCAGGAGGATTGCCATGAGTTATTTTTGAATTTGCATTAGGGAGGCCACCACCAGGTCTTGTGAACAGGTGTGTTTATCGAGACATATTTCGAATAATCAAATGGAAGTAATAGGAAAGAAGGCATGAAAGGAATTTTAAAATGAATTATTTCAAAATTACGGATCAAACAAATAGGCAAGAAAATGGAAGTGTAGAACCATCAAGGGGCCTTTTCAGGAACACAGTCCCCATGCTTATGGTGGCAACATTAGCGACCTTTCTTGTGGTGCCAGATGCATCTGCTCATACGGAAGGTGTAGACGCGATCATTAGAGGAGTTTCGACCACCATATTGCCCAATTTGAAGTTTGGAGTGGGTGTCACAGCCGGTGGATTAGGCCTGTGTTTGATCCTTTATGGTCTTGCAAAACAAGCTGTACGTATCGGTCTTTCAGGTCTGGCTCTAGGAGTAATTCCAGTAACCCTTTGGGACTCTATCGTTGGGACTGCTGCAACAGTTTTGATTCCTTGAGGGAGTTTGGTTGATGCAAGATCATGTCATTCTCAACTATCTGGACCAGCCCCTTAAATTTTTTATTTGGCCAGCTAAAACTGTTGGGGCGGTTCTGGGGCCAGTTGGATTGTTTATTCTTCTTGGGAAGCCAATTTGGGGCGTCGCTATCTCTCTTATTATGGCCTTTGCCATACGGGAATACAAACGGCGGTTTGGGGCAGGGTCACTCATTGGGTTGGCCTATTGGGTATTACCTCATCGCAAATCAGAAATGCCTATGACGCCGCCATCTCATATCCGCGAATTCATAGGGTAGGGGGCGTTATGGACCATAGAGTTAGCGTGGCGCGAATAGGACAGATAACAAAGCAAAGAAACGCTTTGGCTGGTCTTTTGGTCTGCGGTCTTTTACTCAATATCCTTCAGGTTGTTGAGCGGATGACGGCTTCAGAAAAGATTATCTTCTTGCCTCCAGATATCAGACGAGACACGTGGGTGAGTAAAAAGCTCGTATCTGAAAGTTTTATCGAAGAATGGGCTGTTTATATGACCTCACTCCTCCTCAATGTGTCAGCAGATACTATCACTTACCAAAGAGACCTAACGTTGAGAAACGTAAGCCCAGAATCCTATACAGAAATCAAAAATCAATTTGATCAGGATAAGGAACGTCTCAAGAAAAACAATTCGGCAACTACTTTCTTGCCAATGCAAGTTGAAGTAGACACGAACACGCTAAGTGCCAAAATTACCGGCATGTTATCGACCTATGTTGGCAAAGAAAAGATTTCAGAACACAAAAAAACCTTTTTTTTGAGCTTTGTATTGCGGGAATGGGGCAACTTACAACTTCTTTCCTTCAAAACAGACACATCTGTCTCAGATGCGTCTGGGATAGACATACCTGGAAAAGAGGGAGAGATCATTGAAGAAGGAGAAAATCATGAAGTTCACTAGTGCCCTATTGGTTCAAGCAGGTTTGTTCTCGGGGTTACTTTGCTCAGTTACTATGGCTCAGAAAACAGTCATCTCTTTTGATGAAGATAAAAGAATTCCAGTCAAAATCAGTAACACGTCCATGAATCGTATTACCATTGAAGGGGATCGGATTCGAGAGGTGATTGGTGTACCTGAGCAAGTTGCTGTTGAAAAAGACAGTCAGAACGGTCATATGTTTTTGAAAGTTCCCGAAGGGGCTCATGACAAATTAGATATTACGGTCATTACAGAAAGTGAGCAAGCACAGGATTTAACGCTCCAGCCTATTGAAAAAGACTCTACGACTCTTGTGCTGCAAATGCCAGGAGCAGAACACACTTCTGGACCCTCCTCTTCAAAAAGTCATTTCCAGAAAACTTCGCACAGAAGTTATGCATTTCAAGAGGCAGAAAATATGGCACCTTCTGTTATGCTTTCCAATACTCCTTATCAAGATGCCTTGATTCAGTTGATGAAGATTCTTTTTCTAAGGAGTTTTGAGCCAGAAAACACCTCTTGTAGCCCAAGAACTGCCCAAAGCGGGCCTTCCGTTACATTTAGTATTAATTTCAATCGTGGATTTAGCCGAGATGGGTTTGTGGGAGAGATTTATGAGGTTTATCATACCTTAGAAGAATCTATCACCATTCAGGAAAGAGATTTCTATAAAATTGGTGACTTGGCTCTTGCTCTAGACCGCAAAACTTTAGAAAAAGGGCAAAAAGCAAACCTCTATGTTATTCGGAAAGGTTGATGATGCACTTGCCTTTAATATCCAAAGCGCTAGAGAAGATAAAACTGAATCGCTTGAGGCAGCAAAAGGCTTTCTTTTATGCAGCGGCTGCTTTAATTATTCTGTTTACGTTTGGGGTGTATTATTTTTTGACCCGTCCTGATGTTCCTGTAAAACAAGTTGTTATCAAAAAACCAAAACTCACCCGAATAACCAATGGAGCCCAAAATATCAAAGATGAAGAGGTTTGGGTTGGTAAAATTGAGAAAGTATTGGCGTCCCTTCAAAAACAAATGGATCAGCATGAGACGATTCTAAAAGGTCTAGCCGGTCATCAAATGACACAAAACAGCCAAAGGCTTTCAGATAATACCCCCTCATCAGATAGTGAATTATTACCTTCCAATCATTTGGGTACTATTCCTGGTGATGACATTGCGCAAGCCCGTCAACAATTGGCAATGTCGAGAACAAGCAACCAAGATGTGGATCCTAAGGGTCCTATATTTTTGAATGCCTTGCCAAGTTCTCAAAAACCACCAACCAAACCAGAAATTAAAAAAATATCGTTTCAGCAAGATCCTAGAAATTCAAAGAGAATTGCTAAATCCATAGATCATTATGTCCCTGCTGGTTGTTTTGCCCGTGGAGTGTTGACCTCGGGGGTTATTGCATCAACATCTGTTGGGTCGTCAGCCAATCCTCAACCTGTTCATATCCAATTGACCAATTATGGAAACCTTCCCCGTCGTTTTAGAACGGATATAAAAGAATGTTTTGTTATTGGCTCGTCCTACGGTGATTTGGCCTCAGAGCGGGTCTTTATGCGTCTTGAAAAACTTTCTTGTGTAGAGCGTAAAACGGGAGAAGTTATTGAACTTACTGTGGACGGATATGTGGCTGGCGAAGATGGAGCCAACGGCGTGCGTGGCATTCTTGTTGATCGATCAGGACCTGCTATGCGCAATGCCTTTATCGGAGGATTTGTGGGCGGAATGGGGAACTTCTTTTCCAGTCAGCAAACAACCCCCATGAGTATTGTGGGAGGAGGAATCGCCAATATCAATCCAATGACCTCACAACATCTCTTACAAGCCGGAGCAGGAAAGGGGGTTGGCAATGCCATGGAGAAGTTTGCCGACTTTTATGTCAAGCGCGCAGAGCAACTACAGCCTGTGTTGGAGGTAGAGCCAGGAAGAATTTTCGATATCGTGTTCAAAAGCGGGTTTGACATGGCGCAAACGGTTTATCGACGAACCCTCATGATGGAGAACGATCGGGAAAGGCGAGAACTGGTTGCCACAGGTCGAGGCAGTTCTATAGGAAACAATGTAGACACTCGTGTTGGTGGCACAAGTGTCCAAGGTTTTAACCAACCAAGCAAACAGGGAGGATTTTATGCAAGCACAGACACACCTGTCACAGACACGTCTTTTGGAGACGCGAGTATCGGAGACATGCATGTCCAAGGCACGCATGCCCCAGAGCAACAATAATAGAATTGGGTTTTTAGTAGCTGTCCTCATTTTAGGAGGATGCTCAAGTGGGCAAGATCATTTTTCAACAGAACCAGGAAAGGGTTTTGGATGGAAGAGCATGTCAGATACGCATCAACTCATCCAACACGAGTGTTTACAGAAGGACATTTCTGGACATACGGGTATTGCACCCATAGTTCCGCAGCCTTACATCGTATCGACGGCAAACTTTGATGGAATTCAAAGAATTCCAGAACAGTACTTAAGAATATGGATTCCTCCTTATCAAGATGCCCAAGGGAATCTTCATGAGGAGTCATCTATTCAAACGGTCATCAAAAGCGGTCAGTGGAAACTTCCCAACCCTGTGATTGATGAATACCGAAAAGCTTAAAAAAGAGGAGAACTAAACAGATGTTTCTTAAAACACATTTTCAAGGGAATCCTCCAAGATCACATTCAGAATACAGACTTTACTTGCCCCGAAAAGTATTTTTGGCGGGTGAGATGATGGTTTTGATCCAAGGAATAGGGTTTTTAACCATTGCTATCAATAATGCTTGCGGTTCATTTGTGCTGCCGATAAGCGCTTTTGGAATGTTTTTTTGCAGTTTGTTCGTTGGGTTTCGGGATGTTGGAGATGTTATTTTTGACGAGTGGCGTCTGCGGATCTACTGGTGGACATCACTTCTGTTGGCATCCCAAATTTCTTTACTTAAAGGATTGAACTAATGGCTTTCACTGTGAATATACCAACAATAATAAACAATCCATATAAAATAACCCCGTCAAAAAAAGGGAGTTTTCCAAAAGGCGTCTTTATAGGGCAGGAGGGTTCTCGAATCAATGAAGTATGTCGAAAAACTCCTCCAAGAAGTACGACACAGCTGGTAAATACCAAGAAGATATCAAGCATCGATCACGTCTCATTATATAAAATGGATCAAGCATCATTTTTACGTAAATTCCAATTTTCTGTCCAGGGCACAAATTGTCCAAGAGGTTGCTATGTTTGAAAATCTAGGAGCAAAAATTTTATCTGAGTTTGGCCTCAACGAATTTGGGGACAGGAAACCTCTATCGGAAGGCATTAGTTCAATTGGGGATTATTTTAAAACGCACTCCTTAAGCCAGATATTCCCCTATGAGAGTTATGATAAGACTCACCAGTTGTTCATCAATCGAAGCACGGTTGGTTTTGTTCTGGAAACCATACCCCTTGTTGGGTGTAATGAGGTGAGCCAATCACAATTGTCAGGATTGTTTCAGTATATATTGCCTGAGCATTCAAACATCCAGTTTCTCCTACTTGCAGACCCTTATATAGGTAAAGGGTTGGAAAGATGGTGTGAAGCAAGATACCAACAATCGGAACTCTTTTCTCTTCTGGCAGATAAGCGCAAGGCTTTCCTATCACGCCTTGCTTTAAAAGAAAACGAAGGGATTACGATTCGTAACTTTCGATGCCTCATATCTGTCACGATTCCAATCAAAGATGAAGATGCAGATTCTCCCATGATGAATCGATTCCTAAAAAATGTTTTAGAAATTAAAGAACGAATCAAGGAGACTTTTAAAGCTGTTCAAATGCCAGCTTTAGAAGTCTCTCCTTCAATCTTGATGCAAACCATTGATGATTTGGTGAATCCAAGGCTTCAATCAGAAGACAAATGTATTTCCAATCTAAAGCATAGCCAGCTTAACTGGAACCCTTATCAACACATACGAGAGCAAATTCCAACAGGATCCTATTCCCTTATTGTTAAAAGAGAAGGGCTTTACCTGAATGAAGGCGAACATATCTTTCGGTTCTATGGGGTACGCAAATACCCATCCATGTGGTCACAAAGCATGATGAGTCACCTCATTGGTGATCCGTTTCAAAATATGCTTCAAATTCCTTGTCCTTTCTTTATTCATTATGGAGTTCATATTCCAGCCCAAGACAAGCTGAAATTGAAATTTATGTCGAAAGCAAGCCACGTGGAGCGGCAAGCCGGTACTTCCTTTGCCAAACTCATTCCAGAAATTCGGGAAGAAGCCAGAGAAAACCAGTTTGTGCGCAACCAACTGGCAAGCAACCACCGCTTTGTTCAAACAAATCTGACGGTGGGGATTATGTCCCCTTTCGAGCTTTTAAGTAAATACGATCAGGCGGTTAAAAATCTTTACAGGGCCAATGGATGGGATTTACAAGAAAATCAATATTTGCATATCCAATCCTTGGCCAATATTATGCCCATGTCTTGGGGTGATGCGGCAATTATTGATTTACAAAGGACCAGAAAACTCAAAACAACGCTTTCTACGGAATCAGCCAATCTTTTGCCAATTCAAGGAGAATGGTATGGCACCAAATCTCCAGGCATGATTTTTGTTGGGCGTCGAGGTCAGCAATTCACCTGGTCTCCATTTGATAATGATGAATCAAACTACAATGTGGCCATTGTTGGGCAATCGGGTTCTGGAAAATCTGCCTTCATGCAAGAGCTTTTAACGAGTGTTTTGGGTCGGGGAGGGCGTGCTTTTGTTATTGATATCGGGAGAAGCTTTCAAAAGACGTGCGATCTTTTGGGGGGAGACTTCCTTGAATTTAAGAATGCCAAACCCATTTGTCTAAACCCCTTTTCCAGCATTAAGGCTGATGATCCCAGCGAAGTCCTCGATGCGCTTGAGTTTGTAAAGCGAATTATTTGTACCATGGCGTGTCCCATTGAAGGAGAAAGCTCCTTACAAGCTGCCATTCTTGAAAAAGCCATTCAGAAAGCATGGGGTGAGTACAAAAGAGATACCACCATTACTGGTGTTGCCAATATTTTAAAGGCTGATGAGGATATTACAGCTCGAAACCTGGCAAAATGTCTTCATTCTTATACCAAAGAGGGACTTTATGGCCACTTCTTTGAGGGGAAGTCCGAAGTAACATTTCAGAATCAGTTAACGGTTATTGAGCTAGAAGAACTCAAAAACAATGCGAGCTTACAAAACGTTATCCTTCAAATGGTTATCTTGGTCATTACCAACCAAATTTACTATGGAGATCGCACAACCCCTTTCATGATTATGTTTGATGAGGCTTGGCAAGTCATGGAAGGGCGCCAGGGAGGTAAATTTATAGCGGATCTTGCCAGGCGGTTGAGAAAATACAAAAGTTCTCTTGTGACAGGCACCCAAAACCTTTCAGACTTTTATAAATCAGATGCTGCGAATGCGGCTTACCAGAACTCTGCTTGGAAATGCATACTATCCCAAAGTGCAGATGTGATTCATGAGGTTACAAAAGAAAGAGATTCTTCAGACGGCGCTTGTCTCAGTATTTCGCCGTTCGAGAAAGAAATGCTTTTATCCATTCATACCCGACAAGGGAAATACTCAGAAATTATGATTCGAGGACCTCATGGGTTTGCTGTAGGCCGGCTGCTTCTTGATCCCTTTTCTCGGGTGCTTTACTCCACACAAGCCGATGAATTCTCAAAAGTCAAAGAATTTGTGGCTTCCGGAAAAACGATAGCAGAAGCTATTGAACTCGTAGCCCGACAGAAATTCCCTTCTGAAATGGGAGAAGACAATAAAAAAGAAGGATTTGAACTCATCTATCTCAACTCAATGAAAAAGGAGGCTTCCCATGAACTCGAACAAGCCTCTTGAGACCTCGTCCCTTGAGGCTATGCCAGTAAATGCTTCGTCTCTAAAGCTTGCCCTGTTTCTCATTGGAGGGGGAGTTGTTGTCTTGCTGGCTAAACCTCTTTGGGAACAAAAGCTATATCGACCCAAAGAACAGATTGTTTTTGTGGATACCAAAGAAATTATCAGATTAGCTTCAGAGGGGTTTGCCAAAGAGAATAATAATTCCACGTTTTCAATCAAGAAGTTAGAGGTTTACAAAGATTCCTTGATTCAGAACCTCAACGAGTTTGGCGTTCAAAAGAACTATGTCGTGTTTGGAACGAACCAGATTTTTGGAAACGTTTCTGATGTAACTGAGGAGTTTATTGCCTTTGTGGAGCGGGGACAAAAACCATGATTTCTTATCAACAAAAACTCAACAGAGCAAAACAAAGTGATTCCAGTCTTAAAAATTATAATAATCTGGCTTGGCTCAGGTTCCAATTGAACGGGTTTAGGAGATCTTTGAGATGGACCCATAAATTAATTTTTGGCTTGATAGTACTTCTTTACGTAGGATCTTTCTGGTTTCAATTTAGAATCAATACGACTCACTCTTTACCCCATTATGTTTACCTTATTCAAAAGAACCATCTTCCTAAGAAGGGAGACTTTATAGGGTTTATACACCCGTTATTTTACGGGGTCGTTATTAAAAGAGTATCCGGTGTTCCAGGAGATAAGATTGAGATCAAAAATCACAATATTTATATAGCCGGGCAGCACATTTGTCCTTTGGTTGACAAAAATTCAAAAGGAGAACCCCTTATCCCAGCTGAGGAGAAACTAATTCCACAGGGATATTACTTCGTGTCCGGCGATCATAGACGAAGCTTTGATTCTTGTTATCAGGCATTTGGCCTTGTTCATCAATCTCAAGTGGAGGGGCGAGCATGGGCAATTTTTTAAGTGTGAAACAATTATTTGGCGCAGCAATGACTCTATTGTTGGTGAGTAGCCCTATCATTGCAGAGGATAAGATTGTCGATTTAGGGGTGCATGGAGCGCTCTTTGAGATTGTCGAAGAAGACATGTTGGAGTTTCTTCTAAAGCGCCTACACTCCCTTAAAAATTCTGGAAAATTTCAAGAAATTGAAGAAAATACCAAGACAAAAGTTAAAGAACGGGTTTTAAACCCAACACCTGTAGCCGGTCTTTCTGAAACCAAGGTTGAAAGATCCTATCTTCATGATCCGACCCTGGTCGTCGATCAGGATATTCAAACGCCCGAAGGGATGCTGATTGCAAAAAGGGGGCAAAAAGTAAATCCCCTGAATCATCTCTCTTTATTGAAAGGTCTTCTATTCATCGATGGGGATAATAAACACCAACTTACCTGGGCGCTTCAACATCAAGATAAGTTTTATATTATTTTGACCAAAGGTAGCCCCTTAAAATTGGGGAAACAATTTGGCGTCAAACTCTACTTTGATCAGGCAGGTATTATCACGAAGCGATATGGCATAAAACACATCCCAGCTCGTATTGAACAGACGGGAGAAACTTTGCGAGTTACTGAGTTTCTAATCTCAGAATTAATGGTGACCCCTTCAGGGAAGGAGTTATCTTAATGAGGTTAATCCTCTATCCACTCCTTATTTGTCCCGTAATTGTTCTATCGTTATTTCAGCAAACGAATGCTGTATGTTCAGGATCTTTCCCAAACATCATTACGGATGTCTGTTGGGAGTGTGTGTTTCCCATCCGTGTTGGTGGAATGAACATTACTCCTAGTTATGATGACGGAGATAACGAAGGGGACGGAAATCCTATATGTATTTGCCCAAGCCGAATCTTAGGTAATACCCCTGTTCCTGGAATAAAAATATCTCTTTGGGAGCCTGTTCGCATGGCAGACGTTACCCGAACTCCCTATTGTTTGGTAAACATGGGAGGGATGCACCTTGGCAATTCAAATACTCTGAAAGATAGGGGGGTTGGCGCACTTCCTCAAGGGGAAGGGACTTTACATAAAAGCTACTACCATGTTCATTGGTATGTATTTCCCATATTCTATGCCTTTGAGCTTCTCTTGGATTTTGCCTGTGTTGATCAAAGCCAGATTGATCTGTTGCACTTGAGTGAGTTTGATCCCTTTTGGGACAATGACGAGTTGGCCCTTCTTCATAATCCTGAAGCGGTGTTATTTGGGAATCCAATTGCTCAGGCAGCCTGTGCGGTAGATTGCGCCAAAGCATCGTTTGGACACGGGTTTGATGCAATGTTCTGGTGTGCGGGGTGTTTTGGGTCCCTTTATCCTTTTACAGGATCAGTTGCGGCTACGGTTACCAGTGTTCAGGCAACAGAGTTATTGGTTGCTCGGTTCATGGCCAAGATGCATCGATATGGCTTGATGTATGCCTATATTGGGCCTGGGTCTGAGTGTAAGAAACAATTTGCGCCTATCATCAAAAAATCTATGTATCGCTTGCAAATGATTAACCCCATCCCTGCAACGGATAACGCTTGCATGCCCATTGGTAAATCCGATTTTTGGCATGGGCGTCACCAAACACGAGAAATTCTGCAAGGATCTAACAATTATGGGTATCTGATTTGGAGAAAACGCCAATGCTGCCTCTTTTGATTTTTTCTTTCTCTTTATGCTCCAGTGTGGGGGAAGTTTCTTCAATTCAACATCAAGCTGATAAAGCCCATAATGTGGCAAAAATTTACGAGAACGTTGTTAATGAATGTGCCAGAAAGGCTGAAGAGGTCAGTAAGAACAGTGTTATTACTCAAAATCCTAATCTTAAGGTTTCTCCTTCTAGGTGTTCTTTAAATCAAGATTGTTTTA